>Ga0268262_10001253_pt1 | contig 31800 bp, 19 predicted proteins | sample TergutNc150P3_FD_190354 | JGI IMG/M metagenome (GOLD analysis project Ga0268262, IMG submission 190354) | Nasutitermes corniger P3 segment gut microbial community from laboratory colony in Florida, USA - Nc150 P3 (SPAdes) (version 2) | ecosystem: Host-associated > Arthropoda: Insects >... | reverse complement strand
CGGACGTTGAACGATTTCAGGGGGAAACTGCTGAAAGGGGTAATGGAAGAAGTCTTCATAACGGCGGTGAAGATGCTGGCGGCGAAAGGATATATAAAACTGGAACATTATTTTGTGGACGGAACGAAGATAGAGTCTGCGTCCGGCCGGTACACGTTCGTGTGGAAGAAATCCATTGAGAAGAATGACAAGAGACTTGATGAGAAGCTGCGCGCGTACATCAGGATGGCCGGTGAAGTATGGGAGGACGAGAACGAAGAATACGGGGACAGGGATCTTGAGGAATTGGGAGGGAAGGAAAAGTTCACAAGCGCCGACGTGAAGGAACTGGCCGGGATTCTACGGGAAAAGATACGGCGGCTTGAAGATGAGGAAGATAAAAAAAAACTGAAGAGTGAGATAAAAACGATAGAAAAGGATTATTTACCGAGGAAAAGGCGGTACGAAAAAGCAAAACGCATATGCGGGAAGAGGAACAGTTATTCCAAGACTGACAAGGACGCGACGTTCATGAGGATGAAGGAAGACCACATGGGGAACGGGCAGCTCAAGCCGGCATATAACGTGCAGATAGGGACTGAAAACGGATTCGTGGTGGGGTATGACGTGTTTCAAAACCCGGCGGACACCAGGACGTTGAAACCGCACTTGAAACGGCAGGCGAAACGGTTGGGTAAAAAACCAAGGGCGGTAATAACGGACGCGGGCTATGGGAGCGAGGAGAATTACGCGTATCTTGAAAACCAAGGAATTACGGCGGTAGTCAAGTACGGCACATATCATAAGGAAAAGAGCAAGAAGTGGAAAGAGGACGCTTCAAAAAGTGAGAACTGGGAATATAACCAAAAAGAGAAATACTATATTTGTCCGAACGGGAAGAAACTGACATTTAAGGAAAGCAAGAAAACAAAAAACAGTTCAGGATATGAAATGACGATACAGAGGTATGAATGCGAATCATGCAAATACTGCAGATTACAAAAGCAATGTAAAAAAGGTCTGGGGAACCGCGGCATAGAACGAAACGAGCGGTGGCTCAGGTTGAAGCGTAAAGCCAGGCGGATACTGGAAGACGAGAAGTATATGGAACTGCGGAAACGGCGGTCGGTTGAAGTTGAAACGGTATTCGGACAGATAAAAGGGAATCAGGGATTCAGGAGGTTTCTGTTGCGGGGAACTGAAAAAGTCTCAACTGAATGGGGATTGCTGTCTCTGGGGCATAATTTGAAGCGGATGTACAGAACAAACCAAGATAAAGCAGCATAAAAGTACAGGTAAAATTCTAGACGTTTAGAATTTTAGAATTAAAGAGTGTAACCTTCAGGTCAATATAAAAAGGACTGCCTAAAATTTTACTTTTTGGACAGCCCCTTGCTTTGTAACAAATAGCGGCATTTATTGGTGCTACGCTATGCGGCATTATTGAGCTACACGGCTGCGCCGTGCGTTTACTTAGCGGGTTCGTGGTAAAAATTCTTATTGCTTCCCGTTCACTTCGACAAGCTCAGCGGCCAAATATTCCTAATTACTCTTTATTATTTGTTATTTTACCCATCACACCAACCCCATTGGTACAATTAAATTATTTTTATCAAAAGCGCTTAAATGTTCCGTTAAGCAGATAACGGCTCCGGTACCGCGGCGAAGGGGAGGTTTTTCCAGTGCCGTGAAGGAAGAAATCATTCCCATTGACGGAGACGCCGTTTTTTTTATTTCTATCGGTTCAAGAGCGCCGTCTTTTTCTAAAAGCAGATCTATCTCTTTTAAATCTTTGTCACGGTAGAAATATAGGGAGGGCTCTGCGCCTGAATTTTCGTATCCCTTGACTATTTCAGAAACGCAGTAGTTTTCCAGAATAGCGCCGTTCATCGCGCCGTTCATGAGCGTTTGGGGCGATTCCCATTTGGTCAGGTAGACCGCAAGCCCCGTATCATAAAAATAGAGCTTTGGAGTCTTTATCATACGTTTTAATATATTATGGTGATATGGCCGGATATAAAAAATAACGCCCAATGTTTCAAGCAGCTGCAGCCAGCCTTTAGCGGTCTCCTGATTAATTTCCGCATCGTCTGCAATATGTTTATAATTTATTAATTGGGCGGTTCTTGCGGCGGTGGCTTTTATAAAATTGGCAAATTTTAAGAAATCAATATTAGGGGCAATATCGCGGACATCACGCTCCAGATATGTTTTCACATAACTTGAGTAATACAACTGGCGATCTGTAAATTTTCCACTGACAAGAGCCGGCATACTTCCGTTAAAAATACGTTCATAAATATCAAGACCGGTAAGAGCGGAAGTTTCTTCCTGCTTTTTTAAAAGAAGCTCGTAGTCGTTTTTATACACATAAGGCTTAAAATTTGAGTAAATTTCCTGTTGGGACAGCGGAGACAAATGAAACAAAGCCAAGCGGCCTGCAAGAGATTCCTGAACTCCCTTCATCATCTTAAAAAGCTGGGAACCGGTCATCCAAAAGTCGCCCGGATCAGCGCCTTTATCAATAAGCCGTTTTATCCCCGTAAAGAGATTTGGCGCATACTGAACTTCATCAATTAGTAAAGGAGGTTTATATGTTTGAAAAAACATGACAGGATCGCCCACTGCTAAAGTTAAAGCGTCATAATCGTCCAGACTGACGTAGGTTCTTTTCCGTTCTTTTTCATCAAGCATGAGACGCTTTAACATAGTAGTTTTACCTGTTTGTCTGGAACCCGTTAAAAGCAGGGCGGGATACTCGGCGGAAGCCCTTAAAAACGCGTTTTTTATGTGTCTGTTAATATACTCAATCATTTATCACCTCTCGGCTAAAATCGGTTACACTCCGATTTTAGCCGGAGCGAAAAATAATATCAAGTATCTTTCACTCCCTGACATACACCCACGCGTAGTGCCTATTACCCAAAAATCGTAGCGTATGTAAGGATTATTTTACGTATTTTGGAATCTTTTATCAATTTATAATTTATTTATATTGCTAATAGTATAATATTATTGGAGCTTTACAAATAGGCTTGACACATAATCCTTTACAATGTATAGTAAATGATATACAATACAAGTAAAGGGAAAATAATGGCACAGGTTAATATCCGTATTGATGACGATTTAAAAGTTCGCGCCGATAATATTTTTAACGAATTGGGTTTGAACATGACGACAGCTTTTACAATGTTTATCCGTCAAACAATAAGGCAGGGCGGTATCCCTTTTGAAATTACAACTAGAAAAGACCCTTTTTATAATACGGAAAATATGAAAGTTTTACGCAAATCCATCCAAGAAGCCGAAGAAGGAAAATTAACTGAACACGAATTAATAGAAGAATAACCTATGCAAAAATCACGCTCAGTTGTCCTCTTTCTTAAAATAATGCCGTTATGCCAACATTAAAATAGAAGGTATAATCATTTCCGGTAATGGCGTCGGAAAACAACCACGCTCCAAAAATAAACGGTTCAACCGACAGGGGAATCTTTATAATCGGGAAAAATGAAATTCTCATGCCGATTTTTAATCCTAAAGATTGAATAAGGCGCAGATTGTCTATCTCAATTCCTCTGGCGCTGCGATAGCCGCCGCCGTCATAAATTTGGTTTCTTACAGAAAGACTGCCGAAAAATTTGTTGTAGTAAACATGGGAAAGATTTTTTTGAATCTCAAAAGAAAATATGCCGACGGCTATCTCGCCGCCGCCAAGCCAGGAAAGCTCAAGACCTGAAGGGCCAGAATACTCTTTCATGACGACTTCGTCAATCGCCGTTGTGCCAAAAATGCCTGATAACCCGTGCAGATCCATTCCGCTTTTATCATAAGCGCCATAAAGGGTAAAGGCAAGCGGAAACCTGGTTTTTGTACTTGCGCGGAAAATCATATCAAGACGCGGTTCAAAACTGTCTACGGGACTTGCGCCGCTGAATTGCAAACTTAATTCCCGGTATGAAAAAAGAAAACCTGTTTGTATAAAAAAACCGCTTTCCGTTTCTTCCCATTCATAAGCGCCTTTTCCTTTTTCTAAACCCGCGGTACGGTAATAGCCGCCGCCCAGCGTTACCTGATTATTCCACTGATCCCCTATCCAATTTATGCCGCCAGAAATACTGATATTGGTATAACGGTATATATAATCCAATGATTCATCCATTACCTTATCAAAAAGATTTATCGTAAGGGGAAACCCCATGCCGGTATTTTTCCATGAAAATTGATCTATCATCGCCATTTCATAGTTAATATCCGCATAAGCCATTAAAAAAATTATATTTTCATCGATAGGATCAGCCATTATCGAAAAAATTCCGCCGCCGTCAAATCTTAAGGAAGCGTCATCATTCACGCGAATCAAAGGCAAGGGAAACCATAACCTGAACGGATTCATAAAACCCAATCCGACATACGATTTTGATTTACCCGCGTACGACGGGGCGGAAACCTTCTCGTAACTTTGATTGTCCAATTTTGTAAGCTGCAAATTAATAATGTTTCCGGAAAGGGAGTCCGGAGGTTCAGGAAAGCGCATAAGGCTGTTACGTGAAACAAATGTCGCAAGATAGTAGACGGAATTGTTTGTGGAAACAGGGTTAAAAACGCCGCCTGAAAAATCCCTGCCGCTAAAAACAGCCTGCATTTTTTCAGGATCGATCATCCCAAGTTTATACATGCGGTCGTCGGAATTATACCCAAAAAAGATTTTCCCCTGCGAAACGTTTAAATCCCGCATATACGCCCAATATTCATTGTCATCCCGCGTATTTTCTATTTTAAAAAGTTCCCGCGAAGCATAATTAAAAAGCCATAACTCCCTTTTGCCTTCGCGCATGGCGATAAAGACAATCCGATCATCATCAAGAGCCTGAGGACTCGAGAACATAAGTTTTTCGTTCCCCATAAAAAGAACTTCGCTTTTACCGTTAAATTTTTCGTATACAATGCAATTATTGTGCAATACCGAGCGAATACCTATTACTCCGTCCCTAAAATAACGCGCCTTGTAAAGTCCGTTAATATTTCTGTCGGTTTTATGCCCGTTATCTGTTTTATGTTCCGTAACGACGGCAAATGCCCTATCCTCGACGGTGCGGTAACCTGACAACAGTATATTTTTTCCGTCTGCGGAAACGTCAATATCATAAATATTTGAAGCAGCGTTAAAGACCCGCGTCTTCCCGGTCAGGGTATCATAAACGCCTATTTTATCTTCCGAGCTTTCAATAAAGTAAAGGTTATTTCCCCTTGCCGTTAAACTATTAATAAAATATTCTCTTTCGGAAAAATATTCGTACTTTTTTGAAGAAAGTTCGTCCTTGTTTATTTCCAGTCCGTCCAAAGCAAACGAAGCGCCAAATTTTTTCCATTCATCCAAAAAATCAACGTCGTATACATTTTTAAAAATCCGATAAAAACCTGACCGGTATACAAAGAAAGAAAAGCCCGAGTCCTTTCCCATTTCCTTCCAAAGCTGCGAATATTTTTGCATTCCGTATTTTTGCTGAAGCCATGCGGAAAAAAGTCCGCCGTATTCATACCAGTATCCGCTGGGGCGTATTTCGCGATCATAAACGCCTGAAGCCTGAAAGGGCGTAAGGAATTTATTTTCATATACGGCCTGACGCAGATATTGTTTGGTGCGCGGATCATTTGCCCTGCCGCCGCCGTCAAGGCTTTCAAAACTGGCCGTAACTCCTTCCACCATAAATAACGGCGCATATATATAAGCTGGGATATCCCAGCCAAAAATACGGTACATAATCTCGTAATACTTCGATCTAGAATTCATGGAAACGGCATGGGTCAATTCATGGAGAAAAAGTTTTTCAAGGTTATTTTCAAAATTGGTCCATTCAACATCCAGCGGCGTATCATAAAGCATTATATAATTAAAAAAGATATTGTAAAAACCGTTAAACGAATCCGTATGGGGCGTAAAAGTTACGGGAATACGTCGGTGAACTTTAATGTCAAGCAAAGAGCTGACATGATCATAAACACGGTCGGCGAAAGAAGCCAAAAGACGCGCGGACGATTCCGATTCCTTTGGAAAGATAATATCAAAATGCTCCGTCTTTATAACCCGAAAAGAAGTAAATGGTTTAAAAAGCGTATTTTGAGCGAAAGCGGAAGTTGAAATAAAAACAAACAACACCGGTATTATATGGAAGAATTTGCGTTTCATAGTATTTATTATATTTTTGTCGTTATTATTGGGATTGTCAAGAAAAAAACTCTTCATCTTCTGTTCGTGGTATATATCTTGTTTATTTTCCAATTTTAAGGTATCATCCTACAAATGACTGAATTCATACATCTCCACGTCCATTCCGACTATTCGCTGGCGGACGCGTCAGTTTCTGTAATGTCACTGGCTGACAGGGCGGAACAACTGGGGATGACTCATCTTGCGCTTACGGATCACGGGAATATGTTCGGCGCGATGGATTTTATCGCCGCGTGCGCTCATAAAAAACGGAAAAAACCCGTGAAACCGATAATCGGCTGCGAAGTCTATGTTTCTCCCGGCTCGCGTCATGAAAAAAAAGGTTCTGAAAACGAAAATAAATATTACCACCTTGTCCTTCTTGCCTATAATCGCGCGGGTTATTTTAACCTTGTAAAATTATGCTCTTTCGCGTACACGGAGGGTTTTTATTACAGGCCGAGGATAGACGAGGAACTTTTATCAAAATACCACGATGGGCTTATCGCGCTCTCCGCCTGCGCTTCCGGCGAAATTCCGCGTCTTATTCAGGCGGGTAATACGGACGAGGCGGAAAAAAAAGCCCTTTATTACCGCGATCTTTTTGGCAAAGATACCGATGGAAATCCCAATTTTTATCTTGAGATACAGGATCACGGCATTCCGTCGGGCGCGTTGAGGGGCGGCGATTTATCCCAGAAAGAAATTAACGAAGTAGTGGTTGATATTTCCAAGAAAACGGGTATTCCCCTTGTCGCGACAAACGACGTTCATTATTTGGAAAAGGACGACTACATTTCGCATGACGTTCTTCTTTGCATCGGAACCGGAAAGACGCGCACGGAAGAAAAACGGAAAAGATATTACGGCGATCAATTTTATTTTAAAACAGGCGATGAAATGGCTGAAATTTTCCCCGATTATCCGCAGGCGCTTGAAAATACGGTAAAAATCGCGCGTCGGTGTAACGCTGACGTGCCAAAAATAGATACAAAGGAATTGCCGCAGTATCTTCCCGAATTTAAAATCCCCGAAAGTTTTAAAGAGCCAAGCGATTACTTAAGGCACCTGACGGAAGAAGGGCTTGAAAAGCGTTATGCGAAAGTAAAGGAAAGCGATTTAAATAAATGGGAAAACATAAAAAAAAGGGCGGAGTATGAACTTGATACGATAATCAACATGGGGTATACGGGATATTTTTTGATTGTCTGGGATTTTATTAATTACGCGAAAGGGCAAAATATTCCTGTAGGTCCCGGGCGCGGTTCGGGGGCTGGCTCTATTGTCGCGTATTCTTTGCGCATAACGGATATTGATCCTTTAAAATACGGTCTTATATTTGAACGCTTTTTAAACCCCGAGCGCATTTCCATGCCCGATTTTGACATTGACTTAGCCAATGAGGGACGCGAAGAAGTAATAAATTACGTTAAGAACAAATACGGCAAAGAAAGAGTGGCTCAGATAATCACATTCGGGACATTGGGCGCAAAAGCGGTTATCAAGGACGTGGCTAGGGTATTGGGCATATCAATTTCCGAATCGGAAATGATAACAAAACTTATCTCTTTTGACACTGAAATTACATTGAATAAAGCGAAAGAAGAAGAGCCGCGCCTTAAGGAATTGGAAAACGATCCCCGCTTTACGGAATTATTTGCCATTGCGCATAAATTAGAGGGGCTTAACCGCCATTCAAGCATACACGCGGCGGGTATCGTTATCGGTAAAAAACCGTTGATTGAACTTGTGCCACTCTATCAGGAACGTGAGGAAAAAGGCGGCAATATCGCGACTCAGTACAACATGGACTTTCTTGAGGAATGCGGTCTTGTTAAAATGGATTTTCTCGGCCTGAAGAACCTTGATATTATCAAACACTCGCAAGAGTTAATCCGCCAGAGGGGCGGCAAGTATTCTCATTTTAATATGGAAGATATTCCCGAAGATGACAAAAAAACTTTTAAAATGTTAGGTGAAGGAAAAAGCCACGCCGTCTTTCAGTTCGCTTCCGACGGTATGCAGGATATTTTAAGGCAGACAAAACCCACATCCATAGAAGACTTAACGGCCCTGAACGCGATGTACCGTCCCGGCCCTATGCAGTTCATTCCGCGCTTTGTAGACGCAAAAACAGGTAAAGCGCCAATAACGTATCCCGATCCAAGTCTTGAAAGAGTTTTAAAAGAAACTTATGGCGTTATTGTTTATCAGGAACAGGTTATGGAGGTGGCAAGAATAATAGCGGGTTACAGCATGGGGAAAGCCGACCTCCTCCGCCGCGCCATGGGCAAAAAGAAAAAAGAAATTATTGACGGGGAAAAAACCCCATTTTTGGAAGGTGCGGCAAAACAGGGATACTCCGCGCAGAGGGCGGGGGCGATCTACGACATACTTGTCCCCTTCGCGGGTTACGGTTTTAATAAAAGCCACGCAGCCGCGTATTCGGTGTTGGCGTACCAAACCGCCTACCTTAAGGCGAATTTCCCAGCGGAATACATGGCGGCCACATTAATAGTAGAAATAAAAAGCGCCGACAGGCTTTTATACACCATTGTAGAAACCCGTAAAATGGGAATAAACGTCGATCCGCCAAATATTAATTATTCAGATAAACTTTTTACGGTAGTGGATGGCAGGATTGTTTACGGTTTCCTGGGGATTAAAGGCGTGGGCGACGCCCCTGCGGATGAAATTATGCGCGGCAGAAAAAACGGCCATTATAAAAATTTTATGGATTTTTTAAACAGGGTAGATATAAAAGCCGTCAGCAAGAAAGTAATAGAGCTTCTTATTAATACAGGAGCATTTGACGATTTTAAAATTTCGCGCGAGACGCTCGCCGGCAATATGGAAAAAGCGATTGAATACGCGCAGAAAAGAAAAGAAGACAAACAGCTCGGACAGTCAAACCTGTTTGACGGTTCCGATGAATCTGATATGCCCGATTTTAAATTTACGGAATTTCCACCCGTAAGCCGCACTGAAAGATTGAACCTTGAAAAACAGCTTATTGGTTTTTATTTTTCGGGGCATCCGTTAGATGAATACAAGGAAATCTGGCAGGATGTTGTTAAAGTGGATCTGGGAAAGATTGATATTAATAAAACGGGAAACTGCGTTCTTGTTGGAATAATTAAAAACATAAAGCAAATAAATACCGCAAAAGGCGGCAAGATGGCTTTCGCGACCCTTGAAGATTACAACGGCGAAATTGAAGTCACGTTTTTTTCAGGTCCGTGGGAAAGGTGCCAAAATATTCTAAAGGAAGATTCCGTCGTCATATTAAAAGGAAAAATTGATTATCAAAAAGATAAGGACAAGTACAGTTTCCTTGCCGACGGCGTTATAAGCAAACAGGAAGTAACGTCAGTTGTAAAAGAAGTTAAGGAACTTGAAGAAAAAAATAAATTACATAAAAACACATGGCTTTACATGGCGGATTTAAAAAGTTCATATATTATGCAGGCAAAAAAAGGCAATTATACGGTTATAGGTTACTTAAAATCGATCAGGGATTATCAGGATAGAAAAGGAAAAGACATGGCGTTTGGGACATTGCAGGATTTTGAAGGTGAAATTTCCCTTGTGTTTTTTTCAAAAGTATATGCCGAATGCCGCCATCTGCTCAAACTTGATGAGATGATCGCTTTAAAGGGAAGCATAGACCCGGAAAACGAGCAAAAACCCGGACAGGTAAGTTTTAAAGTTTCCAGCATGGCCGATTTGCCTTTTTTAAGCCGTACAGCCGCAAAAAAAGCCGCCGCCGATGAAAAACCGCCCGCGCCCGATCTTGTAAAGAATATGGGAAATCATCACGACGAAGTGCACATAAGACTGCATAAAGGCGCTTCTGAAAAAAAAGATGAAATGCTGGAGTTACGCGATTACCTAGCCGAAAATTCCGGTTCAAATACTATTTTTATACACATTCCCGTCAATGGTGAGGAAAAAATTATACGCGCCGCTTCCGGCCTTGATATGTCAGGTAACGGGTATGTGATAGAAGGCTTAAAACAATGTAGAAGCGTCGCGGAAGCATGGAGGAAATAATGAGTTTTATTTTTGGAATTTTAGCGTCTATAACAGGTATTTATTCTTTAATTATTTTTGTAAGAATAATTTTATCATGGTTTGGAAACATGGTCGGAGGAAAAGCCGTTGAAGTTATTAATAGGATTACAGACCCGTATCTTGACTGGTGGAGGCAAAAATTACATTTAAACATAGGGACTTTTGATTTTTCGGTAATTCCGGCGATTGTCTTTCTTTCCTTTATTCAAAATATATTTCATATTCTTTCAATAACTAAAAGAATAACTCTTGGCTTTATTCTTGCGCAAGTACTATTGTCATTATGGAATATTATTTCCATTGTTATAGGATTTTTTATTATTGTAATTATCATACGCCTTATAGGTTATTTTATTAACAGCAATATATACGGCCCTTTCTGGAGCGTTATTGATTCTGTTACACAGCCGCTTTTATATAAAACGAACAGAATATTTTTTGGCAAAAAAATTGGAGGTTACTTGGCGGGAATAATTTTGTCGTTATTTTTATTAGTTGCAATACTTATCGGCGGATGGTTTGTCGTATATTTACTTTCCGGTATTCTTAATAAATTGCCCATATAATGTTTTTACGTTCTTTATCCGTACCTGTAAACACAATAAACGGGGTAGGCTCTTCGGCGGCGCAAAAGCTTGTGCGGCTTGGAATACGCACCGTAGCGGATCTTCTTCTTCACTATCCGCGCGACTGGGAAAATCGCGCGAACATTGTTCCGTTAAGAGCGTACAAAAACGGCAAGGTGTGTACCGTTGTTACCGTTTTTGCGCGGGAATGGATTCGCTACGGCGGAATGAGAACGCCAAAAATTTATATAGAAGACGAAAATACCCAGGCGGTTCTTGTATGTTATAACCGTCCGTGGTTAGACAAACAAATTATCACGGGGCAAAAATATTTGATTTCAGGTACTTTTAAAATTAAATATGGCGAATTGCAGTCAAGCACTTTTGAAGTCGAACATGTGTCATTAGGAACGAGTTATGGAAAAATAACGCCTGTTTATCCGCTGACGGCGGGAATTATTCAAAGCAAAATGCGAGCGTTTATTTCTTCCGCCATTAATAAATATGTAAATAAATTGGAGAACGAACTTCCCAATGAAATAATAGAAAAAGAAGCTCTTTTAACAAAGACTCAGGCGGTTAGGGAGATACATTTTCCAACTTCTATGGATATGCTTGAGAAGGCAAAAAAAACGCTCATTTATGAAGAGCTTTTTTACATGGAAGTTATGGTCGTCCGCAGGGCGATAGAGAGAAAGAGCAAAATAAAAATTGAGCTGGAAAATGATAAAAACAAAAAAGAAAATATTTCGCAATTACAACAACAACTTATAGAAAGGCTTTCTTTTTCTTTAACAGATGGGCAAAAAAACGCCGTAACGGAAATAAACATGGATATGTCATCTAACATCCCGATGGCGCGTCTTTTACAGGGCGATGTCGGGTGCGGTAAGACTCTGGTGTCATTTTTGGCGGCGTTACGCGCCGTTGAAGACAAGGGGCAGGCGGCGATTATGGCGCCAACGGAACTGCTTGCCCGCCAACACGCGGAAAACGCCGCGCGTCTTTTGGAGCCGCTGGGAGTCAGCATAGCTTTCCTTACCGGAAATATTAAAGCCAAAGGACGCAAAGAATTGTTAAAAAATCTTGCAGCGGGGAATATTGACATAATAGCCGGAACGCACGCCCTTTTTTCCAAAGATGTCGAGTATAAAAACTTAAAACTTGTCGTTATAGACGAACAACATCGTTTTGGAGTAACGCAACGCTCCCTTATCATGGCAAAGGGGCAACAGCCCTGTTTATTGATGATGAGCGCGACTCCCATTCCGCGCACTCTGGCGTTGACTGTTTTTGGAGATATGGACGTTACTGTGATAAAAGACATGCCCGTAGGAAGAAAACCCGTCATTACCCATCTTGCGAAAGAGACAAACGAAAAAAAGGTTTATGATTTTGTCCGCAAAGAACTGGAGAAGGGCAGGCAGTCCTATTTTGTCTACCCGTTAATTGAAGGCGGCGAGGAAATTAAAGACGCGGTATCAATGGCGCAAAGGCTTGCGGATGAAGTTTTCCCAAAACATAAAACGGCGCTTATTCACTCTAAACTGCCTGAAGAAGAAAAAAAACAGATAATGGACGATTTTAGAAAAGGTGGGATAAAAATTCTTGCCGCGACCAGCGTTGTAGAAGTTGGTGTAGACGTTCCGAACGCAGCGTGCATGGTTATCGAGCACGCCGAGCGTTTTGGTTTGTCCGCCCTTCATCAATTACGCGGGCGCGTCGGCAGGGGAGGGGAGCAGTCGTATTGTTTTCTTGTTTTTTCAGACGACCTTACCGAAGAAGGCAAGACCCGCCTAAAAGTGATGCTGGAAAATACCGACGGCTTCGTTATCGCGGAAGAAGATTTAAAATTAAGAGGTCCGGGACAAATCGCGGGTACCGAGCAATCGGGTTACCTTGTTCTTGGAATAGCCGACCCAATCCGCGACATGGAAATTCTTGAAAGAGCCAGAGGCGACGTGTTTTCAATTTTAGAGAACGATCCCGATTTGTTACTGGAAAACAACCGCGTAATCGCGAGGGTACTGGAACAAGCTCCGCCGTTTAATGAAGTTACGCTGTAGTGATTAGATGGAGAATTCTACCACGAACCACACGAACCAACACGAACGGCGACAAGCTGCGGACGTAAAGTTCGTGGTGTTCGTGGTTAAGATTTTTTATTTTAACATCGCTTTTAATTGTTCCATAAACTTATCCGCAGCGTCTTCGTCAACAGTTTCTTTTTCAGCTACGTGTATCTTAATCAAGTCCTTGGGGATTTCATCTATAAAGGGGGAAGGGGAGCAGTCCCTTGAGCTTTGGAGGGTGCGGCGTTTTTGGCAGCTTGTTATGTACAATTTTTCACGCGCCCTTGTGATTGCGACGTAAAAGAGGCGGCGTTCTTCTTCTATGCTTCCGGCTTCGTCTTCGCTGTCTTCGCCGATGCTTTTTTCATGGGGCATAAGCCCCTCTTCCACACCGGCGATAAAAACCACAGGAAACTCAAGGCCTTTTGCGGCGTGAATCGTCATCAGGTTGACCTTGCCTTCATTGTCGTCCTCGCCGTCGTCCCTTGTAATCAGGCTGATCCTGTTAAGCCATGCGTAAAGTCCCGAATCAAGGTTATCGGGGTCCGTTTCCCAGTTGTTTATCATTCTGATAAAATATTCGATATTACCGTATTTCCAACGCGCTTTTTTCTCGTCTTTTCCGTGTTCAAGGACAAGGTAACTCCAGTAATCGATGTTATCAACTAACGTGCGCACGCACTGTGAAAGCGACCAGGGCTTGCCGTCCTGTGTTTCGCGTTCAAGAAAAAGGGCGCGATAATTTTCTATCATCGCGGAAAATTCTTCAAGTTCGGTCGCGGTTTTTTTGTCCTGAAAAAGACCTTGCTGTCCGTGGGAGCGCGCGTAATTTAAGCGCGAAATGGAATCCCAAAGGCTGATGTGGTTCTTCTTTGCGATTTCATTTAACGAGGCGATTGTGGTTTTTCCAATTCCCCTTCGCGGAGTGTTGATAATGCGCAAAAGGCTTACATCGTCGTCGGGATTGGCTATTACGCGTAAATAGGAAATAATATCTTTTATTTCCTTACGCTGAAAAAAACTTGTTCCCCCAGAGACGCGGTAGGGTATATTTTCCGCCAAAAAAGCTTCTTCAATGTTACGCATAAGGGCGTTTGTTCTTGTAAGCACTCCAAAATCGTGGTATTTATAATCTTCCCTGATCATTAAAGGTTTTATCTGGGATGCGATAAAATCGGCTTCATGGGTTTCGTTCTCTGGGAAAAACAGTTCTATGGGTTTGCCCCCAGTGTTCGGCGACCAGAGATTTTTATCCTTTCTGCCTGTGTTATGCGAAATTACACCGTTAGCCGCGTCTAAAATTGTCGTAGTGGAACGGTAGTTTTGCTCAAGTTTAATTTCTATCCGCCCTGGGAAATCTTTTTCAAACATCAGTAAGTTTTCATAATTAGCGCCCCTCCATGAATAAATGGATTGATCATCGTCGCCTACTACGCAAATATTCGCGTTCTTGTCTTTCGCGAGAAATCTTAGCAATTTATACTGAATAAGGCTTGTATCCTGAAACTCGTCAACCAGAATATAGCGGTATTTTTTTCGGTACTTGTCCAGAATATCGCCGTGTTTTTCAAAAAGCTCAAGAGGAATTGTCAAAAGATCGTCAAAATCAACTGAATTGTAAATTTTTAACGCCTGTTGGTATTCGTCATATACGGGCCGCATTGTAACGTCGTCCGTCCATTTTGCAAGACCGGTTTTTATTTTTGAAAAATACTGGCTAAGGGCGTAAAGGTCTGTTTTAGGGGAATACATTTTACATTCACGTAACGATTCCTTTATAAGCGACATTTTGTCGGTTTCATCGTAGACTGAAAAATTCTTCCTGTAACCTAAAAGCTCGCACTCTTCTTTAATGATTTTCAGCCCGAAAGCGTGAAATGTGCTGACCATAAGGCTCTGGAGTTTTTTTCCCGTAAGCTCTTTAACCCTCTGTTCCATTTCACGCGCCGCTTTATTTGTAAACGTAAGCGCTAAAATCGCCGATTGCGGAATTCCGTTTTCAAGCATATTAGCGATGCGGTAAGTAATTACTCTGGTTTTCCCCGAACCCGCGCCCGCAATAATCAAAACAGGCCCGTCAATGGCGCGTACCGCCAGAACTTGCGGTTCATTTAACTGCGTTTCAATATTGAGTTTTGACAACTTTTCTCCCAAATCATTTTACAGACTATAATATTAAATTTTGCAGAAGGTATGCAATATGTTTTCCGGCTTTTCCGCGGTGGCTCAATGTGTTTTTTTCTTCCAGTGAAAGTTCGGCAAGGGTGTGCCCAAGGGACGGTATCCAAAAAATCGGATCGTAGCCAAAACCGCCTTCCCCTTTTATTTCGCTCTTTTTTACGATTTCCCCTTCAACTGTTTCCTGAACAAGAAAGAAACGGTCGTTGACAAAAAGAAGAACCATGGCGCAGACAAACCTCGCGCTTCGTTTTAGGTTATCCCCCAATTCGTCAAGAAGCATGATATTCCGCTGGGCGCTTGTAAGTTTTTGTCCGCTCTCCATTCCGTAACGGGCGGACAGTACGCCGGGTCTGCCGTCAAGGGCGTCCACGCATAAACCTGAATCATCGGCAATGACGGGTTCTATTCCGCCTATAATTTTTTGCAGCGCCCTCGCTTTAATCAGGGCGTTCTCGCTAAAAGTCATTCCTGTTTCTTCAGGCTCAAATGACAAACCTTTTTCGGACGGAATTTTCAATTTTACATTAAGAATGGCGCTGAGCTCTGTTTTTTTATGCGTATTGTTAGTGGCAAACCAGATATTCATTGGGAAATTGTAGACTTTTTTTTAATTTCAATCTATACTTAAAACAGGTTATGAAAAATTTTATCAAAAGACTGCCATTTATTATATTATTTGCCGTTTTTACGGTAGTTTTATCTGTTTCGTGTACAAGATCCGCGCCTGAAATAAAATACGGCTTTTTACAGTTGGTTCTTTATCAGGGGAAAGACGGGCCGCAGGAAAATTATTCATTTTTTATATTGCCGGAAGATGAAGACGGTATTGATAATCTTGACGAGTTGTACCTTTATCACGACAGGGAACAGCTTAGATGGAATATTAAAAGCGATGAGTGGCAGCGTTTTACGCAGGACGGAAAAGACTGGATTGGGACGCGAAGTTTTACAGTTAGGGAAGGCGAACTTCCAAGAGGCCTATTCCGCGCCGTATTGGTCAACAAGGGCGGGGAAAGCGTTGAGCGCAGTTTTACCTATGACGGCGCCGTACGCTATCCTTTCCCTGAAATTGAGATTACAGACGGCGTATACAATGTTAATTCGCAGTGGCCTGTAAATCGTCTGGTATGTTACGACAATACGGGAAATTATCTGGCTGTCGTTAATCTTACTTCAAAGTCAGGACAGGTTTCAGATTTAAAACTTCAATCAAACGCGAGAACCGCCGCCCTTTGGGCTGAGGACGAAGCCAATTTTTGCAGCGCTTTTACAAATGTGGTTTCTCTTCGCTGATGCTTAAAAGTTATGTGATTAGGTCGGGTCATTTCACGGACGCTCAAAAGAAAGCCTACGCCTCGTTAGCTGAAAATTATGTTATTCCGTTTGCGGAAGAAAAACTGGATTTAAAAAAAAATTTCGCCAATACCAGAAATGTAACGCTGGAAATTGGTTTTGGAATGGGCGTTACGACAGCCGAGATCGCGCAGGCGAATCCCGATAAAAATTATATCGGCATGGAAGTCCACCGCCCCGGCATAGGACGGCTGTTATGGGAAATTGAAAAACGTTCCCTTTCTAACATAAGGATAATTGAATACGACGCCGTATACGCCGTAGAAAAAATGATTCCGGACGCCTCCCTTGAAGCCGTTCATATATTTTTCCCCGACCCGTGGCCAAAAAAAAGACACCGCAAACGGCGCCTTGTACAGCGTCCTTTTACGGAAACTCTTGCCAAGTGTTTAAAACCGGGCGGCTATTTATACATGGTAACAGACTGGGAAGACTACGCCCTTCACGCTCTTGAAGAGTTAAACGCTACCGCCTCTTTAAAAAACGCCTACGAAAGTTTCGCCCCGCCTCAAAAGTGGCGGCCTGTAACAAAGTTTGAGCAAAAGGGACTGACAAAAGAACACGTTATTAGGGAGCTTTATTTTACAAAACTCCGTTAATAAGATATGTGAAAAAAGTTCGTGGTGTTCGTGTGGTTCGTGGTAGAAATTCTTCCCAGACATCTCCAAGATATAGCTTTCCTAAAACGCGTAACCGGCGGTAATACTATATGCGTTCTTCATCAGTTTGTCATATCCCAGCGCAATGTCGAATATATTTAGTTGGTAAGCCGCTCCCACAAATAAACCCGGCACGTAGGACGTTGTTATTCTTAGCCCAATTTGTCCCGTAAACGCAATCGGTAAACCGGCGGTTAAAATATCCTTTTTTTGATATTCCTCAAATCCCTTATCATACATAAAATTGGTGCCGATCCGAAAATATGGCATAAAACCAAAGTCTCCGGCTGGGATGCTCCAGTGATAACCCGCAAACAGCCCAATACACCATAAATCAGGGTCGGAATAATATATATTTATTCCTGAAATAACAAAAAAATCAAGAGACAAATACAATGTGTGGGAATCCTTATCAAGGATATTTGCATAACCGGTCTCAATTTGGAGAAGGCTGTTAGTCCGCAGTTTTTCCTTCACTTTCTTATCGGCTTCTTTTTTGCTCATCAGAGATTTATCGCCGGAAGCGACGGAGCCGAAACTTTTAATACGCCAGTTGCCGTATTCGCGTATCCATACTGAACTGACATCCTTGTTGTTGATGTTAAATGTTACGGTATATTGTTCTCCGTCTCCGGTAACTTCTTTTAAAGAAGCTTTAATCGCTCCCTGTCCCTCGCGAAGGCTGTTTTCGATTGTCCATGCGACGGCATAACCCATAGCGCCTACAACGCTGTCCTCGCACTTTTCAATAAAAGCGCGTCTGACCGTAGTACTGCCCTTGTCATACATTTCCGACATGGCATATTCGGCGTTTTCCCCCACGCAATCAGAAGAAAGAAACTCCGCGATATGGGGATAAACGGCTTTGGATTCACCCAGTCCTTTTAAAAAGTTTTCAAGCCTTTTGTCCAGAGCGTCTTTGTATGTTTCCGGCCTTTGGTTAACCGCCGCGTTAATAAAAGTTTGGGCCGTGGGAGCGGGAATCGCGTAATTTGCCGTCTGTCTTTTTACGGCGCTTAAGGTATTGACGCCCGCCACCGCATATCCGGAAACGGCGTTTCTCTGCACTACCAAAAGGGGGCCGCCTGAATTGCCGGGATCAATCTGCGCCGTATGCTGGATATATGGCCCCATCAAAGTTTCATCGTATATGCTTTTTGGAAACCTTGCCGATGAATTGGACACCATGCCGCGGCTGAACTGCCAAAGAGGGGTGGCACCAAGAACGGGAAATCCCGCGGCATACACGTCTTCCCCTTCCTCCACCAGGCGGGTAAGTAAACTTAAACCGGACGACGGCTTATCCGCGGTGGGAAAGGCCAGCAACGCCAAATCTATCTCTTCATCGGCGGCGATTACGGTCAGGTTTTCGTATTTTCGTTTAAAATTATCCTGGCGTTCAAAAGTGATGGAAAGGGTATGGGCCTGCTGTATAACATGATAATTGGTAACTATATAGAAATTTCCCGTTGAGCCTGCAATTACAAAACCGGAGCCGGTGGCGCCTTTCAGGAAAAGTTCGATAGATTTAGCCGCGTTGGTCTGTCCGTTTTTTTCAAGTTCTTTTTTAATTTTTTCAAAATAAGCCACAATGCCGGGATGATAACTTTGATTTATCAAGCCCACATAATCGCGTAAAACGCCCGCGGAAGGAACCTGTTGTGAAAAAACACAAACGGGAAAAATAAAAATTATAATCAGATAAATGAGTAAAAACCGGCGTTTCATAAATACTCCTTAATTCTGTCCGACTTTTCTAATTATATAATACCAGAAATAATAAAAAGTATCATGTATTTTTGAAATTGTTGTTTATAATCTTATATTCGCTTTAAAAAATAATGACGGGAATTGTAATAAAATTAAAAAAATAATACTATTGTAATGTAATATTATTATAGGAGATGGAAAGGATTTTATGCCTGAACCTTCATTACTCACCATCGACATAGGAACTTCATCTCTTAAATCCGCGCTTTGGGATACCGATGGGAACCGTCTGTCCTTTGCCGCAGACGCGCTTTCCGTCATTAACCTCGAAGATAAACATGAAGCCGAACCTTCCCGGTGGCTTCGCGCGTTTGAAACTTGCCACGGCAAATTGCTTTCCGGCGGACAAATTAAAAATCTTGCCTCTGTCGAAGTTATTATAATAAGCGGAAACGGCCCCAGTCTTGTTCCGGTTTTTGACGAGCCTGTTTTTTTAGATAATGGTATTAACGTTCCGGCGGAAAAGGCGAGGCTTTGGCTTGACCGCCGCGCCGTCAGGTATCAGGAAGAAGTTTCGCGCTTGATGGGCGGATTTGTGGACGCGGGGTTTTTCCTTCCTAAAATACTGAGCATTAAAAATGATGAAAATGACTTGTATAAAAAAACAAAATATTTTCTTGGCTGTCCCGAATACCTTGCCTACGCCCTTACGGGAAATGCGTGCAGTGTTTTCCCGTGCGACGGATTCGAGCGCTGGTTTTGGGATAACGACGTGCTTGATAAACTTGATCTGGACGCGGGAAAATTTCCCGCTTTCATCCGTCCCGGCGAGCCGTTTGGGACAATTCTTGCGAAAGCGGCGGCGAGGTATGGCTTTTCAAAAAATATTCCGGTAGTTTCAGGCGGGCCGGATTTTTTTGCCGCTATTTTAGGAAGCGGGGTAACGGAAATCGGTCAGGCTTGCGACCGCACCGGCTCTTCTGAAGGAATCAATCTCTGCACGCAAAACCGTATTCTTGATAACCGGCTGATGTCTTACGGCCATCCCATCAAACCGTACTGGAACCTGTCCGGTATTATAAACACCACGGGCAAGGCGATAGATTGGGCATGCGATTTGCTTGGGCTTGGCGGCTTTGATGATTTTATCGCGCTTGCGCAGGAGAGTAAAAGAGGCTCCGGCGGATTGGTTTTTCTTCCGTACCTGGCGGGTGAACGCGCTCCCGTTTGGAATCCGTCCGTAACAGCCGTTTGGAACGGAATTAATATTTCTTCGGGACGGCGCGAGTTTGCAAATTCAATACTTGAGGGAATTGGTTTTGCGATTAAGGACGTGCTTTCAGCTATGGAAGAAACAGGGGTTAAGGCTAAACAGTTACGGGTGACGGGGAGGCTTGCGGGTTGTTCATATCTTAATCAGATAAAGGCGGACATTACCGGGATAGAAGTTATAGAAGGAGCATATAAAGAAACGGAACTTCTTGGCCTTGCGATAATAGGCGGTTGTTTCCTTGGAAAATTCGCGTCCTTAGCCGATGCTTCCTCGGCTCTCTACCGTATAAAAAGAACTTTTAAGCCTGATTTGTCCAATGCCGATCTTTACAATAATTTATTTTATGAGTATAAGAATATAAGGAATAAACAATTATGAAAAAAATATTAATCGCGTTTTTACTCGTCTCAATTCTTTTTACGGTTGGATGTAAAAAAAAGACGCAGAATGATTTAAAAAAAGACAATCTTTCAGTTCTGGTATTTATTACCGGAGTTATTGCCGGAAGCCCGACTTATGAAATGATGGCTGATGGCGCCCTTGATTTTGAAAAGAGACATTCAAATGTAAGCGTAAAAATATATGAGGCCGGGATGAATCAGTCCCAGTGGGGTCAGCAGTTAGGCGAAATGGTTTCAAGCGGCGATTATGACGTGGTTATCGGCTCCAATCCTTCACTGCCTGAAATTTGCGTCGGTGTGGCGAAAAATTTTCCAAATCAAAAATTTGTAATAGCGGACGCCGAGTACGATGGAAATCCGCAAATCAGAACGTACAACTATAATCAAAGGGAACAATCATATTTTTTAGGCTATCTTGCCGGTCTTGTTACAACAAGCGATATGCCTTACGCAAACAGTCAGAAAAAGATTGGCTTTATTGCCGCGCAGGAATATCCGCTTTTAACCAAACAAATGATTCCCGGTTTTCTGGAGGGCGCAAAAAGGGTTGATCCCGAAATAGAGCTTGATTTTCGCGTGATTGGCTCATGGGCTGACGCGAATAAGGCGGCGGAACTCGCGTCTGCAATGATGGACTCGGGAGTTGACGTATTCACGTCGATAGCGGGCGGGGCGGCGCAGGGGCTTGTTAAAACGGCGGTTGATAAACACGCGTATATGGTTTGGTATAACACAAACGCGTATAAAATGGCGCCGGGCTTTATGCTTGGCTGCGGTATAATGGAACAGAAAAAACTTATAATGGAAATATTGGAAGACGTTTTAGCGGGTAAAATTCAATACGGCATTTCACAGACAATCGGGGTAAAAGAAGGGTATCTGAATTTTATTTATGATGATCCCGGATATAAAGACCTTCCCGCGGATATTCGCGAAAAATTTGAAAAGTTTATGAATGATTTTTAATGAATATTGTTGAATTAAAAAACATAACCAAACAGTATCCCGGAAGCGGTAAAAAAGCCAATAACAACATCAGCCTTGATTTACGCAAGGGGGAAATTCTCTGCATCGCGGGCGAGAATGGGGCGGGGAAGACCACGCTGATGAAAATCCTCTGCGGTTTGGAGAAAGCCGACGGGGGGGAAATAATTAAAAGCGGAAATATCAGCATGGTGCACCAGCATTTTATGCTGTTTCCCGAATATACCGCGGCTGAAAATATCGTATTTGGGCTTGAACCGCGCAAATACGGTATTTTTTTTGACGTTGAAAAGGCGAATAAAATAAGCGGGAAAATAATTTCAGATAACAATTTTTCCATTAGCGCGGATACGAAGGTAAAAGATTTAACCCTTGGAGAAATGCAGCAGGTGGAAATTTGCCGCGTTTTATATAATAACGCTCAAATAATTATTCTTGACGAGCCTACGTCGATACTGACCGAATATGAAATAAAATCGCTTTTTATCACCCTTAAAACTCTTGTCAATAACGGGAAATCAATTATTCTTATAACGCATAAATTAAATGAGATAAAAAGAATAAGCGACCGCGTTGCGGTTTTGCGTAACGGTAGGTTAATTGGCGTAAAAAACGTGCCGGAGACCGATGAGTTTGAAATAGCGAAAATGATGATGGGGGACGATAAATTGCCTCCGTCCGTATATGCCAACGACGGCGGCGGGAAAGACAATGTAATCGAATTTGATAATGTTACGGTTAAAAAGCGGAGGCAGAAACGTCCGTTACTCGATAATGTTTCATTCTCCGTAAATTCAAACGAAATACTCGGGTTTGCGGGAGTCGGCGGCAACGGGCTTGGTATAATTGAGGCTGTTTTGGGCGGCTTTTTACATCCCTCAGAGGGCAAAATTCTGCACAGGGGAAAGGATATTTCAAAACTTAATATCCGCAAATTGCGTAATCAAGGGCTTAGTTTTGTTCCCGCCGACCGCGTAAACGTTGGAAGCGCTTCCGAGGCGACAATCGGGGAGAATATGATTATTAACATGAGAAATGAATATTTTTCTTTTAATTATCAAAAACTGACGCGCAGGAATGAAATTAATGAAGATATAAACTCCTGGATAAAAAAATATAATATAGACGCTCCAGATTTAAAGCAAAAAGTTTGCACGTTATCCGGCGGCAATTTGCAAAAATTAATTCTCGCGAGGGAATTAAATCTGTTTAAGGATTATATTGTTTTTTCACAGCCCACATGGGGGCTTGATATCGCCGCCGGCGGATTTATAAAAGGAGAAATAGACGCTCTTCGTAAAAAAGGGGCGGCTATTATTTTAATTTCTACCAATCTTGACGAAATTATAGAGCTTGCCGACAGGATAATTGTAATGTACAGGGGAAAGATAGCGGGTGTTTTTATTAATAATCAGGATAATGGTATAAAAGAATTAATTGGAAATTGCATGCAGGGACTGAAGGCGGCTTTATGAAGAAAAATGTTATTTTCATATTTGCAATTTCAATTTTAACCGTATTTTTACTGATATTCATTCTTAGCGGCACACCTTTAAAGACGCTGTACTTTTTCTTTATCGGCCCATTCAGGAATTTATACAGTTTTGGCAATCTGCTTAATAACGCGATTCCTATGATTTTCGGGGCGTTAGGCATAATAATCGCCATGAAAGCCGGAAACTTAAACCTTGGCGGGGAAGGGCAGGTTTACTTGGGTGCTTTTACGACAACGGCCGCCGCTCTTTCTCTTGCAAAATTTGGAGCAATAGGGGCATTTATCGCAGCGGTTGCAGGCGCCCTTGCCTCAGGCGCCCTTTCGGCGTTCAGCGGCTTTTGCAAGGCAAGATGGAAAACTCCGGAAATTATAACAACCTTCCTGCTTTCATGCGCGGTTATACCAATTATCAATTTTTTTGTTACAGGTCAATTTCTTGACCCTGAAACGTCGCTCATATCGACAAAAAAAATCGCTGAAAATATGAGGCTTCCTCAAATCTTAAAACCGTCAAGTTTAAATTCCGGCGTTTTTATCGCGCTTGTTTTTGTCTTTATAGTATGGTTTTTTCTTTATAAAACAAAAACAGGCTATGAATTCAGAATAGCCGGAAATAATGAAATGTTTGCGCGTTACGGAGGTATACATACAAAATTAAACACGGTTATAGCAATGGCAATGAGCGGCGCATTATACGGACTTGCCGGAGGCATCGCCGTTCTTGGAACGCATTATGCGGTAATCAAGGAATTTTCCACGGGATTGGGCTGGAGCGGACTGACCGTCGCGTTAATCGCGGGTTTTTCCCCCATTGCTGTAATACCCTGCGCCCTCTTCCTCGCATGGACGGAAACAGGCGCGAGGATCGCAATGCAGAATACGGGGATAACTTATGAAATCTCATACATAATACAGGCTGTGATTTTCTTTTTATCAACAAGTTTAGCCGTTAAAAATATTTTTGAACGCGGGGGGAAAAAATAAAATGGCGGTTGTCCCGGTTCTTAAAAGCACGTTAAATTTAATGATACCGATATTTTTTGCCGCCTTTGGAGGACTTTTCCCCGCTCTTGCCGGAACATTAAACATCGCGCTTGAAGGATTGCTCTTATCCGGCGCGTTTTGTTCTTTGGCCGTATTTCACTTTTCAGGCAGTATAACCGCGGCCGTATTGTCCGCTATTTTAACGGCGACCGTCCTGTCCGCGTTACATTCGTTAGCTGTTTTTAGACTTCGCGCGGATTTGTTTATTTCCGGCCTTGCGATAAATTTATTTTCAAGCGGTTTATGCGTAATTCTTTCAGATAAATTATTCAACACAAAGGGAGTAATCACCGCGAATAACTCAGGCGGCCTGATAATGTCGTACGTGGTTTTAGGAATAGTTCTGCTTGTAATATCACACCTTGCGATTTACAAAACCCCGTTCGGTTACAGGCTTCGCGCCTGCGAAAAAAATACCGACGCGCTTGTCAGTCTTGGAATAAAACCCGTATTTTACCAAACGGCGGCGTTTTTAATATCCGGTGTTTTCTGCGGCATAGGCGGTTCGTTTTTAAGCCTCAACCTGGGCGCGTTTGTTCCCGGAATGTCAGCCGGAAAAGGCTGGATCGCCCTTGCGGTAATTTTTCTCGGCGTAAAAAAACCGGTAGGTCTCCTTGCCGCCGCGTTTGTTTTCGCCCTCGCCGAATGTTTTTCAAACTACGCTCAGGGCTTTTGGAACATACCGTCCGGCTTTATTCTGGCGTTTCCGTATATTTGTACGCTAATTGCCATGATAGCCGTCTCTGTGATTCCCTATAAAAAGGTGTAAATATATTGATATATTCCCTATAAAAAGGTGCAATAATACTGATATTTTCCCTGCAAAAAGGTGCAAAATTACTTATTTTTCCCTGTAAAAAGGTGTAAATATATTGATATATTCCCTATAAAAAGGTGCAGATCATGGCTTTTTTTCCCTTGAAAAAGGTGCAAAAGTGTAATACAATTCAAATATGCAAAGAAAAATAATAAAATCCTTGCTTGAATGGAAAAATTCTCCCGACAGAAAGCCGTTACTGTTAAAGGGCGCGAGGCAGACGGGTAAAACATGGCTAATGAAGGAATTCGGCAAGACCGCTTACAGGAATACGGCGTATATTGATTTTTTTAATAACCAACAGGCGAGAAATATTTTTGAAGGCGATCTTAAACCGCGTCGCATTATTGAAGAATTGGGGTTTATCTCAGGCGAAACTATAAGTCCCGGGGAAACCCTTGTAATTTTTGATGAAATTCAGGAATGTAACAGGGCTCTTAATTCGTTGAAATACTTTTGCGAAGAAGCTCCTGAATATCACATAATGGCGGCGGGCAGTTTTCTTGGCATCGCGCTTCACAATGACGAATCTTTTCCGGTTGGGAAGACCGACAATCTTATTTTATATCCGATGACATTTTCAGAATTTCTTGCCGCCCTGAATGAAAAACAGCTGATAGCCGCAATAGAAAAACACATGCCGCGTTTTACCGCTTTGGTTAGAAATGATCTGTTAAAGTATCTTAAATATTATTATTATGTCGGAGGTATGCCCGAAGTCGTGCTTGCTTTTACTAAAGAAAAAAATTTTAATACGATACGCTCGATTCAAAATAAAATTATCAGCGGTTATGAAGATGATTTTTCCAAGCATATTGACATGAGATCCGCGGAAAAAGTTACGCGGCTTTGGAATTCCATTCCGCGCCAGCTGGCAAGGGCGGCAAAAAAATTTATTTACAACGACGTAAAACCAAACGCAAAATCACGCGATTACCGTTCGGCGGTGTTTTGGCTTGCCAAATGCGCCCTGGCGCATGAGGTGAACCGTATCGCCCTTCCCCATTATCCGCTTGCAAGTTACGCGGAACCTGAACATTTTAAATTGTATATGCTTGATATAGGGCTTCTCTCCGCAATGTCCGGCCTTGATATTAACGCTTTTCTTGACCGCGATCCGTCAGTTTTTGATCATTTTTACGGGGCGCTTGCGGAACAATATGTGCTTGGAGAGTTAAAAGCGCTTTCCGGCATACCTGTTTATTATTGGGCGCGGGAAGGTTCCGCCAAAGCGGAATTGGATTTTATCATTCAAATTGGAAACAATGTTATTCCTATCGAGGTAAAAGCGGAAAAAAATTTAAAAGCAAAAAGCCTCAAATTATTTATTGATACTTATCATCCCCGCATGGCGGTTCGTTTTTCAATGTCTGATTTAGGGCAAAGTAATTATTCAGGATGCGTTATTTACGATATTCCATTGTATATGGTCGGAGATTTCCTCACGTTAATAAGCTGATTTGAATAATTAGTTCACTTTTATGCTATTTTGAATCTTTGTAATATGTGTATTATCATTAAAAAATATAAATAATATTAAGAATTTTACCAAAATATCTTGAATATATTTTGAGAAAATGATAAAACTTATTGCCGGAAAGACAGTTTTTTAAATTTTAGTAAAAAAAATCGGGTTATTATGTTACTATTATGGTAGTTCGATTTTTATGTAAATATAATGCATCCGTTGGATGCGATAACCCGTGAGGGAAACCTGCCCATGAGGGCGGGAAGTAAATGTTGGAAGGAGTTATTGAGATGAAAAAGTTATTTATTGTTGTTCTTGTGTGTTTCCTTTGCACGCCTTTGTTTGCCCAAACCGGTACCGCAGTAGGTACGGCAGGCGCTAAACCTACAAGCGAAACCCCAGCTAGTCCGGCAATGAGCGCATTACAAACCGCTTATGCTTTAGCTAAATATGGTTATGAAAACAGTTCAGCGTCGTCCCTTATTTGCGCCGCGGAAATTGTAGCGCAGACGCAAAAACAGGAAATGGCCAATAAGGGCGCGGCGAAGGATGAAACTGCGGATGCCACCAAGAAAACTGAAAAATCGGCGGAGTATACGGCCGAAAAACTGTTAGCTGACGGCAAGAAAATGGCAGCCGGGGATAAGACTGTTCTTGCTTATGCGGCGGCTGTTGAGAAAGCCCTGAAAGGCAAGACAAGGGGCGCGGTAGGCGGCCCCCGTTACCAGGTTGATAAAGTAGGCGCCGGCGGCACTATTACTTATACGCTCGCGTTCGAAGCCGGTAAACTTGCCGAAGTTCTTGTCTGCGGGGACGGGGACACCGATCTTGATCTTTATGTTTTTGATCAAAACAACAACCTGATTGTCTATGACGAAGGTTATTCCGATGACTGCTATGTCAGCTTTGTTCCGCGTTGGACGGGAAACTTCTATATTGTCGTGAAAAACAGGGGACGCGTTTATAACAGGTTCCAGATAGCGACTAACTAAAATCTGTATAACGGCAAATTTAAAAGGGCTTTCGAATAGGAAGCCCTTCTTTTTTAGGAGTAGTGTTATGAGGCTGAGAATGTTGGTGATTGCCATTGTGTTTATAGTGTTTGCGCGGGGGGCGCTTTTTGCGCAGAGCGCGCAGATGGGGGTGTATTACAATAATTTGGGTTATCAGCAATATAATCAGGCCAATTATGTAAAAGCGATTGAAAATTATCTTAAAGCAAAAGAAATTTATGAAAAGACGATAGGTAAAGAACATCCCTGGTACGCCGCGTTGTTAAATAATCTTGGATTGGCGTATGCGACAATAAACGATTATGCCAAAGCGGAAAGTTGTTATCTGGAAGCGAGAGCCGTCTGGGAAAAAACAATCGGTAAAGAACATCCCGATTACGCGCAAGTGTTAAACAACATGGGCTTGCTGTATTACGGTATGGGCGATTATGCCAAAGCGGAAAATTATTATCTGGAAGCCAAAAGCATTAAGGAAAAGGTACGCGGTAAAGAGAGTCCTGATTATTCGCTGACGTTAAACAACCTGGGGGCGCTGTACGACAAAATGGGCGATTACGCCAAGGCGGAAAGCTATTATCTGGAAGCAAAAAATATACGCGAGAAAACGCTCGGTAAAGATCAGCCGGATTATGCGCAATCGTTAAGTAATCTGGGAGTGCTGTATGGCAATATGGGCGATTATGCCAAAGCGGAAAAATATCATCTGGAAGCAAAAGCCATCTGGAAAGAAGCTGTAGGTGAAAAAGATCCTTCGTATACCGTATCTTTAAACAATCTTGGAGCGTTGTATTATGTAATGGGCGATTACGCTAAAGCGGAAAATTATTATCTGGAAGCCAAAAACATTCAGGAAAAAGCGCTAGGCAAAGAACATTCTGTTTACGCGCAATCATTAAACAACCTTGGAGCGCTGTATTTTCAAATGGGTGATTACGCCAAGGCGGAAAAATATTATCTGGAAGCAAAAGCCATCTGGGAAAAAGCGCTGGGTAAAGAGCATGCCGATTACGCGCAATCGTTAAGCAACCTGGGAGTGCTGTATGAAAAAATGGGCGATTATTCCAAAGCGGAAAGTTATCATCTGGAAACAAAAACCATTCGGGAAAAAGCGCTTGGTAAAGAACATCCCTTTTATGCCTCATCATTGGGTAATTTGTATTTGTTGTATTTGGGCGAAAAAGAATACGCGAAGGCGCTTGCGTATAAGCAGGAACAGTTTAAAATAAATACCGGCCTTGTAAATAAAAATTTTTCTTTTCAAACGGAACAACAGCGCGACGCTTATTGGAATATTAACTCGGAATCATTTGAGTTAAGCTATTCCTTGTCATTTTTCAACCCCGTCCCCGCAAGTAACATCCTGAACTATGACAACGCCCTGTTTGCCAAAGGTCTGCTGCTTCGGACAACCAACGCGGTGAGGGACGCAATCTACGCCTCGGGCAATCAGGCGCTTATTACCCAATTTGAAGAATTGGGAAGTTTGCGCCAACAGATAAACGCCCTGCGGCAAAATGGCGGGAACGAAGCGTACATCAATAGTCTTGAAGAAAAAGCGGAAACACTTGATAAATCATTAGCCCGATCTTCCGCCGCATTCAGGGATTTTCAGGCGGATTTGGCCGTCGATTGGCGGAGCATACAGAAAAAATTACAGGCAAAAGAAGCCGCTATTGAATTTGTCTCTTTCAGGCTCTTTGATAAAAAATGGACGGGAGAAACAAAATACGCCGCGCTGGTTGTAAAGCCAAACAGTACGTCGCCCGTGTGGGTTCCCCTGTGCAATGAAAGCGATTTGCGGGAAATTCTGGACAAAGCCAACGGAAGAAGCTCTGAGCAACAGGCGCGAATTATCTACAACGTAAACGGATTGGCGTTATTTGAAACAATATGGAAACCTCTGGAAAATGAATTAAAAGGCGTTACGACGGTTTATTATTCGCCTTCGGGATTACTGCATAAAATAGCGTTTAACGCCCTGCCCATAGACGAATCTTTAAGCAAACGCCTGACGGATAAATACAATTTAAATTTGGTGTCAAGCACCCGCGAAGTTACGCATCTTTCACGAAACAAAAAAGAAACGGCGCAGATTGCGTCGGCGGTTCTGTACGGCGGGCTTGATTATAACGCCGATGAAAACGCCATGCGTGCGGCGGCGCAATCGTACAAAAAGGAAACGGGCGCGTCCGCCGCTTCAGCTCCGCCGCAGGGGGTAACGCGGGGCGGGGCATGGGCGCCGTTACCGGCGACGCGTGATGAAGTGAAGAATATTCAAGGTTATTTAGTCAAAAAAAAGATACCAAACACCCTGTACCAGGACAGCATGGGCAACGAAGAATCTTTTAAACAGTTGAGCGGAAAGAAAACAAGTTTAATACATCTCGCGACGCATGGATTTTTTCTTCCCGACGCTGAACGCAAATATGATGACAGAGCTCCCCAACAACAGCGCGGCGGCGCGTTAAAGGCTTCAGATAATCCGCTTCTGCGTTCAGGGCTTTTATTGGCGGGCGGCAATCACGCGTGGACTAATAATCCGGTGGAAGGCGTGGACAGCGGTATCCTTACCGCGGACAAAATAGCGAACATGAACCTGTTAGGCGTCAGATTGGTTGTAATGTCCGCCTGTCAAACCGGTCTTGGGGACGTAAAAAACGGGGAAGGCGTTTTTGGCTTGCAACGCGCCTTCAAACTGGCGGGAGTGGAAACCCTTGTAATGAGTTTATGGGAAGTGGACGACGCCGCCACCGCGTTATTGATGAGTACTTTTTACAATGAATGGCTGATATCAGGGAAGAGCAGGCAGGAGGCGTTTAAAGAGGCGCAGAAAAAAGTCCGCGCCAAATACCCCGCGCCGTTTTACTGGGCTGCGTTTGTTATGATGGACTGAGGAAGTAGTTAGTAGTTAATAGTTAGTAGTTAGTATTGTTGTTTGTTATCTGCGCGTGAGGTAATACTCTGCGTTTGCTAACAACAAATCCACTACCTACTACCCACTAACCACTCTATTATAGGAGTAATGTTATGAAGACGAAAGTTTTAGTGATTGTCATTGTATTAGCGGTATTTACGCTAGAAACGGTATTTGCGCAGGCGAAAAAGGCTGATGTGGATTATGACGCGATTGAAAAACAGGTATACGCTTATCTTGAAGCGGGCAACCTTGCCGCCGCCATACCTCTGCTTAAACGTTTACATGAGCTAAAACCGGATAATCTGGATGTTATAGAAGCCATAGGTTTGTTTTATATGGATATACCCGGAGAAAGACCCGCGTTAACCAACGCGCTTTACTGGCTTACGGAATCGGAAAAACGCGGCAGCTCAAATAATACCATCTATTACGACCTTGCCTGCGTGTATTCAATCAAACAAGATATTAAAAAAGCGGAGTCAGCGATGAACAAGGCCATCGCCCTGGGGTATTTTGATATTGAATATATGAATAAAGATGATGATCTTGTTAATTTCAGAAAAGGAACATGGTGGAAAGATATAGCGAATAACGATACGACGATTAAACAACAATTATACTTGTTTAACGATATTGCCTCCGGCAAATCAGGAAAAAACATTACGGAAAGAATAACGTCTTACATTGGCATAATAAATGACCTTAAAAAGCTTGCCCCCAATATTCCCGCCATGCAGTGTCTTCCTTTGTTTTTTTTGGCTTCATCGTATAAAGAAATAGGAAACTATGCCGACGCCGAAAAAAAATATCTTGAATTAAAAGCCATCATAGAAAAAGTACTTGGCAAAGAAAATCCCAGTTATGTCCAAATAATCAGCGATATTGGAGCGTTATATAAAGATGTGGGAAACTATACCGCCGCTGAAAAATACTATCTTGAGGCTAAAACCATACGGGAAAAAACGCTTGGCAAAGACAACCCCGCTTATGCCGCATCGTTAGTCAGTCTGGGAGCGTTATATGAAAATATGGGAAATTATACCGCTGCGGAGAAATATTATCTTGAGCTTAAGGCCGTAAGGGAAAAGACGCTGGGGAAAAATCATCCCGATTATGCCACTTCGTTAAGCCTTCTGGGGGGGATGTATGGCAACACGGGAAACTATGCCGCCGCCGAACAATATTATCTTGAAGCAAAGGCCATAAGGGAAAAGACGCTGGGAAAAGAACATCCCGATTATGCTTTGTCGTTGAACGGTCTTGGAGCGTTGTATTATAACATAGGAAATTATACCGCCGCCGAACAATATTATTTGGAATCTAAAGACATAACGGAAAAGACGTTGGGAAAAAACCATCCCGATTATGCCATAGCGTTAACCGGTCTTGGAATGTTGTATCAAACTATGGGAAACTATGCCGCCGCCGAACAAAACTATCTTGAGGCGAAAGACATAACGGAAAAGACGTTGGGAAAAAATGATATTAATTATGCCTTATCGTTAATGACTCTTGGAACGCTGTATAATACAATGGGAAACTTTGTTTCAGCCGAGAAAAATTATCTTGAAGCTAAAACT
>Ga0268262_10001252_pt1 | contig 31811 bp, 28 predicted proteins | sample TergutNc150P3_FD_190354 | JGI IMG/M metagenome (GOLD analysis project Ga0268262, IMG submission 190354) | Nasutitermes corniger P3 segment gut microbial community from laboratory colony in Florida, USA - Nc150 P3 (SPAdes) (version 2) | ecosystem: Host-associated > Arthropoda: Insects >... | reverse complement strand
TCCGGGGAGCTATATACAGCCAGGCTTTCGGGTAGGTTGCCCTTTTTGCGCCCTGTTCAAAGTATGTAAGGGTTTGCGCCCCACCTGACAGGTTGAGCTTTGCAATCTTGCCTTATAATAGCGGTTGCCCTCTTTGGTATACGGTATACCCCATAAAAAGACCTATAATGCCAACGGGTCAGGTGCGCGGCGCAAACCAGCACTTTGGGTGGATTGTACGGCGCGAAAAGGGCAGCACTTTTTTTCATGGAAAGTAGCGTTAGGCATAACTAACCTGGACGCTTTGGCAGGGCGCCATCTTGTTGCTGTGCGTTATGCGCTATACGCTTTTTTAAAGGCAAAAATGGCTTAAAAACGGCTTTCGGATTACTTTTTGATAAATCATACGGCAATAGGGCCGGAAGCGGCTCTACGGCCCGTTATATGCTACAATCGGGGGTATTTTGAATTGCATTGTCTTTGATAAATTTATCGTTTTTGGGCATTGCGCCTAACGGGAAAACCGTAAAATGTTATCAATTATGACATCAATTTTTAAGAATAATTGGGATATGTAGAGAACAAAAGGGAGTAACAGGTATTGACTAATTCCTTATAATACAACAAAATAGAGTAATAGAGCATACCATATAGCAAGCATGAGCGTGAAGGGAAAACATTCCAAATGTTTCCGCTAGCCCGCACGCCCCTCCGCCTGGCCTATACTAGTATAAGACAACAGCATATACCCTGTCCTATGATTGCAATAGGAATAATGCGGCATCGAACCTTCGGTTCGCGGGGATAGCGCGGGGCTGCCAAAAAATTATGGGGTTCTCCGACGGAGCAGACCAGGGAAGAAATGCTCGCCTTTAAAGACAATAGAAGTCTGACCACTTAGTCTTGTTATAATTTGTTTTACTTGTTGCCAAAAACGCTAAGTGGTCAGGGGCTGCGTAGTTGGGTTCCCCCATCTGTTTTGGACAGACCCGCGCTATCCCCTTTGCTGATTTATGCACTATGGGGCATAATCACTACTATGTTCACTCGCCGCGTGGCGCTCTATTTTCTTGGAAATTTCGTGCTTGCCTTTGGCGTGGCCGTGGCGGTGAAAGCTGATCTGGGAACCACCCCTGTCAATTCCATTGCCTTTGTCCTAAGTAAGGTTTTTCCTATCGACCACGGCCTCTTGACCGGCGTTATATATGCCGGCTATGTACTGATTCAACTGGCAATACTGAGAAGGGAATTCCGGCTCTTTAACCTGCTGCAGGCCGGAATCGGTTTGCTGTTCGGCTGGTTTGTCTTTCTATGTAATCATATCCTTGCGTTCCCAACTCCGGAATTCTATCCGGTAAGGCTCTTATTCTTGCTGGTTGGCGTAATCATAATCGGCCTGGGCATAATGCTTTACCTCAGGGCTAATCTATTGCCCCAGCCATCGGAGGGGCTTATACTGGCGATTCAGAAAAAGTCCGGGTGGAAATTGCATAATATCAAAGTCGTTTTCGATTGTTCGGTTGTTGTTCTGGCAGCGGCGATTTCCCTCATCATCACCGGAAAAATCATCGGCATCAGGGAAGGAACGCTCATCGCGATGCTCGGTATAGGCAAGTGCATGGGTTTTTTTACCAAGCGCCTTGGCGCTAAGATCGACGCGCTTTTCAGGCTTTCTGGGAAAGATCTCTAATAACATTCCGCTTGATTTTGCCGCTTATTGTTTTGGGAAGCTCCGGCACAAATTCCACAATGCGGGGGTATTTGTAGGGGGCCGTAACATGCTTGACGTGGTTTTGCAGTTCGTGGATAAGTTCATCCGAAGGGGAAAAACCGCGCGTCAGCACAATGCTGGCTTTTACTACCTGGCCCCGCATGGGATCGGGAGCGGCTGTTACGGCGCATTCCAGCACGGCGGGATGTTCCATGAGGGCGCTTTCGACTTCAAAGGGGCCGATGCGGTAACCGGAACATTTTATCACGTCATCGTTCCTGCCCATAAACCATAAGTAGCCGTCGCCGTCACGCCAGGCCATGTCCCCGGTTTGGTAGGTTCCCTTATTCCAGCAGGATTTGGTAACCTCTTCGTCTTTCCAGTAACCGCGGAACAGGCCGGGGAAGTCCGACAGGCCGATTACCGGAACACCCGCCTGGCTTGCCCCATTCTGATTTGCCGCGATTTCGTACATATTTTTTCCCGCCAGGGTAACGCTCATGTTTCCGGCAATACCGTCATCGCACCTTTCGCCGTTTTCGTCTAACAGGCTGATGCCGAACAGCGGGGCAGGCTTGCCCATGGAGCCGGGCCTTACCGGCAGCCACTTGAACACCGCCGCCATTACCGAGGTTTCCGACTGGCCGAAACCCTCTCGAAGCTCAAGGCCGGTTTTCTCTTTAAGCCTGTGGTACACTTCCGGGCTTAAAGGTTCCCCGGCTACTGAAGTATGGTGAATAAAACTGAAATCGTAAGCGGACAGGTCTTCTTTAATGAGATAACGGAAAATTGTCGCCGGCGCACAGAAAGTCGCGGGACGCAGTCTGATAATAGCGTCTAACATTCCCTTGGGGGTAAACTTTTCCGTGTCGTATGCGCCGATAGCCGCGCCGCAAATCCACTGGCCGTAAATTTTTCCCCAGGCAAATTTTGCCCATCCGGAATCGGTTTGGGTCAGGTGAACCGTGTTATCTTCAACGCAGTGCCAGTATTTGGCCGTGACAATGTGCCCCAGGGGAAGGCTGTTGTTGTGCAATACCATTTTGGGCATTCCCGTCGTGCCGGATGAAAAGTAGATTAACATGGGGTCTTCTGTCTTGCCCGGTATGCGCTGAAAATTATCGCTTGCCTTTTCTGTTTCGCGCGATAAATCAATATAAGCGCCGTCCGGCGCGCTTCTCTGATGCGCTTCACCCACAACGGCGACCAGCTGAAGTTTGCCGCATTTGAGTCTGGCGGCGGAAATATCCGCCAGGATGCCTGAGTCGTTAACGGTAATGAGCATCTTTACTTCGGCATTGTTACAACGGTATTCCAGGTCTTTTGCCGTAAGCTGATAAGTGCTGGGTATGCAGATCGCCCCGATTTTCATCAGCGCGCACATCAGTACCCATACGTCGGGACGCTGCTTGAGTATCAGCATTACCACGTCGCCCTTGCGTATGCCCAACGCGATCAGGGCGTTAGCCGCTTTGTCCGACAAGCGCTTGATGTCAGTAAAAGTAAACGATCTTATTTCCCCGGAATCATTGGTCCATAAAAGGGCCTGTTTTTCCGGCATAAGATGAGCCCATTCGTCAACCACGTCGTAAGCAAAATTAAAATTATCCGGCACATTGCAGCGGTAGTTGTCGTAAAAATCTTCATAACTGTCAAATTCAATCCTGGGACAGTAGCGTGAAAGTATTTCGTTCATTTTTTGTTCCTGTAATTATATCTGTATGATGGTGATAAATTGAGCGCTGCCATTCACCGCGCTCTGGCTGTGGGGCAGGTTCGCGTCAAAGTAAATCGAATCGCCGGCCGCAAGGATATGCTCGCCCCTGCCTACCGTCACTTTTACCTGGCCTTCTACTACATAGTTAAATTCCTGTCCGGAATGTGATACCTGCGCCGCCTGAGGCCGCGACGAATCCAGCAGCACCAGCAGCGGTTCCATAGTCCTGCCCTTGAAGTTATACGCAAGACTGGAAAATTCATAACCCGGGTAGCGTTCAACCTGAACGCCCTTCCCCTTACGGCACACGGCGGCGCTGTCCATGCGGGGGTCTTCCCCGGTCATCAGCACAGTTACATCCGTACCGAGCCGGTTGGCTATGTTGTACAATACGCTGATGGGAATGTCCTGCTCGCCGCTTTCATATCCATTATAAGTCGCAAGAGGAACATGAATATCGGCTGCTATATCCATCGCGCTGATTTCCATGATTTCCCTCAATTCCTTGATTCTGCCTGGAATCTGTGACGGGTCTTTATTCATGCCTGTTTCTCCTTATGGTTACAGTTTTGTATTTTTTGCGCGGTTTGCCATATTCTGGACTTCAGTATTGGCGTTTTGTATGGTTATCGCTGTATTTTTGTTCATGTTTGAAAAAACACGAAAAATTTCATCGGCAAAAGCCTGGCCTATATACTCAATACCATTGAAATCCAGAATAACCTCTTTGAATAATTCAAGCCCGCTGAGTATCCGGCGCGCTTGTGAGCGGGACATTAGATCATCGCTGTTTGCCAAACGAACCGGTACAACTGTTTTGTCAAAATCGCCTGGTATTTCGGTTGAAAATTCATTAAAAACCTCTCTTAATTGTTTATTGCTGTTATTTGCCAAACGCATATAAACCAAAGTAGAAGTTTTTGATCTTATCAGATTATTTATCTTCGGGTTTGAGCCAAAAATTATCCCGTCGGAAACAATCATAAAATCATCAAAAACTTTTGATGTGAAAAATATGCCCTGGCCGGAATGTCGCGTTTTATCGGTTGTCCGTTTGCCCTTGGCCAGTTCAAGCAGCGCGTCTTTTTCTTCCGGCAAATTTAACTTTTCTTTGATATTCTTAAATATACCAATTCCATCATCAGAGATTGCCATTGCGGTAAATACCCTGTTTTCATCAATAACCACGCGGATTTTTTCCCCTTGCGAATGTTCTATAGCATTATTGCATATTACCAAAAACCCATAAGTCCAGTTACGCCTGATATTTTCGGAAAGATCCGAAAAATGCTTTTTTATGTCTTTTTCCCAAATGCTGTCTTCTAATAAGGAACCGTCATTCTTGTAAAAATATTTGTGCCGCGCAGATTGTAAAGCAAACTGCCCTGATTGTTTGGTCAGGAGATTTTCTGACACCAACCTGTCTATGTGTTTATATACTGCCGGCAAAGTAATGCCAAACCGCTCCGCAGTTAACGCGGCTATATTCTTATTTTGAGTTGCATTTTGCAAAATAAAACCGCGAATTTCTTCGCCGCGTTTGCGAAGGCCAGGCATGATTTTCCCTATTAACCTTATTATTGTTCATTATAAACCTTATAAAGAATTATATCAACCTTATGTGCAAGGAAATCAATTTTACCACTAACCACACTAACCATCACGAACTTGCAGTTAGATAAACCATTTTTAACCTTCAGATTCCATGAAATCAAGAAGGATCAGAGTTTTACGGCAAATATCGGAGTGAGGGTTCGTGGCGTTCGTGTGGTTCGTGGTAAATTTTTTGAAAATTGATTTCCGTGCCTTATGTGCAAGCAAATCGACGACAGACGCATCGAACCTTCGCTTCGTGAACACCAAGGCACATCGGACTGGACTTTAACAAATTACTTCAGTTCCTCTGCATTTTTGCGTCTTTGCGAGATTAAATTTTAAGGAATATCCTTAAGCTTACGATGTTATGCGTAGCTCTCCAACCCTGCGGGTTGATGCCCGTAAGGCTCCTGGAATTGCCGCGCAAGCAACTTCTTGGCAGTTATCGACCTGTGAAGGTTTGGCTACTTTTTTATTAATGCTTGTGAATATATAGAGCGCTATGCGTTTCCGTTGTCGAGGACAGGCAGTACAGCGCCCACGGAAATCAATTTTATAAAAAGTATCTGTTTCCAGAAGAAAAAAAACACATAGGAGGGCACTGAGTTTCAAGCGCTACTCTTTACCCTTACATTTTTCTGAAAGATTTTTTTCAATAGCTTCAGCGACTACTTTTTCAATATTGCATACAAGAGTGTCATGAAGCCGCTCCATTGCGTTTTCAGGGGAAGGCTTTACTATAAACAGTTCATAAATCTCTATGTCTAGCATATTTGCGATACGTTCAACAAGTTCCAAAGTGGGATAATGTCGGGCAATTTCTATCATGGCGATATGATGGGTAGAAACCCCCACTTTTTCAGCCAATTGAGCCTGTGTGAAACCGCATTTTTGCCGTTTTGCCTTCAAATTACAGGCAAAAGCATCCCGAAGGTTGGTCATTTTATTGCCCTATAGGTAATAATAAGGCGTTAGTATAGCTTGACAAATTGTGTATAAAGCAATTAAATTGTTGTAAACACAATTTTTTGGGTTTATTTTCTGAAATAAACCCGTATGGAAGAAGCTATGCCCGCTCCGGCTTACGGCGGAACCACTGTAAATAAACTTTCGTATGAAGGTTTAAATAAATTAAGGGAGTTTTTATGAGCAAAAACTTTTTTATCTCGGCTATGCTGGTGATGGCGCTGGTATTCGGAATGACGGTTATAGGTTGTGGTAATGGTACAACAGAAGAAAATGATACATGGTCAAATGTAACCAGTGTCTCACAAGTAAATGGAAGTTGGAAAGCTCCGTCAAAGTATACATTCCAAGATCATGGTATGACGTATACTTCCAATACTAATAATTATATATTAACCTTTAACGCCGCCGCAAAAACGATGTCAGTGTCAGGGTCACAGACAACAACCATTTCAGGTGGAGATATTAACGAAGTCTGGCCTGGCCTGAAAGCGAGTTTACAATCTATGAATCAGAACGGTATTACAGTCACTTTTAATGATGCAAACCATTCATATACCATGACCTACAATAATTATTCTGAGGCGTTTACTGATTCAGATTTAACGCAAATGGGATTTCAGATTAACCAAAAAGAGACGAAACTCAAGTTGTCCAATGGAGGTACTGATATTATTTATACCAAACAATAAAAGCCCGCCTGCATCCGAGGACACATAGCGTACCTGACACCGCTTTCTTGACGGAATACTTGGTGTTTGGTACGCGTTTACAGGTTGGACAACACAGTCCTCTTAATTCTTACGACTTACGTTTATTCTGCGGAAAATTAAATTCCCCCCGGTAGTTTGATGAATTGTAGTGAGGATATTTAAGCGGCTTATACCCTGAACCGGAAGGCCTGTCCTGGGTATAAACCCAAAGCTGTTTTCGATCCCATAAAACAATTTCATCACGGCAGTCGCCGGTTATATCAATAACTTCCGCGCAAAGATCCGGGTGGCCGTCATCCGGGAAAGGAACCACAACATCTCCATCGCCGTCAATCAGCCCGCCATGATTTACATTGCCGTTTAGTAAAATAAGGTCGGCGCCGGTTCCGTCCCAGTTTACAGGACAGATCACATTGCCGTTACACAGGGCTTCCCTATGCCATATTTCATTGCCCTTGCAGTCGTAAAGGTAAATAATGCCCTGATTCTCCCAATAGGTGGTAGTACAGATTTCGAGGCCTTGCCTTTCAGGGCAATAATTCCCGCATGAAATACGCTGTCCGTGGCCGTTTATGTCTCTGAAAAGGATATTGCCCTCAAGATCCACCAGCATAAACCCTTCCCAGCCTGAGACAATCGCAAGAATACCCTCCGGATGATCCGGATCTATGGGGCCGAAAATAATTTCATCAGTATGGTCGGTATCAATGGGCAGTTTCCAGATTAGTTTCCCGTCCGAATCAATCATATTATAACAACTGAAAATTCCGTCTTTTCCTTTGTTGTAAAAATCGTGAGCGTACGGAAAATGCCCTGTATTGTTATGGCTGAATTTCCATTTAAAGTTCAGGTCGTTGTCGTAAATATAAAGCCTGGCATAACGGTCTTTTATCATTATGTCCTGGGAACGAACATTGCCGGAAACATTCACGATTCTGATGGCGTCCACATTGATACGCGAAAATGCGTGGCGTTTAAATTCAATGCCTTCAAGGGTTTCAGGGGTTTCGACGTTTTCAGGCGTCAGGCACTCCTTTTTTGTCTCGCCTGTACGTCCGTCAAGGATCATCAATCTAAAGTCCCACGAACAGATCACCTCATCAATACCGTCATTATCAATGTCATATATCTGAAAGGGAAGATCTGTCGTCAAAAATACCGTATCAGGATCATCCCTGGGGTTTCCTTTCTGCCACAACACCTTTCCGGTTTCAAAACTCACCGCCGTCATGCAGCTAATAAAGGGATAGCGATCCTTAAATATTCTTCGCTGGTGCTGGCAGATCACAAAAAAAAGCTCCGCCGTACCGGTAAGGTGACCAAAGCGAATTTGCCGCCCCGCCCCAAAATCTTTCAGATCGAATTTTTTCCATACTTTTAAAGCCGGATGTTCTTCCCGCTTTTGAAGTACCTTCTTTTGTCTCTCCGCTGCCAAAGAAATAATCGCCTGTGAATGTTTTTCTTCGGCGCTCACTTTTACCCATTCATACTGGGTAGGCATATACGCGCACAGGGCAATGCAGCCCTTTTTGTAAAATGAGTCGCTGCATTCAAGAACCTGTTTACCGTTAATAAAGGCTTTTATTTGCGTACCCGCTGCGCTTACTGATAGTTCGTAAAAATCATCACAATTCCAGTTGTAATTAACCGATGCCAGAACCATGCGTTCCAATTTATTAATTCTCTGGATTTCAAGACCGCCTGGAACTATGAACAAGGCGTAATGTTGTAGGCTTGTTTGATAACGGAATAGAATTCCGCAGGGTTCTTCCACGGTAAGCACCCTCAACCTTGCTGAAACCGTGTAATCTGTCCATTCGGTATCTCCGGCGCGCAAAGTGGGAGCCGCTTTCTTTGGCGTTAATTTAGTAACGCGCATCTGTTCCATGCAGCGCCTTTTATCGAGGAATGGAGAGGTGATTAACCATGTGGGCCCGGTATACCCAAGGCCCATAATCGGATCGTACCATTGGCCGGTTTCCCCATTATTAGGCGCATAATGATATTCACCCATAGCTGACTGGGCAAGATCGTAGGGAAAAGGCCCCAGGGGGAAGCCGTTAAAATCATCATGGAACAAGGTGATACTCATGATTTCCTGCTCTTTAAATTAAGTCGGACAGCACAGCGTCCTTAATTCCTACCACGGCGGCGCTGATCTTGTTCGCTTTAAGGCAGGCTTCTTCAAGGCTCATTCCTTCTTTTAAGCAGGCAATGAGAGCGCCGCAGTGGGCGTCGCCCGCGCCTACGGTGTCGATCACTTTGGCCGGGAAGGCCTGGACGTAGCGCCCTTCCTGCCAGGTCTTGTCAAGGCAATAGCAGCCGTGCTCTCCAAGGGTTATTACCAGGCTGTTTCCGGTTTTTCCAGCAAGGAACTTCGCCGCCTCGTCCAATGTGCGTTTGCCTGTAAAACGAAAAGCCTCCGTTTGGTTTAGATGAATTAGAGGCCCGTTGTTATTGCTGTCCCGGCGGCTAAAAAGGCGTTCCATTTTTTTCTTTGGAATGAGCTTTATCCTCGGCCCTGGTGCGAAGAATAGTTCAAGCTCAGGGTGTTCATAGACGAAATCAATAATTTCATTTCCTGTGGATTCTTCAACTTCCAACCCGCAGATAAATATGCTTCCTGTCTGCGAATAATCAATGCCTTCCATCCATGAGCGGTAAAAACGGTATTCAGCCCCATGAAGAGATAAAAAGCTGCGTTCACCGTCAGGCTCCACAAGGCAGTAACAGCAGCCGTTTTCTTCTTCCAGGCTTGCAAAAATTTCCAGGCCCTCTTTTTCAAGATGCTTTTTTATCATGTCTCCAAAAATGCCGCGGCCCACCGGAGAGCAAAGCAGGGCCGGGCTATTAAATAGCTGCATAGTTTTGAACACGTTATAGGCGCAGCCGCCAATTCTAAATTCTGAAGCCGTGATGTTTACGTCATCCCCGCGCCGCGGAACAGCCGGGACGTTCAGGAGAACATCAACTACTGTTGAACCGATTACCAGAGTCTGCTTCATACGCCTATTGTTGCTTAATTTTCGTTGTTTGGGTAGATTGGCATCATGGCTGTATTTATAGAACCCAGAATTTTGAAAGGCTTTCGTGATTTTTTGCCTTCCCAGGAAATTTCCAGGCGGAACCTTTTGGAGAAAATCGAAAGCTCTTTTCGCTTGTATGGATTTCTGCCCATCGATACGCCGGCGCTTGAATACTCTGAAATTTTGCTTGGCAAAGGCGGAGGCGAAACGGAAAAACAGATTTACCGTTTTAAGGATCACGGAGACAGGGATGTTGCCCTGCGTTTTGACCTTACAGTTCCCTTCGCGCGTTTTCTTGCCGAACACAGGGAGGCGCTGGTCTTTCCTTTCAAACGTTACCATATCGCGAAAGTTTGGCGGGGAGAAAACACCCAGCGCGGACGCTACAGGGAATTTACCCAATGCGATTTTGATACCATAGGCAGCGACAGCGCCGACGCGGATTTTGAGATACTTTACATGATGCGAAATACTTTGCTTGACATATCAGGCGGGGACGTTATTATCCACCTTAACCACCGGGGTGTTTTTAACCGCTTCCTCTCCCGTCTGGGTCTTATGGACAAGTCTGTTGATGTCCTCAGGGCGGTGGATAAGCTCGCCAAGATCGGCAGGGACGCGGAGCGCGAGCTGCTTTCCGAGTCGGCAGGGGAGAATAGTGCGCGTGAAATCTTAAACTACATCGAGATCTCTGGAAGCTTTGATGAAAAACTTTCGGCAATGACAGATGCGGCCGGTCAGGGTCCTGAAACTGAAAGACTTAAACAAATTGGCAAGTTTATTAAGGATACAGGGATTGAGAATTCGGTTGTCCTTGATCCTTCAATTACCCGCGGACTTGATTACTATACAGGTGTGGTTTTTGAGTCATTTCTGGCGGATTTGCCGTCCATAGGCTCGGTCTGTTCAGGCGGTCGTTACGACAACCTGGTGGGCCTTTACTCAGCCGACCAAAGGGCGGCGCTATGCGGGGTGGGCGCGAGCATAGGCATTGACCGGCTTATCGCCGGCCTTGAGGCCCTAAGCCGGCTTAAAGAAGAAAAATCCTACGCCAAAACCGCAGTCGCCTGGGTTTCGCCTGATGCCGGAGGTGCCTGCCAAGCCATAGCCGATAAGTTACGCAAAGAAGACATCCCCTGCGAGGTGTTTCTTAACGAGGAAAAACTCACAAAGCAATTTCAGCTTGCGGAAAAAAAAGGCCTGTCCTGGCTGATTATTCCCAATAGCGAGAATCCACAGGGAAGCCCGCTTACGTTGAGGGATTTGTCAAAAAGGGAAAACCGCGAAGGGCTCAAAATAGAGAAAATTATTGAGGTAATTCAAGAAAAAAGTCAGTAAATTTTTACCACGAACCAACACTAACCAACACGAACTTTTTATTTCAATTTTTCGTGGTGGTTCGTGTGGTTAGTGGTAAAATTAAAGAATAATTTTCTACTTCCAGCTCTCCATGGCCTTTTTGATGGCCTCGCCTGCGGCCTTGATGATCTTTTCATCAACGCAGTAGGCAAAGCGCAGCCAGCCCGGCTTTCCGAAGCCGGTACCTGGCACGCCAAGAACCAGGAACTTTTTCAGGTGATCAACAAAAGCCAAATCGTCGCCGTTTTCTTTTCCGGGTACTTTACAAAAGAGGTAAAAAGCGCCCTGGGGCTTGGTGTACTCAATTCCCGCTTCGTCAAGGTTTTTGGTAAACGCCGCCCTACGCCTGGCGTAAATATCCACATCCACTTTGGCGGAAGTTAGCTCGGCGACAATGCGCTGCATCAGGGCCGGGGCGTTTACAAAACCGAGAATGCGGGTAGCGTAGCTTAAAGCGCCTAAAAGGGTTTGCTTGTCATCAATGTACTTTCCGACGGCGATGTAGCCAATACGCTCTCCAGGCAGGGAAAGGCTTTTTGAGTAGGAACTGACAACGATGGATTCAGAATAGCGGCAAAGGACAGGCGGAACTTCAATGCCGTCGTAGGCTAGCTCCCTGTAAGGTTCGTCAGAAACGAGGTAAGGCTTTCTGCCGCATTTTTTACCGTGTTCTTCCAAAGCGTCAGCAAGCTCGGCTATTGTCTCTTCCGGATAGATGCGGCCGGTGGGATTGTGGGGGGAATTGATAAGCACAGCGGCGGTTTGGGGAGAAAGTTTTGCCTTTATTCCCTGGACATCCAGATTAAAGTCCGGAAGGGCGTCAACTTCGACTATTTTTCCGCCGTGGTTTGAAGTATAAGGCCGGTATTCCATAAAGTAGGGCCTGGAAACGATAACTTCGTCTCCGGGGTTAAGGATGGACTTAAAAACAACATTAAGCCCTCCGGCAGCGCCGCAGGTCATAACTATATGCGAACCGTCTATTTCTTCGTCGTGCTCTTTGGACGCTTTTCGGGCTAAAGCCTCCCGCACTTCCGGGAAACCGGCGTTATTCATGTACCCGTGGGAGCCTTTTTTGTCTTCGTTAGCCAGCTTCAGAAAAACCCTGTGAAAAGCCGGAGGCGGCTCAAGATCGGGATTTCCAAGTGAAAAATCGAACACCTTGTCCGGGCCGTGCTGTTTTTTAAGCATGGCGCCTTCCTCAAACATTTTTCGTATCATTGACTGAGAACCCAGGGTTTCCTGAATAGCTTTTGCAACCGGCATAACAACCTCCAAAATCTGGAATTATCTTGACAAATAAATTAATGTATATTATATTATGAATATACGGTGATCATTCAAGACACCTGTTCTTCATAATAGAATCATTCATCTGATTATTTAAGATAAAACCCAAAAAACGCATTTTAAAACAACGATTTTTAAAGAATTTTCCGCAAAAAATAGAATTCCAAAATTAACGGGATATCATATTCAGTAGAGTTTTGTAATCTAAATGAGGAGCGGAAATGACAACGACAGAAGATAAATACGACGATTTGAATGAACTTTTTGTTTTTGGAATTCCTGTACTGGATACCCAAAATGCGAATTTAGTAAGAATTTGCAGTAATTTGCGTACTGCTTGCAGTAAAGGCGTAGAGACCAAAAACGGCCGTTTTCAAAAGGCTGTTCACGAAGCGGTGGATTATGCGCGGTACCATTTCAGCACCGAGGAAAAGTTAATGTCAATTTTAGAGTACCCCGCCTTTGATATGCATAAAAAAGAACATGATAATTTCATTTGGGAAGCTCTAAACCGTTTAAAGCAATTTAGAGAGGGTGAAGAAGTTATCCCTGAAAACCTGGTCTCTTTTCTCAGCGAATGGATAGAAAACCATATTGGGGCCTACGACAGGGAGTTCGCCGACTATTTTCTTTCCATGAAACACCACGGTAAATTAAAGCTTATCCTTAGCGGCCGGACGCTTTTGTCAGCGAATTCTGCTATAGTAATGCAATGAACGAGGATGCCGGTAAAAGGCATTATTTCGACTGGGCGGCGACAGCTATTCCGGAGAAAATTTCTACGATAGTAGAAGCGGCCGACGGAAATCCGTACGGATTTCCTTTTGGCAACCCTTCTTCCGTTCATTTGGAAGGCCGTACAGCGAAAGAAGCGCTTGAGAGCGCCCGCTTTCGCTGCGCGCAGGTTTTGGGAGTAGAGCCGGAAAATCTCTATTTTACTTCCGGGGGCACGGAATCAAACGCCCTTGTAATCCACTCTTTCCTGCTTAGAAAAGGGCAGGGCAGGCTCCTTTATTCGGGAGTTGAACATCCGTCTGTACGGGAAAACTGCCAGGCGCTGGGAAGTCTTGGTCAGCCCGTAAGCGTCATCGGGGTTGAAAAAGACGGCAGAGTCGGCGTTGATAACCTGTCGACGGCGCTTCAAAAACACCCTGACAGCCGTTTTGCGGCAATAATGGGTGTAAATAACGAAACCGGCTCACAAATTGACATTGAAAGCCTTATTTCAACTGTTAGAAAAAATCAGGAAAAAAACGGTCTCCCCGTTCATTTTCACTGCGATTTGGTTCAGGCTCTGGGCAAGGTTCCCGTCAGTATCGGGGACATGGATTCTGCATCGATCAGCGCCCATAAACTGGGCGGCGTTCGCGGAGTCGGGCTTTTATACCTCAAAAAAAAAATAAAAGGCCTTTATACAGGCGGCCACCAGGAAGCCGGTGTAAGACCGGGAACGGAAAACACCCTGGGGGCTTTGGCTCTTGCGGAAATTCTTGAACTAAGGGCCAAGCCTGATACTGTGAGAATAGAAAACGAAAAGGCAAGAGAGCGGTTTAAGTACCTTATAGGAAAATTAAGAAAAATAAGCCGCTGTTCTTTTATTCCAGAAGACAGGGAAGATGACGATCCGCGTTTTTCACCCTGGATTGTTCAGCTAAGGTTTTGTGGCATACCCGGGCCTGTAATGGTCAGGGCGCTTGACCAGGAAGGGATCGCTGTTTCTACCGGCTCGGCCTGTTCCTCAAACTCCCCAGAAAGGCCGGTGCTTCAGGCAATGGGCCTTGATAATCAGGCAAGGCTTGAGGGCATAAGAATTTCGCAGGGCTGGTCTACGGACATGGCCGATTTGGACGCCCTTCTGGCGGGGATCGAAAAAACGCTTTCTTTTTTGTAAAATTACCTCCTAATGACGACTTACCTCTTAAAACCGGGAGAGCTTACCCTAAAGGGAGGCAACCGGAAATTCTTTGAAAATGTTCTCCGAAAAAACCTGGCGTCTCTTCTTAAAGGTTCAAACGCCAAAATCATTACTGGCAACGGCCGTTTTTTTGTGAACTGCCCCGACGGTATGGAAGATAAAGCCGAAGACTCACTCGGCAGGCTGATGGGAATTTCAGGCTGGGCAAAGGCAAGAATCGCGGAAAAAATTCCGGAAAAAGTGATTTCCGCCTGTGTTGAGGAAGGCAGGCTGCTTTGGGAAAAGGGAAAAAAGACTTTTAAAATTGAGGCGCGCAGGACGGACAAAAGTTTCCCCCTTGATTCTTACAAAATCCGCTGTCTCGCCGGGGAAGCGGTGCTGAAAGAAGTCCCGGGTCTAAAGGTCAACGTCCATGATCCTGAAGCCGTAATCGAAGTGGAAATCAGGGAAAAGGCGTATGTCTTCGCGCTGTCCCATAAGGGAAGGCGGGGACTTCCTGTGGGAACAGCGGGGCGCGGCCTTCTTCTTTTGTCTGGCGGCATAGATTCCCCGGTGGCCGGTTATTTGATGGCATCCAGGGGTATGGCGCTTGACGCTGTGTATTTTCACGCCTTTCCTTATACTTCTGAAAAGGCGCTTGAAAAAACCGTTAAACTGGCTGAAATACTGGGACGTTATACCCAGGGTATCCGTCTCTTTGTCGTTGGTTTTACGCCGATCCAGGTGAGAATTAAAGAAAAAGCCCCGGAAGCCTGGAGGACAATTCTGCTTAGAATGGCAATGATGGAATGCGCCGAGAAATTGGCAATAAGGGAGAGGGACAAATGTCTTATAAGCGGGGAAAGCCTCTCGCAAGTGGCAAGCCAAACGATCGAAAATATCACCTGTGTCCAGCACAGGCTGAAGCTGCCGGTTCTGCGGCCCCTGATAGGAACCAACAAGGAAGACATAATCGCAATGGGAGAAAGCATAGGGACCTATAAAACCTCAATCCTTCCCTACGAAGACTGTTGCGTTCTTTTCAGCCCTCCGCATCCGGTACTAAGGGGAGACCCAACAGAGGCGGGAAAACTTTACGAAGGTTTGAATGCGGAGCCATTAATTGAAGAAGCCCTTAAAACCGCGGAAATTTTCAAATGTTAGTTTTTTTTCATGAAACCGCTTGACTTTGTTTGAATATTGTATTACACTTTGTAATATGGAGGTATCTATGAACAGGCAAGCAATTACCACAGCCAGGCTACCAGTGGATACTACGAATAAACTCCTTGCCCTTGCCAGGATCAAAGGGAAAACGAAATCAGACATCATTAAGGAGTCTATAGAATTCTATTACGGCCACGAAGAGAATGAAATAGACTCCTTTACGCTGGGCGAGCCTTATTTTGGCAAATATAGCTCTGTCGATACCGATCTTTCGACAACATACAAGGAACGCTTAAGGGGGATCCTCCGTGCTAAGCACAATTCTGATTGACGCAGGCCCTCTTATTGCCCTTTTTGCCGCCAATGATAGGCATCATAAAGGAATTCGTGATTTTCTTAAAGAACATCCCTACCGTTTTGTAAGTACCCTTGCGGTTTTTACCGAGGTTTCGCACATATTGGGATTCAGCGTAAAGGCCCAGAGGGATTTTTATGAATGGGTGATGTACAAAGGGGTAATAATCAGCGATATAAACCAAAATGATATGCCCCGGATTGTTGAGTTGACCGATAAGTACGCAGATCTTCCCATGGATTTTGCGGATGCCACGCTGGTCATTACCGCGGAAAAAGCAAATATCCGGGAAATAATCAGTTTGGACAAGGATTTCGATGTCTACAGGCTTCCCGGCAGGGAGCAAATACACAACGTATATAAACCCGCTTGAGTTTCTATTGCATAGGCGCGAAATAACCGGTGCTGTCCCTGCCTGATCTTTCCATGAGATACACTTCCGCTTCAACGGGCAGATACGCTCGCCCGAAATCCGTCGGCAGATTGGATCTGTAACTTAGGGCGTAGTAACCGGACGGCCTTTCGCGGAGGCTGCGGATTTCAGGCGTGATGCCTTCGCTTCGGAACAGTGACAGAACCTTGCCGCCTGTTTGTTCGCAAAGGAAACGTACATCCGCTCCGGCAGAGCCACCGCCGGCAATGACGGCGTAAAAAACCACATTGTTTCCGGAAAGGTACGCGGCAAGCTCTGAAAGGCTGTATTGATCAAAAGCGCCTAAACTCCCTGACGCGCCGGGAGCGGCGCCTGCTCCAACAAAAACAACTGCCCGTTTCTTTTCGCCAGGCAGGAGATCGGTGGCCGCAAGACGCAGGCCAAGATCAAAACGCCAGCGGGCGGAGTAAGAAGCCGCTGTTCCACTGGCCACCGTCGTCAGTTTTGCCTCAGGCGTCGCGCCGGCCGCGGAAGCCGGGTTTTCTTTAACGGGCTGTTCACCCGCCGAAATTATCGAGACGATCTTTCCGGCGGCGCTGATATCGCGGAGGGCTGTGGCAAAGTCATCCCTAAGGGAGAGGGTAGCGGGGGATCGTTCAAAAAGAACCGACAGATCCAGATTGGTTGAATTAAAATAAGAAGTTATAAAGCTCTGCTGGCTGACGGCATAGCCTCCTTCGCTGAGCAGGAAATTCCTCTGATCCAGGCCGGTCACAGGGCGGCGGAGCCGGTCGGTAACTTCCAATTCCACCGTTACATTGGGAAAATCGTCGCTTAAGATCCTGGTAATTTCAACAAAAAGGCCCGATGCCATATCGTCAATGCGGGTCATGACGGCTACTTCGCCTGTTTTAAAATCCGCCAGCAGCACATTGCCGTTTATGTCCATTTCCGCGCCGGTGATTCTCACGCTGGAAGCATTGCGGAAAACGCCAAGTTCGCGGATTATTGCCGTGTCAGGATCAATCAAAATAACGCGGTTTGAATCTGCGACGAGCAGCTTCCCGTCCGAAAGAAAACGAAGACTCTCAGGAGAATGAAGGCTTTCCTGAAGCAGGGGGCCAAGGTAAGATCCGTTACGGTCAAAAATAAAAATTTGCTTTAAAAGGCTGTCGGCTGCGTATACCTTGCCGTTGCGGGCCGCAATGCCTGTGGGAGAAATAAAACCCTGAAAACCCTCTCTCTTTGCGCCAAAAGAGAGAATAAAAGTCCCTGAAGGATCGAATTTGCAAATCCGGCTGTTTCCGTAATCAACTACGTAGAGGTAGCCCTCTTCGTCAACTGTAAGATTCTGGGGGCCGACAAACTGGCCCGGCCCCTGGCCTCTTGAGCCTATGTAATATTGCCAGTCTCCGGACGGGGAAAGAACAGAGATCCTGTTGCCCCTGAATTCGGAAAGGTAAAGGTTTCCTTCGGGGCCCTTAACCAGATCGTAAGGCCTGTCAAAACCGTTAACGGAACCCCGCTTTCGTTCGCGTATGATGCCGTTTGGATCAATACGGAGAATTTCGTTGCTTCCGTAGGCCACTACCCAGGCGGAACCGTCATTCAGGGCAAGTATCGAAGACGGCTGACGGTAATAAGTTGTGTCGTTGCTTTTGCCTGGGTATCTGCCTGACTCGACATAGCGTACTTCGTCATCGGCTACCGGAAGCAGTATCCGGCGGTTCCGCAGCGTCTCCATCCGGCTGGAGATTAACATTCCCTGACCGGATGAAAAGCCGTAGGCGTCAACCGCGGCCTGCCAGACTCTGAAAGCGGTGTTTTCAATACCGGATCGAAAATAGGCTTTTCCAAGCCAGTCAAGGATCAAAGGCTCTCCAGGCCGGAACGAGAGGGCTCTTTCAAAAGAACGGATAGCCTCGTTATACGAAAAACGGTAATAGGCTTGTACGCCTATGCGGAATTCCTCCCTGGCGCGGACGGTATCCATGTCGGCGCCGTCAAAATTCTGGGCGTGAAGCAATGCGTCATTGGGTAATTGGAAAAGAACCAGAACGAAAAGAATGATAAAGAATAAACCCCTTTCGGGAATCTTTTTCATTTTCCCCCCGTAACAGTTTGGAAATGCGCTTTAATTTCTATCCTTTCGGGGGCGGCATCCATAGCCCTGCGCAGCCAGGTTCTGGCCTCAAGATATTCACCGTTCTTAAAATAAGCCCAGCCCAAAGAGTCAAGGTACGCCGCGTTCTGGGGCTTAAGATCCACCGCTTTTTTACAGCACCTTAATCCCCTGAGCAGATCCATATCTGTGTCAACAAGGATAAAGCCAAGGCCGTTAAGGGCGGTCGCGTTGCTCCCGTCCAGATCAAGCGCCCTTTCGTAATAATCAACTGCCTGCTTGTAATGTTTCTGCGCCCATGAAGCGTAAGCCAGAGTAGTGTAGAGCTGGGCGGATTCAAAGCCGTTATGCGCCAGCCGCCTGAGTTCAAACTCGGCCAGTTTTGTGCGTTTTGTAATAACATAAATATAGGCAAGCGTCATCCTGCACTGATAGGATCTTAAGAGATCCTTTCCGGATGTTACCACCTGCTCAAGAAAAAGAAGGGCGTCGTCGTATTGTTCCAGCTTGGTATAGCATAGGCCCAAATAATAAGTCAGTTCCCCGTTTTCTTCCGGATCCAATCGATCGGTATTTACGGAGAGAAGCTCCGCCAGGGCAAGATCCCAGCGTTTAAGGCGGTAAAGCCTGATTCCCTCGTTAAGCGAGCCGTTTTTTCTGGATTGTTTCTTTCCCCCCGAACCTTTGGTTCCCGAAACTTCCGCCATTTTCTATTTCCTTTTGCCGCTTCGCAGGCCTACAGCCGCGTATTCCGGCGCGTCGGGGCATAGCTCCCTGACGACTGCCGGGTAATTATAAATAGGGCTTACCGAGACAAAATTTCTGGCTACCGCATCGCAGTCGGATCCTGTTTCAGCGAAGGTTGTATCTTCTCCGCATTCCAAAAAGCAATAATGAATATTGTTACTCGCGGGCGCCATCGTAAGGGTATCCTTGTAGGTCTTGGCAGCCGGCCATGACGGCATGACTCCGGTTGGGCCGTCAGGATTGTTGGGAATATTTACGTTGACGTAGGTATTTTCACGCCAGTAAGACAGCAGTTCTTCCAGATGGCCGGCTATCCAGGAAATTGCCATGTCCCAGTGATACGGAGGGTTTCCGGCCAGGGACAGGGCTATTGACGGAATGCCCGCAAGACCGCCCTGCCGCGCCGCCGCCGCGGTTCCGGAATAAATTATATCTGTTCCCAAATTTTCACCGTTATTTATTCCCGAAAGAATTAAATCGGGGCGTTCGGAAAGCAAGCCGTTAATCCCGGCAATTATGCAGTCGGCAGGATAGCCTGTACAGCTCCAGGTGTCTTTTCCAAGACAGGTGAGTTTAACGGCGTTGTGAAATACGGAAAGGGCGTGGGAAACTCCTGAGCGGTTCGCGTCCGGCGCTACCACTGAAACCTTATGCTTTCCTATTGAACGCAAGGCTTCAGCGAGTTTTAAAATTCCGTCGGAATTTATCCCGTCATCATTTGTAAGGAGAATATTCATGGCTATCTGACGGCGCTCCGTTTTGCGACAGTTTTCTCCAATTGCCGGTGAACAGGCCGCTTCATTTCAGATTTTTCCCGGACGCTCCCGGAAACGAGCCTGCTGCCTGAGGCAAGCTTCATCTCGTAAATGACGGGGTGAAAACCGAAGATCCTCTCGTAATCCTCAAGGCGCTTTTTAAACTCTTCAACGGAGTCTTCGCGTATAAAGGTATAGGTACAGCCGCCAAAACCCTGGCCGGTCATTCTGGAAGCCAAAACGCCCGGCTGTTCCTGGGCGCGCTTAACAAGCCAGTCGATTTCCGGACAGGATACTTCGTAAAGATCACGAAGACTCTCGTGTGAATGGCTTATTATTTTGGTAAAAAAGGGAAAATCGGCCCTTCTAAGGGAATCATCGGCGTCTTTTACCCTGCGTATCTCCTGAACAACGTGCAGGCTCCGCCTTCTTATCTCCTCCGGGAGGTTTCCCATGGATTCCACAAGGTCTGTAGCGGCAAAATCCTTAAAACTTGTCCCTTGTTTTTTTTGTGAAAGCAGATCCAGCCCCTTTTTAATGTCCGCCTGACGCTGTTTTAACTCTTCTTCAACCCCCATTCTGGGTACCCGTGAGTCCATAATGATTAGTTTATATTTTGCAAACGGTGATTTAATGCGTTTTACCTTTATACCCGCTTCATCAACCACAAGGAACTGGTCTTTTTTGGCGGAAAAAGAGATTAAGTAATCCACGGGGCTGAAGCTTGCGCCAAAAAAAGACGCCTTTGAAGCTGTAAGCCGAAACAAAAGTTCCTTTTCGGTTATATTCGCGTGAAAATAACCTTTTAAGGCGATAACGGAGGCCGTTTCCATGGCTGAAGAGGAGGCTAGTCCTACTTGTTGAGGAATATCGCCAATTACCGTGAAATTTAGGCCCTTTACCGGAAACCCAAGCTCCGCAAACAGATGAATTGCCACTTTTATGTAGTTTGCCCAGCGGTCTTCCCGTTTGTATTTTAAATTTACCAGTGTAGCCCTTTTGCGTTCTCCCAGATCGGCGGCGTAAAAACGCAGGGAGCTATCTTTTCTTCCGCTGACGGCGACATGGATATACCTGTCAATCGCTGAGGAAAGAAACAATCCCGCGTTTGGCTCACCGTGTTCGCCCAAATAATGAACCCTGCCCGGCGCCTCGGCTATGACAACAGGTTCTGACCGGTCATTTTCTAGCTCGTATTCAGCCCTGTGGATGGGACCGATATCCATCATCTATATAAAACCTCGCCGAGAAGTATTCGATACAGAATATCATACATGAAAATTTCGTTTTGTACAATAAAAAGGGCTAAAAAAAAGAGTAAAATTAATCAGAAATGTGCATCAAAGTGGATTCAATGAAGCGTAAAATCTGGGTTTTTATAAGACCGGGGCTTAAATTGCCGTATTCTCCTGAAAATTCGGTGTTTTCACCCTCCGGCATTGAAGAGAGATAGTTCTTCCACCTGTCAACGAAGGCCGAAGCGTCCCTGTGATCAAGGGGCAGATGCTTACCCATGAGCATAGACTCGGCGTTTTTTTCCCTTAAAATTGCCTGACTTAAGTATAAAACCCGTATATCGGTAAGAATGTCCTTCTGGTTCCTCAAAATAAGCAGTATACAGCCCCCGGGCCTGCTTGAAAGCGAGAAATTGAACTTACGGTACCAGGTGAAAGTCCAGGGTTCCAAAGGCACCCTGATGCGGGTAAGACATTCCTGGCTTGTAAGGCTGAGCGGGCCGGGCTGAGTGGAAAACCTGGAAGCAGAAACCCACCTGACCGATTGGGCGCTGCGCAGCTCGTATTGGGCATCCAGGGCAATCATGGGAGCGGAAGTGTCCAATTTGACCGTAGAATTGCAGATATTTCCGCCAATGGTGGCTTGGCTGCGTATTTGCGGACTTGCTATATTTTCCAGGCATTGTATAAGGACTTCGGGAACTATTTTGCCCAGATTGATAATCTTGCTTAGTTTTACCATGCTGCCGATTTCAAGATAACGCTCTGAGCGGCTAATCTTGTGGAGCTCTTCTATTCTGTCAAGCGAGATTATTTTACGGGTTAGTGTTGGAATTCGGCTGTTCTGATTTCTGATGTGTTCTGTTCCGCCGGCGCACAATACCGCGTCGGGATTGCTGCTCCAACTGGAAAATAGTTCCTGGAAGCCGCTTGGACGAAAGACCTTAATTGGAGGAATGGCCATAGAGCCTCCTTCTGCGAAATTTGCTTGCCGCTAAAACTCCCTGCACCATAAGATCGGGCTCCATGCAGCGGCAGCGGATTCCGCTAAAAGCCGAAAGAATTTCTTTCCTTGACGGCGCTTTGTTCCGGCCCAGAAGGGCCTCGGTAGCGAGGATTCGGCCTGTATTGCAAAAGCCGCAGTCTTCCAATCCCGTCTCGGAAAAACCAAGAACAATATCCTGGTAATCAATAGTTTGTGAAAATCCCTCGATGGTTATTATTTCGCAGCCGCGGATCTTTAACGCAGGAATAAGGCAGGACTTTACAACGTCCCCGTTGAAGATAATTAAGCAGGTTCCGCACGCGCCTAAATTACAGCCTGCTTTGGCGCCAAGAAGACTAAAATTGTTTCTGAGTATGTCAACCACGGCGCTTTCAGGGTTACAGTCCACCGTTACGTCTTCACCGTTCAGAATAAATCCCATGTTCATTTCGGTATCTCCGTATTTTTTTTCTTCCAGATTTCCCAAATATCTTCGACGCCCAGAGGGATTTTTCCAAAGTGGTGATCCATAGCCTGAGATACGGCCTGAACATAAGCCGCCGGAACACAAGAGAAGGGAAGCTCGCCTATGCCTTTGTGAACCGTGGTGTTACTCCAAATGAAATCCACTTCTATCGGAGGGATCTCTTCAGGGGCAGGTATGTCGTAGTCCCGGTAACATTCAAGCGGAATTTTCCCTTGCCGGTAGTGCAGCTGTTCATGTTTTGCCCAGCCAAGAGCCTGAATGACGCCGGTTTTCAGTGTAAGCCTGGCGCGGCGTTCATTGAGGATTTTTCCCCCGTCAACCACAAGCCAAATTCCTTTTGCAAGCGGATTGAAAGACACTGGATCGATTTCTATTTCCACTACGGCCGCCCCCCATCCCGGAAAGGCAAAAGCTTCGGAATATGTCCTTTTTTCCGTAACTTGCGTTTTGCCTCTTCTGTCTGATCGCTTTACGGTTATTGGAAGGGGATCACGGAAACGCTGATTGCGTATGGCCGAAAAGCATTTCTCCATTAGTCTGGTTATCTGGCCGATGTTTCTTGAAAGGGTTCCCGGCCCCGCGTCGGGGGCGTCAGCGGTATTGCCCGTAAGCCTTATCATTGAGGGATCAACCCCAAGGATCTCCTGAGCCAGACTTTGCCATGTATCAGGGATTTTCAAACCGGAAGATGCCATGCTGGTTTTAATTTCCAGAATGCCGTCTTTTTCCAGGGTTACTTCCACCGAGAAATTGCCGGTTCCCAATTCGCCTGAGTTCAGAAAACCGCTGCCCTGGTAGGCTGTGGAAATTCCTATACCCCGCAGCGATATTGAATCGGACTCCCATTTTCCTTCCCTGCGCCGTTTTCTTAAAAGTTCATAGCTTGCCCATTTGCGGTAGTAGTCGCTCATAAAAGCGGCGGCGTCAATTAATTTAGAAAGCGGCGGCGTATCTTTTAATGTAAACCAGGAAGCAATGTTTTGGTTTTTTTTAACGTAATTGCTTTTTCTCCATTCCGCCGGATCCTGGCCTATAGTATCCGCAATATAGGAAAAGTGGCGTTCAGCCGCGAAAAAGCCCTGGGCAAGCCCAAAGCCGGCAAATGGGCCCTGCGGAGGTAAATTTGTTTTAACGCCCACGCCGTCGATCTTGAATGTTTCGTGGCTGTAGTTTCCAAGGGAACCCAAACAGGTATGGTCTATTATTTCATTTTCAAAGACAGCGTGCGCACCCAGATTAAGCTTCACCTGTATAATTGTACCGCTGATAGAACCGTTTTTATTCAGGGCGCTGACCATTTCAATTTCCGCCCTGTTTCTTTTGGGCGAAAATATAAAGTCTTCCTCACGCTTAAGCATAATTTTAACGGGGCTTCCGGTTATCCACGCGGCCAAGGCCGCGTGGCAGGCCACAAGGGAAGGGTACCAGATTTTCCCGTCCAGATGCGGCGTCATCAAAGTCGGCGCGACCGTTACGCTTTGCGGATCCATCCCTAAGACTCCGGATACCGAGAGCTTTACATGATACGGCCATTGAGTGGCTGTGTAGATCGTCAGGGCGGCTATCCCTTTTTTGCTTCTGTCTAACGGCTCCGCTAACGCTCCATGCGGCTCCGAATACCAGTGTTCCTGAATTTCAGTAGTATAAGTATGGGAAAGAATTATCTCGCCTTTGCCAAGGGCATTTTGGGTATCCCCCGATACAATTTCTCTTTTTACAAATTCATTCTCGCTGTCATGGTTTTTACAGGAAAACGAAGCGTTTTCATCTTCCGCCTGAATCTCGATTTGCGCGGCAATATCCTCAAGGACGGATTCTTCGCTTCCTGCAAGAATGGCCACAGGCTGGCCGATGTATGAAAGTTTTTGGTCCGCCAGTACCGGAACGGAAAAATTTGAAAGACTGTTTTTCCCCGGTATATTTTCCGCCTTGATGAGACGGTAAGTTTTGGGCAGTTCCGGGCATTTTATTTCTTTAATTGAACCGTGCGCTATAGGCGAGCGAATAATTATGGCATGAAGCATGCCTGAAACAGACATGTCTATAATAAACTCACCCGGATCTTTCAACGCAGCTCCTCTTGTTTATTATGTACGAAAAGACGCCAAGACGTAAAGATTGACAAAAACAGGATAATTAATTTTAATTCCTGTATGATTGAAAAAGAGAAGAAACTTATTTATGGCGAATGATGTAACGCTCAAAAAATTTTTATCAATTGCAATGCAGCCGGTAGGCACGACTATGTACGTTTGGGGAGGAGGCTGGAATGAAGCCGATACCGGCTCCGGCGTTGAAGCCCTGACGAAGGGCGTTTCCCCAAACTGGAAAGCGTTTTTTGAAAAGCAGGACAAAGATTACGATTTTGAAAAAACCCGTTTTATGATACACAACGGCCTTGACTGTACCGGTTTTCTGGGCTGGGTTCTTTTCAACCTGATTCCGAATGAAAACGGTTATGTAATGAAATCAGACTTGCTTGCAAAAACCATTACCGGTTTAGGATGGGGCCAACTGTATTCAAGAAATAATATCAAGACACATATTCCCGGCGACATAATGGGAACCGAAGGGCATGTGTGGATTTCATTGGGTACCTGCAAAGACGGAAGCGTCCTGATTTTACACTCAAGCCCTCCAGGCGTTTCGCTTTACGGTACGCAGAGCGGGGAGCAGAAAAGCGACGCGGTTGCCCTTGCGGAGCTTTACATGGGCCGGTATTTCCCTTCATGGAAAATGAAATTTTCTGAATATTCGCGCGGCCAGACTTATCTTACCGATTATGACATGTTTCGCTGGAATGAGAATTTCCTGCCGGATCCCGACGGGTACAGAACGATGGATCCCGATTCTGTTTTGAAAGATTTATTGGGCAAAATTTGACTGCGGCTTTTCGAGGCTTTTACCGTACTCTTCCATCTCTTTTTTGTTCCCGTAAACAAAATGCCCCGTCTCAATTTCATTCCAGAATGGTTTATCTATGGAATAATCGTGGCAGGATGGATCATATACCGTTAATATTTTTTTCTTTTCTTTAGTGGGATTTGGCAGCGGCACGGCGGCAAGCAAGGCCCTTGTGTAAGGATGCAGCGGATTGGCGAATAATTTTTCGGTTTCCGCCAGCTCAACCAAAACGCCCTTGTGTAAAACAGCTATGCGATCCGTAATAAAGCGCATAACGGACAAATCGTGGGAAATGAAAAGAATAGTCAGGTGATGCTCTTTTTGCAGTTTAGACAACAGATTTAACACCTGGGCGCGTATGGATACGTCCAGCGCGGAAATTGGCTCGTCGGCGATAATAAAAGACGGATTCATTATGAGCGCCCTCGCTATACCGATTCTTTGCCGCTGTCCGCCTGAAAATTCATGGGGGAACCGGCTAGCGAATTCCGCAAGAAGCCCTACATCTCCAAGGGTACTTGCCACTCGTGTCCGCCGCTCCTTTGCCGGAAGACGCTTCTCTATGTTCTGCAGTCCCTCCGAAACAATGTAATCCACTTTGGCGCGATCATTTAACGAAGCCATAGGATCCTGAAAGACCATCTGTATCTGCGAAATAATCTTTCTGTCCAATTTCTTCGTGATCTTGCCGTTTATCTTCTCGCCGTTAAAGAAAATTTCGCCGCGGCTGGTAGGGTTTACCCGAATAATCGCGCGGCCAATCGTTGTCTTGCCTGAACCGGATTCGCCCACAAGCCCGAAGGTCTCGCCGTGATACACATCGAAGCTAACGCCCTTGACCGCTACAAACCGCTTTCTCCGGGAACCAAATGTAACTTCCATATCCCTGACGCTAAGAAGCGCATCTTTCATAACAAACGCTCTCCCCCTATATATCTTTTATGCGTTCAATCTGCTCGGGCGGTTCCAAAGCCGGCGCGCGGGGATCAAGCAGCCAGGTACGCGCTTTATGCGTGGGACTGATCTCAAAGTAGGGCGGCCGGTGGAGGAAATCTATGGCCAGGGGCAACGGGTTACGAACGGCAAAGGCGTCGCCCCGCATGGTGAAAAAAAGATTGGGCGGCGTTCCCTTGATTGAAAACAGCTCGGTCTTCTTAACGCCCAGTTGCGGCAGCGACGACAACAGCGCCCAGGTATAGGGATGTTTGGGTGTGAAAAATATTTCATCGCAGGCGCCGATCTCCACTATGTCGCCGGCGTACATAACCGCTATACGGTCGGCTACATTCGCGACCACTCCAAGATCGTGGGTGATGTATACCATTGTTAAATTATATTTTTCACGCAGGCTCTTTAACAGATTGAGGATTTGGGCCTGAATGGTTACATCCAGAGCGGTGGTCGGCTCGTCGCATATAAGAAGGCGGGGATTGCAGGCCATCGCTATTGCGATAACCACTCTTTGTCTCATGCCGCCTGAAAATTCGTGGGGGTATTGTTTGTATCTTTTCGCGGGCTCCGGTATCCCGACATCCGTAAGCAGGTTAATGGCTTTTTCTTTTGCTTCTGCGCCGCGCATGTTTTGGTTCCAGCGCAAAGCCTCGCAAATTTGCCAGCCGACGGTCTTGAGCGGGTTAAGGCTGGTCATGGGGTCTTGCATGACCATCGCTACGTGTTTGCCGCGATGCCCCTGCCAGTCCTTGTGAGTTTTGTATTTTGCCAAATCCTTGCCGTCGTACATTATGGAACCTGAATCTATCCATCCGTTTTTATCCAAAAGGCCTATAAGATTTTTCATTAATACGGATTTACCCGAACCGGATTCCCCTACAATCGCAAGACTCTCGCCCTTATATATATCAAGCGAAATGTTGCGAATAGCGTGTAACTGCCGGCCGCGCAGGCTGAATTTCACATTTAAATCTTTGATGGAAAAGAGAACTTCCGGCGTCTTCAGTGGTTCTTCCATTCATATCCTCCTGTCAGTTCCATTAAATATGGTTTCTGGGATCAGCCGAATCGGCAAAGGCGCTGCCCATCAGGTAGAAGCTGACCGATATTACGCAGAGGACGACGGCGGGGAAGAAAAGCTGGTATCGGAGGGTTGGCGCCATCATAATACCGCGCCCGGTGTTAAGGAGGTTGCCGAGAGAAGGAGTTTTAACGTCAAGGCCAAGCCCCAGGTAGGCCAGGAACACTTCAGACCCGATAGCGCCTGGAATGGCAAGGGCAAACTGCAGCGTTATGACTGAGATCATCTGCGGGAGCAGGTTGCGGACTATTATTTTTAGAGCGCCGCTGCCAAGGCAGCTTGAAGCCAGGTTGAATTCCCTGTCTCGAAGAATTACGGTGAGGTTACGAACCAAACGCGCCATTCCAACCCAGCCGTATATACACATGGCGAATATTATCGGGCCGATGCCGGGCCTTAGTATGAAAGAAACCAGTATCAGGATGATAGTGCTTGGTATGTTGTTAATGACATTCCAAAATTCCGTAAAAAGCCAGTCCACTTTACGGATATACCCCCATATCATGCCGTAAAAAATACCTATAACTACATTGAGAAAGGCCACGGTAACGCCGATGCGTAAAGACGTGCGGGTGCCTGACCAGATACGCGCCCACAGATCCTGGCCGATGGCGTTTGTACCAAACCAGAATTCTTTGTTAAACGGCGGATAGTTACGGATCTGTTCATCATAATACTGGCCGTTGGATCTGAGTACTGAATGCAAATTTATGTATGTAGCGGATTTTTGATTCGGCAAGAGCGGCTGAACAAGAGCGAACCCGATTAGAACGACCAAAATACAAAAAGTTGTTATTCCCATTTTATTTTTGAAGAACATACGCAGGGTGCTTCCCCAGTATGAGTAATTGGAATAACCGGACTTTTCGGCTTCTTTCATGTTGTTTTGAACAAAACTGAAGTACTGCGGGTCAAGATTCGCAATTTCCTCTCCGTTCAGGTCATCGCTAATATCTTTGACCTTTTGGCGGAATTCCTCAATGACCGCTTCTCCAAGTTTATCGGCGCTCTTCATCATTATGGAGTATTTGCCCATTACCGGTGATCCCCCTTCTTGTGAAGCTTAATGCGCGGGTCTACTATAGCCATCAGTATATCGCCAAGAAGCAAGCCAAAAACGCTTAACGAGGAATAGATGATAACGAGGGCCTGAACCATGGGGTTGTCCTGACGCTTGATAACGTCAACCAGGAGGCCTCCTGTTCCGGGTATGGAATACAGGGACTCAATATAAATTGAACCGACAATGGTAAACAGGATAGTAGCCGGTATAGCGTTCGTCATGGGAACCACGGCGTTTCTGAACACATGACGAAAAAAGATACTGGTTTGCGAAACACCCTTCGCCTCCGCGAGCTTTATATAGTCCTTGTTTATTTCGTCCACCATGTATCTGCGCATCCACATGGCGTAACCGGCAATGTTCGGCAAACACATGGTGAAAATCGGCAAAAACATACTGGACGGTTTATCCGGGTTATAAAGAAGAGACACATTTAACGCCAAAGAACCGTATAGCTGTATAAACACATAATAAATCGCGGCGGGCAAGGCCTGCATCAGTATGATATAACCTGTGCCGACTTTATCCCACCAACCATCCTTCTTGCGCGCCATTAAGACGCCAAGCGCCATGCCCAGCGGCATGCTCAAAAAAATCGCTATCAAGCCGAATCTGATGGAAATTGGCGCTTTGGACAGGATAATTTTTATAACCGGATAATGTGTCCTGTATCTTATGGATGTCCCAAAGTCAAATTTTGTCAGAAGCTTTTTGAAGAAATTGAACAGTTGAACCGGAATTGGATCCAAAAGACCCATGTTTTTAAGAATGGTAGTGCGTTCAAGCTCACTCAGTCTGTCATAATTAACCGGAAAATATCCCTCAACGGGCATATATCTGAGCAATATAAATGTTATGCATATAATCAGAAAAAGGGTAATGAAGGATCGTAGAATTCTCTTTACTATGTATGAAAACATATACAGTCATACCCCCAACAAAAACCATCGCCGATAAATAATCGGGTCTGTCCGCCTAATGCAAACAGACCCTATAAAAACCAATGTCTTGCCTTTAACAAACCGGCCGGTTATCCGGCCTTAGGGGCTTCATTTTTTTGCGGCGAGGGCAGCCTGTTTTCCGGCCTGCCAATCTGCGTAAAGCAGTTTCCACTGTTCGCCTGTCATTGGGTCGGCAAGTACTCTCCTGCCTTCGTATCCGTTTTGGCCGTATCCATCCCAGAAGTTATAGCGGTAAACCTGGTAACCATCGGTATCCGTATAGAACGGAATGACAAAAGCGTGGCTTAAGAGGAACGCTTCCGCCTCGGCGAAGGCCATAAAACGCGCTTCATTTTTTACCGTAATTGCCTTGGCCTTGTTCACAAGCTCAACGTACTTTGCGTAGGTGGCCTGAGTCTCCGCGCCTATGCCTTTATCAATGAAGTTCCAGTTCATACCCGGCTGAAACGCGTATACCCAGGACTCGGGGTCTTCCGGAGCTACCGCGCCGTTATTACCCTTCAGGAAAGCGTATTTGCCTGCGCGGCGGATTTCCGCGTTGAAGTTTGAAGCCGGGCCCGTTTCAATGACAGGCTCAATGTAATCGGCTCCAAGAAGCTCAACAAGCTGCTGGGCTACGACCTGGACCTCAAGGGGCCAGGAGGCGACATTCGGGTTATAGGTCATATAAATCTTTATGGGGAACTTGGCGCCCTGGGCTTTCAGCTCCCTGACAGCCTGTTCTTTGTATGCAAGGGCCTTTTCAGGTACAAACAGCCATGTTGGGTGATGGGCGAAATCCTTTAAAGGCGCAAAGTCTACGTAGTCCTTGCCGGCAACGCTGGCGAAATCTTTGGCCGTGATTGTGCTTTGCAGGTAGACTTCAGGTGTGTATGGGTCAAGGGTTAAGAGAGCCCTGTAGGTATCAAGCGCCCAGAAAAGGGATTGGCGGAAAGCTTCGTTGTTTACGGCAATGTTCCAGTTATCAGGCTCAAACCTGCTGTCAAACTGCGGCCAGAAGTTAAACATATAGTAGTACTGATAAGTTGGATCGGGTTTACCGGGGCAGACAAAGTCTTTTGTTTCCGGATTTTGCATCCACATATCAAGTATGTCGGAAGTGATTGCGGCCCAGTCAATCTCGCCGCGCAGGAAAAGCTCAGGCCCAAGCAGGTCGCTTTCCGCGTTATAGGTATCAATGATCTTCTCGATATAAACTTCTTTCGCGTTATAATAGTAGGGGTTTTTTTCATATACCCTTCTGTGCTGAGGTTCAAAAGTTGTCAAAACATACGGCCCTATGAAGATAGTCCTTTCAAGCTCTGTGCCGTACAGAATGCCCTGCTTTTCAAGGAAAGGCCTCCAGACGGGCATAAACGACGCGATAGAAAGGAAGAAAGGAACAGGATTCTTAAGGGTAAGCTGAAGGGTATATTTATCGATAGCCTTAAAACCGACCTTATCCAGGCCTACTTCTCCCTTATAGTATTCCTGGGCATTTAAGATGTAGTTGTTGAAACTGCCGGCGTTAGGTGATAGATGCGTGGGATCGAGCACCCATTCCATTACAGCAACGAAATCGTCCGCCGTAAGCTCTGAATTCGGGACGCGCTTCTTGGTGTGATCAACATACGGAATACCTTTGCGTATTTGGAAAGTATAGACGGTGCCGTCCGCATTGACTTCAAAACTGCTGGCAAGACCGGGAACGATTTGACCGTATTTATCTGTCGTTAAAAGGCCTTTGGTACCCAAGGCGTTAAATGTCCAGTCGGTAGCGGAGTCGCTGTTATTGAAGGGGGCAAATTTTGTTATCTCTGTGTTGTAAACCCTTCTGATTACCTGCTCTTTGGCGTATCGTATTCCATGCGGGCCGGTCTGGCCGCTCCAATTGCCGCTTGCAAGGCCGCCTCTGTTACAGCCCGCAAATACAGCGAGTATGAAAAGCATCGCCGCCAAAACAGCAAAAGTTCTAGTGAACCGTTTCATAAAATTTCTCCTTAATATAAGTAATATAGGTAATTGCAGGATTATCAAACCACAAATTATGATAAACATCAAGTCAACAGCTCACGGCAACACGGAAATCAATTTTCAAATAATTTACCACGAACCACGCGAACGCCACGAACCGTCACTCCGATATCTACCGTAAAACTCTCATGCTCCTCAACCGAGCCCAAAGGGTTTCGAACCAGAGGTTCGCGGTTCCCCTCTTGATCCTTATTAATTTCATGGAATCTGAAGGTTAAAATGGTTTATCTAACCAGCAATTCTAAATTTGACCGATTCATAGTAAAATAAAGGGCATGGAGAGGGGAAAATTAGGCACGCTCGTGGACTGTCTGAGCGTAACAGTGGACAAGCTTCCTGTACGTCCGGAATATTCGGCCA
>Ga0268262_10001251_pt1 | contig 31824 bp, 27 predicted proteins | sample TergutNc150P3_FD_190354 | JGI IMG/M metagenome (GOLD analysis project Ga0268262, IMG submission 190354) | Nasutitermes corniger P3 segment gut microbial community from laboratory colony in Florida, USA - Nc150 P3 (SPAdes) (version 2) | ecosystem: Host-associated > Arthropoda: Insects >... | reverse complement strand
TACTGAGAGAATTACGAAAAGAAAACCGAATTTTCGTCAAAGGAAAAACATCAGCCGCAAAGTGGTTTATTGTAACTAAATAAAAACTTACAACCAACTTACAACCAACTTACAACCAACTTACAACTAACTTACAACTAACTTACAACCAACTTACAACTAAGCCTGCGAATTATTACAGCCCTAAATCCTTTCCAATCAAGATAACTTTAATTCTCCCTTTGGGCTTGCAGAAACGCGTTGTGACAAAAAACGAACAGATTGTATCCGGGCTTAGGCAGTCCGCGCATGAGCCTGTTTCAGAGCAGGGGGTTTCAAGGTTTGGGAAACGCTGAATGTTCAAAGGCGCGGCGATGGTTCTTGCGCGGACAATGGCGTCTTTGTAAGTCCTGGCTATTTTATTCATGCCGGTGGCTACAATTACCTGCTTGGGGCCGAAAATCATCGCGGCGACGCGGTTGCCGTAACCGTCAATATTTACAAGCTGGCCGTCTTCGCTTATCGCGTTTGTCCCTGACAGGAAAGTGTCACATAACAGAGCTTTTCTCATTCTTTCCATCCGCTCCTCGGGAGAGGCGGCTTTGTCCCTGTCAAGCAGGTTATAGCCTTCCTTCTCAAGACGCTCCTGAATACCAAGATCAAGCATTGTCTGGGAACCGCCCCAGGAAACCAGATGATCTTTTGGGATTAGGGAAATAATTTTCTCTGCCGCATCGGCTGTTTCGTCAAAATAGAAGGCTTCAAAAGAGCGGGAATGAAGCGCCATAACAACCTTCGGCCCGAGTTTTGAATACCTTTGTTCAATTATTGTTCTCATATCTATCCTCCTTATAAATCTCCGTATCCGGCCATCGTGTCGCGCAGAAAATACGCGCTGTCTTTGGGAGTGCGTTTTAATGTCTTAAAATCAACATGAATAATTCCAAAACGTTTGGTGTAACCATATGCCCATTCAAAATTATCCAACAGAGACCAGACATAATACCCTTTCAGGGGAACTCCCCTCTTTATAACATCCGCGCAAACGGCAAGGTGATCTTTAAGATACTTAATCCTCTCTTTATCATGTATTCTTTCATTAGCGGTAACAGTATCTTCGTATGCGCAGCCGTTTTCAGTAATATAAATCGGTATTTGTGCCTTGCCAAACGCGCCTTTTGAAACTTCCGCTATCCATAAAAGTTGTCTCTCAAGACCGGCGGGGGTATACGGCCAACCCATGCCTGTCATTTCCTGCCAAAATGGTTTATTTGTAAATTTAAACGGAGACTTTTCATCAGCCGCCGCCGGAGACTCAGAATAAAAATTTACGCCGATAAAATCTATAGGCTGGGCTATTAGTTCAAGGTCTCCGTCTTTTATGGGAAGAATGTAATTTATTTCTTTGATACGTTCAGGATAGCCTTTGCCAAGGCATGGGAATATAAAAACTTCCGTATTAACCGCCCTTGATAATTCGGCGGCTTTTTTATCAGCGTCGCTCGCCGTAGCGGGACGGGGCGTAACCGGGTTCCAGGTGATCCCTATCGGCGCTTTTAACCCTGTTTTGCGGTACTCTTTTACGGCGATGCCATGCGCCATATTAACATGATGAGTTGCGGCGGCGGCTTTTCGCGGTTCACAATGCCCGGGCGCATGCACGCCGTGTAAATGTCCCAGATGGGCAATACAAAGAGGCTCGTTAATTGTTATCCACATATCAATAAGATCACCTAATTCCTTAAAGCATACTTTTGCATATTCGGCAAATAAATCGACTATTGCGCGGTTTGTCCAGCCGCCTTCGTTTTCCAACACCTGAGGCAAGTCCCAATGGTAAATGGTGGCGCATGTATGGATATTGTATTTATGCAGTTCTTCGCAGAGGTTACGGTAATAGGCAATTCCTTCCGGGTTTACCCTGCCCCGTCCTTCCGGCATGATTCTGGACCAGGCAATGGAAAAACGGTAACTGTTAAAACCCAATTCCGCCATAAGCGAGACATCTTCCTTGTAACGATGATACTGGTCACAGGCGACATTTCCGTTCTCTCCGGCATAAATCGCGCCCGGCTTACGGGAAAAAGTATCCCAAATACATTCCCCCCTGCCGCCTTCGTAAACAGCGCCTTCAACCTGATAAGCGGCAGTCGACGTACCCCATAAAAAATCCTTCGGGAAAACAAGTTTTTCCATATTAGCCTCCTATTGCAATAAAACACTATAATTTCACCTTGACAATAACTTATTTCCAATATAACATAAAATAATAAGGAAAAGTAAGTGAAAGAGAAAAATAAGGTTAAAATTACAACATTTAGTTTAATCGGAGCTAATTTTTTAAGTTATACTAAACGTTCCTGGATGCTTTATCTGATGTTAGTGCTTCCAATAGCGTTTTTCATCATTTTCAGGTACATACCTATGACAAACATTGTAATTGCTTTTAAGGATTACAATATGTTCAAGGGCGTATGGTCTGAAGGTTCACCCTGGGTAGGCTTCCAGTGGTTTAGTCAAGCCTTTAACAGAAAGGATTTTTGGCTTGCAATGCGGAATACCTTAACGCTCAATTTCCTGGACTTAATAGTAGGTTTTCCGGCTCCTATTATTCTAGCCCTCGTTTTAAACGAATTAATATTTAAAAGTTTTAAAAGAGTAACTCAAACTATGATTTATCTTCCTCACTTTTTATCATGGATCATTGTATCAAGCATTGCTACAAGGCTTTTAGCGCCAACTACCGGAGTAATTAATATATTCTTTACAGAGAACCTTGGCATGAAACCTATTGACTTTCTAATGAGCAGCAGTAACTGGGTTATGACTTACATAGTTTTCGGAGTATGGAAGGAAATGGGGTGGGGAACAATTATCTACCTTGCGGCAATTACGGGAATTAACCCGGAGTTATACGAAGCCGCGGAAGTTGACGGCGCGGGACGGTGGCGCAAACTTTGGCATATTACACTGCCGGGAATCAGACCAACCATTGTAGTTCTGTTAATTATGAATATCGGACGTATTTTAGGAATCGAATTTGACCGTCCCTATACCATGGCAAACCGCGTAGTAAGGGATGTTTCAGACGTTCTTTCTACTCTTGTTTACCGTGTAGGTATTCTGTCAAATCAATTCTCATTAACTGCGGCAATCGGATTATTCCAGTCTATTATTTGCGTAATTTTCCTTGTAACAGCGAACTCTCTTGCAAGGAGATTCGGTGAACGGGGAATATGGTAGGAGGATGGCATGAACACCAGAACAAAAGAAGCCAATACGGGCGATATAATAGTTTTAGTAATTTGTGTAATTGTAATAGCGCTTTGCATTCTACCCATGATTAACCTTCTTGCGCAATCCCTTAGCAGTTCCGACGCGGTTATCAACGGAAGAGTATCTTTCCTGCCTGTTGTTAACAGAACAAATGTGCCAATAGATGAAGATACGCTTGACAATGAACCTGATAATAGCTACGCCGCTCCTGACGTAGGGGGCAACAATTCATACGGCATAGATAACAGATTTACTTATAATGATAATAACGAAAATTATCAATATGATGATTACGGTTATTCATATGATGATGATTACGGTTATTCATATGATGATGATTATGGTTATTCATATGACGATGATTACGGTTATTCATTAGACGATAATTCCCAGAACGATAATTACAGTGAATGGGCTGCCAAAAGAGAAGCCATAAAAGATAAATTCCAATTCGGAATAACCATGGAATCATACAGATATGTATTTATGGATCCGGCATTTACAAGATCAATGTGGTGGACGGCAATTCTTACGGTTATATGTACTTTATTTTCTCTTGCAATGACTATATTGTGCGCTTATCCCCTTACTTATGATTGGATTAAAGGCAAGACATTTATAAATATTCTAATAATATTTACAATGTATTTCAGCGCGGGAACCATACCTAATTACATATTGATGAAAGATATGGGGCTTCTTGATAACCCATTGGTATTAATTATCCCTAACTGTCTTTCAGTATTTAATATGATAATCCTTCGCAGCTTCTTCTTTGGAATTCCGGACAGTTTGCGTGAATCGGCGGAATTGGACGGCGCCAACCCGTTTACCGTATTGGTGCGAATATACCTCCCGTTGTCCGCATCTGTCCTGGCTACTCTTGCGTTATTCTACGCTGTAGGCCGTTGGAACGGATTTTCAGACGCTCTGTTATACATAAAGTCCGCGCCGCAATGGGTTCCTATTCAGTTAAAACTTTGGCAGTTAATTCAAAATACGTCATCTATTGACGTAACTACCGTAGAAATGGTTGCAGGCAGCGTACCAAAAGCGTCTGATGCAATTAAAGCGGCGGCAATTATGTTTGCGACCGTTCCTATTCTTGTAATCTATCCCTGGCTCCAAGGCTACTTTATTGAGGGCGTTACCATAGGAGCGGTAAAGGGGTAAAATTTCGTGATTATTGCCTATACTTTGTATAGACATAAATTAAATATTTTTTGGAGGATATAACATGAAAAAAGTTGTAATAGTTTTATTTGTTCTGCTAATAGCAATAACTTTTGCCTGTACTAAAAAGAGTACTTCTGAGCAGGGTACGGCCGAAAATCTTCCTGTAACAGGAAAACTTACCGTGGAAATTTTTGACCGCGGTTCGGACGGCGGAAGAACGCCCGCGAATAATAACGCATGGACAAACTGGATTAAGGAAAAGGTAAAGCAAGATCTTGATATTGATGTTACTTTTATTCCGATAGGCCGCTGGTCGGAAAATACTGATATTGTCAACTTAATGGCTTCCGGTAGCGCCCCCGATCTTTGTTTTACCTATAACTTGGACATGATAAGCGATTTCAGGGATAAGGGCGGTATTTTAGATTTAGCGCCTTATATTGATTCTTATCTGCCCGACTTAAAAAAATTACTCGGTGCAGACCCGTCATTTCCCGGCAAGGAATTAATTTACCGCGATCAGGATCCTAAGACATTAAAAGTTTATTCGGTTCGTAATTATCGCACAACTACCCCTCTACGGAATACATTTATCCGCAAAGACTGGCTTGATAAACTTGGATTGCCTATTCCAAAAGATATGAGCCAATTTTATCAGGCGTTAAAAGCGTTCCGCGACCGCGATCCGGGTAATGTAGGCAAAAACAGAGTTGTGCCCTTTGGCGTTAATTCGGATGTTCGCTGGGGGCTTTCAGACCTCATTAATAATTTCTTGGATCCTAAATTACCCGATAGGGATCGCTGGGTTTATTTCGTCGCGGATCGCTTTATCATGATGCCCGGTTTTAAAAGAGGCGTACAGGAAATGAACAGATGGTATAACGAAGGGCTCATTTTTAAGGATTTTCCGTTAATGACAACCGCTGATGATTTTACTAATCAAATAAAGAGCGGCGTAGTCGGCGCTATCAGCCAAAATTGGGACGCCATTTACAGAACAGATACTAATATTCTGGTTGACCTGCGCAAGAATGTACCGAGTGCGGAATTTATTCCGATTGTCATTACTAACAATAAAGAATTAACCGATAAAGCCGGGTTTAGGATTTTCATTCCTTCTTTCTCCCCAAATAAAGACTCCGCCCTTAAATATCTTAACTGGATTTCGAAACCTGAAAATTTCAATTTCCTGCAGATTGGTCAGGAAGGTATAAACCACAAAAAAGTAAACGGACTTCCTCAGACTATCGCCACACCCCCTCAGCACCCATGGTTTATGAATTCACCAAATAACATTGACATGACGATACCCATAAACGGCATTGAATTGGGCAGTGACGAGCTAAACGCAAAGGTTGTAGGTTTAAGTTACGGCACCATATCACCCGATGTAATTTTAAACGCTTACATTGCCGCTACCACCGGCGCCCGCGGACCGGCAATTTGGCAAGCGGTTACAAAAATTAATCAATATTCAGGCGATCTGCGTGAAAAGGCCGATGATCTTCTATCGCTGGCAATTACGGCAAAGCCCGGGGAATTTAACCGTGTCTGGGAAAATGGCATTAAGGAGTGGCTTAAAGCCGGAGGGCAGGAAGTCTTGGATGAAAGAAGTTCTTTGTATCCAAAAAGTAAGTAGAACTGAGCAATAAAAAAAGCCTGAGAAAGTCAGGCTTTTTTTATGCACTTGTAAAATTAAAAAACCCGTTCCAGCACGTAAAATACGCTTTTATCAGTGCCAAAAATAACTCTTTTCCCAGCAATTACAGGCGCGGACAGGATTGAACCTTCGGTTTCCATCTGCCAAAGAAGTCTGCCGTCTCTTGCGGAAATACAGATCAATTTTGGCGGATTATAGTCATCTCCAAGCAGACCGAAGTAAACCCGTCCGGACGCAATAGTTGGCGCGGAACTTACGGGAGAATCAAATATCTTTTCCCATTTTAAATCTCCTGTTTTTGCATCAAATGCGCGGGCTGTATTATCGCCGCCTGTAAAAATAACAAGATCCTTCCATACGGCAGGAGACATAAAATCTAAAATATTTAAATTTCTAAAAAAGTATTCCCAAATATCATTATAATCCCTAAAGTATAATTTACCTTCATGATATTTCCGCCAAACCAATTCCCCTGTATGACGGTTATATGCATGGTATCCAAGGTATGTCGTATTCATAGCGACAGACGCCGTTCCCATGTATAATAGGTCGCCCCGGATTGCGGTAAATGAATACCAGATAGCGTCCATCTCATGATAATCCATAAACCACAGGAACTCTCTTTTTTTAATATTAAACGGGCCGACTAACTCCACTACAGGGCCTGTACCCATATACATTATGTCATCCGCCACAAGGAATGAATAATTAAACCAGCCCGGATTCTTGATCCTGAATTTTTCCTCACCATGCGGAGAAAGAAAATAAACAGCGTCGGCGTCTCCCACAAAAATGATATAATCCCCATATCTTTGCACCTGCGAATTGATTTGGCTTTCCGCCTGAAAAGTCCAAATCACCTGTCCTGATTTACATGACAGAGCGTAGAGTTTCCCATCCTTGCTGCCAAAATAAATATTATCTTTATCCGAAGACGGAATTGAATTAATTTCAGCGCCGCTTTTAAATACCCAACGCATATAACCGCTTTCCACATCCAGCGCGTAAAAGTTGCCGTCATCGGAGCCAAAATAAATTGTATCGCCCATGACAATGGGCGGGTTTAATGCGCGTATTCTTTCATTGCCGGATTGAAGATTTATTTTCCAGCGAATACCCAAGGGTGGGGTGATACGGGAATTGCTTACACCTCTGCCTTCCTCTCCTCTGAATTGCACCCAGTCATTGGCGCGAGAACAGGAATTTAGTATTAAGAAAACAATAATAATCATGTTTACAATAATTTTTTTACTTTTCATAAATAGGCTAACCCTCTTAAACTAATGATTCGGATAAACCAGCGGTGCAGTCCTCCACGGCGGGTAACGTTAAGGATTTCATGGTACTCATTCTTGAGCTTTTCAAAACGTTCTTCCATTTCTGCGGGGTTACTGAACTGCCGCCAGCGAATTTCGGAGTATATGTCAGCAAACGGTTTAAAGCAGGAGGAATCCTCTTTGCTGCGGAATAATTGTGAATACTCTGCGGCGGTTTTTGAGGCGGGTTTTATCGGCTGACCATCCGCGGCAAGGCGGGCAAGGAGAAGCAGGTACAAGGAGCGCGTTCTGCTTCGGATGTCGCGGCTTGTGCGGCGGGAATTAATGTACAGTATTAACTCGCGTCCGTAACGGAGAGCGTATGCGCAGATTATGGCTATAATTGCAAGGTTAATGATTGCCTTGCCTACCGCCCGCCACGGGAATTTTTTCACGTTTGAAAAAGTTTGTTGTTCGTCAAAGAGAGGGATAACTACATCCCATGTGTTAAAGTCGCCTAAACCTTGAGGAGGCATGGAAAATGCGGTAGCTTCAAAATCAAGCCAGCCGTAATCGGGAATAAAAAATTGCGTCCATGAATGAGAGTGGAGATTTGTAACCATGAATAAATTGTCAAAAGGGAATTTCTGCAGGACGGGAAGTTTGTTGCGTAAGACGGCAAGTCCGCGAAGATGTGCTTCGGTTTGCAGATTTTCAGACGCAAGATAGCCTGTAACGACACGGGAGGGAATACCCGCAAATCTTCCAAGAAGGGCGAGAGTGTTGGAAAACTCTACGCAATCCCCTTCATTGGAATTTGTAATAAAATTTTTTAACGCGGCAATGGAATGATCATCATCGGGATTAAGATTGTACTGGTACTTTGAAAAACTGACCAATAAAGCGATAATATTTTCCAGTTGTTCATTGCCGCCTTTGCCATTTACCGGCTGTCTTTGTTCCTCACTGTTTGAAAATATATAACTTAAATAAGGATCGCCGTTAATAATATTATTCCTGTCAGACTGCCACTTTAACAGTGCGTTATGCAAATATTCTTCAAACAGTTTTTTCTCGTCTTCTTCAAGCGGAATTTCAAGATAGGCGGCAAGCGAGGATTTTTCAAATTCAGTGAAGGGACGCGATTTTTTGTGAACAAGCAGAAGAGGGTCGCCAAGGTGCGTATTTGACACTACCTGATGAATGTAACGAAGCGGGCCTGTATCATCGCTTAAGATTACAGGATCGATAACTATAGGGCGGTACGGCAGATATTTTTGACTAAGAGTTGAAAGCGAAAAAACTTCCTGCTTTTTTCTGCCAATGTCATGTTCCTGATCGTTACTGAACCACGTAACAAAAAAACGCTGATTTGCCAAATCATTTAACGGTTCATTTTGATTTGCAAGAAACCCTTTAACGGGATCAAGCTGTCCTCTGAATATGTTTCCCATGTAAACAGGCTCTCTGTCAGAGGCAACAATCATCACCATGTATTGGCGTCTTTCTCCTGAACCGTCTCCCCTGCCCGGCCAATCGTATTCTGACATTCCGCGTAATTCGCCTTTGCCTTCGCCTCTGGGGCGGGTTCTTCTGCCATTGCCTCTTTGCAGAATACCGCGATCAGAATCGGACTGTGGAATTTTTTGCGGTATTCGTTCTGTGGTTAAATTTGTAATTACGGCATTACGGACAAAATCGGCCGGTAAAACGAACAGCACGACAATCAATACCGCCAATGCCGACAGAAAAAAAACAAGCCCTTCTTTCCACGCCTTGATACGGCTATTAGGATACAGGCATAAATAAATAACCACATTGTGAAAAAGGAAAACTGCCGCCGTCCAGACAAGCATGAACTGCGTCAGGGCAATACTCTGCCCCGCAATATCTTCGCCGGAGCGCGAAAGGGACAGAAGACGCACGCCAACCCACGCCAAAAAGAAAGGCTCAATCGCGGCTATTTTTGCAAGCCTTGAAAACAAAGGCTTGCGGTTAAATAATAAAAAAGTAAGCGTAAAACTTACAAGTCCCGCCGCAAGCGGCGCAAACGCGTTGAGATTAAATCCTCCCGCCGTTATTGAAAGCAAAAATAACAGCGAAAAAGAAAGAATCACTCTTGTACGACGTTTAATTTTTTGTTCCGGAATAAAAGCAAGTACCGCCATTAGCGGAATAATTAAAAACCACTGTACAATGCCGATACGGTCGAAAGAAACGGTAACTCCCGGATGAATCAATATCAATGCAATTACGCTAAAGTAAAAAAATAACCTTAAACAAAATAAAAAAGTGAAAGGCTTTTTCATATCTTTATCTCCGCGTAAAACATTTCAATCTTTTCCGTTTGAATATTTAACGGCTTTACTTTCTGTTTTATAAACCAGCGCGAAGGAGGATAAAAACCTTTTGAAACAAAATCCTGAATATGGAGTACTTCAAAATTATCTTTATTGATTTTTGTTTTTTTTAACCGCGAACCAGATGAATCTTTAGAACTTGTCTGCGTTTTTTCACGGTAATCAGCGGGTGAATCTCCCGGTTGAGTTAAGAAAAGATTTACAGGTCTTGGGTTACAGGAAAGGAGAAAAGCAGGCAGCATAAGATCGCAGGCGGTAGAAAAGACATATATATCTCCCGCGCCGGATTGAATTGCGGTTTCATTTTGCGGCGGTACAAAGGAAAGGCAGGCAAGCTCTTCAAAAAAAACGTCCATGTCGTCCTGATCCTCTATTTCCCATTTTCTGCCCGCACTGTGAACATCAAATATAAAAGTAGAATTTTGTTCTAAAAGTGTGCGAAGAAAATACGAAAGCCGCGCTTTGGAACGGTCTAAAAGCCACAATGCGCGAAGGGAATCATTCGCGTAACCGTAATTGCGAAAATGTACTTCTATACGGCTTACCTTTTCCTGATTATCAGTAGAGATTCGCGTTATAAGCGCGTCAATTTTATCCGAACTTTTCCAGTTAATGTCGCGCAATCGATCTCCGGGAGTATACTCCCGTTGGTAATAACGCTCGACATCGGCGGAAGGTTTGTTGCGCTGGTCTTCCGCGCCCGACTGCGCGTTAATGATTGTTTTTTTCCCAAAGCAAGGAGCGCACCTTACATTCACGGTTGAATGTCTTATCTGCCCGCAGGGAAAGGCAAAAAAGCCGAAGATATCGCGTAATTTGCAAAAACCGTCCCCCTGAAAAACGCCTGACATGGGAAAATCAAACGGTATTTGCGCCGTCGTCTCTCCCCGTGGGATTGCCGTCTCAACCGACAAAGGACAGCCTTTTTTCGCTCCTGTCGCTCCGCCGGGAAAAAATCGCCCGCTGATATAAAAGTGCAGGCGAAAAAAAAGTGGGATAGCCGCATCAAGACCAGTCACAAGCGTGCGCTGACGTTCATCGTCCACCGCGTTAGCTGTCATTGGATCGGGGGTTTTCCATCCCGGTTCCATTGCTTTTAATTTGCGCGATTTCCATGCGCCAAAAATACCAAGAATCAGCAGAAAGAGCAGGGCGAAAGACGCAAGGACTATTTCATAAGAATTGCGGTTAAGAAGCGAGCGTATTAATCCGGCAATGGCAATAACAAGAACAGCGCCGCTGACCGGTGTAAATGGCCGGATAAGTGACAAAATCACAATTAACCCCGTTTCGGCTCGACAGGGACTGTGTTTAGTATGCTTTCCAACGGCGCTTCCGGCGGTATGGAAGGATCGCGGGTAATTATGCGGTGCGCCATTGAATGTATAAATATTTCCTTAATTATATCGACGGGAACATAGTCCATACCGCGGCAGAGGGCTAGAGAACGCGCCAGCCGCGAGATGCGCACGCCCGCCCTCGGACTTGCGGGGGACTCAATATCGGGATGAACTCTTGTTTGACGGACGCAATTTACAAGGTAGGAAGTAACATCGGGGTGCATCTGCACGGTGTCCACCATTTTTTTCCAGCGGATTAAATCCGCGCTGTCTATCACGCTTGTAAAACTGTCCCATGCGTCAATTTTGCCGTGCTTGTTAATAATTTCAGTTTCATCTTCTTCGGTTGGGTAGCCAAGAGAAAGGCGAATCATAAATCGGTCAAGCTGAGGCGCGGGCAGGGGGAATAAATGAACGCCTTTTAAATTCATCGTAGCGATGATAAAAAACGGATCTGTCAATTTGTACAATTTTCCCTCGATAGTCACGCTCTGTTCTTCCATCACCTGAAAAAAACTTCCCTGCGTTTTCGGCGTAAGCAAATTAATCTCGTCACATAACACAAAATGCGCGAACACGGGTCCCTTGTTAAAAATCATCTCTCCCGAATGTCCAATGAAGCGGTTAAACCCAAGTATATCTTGTGGAAGAAGATCGACGGTACACTGGATACGGCTAAACCCTTCCATTTTAACATCGTCATTATTCGCGGTACTTTTTTTCGCGCTGCTTTTCGCCGCTAAATCCTCAGGCCGCCATTTTATGGACTGCGCCAATGCCCGCGCAAGGGATGTTTTCCCCACCCCATGCGAATCCGCCAGAATCACATGACCGCCCGCTATTTGGGCTGCAATAATGTACTCCAACTTTTTAGCGTCTACAGATATTAACTGCTTGATGTGGTTTATCAATAATTCGATTGATTCTTGTACTTTTGATTCCATGTCTAATGGTAGCGTATATTGAAGGGAGTGAAAAGGTGTTGACAATTTGGTCAAAAAGCATTATATTGTAGGTGTTCCTGAAAGGGAATATGCCACTGGATAAGGCGGCAGCGGATTAGTCCGAAAAAGCCTTGTTCGCCAGCCACTGGAGGAGGCGGCAGCGGATTAGTCCCAAAAGCCTCTTTCGCCGTTATCCCGGTCACGTAAAGACCGGGTATTTTTTTATCTTTTTCCGATAATAGCCCGCAATTCCGAATATGTCCATGAATAAAGTTCTCCTGATTGTTCAAGAAAACATATAAAACGGCCTTCATCCAAACGGCTTTTTAATTCTCCTGCTATTTTTGCTTTGACCGCTTCTATTTTCAAATTTGATGTCAGTCGGATATAAACTGAATGTCCTTGCGGTGGATAATTTTCTGGAAGGTTTGTCTTCAACAGAGACTGCCCTTGTTTATAACCCCTCTTGAATTCCAGTCCAAGTGTTTTGATTGTCCCTGAAACAGATTTTATTTCCAATACTGTACCATCCAAAACCATATCAGGATATCTTTTATTTGGTTCTCCATCTTTTTCACTTTCTGGCAAAAAAAACGCTACACTCCCCTTGTCGGTTAAAATCCGAACTTGAGACATCTCCCTGTCCCATTTCACAGGCTCTTTGTATTCTTCAATTAAGCGGCTTTTCGCAACCCAAATATTCTTTTCTTTAGGTATCCATTCTTCATTGGGAAAAAGGGCAGAGGCCAGGGTTAAAGACCTTTCTTTGTTCAGTGATTTCATTTTTGTCTCTTTTTTAAATAATTTTATATTTAATATTTGTAGTTTAATTTAACAGACTAACGTCTTCTCATTTTAAGCTTTTTTTCAAAAATTTTAATTCTTTTAGTTATATTTTACTAATGTAAATTTTTTTTATCAAGTCTATTTTCAAAATTTTTACCACGAACCAACACGAACCAATACGAACAGCGACAGGATACGTGCAAAAAATTCGTGGTGTTCGTGTGGTTCTTGGTAAATATATAATTGTCAACAAGAATTAATTTATATACTGTTTGCGAAGTTCATCAAGAGAACGGACAACTGCCTCGGAAGCAGTTGCGACGGCTTTTTCCGTGTAGGATTTGATGAATTCTGATAGCTCATCTTCGGGGACATGTGGGGGTTTTAAAAACTCATATACTTCAACGCCGAGGACTTCCGCAAAATTTACAAGCGTGTCGGAAGATACCCAACGTTTTCCGGTTTCAATTTCACTGATAAAATTTGGAGAAATATCAAGAATTTCCGCTAATTTTGCCTGTGATAAACCTTTGAAAGTTCGATATTTTTTCAGATTTTCACCAAAAATGGCTCTTAAGTCGCTTTCAGTCATATAAAATACTAGCTAATATATTGACAAAACCACAAATAACTAATACTGTATGATAATAGTCCCTTTAAGTTATTATAGTATTTTATGGTTTATCAGGGATTAATAAGGAGATTTTTTATATGAATAGGCCTTTTAGTATTGTAATTTTTTTAGCGTTATCAATCATGTTAAGTCTTGGAACACCACAACAGTCGCAGGCTCAACAAAAGAAAACAACAGCACAGACGGCACAAGCAGCACAACCCCAAGCTTCAACCTCTCCTTATTTCACAGGAGACGGCGGAAAAAATATGAGCATCGCTATTCTTACTCCAAAAGCAACCGGGCTTGCGGAAAATCAAAGCTATCTCCCCACATTGGTACAGGGCGAATTTGTCAGTAACTTTTCAGGCTATTCCGCCATTTCCGTACTGGATCGGGAACGTCTCGACAGTCAATATGCCGAATTATTATCAGGGTATTATGACGATAATGCCAAAGCAGGACTGGACTTAGGACACTTAACCCCTACGACACATATTATGGGCGGAAGCATAACCAGAACGGCAACAGGTTATGCCTTACAAATGCAAATCACTAAATCTTCCGATAAAATGACAACGGCTTCATATTCGGGAACTTTTACTTTTGCGGAACTTGACAACCTGACCGGCATACGACGGGCATCGCTTGACCTACTTCAAAAAATGGGCGTAACGCTTACTGCGCAGGCGAAAGAAGAACTTACCAAAGCGGCGATGGATAACCATGTAAATGCCCAGACGACTCTTGCAAAAGGTATTACCGCCCAAAAACAAGGAACCGAAGTTGCGGCATTGAGCTATTATTTTCAAGCCGCGTCTTTTGATCCTTCTTTGTTGGAAGCGGTCAATCGCTCTTCGATATTAAACGTTAATATTTCAAGCGGCAACATTGGCGATAATGTCCGCAACGACATACAGTGGCGCAAAGATTGGGTGGCGCGGCTTACGGAAACGGAACAGTTTCTTGACAGTTTTAACCGGACTGAATCCATGCCTTATACTTTGTTTTATGTAAGCGACACAGAAATAAAGCAGATTGGGGAAATCAATTATCAGAACGAAACTATTACCATGGGAGTAGTAGAGACGCATTTGCACGGTAGCGATATTTGGACAATTTCAATAGAACGCGCCTTACAGGCTGTCTATGACGGCCTGAATGCTACCAAGAGAAAAGATGTTTGGGGGCTGGGTGACTGGCCCCGCCAAGGCGTTACCAATCTTAATTTTACAGGACGGAGCCGTAACTATTCCGTAGTTTTAGAGTTATTGAATAACCAGAACAAAGTAATCGGCAGGCAGACTTTACAGACAGGCGGTTCATGGGGCTTAAACCGAAATAGCGGCCGTCCAACAATTAATGTTAACGCTGATGACAAGAAATCTATCAATTTTCAAAATGTCAACGCAAATAACATAACCGACCGTTTAACCATAAAAATTGCTACCATAGACGGAGTAGACGCTGAGACTGCTGCCCGAAATGGAGTTCTGCAAATACGAGCGATAACCAAGAAAGAATTTGATGGGAACTACAATTGGAAATTTGTAAAAGGTGAAATACAAGGGTTTACGAATTATGACGCTGGAATGGCGGAAATTAAAGCCGCTAATAACTCACTTATTATTCCCAATACTATCTGGGGTAATCCGATTATTTCCATTAGCGATGGGGCTTTTGGAGAGAAGATGACTTATAATTATAATAAGGTAACTATCCCAAACAGTGTTAGATCCATTGGTAAAAAAACGTTTAATATGGAAATACTTAAAGACTATAATATCACAATAGGAGCAAATGTGTCCATGAGTAGTGATTCATTTTTCATGAGTAAAGCTGGTGGTGATTGTAATTTTTCACAATATTATTCTAAAGAAGGCAAAAAGGCAGGTAAATATACTAGTATTTCTTATGGTAAATGGAAGTACAGCCCTCAGTAATCTAATCAGCCGCGCCTTGGTAGAAAACGCCCTGTGAACAACACCAAATTTTTGTAGTTCGAAAGCGTTGCGTGAAATAATCAATCAACGCTTTCAGATAAAAATCCTCTTTATTTTTAGTCACATTATAAATACAATAGTCAGTATTATGTATGGAAATAAATTTTCTTTTGCACAAGTAAAGGCTATAATCGCCAAAGAAAAGGAAAAAGACAACCGCCACACTTTTGAAGAATGGCAGGAAAAAGATGAACACCAAAGCGAAAACAACCGGAAAAGGACAATGAAGTAAATATCCGTTTAAATCCGTCTACAATAAAAAAACTAAAAGCATTAGGACGTAACTGGAAATCAAAACTTTCCGCCAAAGTGGAAGAATGGGTTAATCAAGAAGCTTTGTAAGGGATAGCTTAACACACTTTTTCTCTTTGTGTTCTTTGTCCCTTTGTGCTCTTCGTGTGAAAATCTTCGCCAAATAATCTATATCACCATAACCAATGAAGAATAATCCGCCAGCAAAGAATCGCCGGTGATAAAATGTATGGGAAAAGTGAGAGCCTGTGCCAGTAATATATGGTCAAATGGGTCTTTGTGAATATTCGGTAATTCCGAGTATGCTTTTATACAATCAGCGGTCAGGGGCAGTTCTTCAAAATCGTGTTTTTGGGCGTAGGCGTGAAACTCGTCTACATCAAGTTTTAGCTTGCCGCATTTTACTTTAATTGCAATTTCTAATAAAGAAACAGGACTGTAAAATATTTCCGTTGTTTCAGAACCTACTAATTCTTTTATTGAATCAATTCGATCTGAACCCCAAAAATACCACAATAGAACATTTGTATCCATTAAAAAACGGCTCATTTAGCAAATTCCTCAAAACCCTTCATACTGTAAAAAGATTCAATAATGTCATCCGGCAGAGGAGCGTCCCAGCCTTCCGGGAGTTCCATTTTTCCCCTCATACAGCCAAAAGCCTGTTTTCGCAGTTCTGCCTTCATTTTTGCGGGATTGATGGCTGTAATAATCGCCTCCGGTTTGCCATAGGCTCCAATATAGATGGTTTCCCCGGATGACGCCCTTCTAACCAGCTTGGACAAGCTTGATTTTGCCTCGTGAATGGGGATTGTTTTTATTTCCGTTGCTAATCTGTTCATACTATATAGTTAGCCCATAGTTGGCTAATTGTCAAGGGGTTTTTGTCAAAATATTGAAAAATATTGATTTGACACTCCCCACGTTTTCCGCTACTATTTAGCCAACATATCTAACCGGGGTGGTTGACTGTTTTCGGTAAAAACTAAAACACAATGCCTGAGATTAAACCCGTTGAACCTGATCCGGATAATGCCGGCGTAGGGAACAAATAAAACAAAGGACAGCAACTGGGTTGTTGATCTTTGTTTCAAAGTACATGGGTAACACTCAAATCCGGTTTGTGTGAAATATTTTAGGAGTGTACTATGAAGAAAAAAAACAAAACTGGAAGAATTATCTGCGCTGTGTTTTGCGCCGCGCTAGTCGCCTTTTTATTTACCGGGTTTACAGCCTGTAAAAAAGAAAAAAGCGCCGAGCTTGTAATCTGGACTTATGACTCATTCAATTCGGAGTGGGGACCCGGTCCCGACGTTTCAAAAGTTTTTGAGGAAAAAACAGGAGTAAAAATAACTTGGATAAGCCACGGAGACGCGGGGGAAATTGTTTCAAGACTGATACAGGAGGGAAACAGTTCAAACGTGGACATAATACTTGGCATTGATCAAAATCTTGCGCCGCGTGTTTTAAATTCGGGGCTGCTTGAAGCGTACCGTCCAAAAGGAGCCGAAAAAATTTCAAAAGAGCTTGTTTTAGATACGGATTTTCGCATAATTCCATTCGATTACAGTTACTTTGCCATTGTTTATGACTCGCAGACGATTACCCCGCCGAAGTCTCTTGAGGACTTAACGTCTCCGCAATATAAACAGAAGCTAATACTGATCGATCCGCGCACATCATCGCCGGGACTTGGTTTTTTCGCGTGGGTAAAAGAGGTTTACGGCGCGGGCTGGAAGGATTATTGGCGGCGGCTTCAACCTTCGATATTGACCATTGCTGACGGGTGGAGTACCGCCTATGGGCTTTTTACAAGCGGAGAAGCGCCGATGGTTCTCTCTTACACCACAAGCCCCGGATACCATCTTGAGTATGAGGAAACTGAACGCTACCAGGCCGCCATATTTACAGACGGCCACCCAATGCAAATTGAAGCCGCAGGGCTTTTAAAAAGCGCGAAAAACAAGGACAACGCAAAGGCGTTTCTTGATTTTATGATAAGCCCGGATTTTCAAAATATCATTCCATTAACAAACTGGATGTACACGGTTATTGATATTCCGTTACCTGATTCTTTCAGAATAAATCCTAAGAGCGATAAACCTCTTTTACCCGGCCCTGTTTCCGAGGCCGATCTTAATGAATGGGCGGCGCTGATGATAACCGGCGGACAAAACTGATGACAAAGAAAACTGCCGCCCTCCTTCTTGCTCTTCCGCCTGTACTGGCGGCGGTTTTTTCTTTCATTCTTCCATATACAGCAAGTTTTACTCCAGCAATTCGCGGACTTGCGCTCAGTTTAAAAACTTTTAACGCAGGCGGCGAAATATCCGTCTTTGGAAACAGCACTCTGCTCAACATAACCCTGTTTACTTTTAAGCAGGCTTTTTTAAGCGTGCTTGTTTCTCTTGCTCTTGGGCTTCCCGGCGCGTGGTTCATAGGGAACAGCCGTTCCCGTTTTACGCCATTTATAAGAACACTTACGGCAATTCCCTTTGCAATGCCGTCAATTTTGGTGGTGTTGGGCTTCGTACTTTTTTTTGGAAACTCAGGCTGGATAAACCGTCTCTATACGGCTTTGCCTGTCTCCGGCGGGGAGCCGTTAAGGATACTCTACAAACCGTTAGCTGTCATTCTCGCCCACGGTTTTTTTAACTTCCCGATTGTAATACGCCTCGCGGGGGACGGAATCGCAAGGGCGCGGCAAGCTTACGCTCCTGCGGCGGCAAGCCTTGGAGCATCTCCTTTAAAAACCATTCTTACCGTAATTCTTCCGCTTACAGTTCCAAGTATTTTAGCCGCAAGTTTTTTGGTGTTCATGTACTGCTTCACAAGTTTTGCGGTTGTGCTTGTGTTGGGAGGCGGCCCGACTACCACTACTCTTGCGGTAGAAATATACCGTCATGCGCGGATTTTTTTGAATTATGGCAATGCGGGATTTCTGGCATTAATCGAAACCTTAATCGCAGTCTGCGTTTTTCTTACTTATGTTTTTGTCGGGAAAAAATCAATGTCAATAAAAACAAATATTAACGAATATGCCGAAACGGGAAAAAAATCTTCCGCCTCATGGATTGTAATGATCGCGTACTTTATCGTAATCGCTTTTTTTGTTCTTGGCCCGCTTCTTTCCATTCCGCTGGAATCACTTTTGTACAGATCTTCCCGTGCTACAGCGCAAGTCTTTAGTATCCGTTGGTGGAGCAATCTTGGCGGCACCTGCCTTCCCGCGCTTGGGCGCTCGCTTATACTGGCTTTCTTCTCCGCGACAACCGCCTGTGTTCTCGCGTTTTTCGCGGCAGGCGCGGTAAAACTCCTTGAAACAAACAACAGAGAAACTTCCCTTCCCGCAAATCTTATCCGTTTTTTTGCAGCCGCTCCTGTAATATCGTCGGGCATTGTTTTAGGATTGGGCTGGCTTATTTTTTATGGAAGAAATTTCTCCCGCTCTCCTATTGCGCTAATGATACTTCACGGAGTCAGCGCGATGCCGTTCGCTTTTAATTTTATCTCAGAAGGTTTCCGCTCCCTTCCCGCCAACACGCTGAACGCGGCGGCAGTCTTTGGCGCGGATCCTCTGCGCGGGCTATTAACAACCGCCTTGCCGCTTTCACTTAAGCGTGTGCGTTCAGCGTGGGGCTTCGCCGCGGCTCTCAGTCTTGGGGAACTAAACGCGGTGATGATGCTTGGAATGGAAGGATGGGAAACTTTGCCCCTGTTCATTTACCGCGCCGTAGCGGCATACCGTTATGGGACAGCCTGTGCCGCGGGAACCCTGCTGATACTTTGCTGTGCCGCCTGTTTTCTGTTTTCAGAGACAGGGAGGAAAAAATATGCTTGAAGTTAAATCGCTGAAAAAATCTTACGAAGACTTTTTCATATCAATTGATTTATCCGTTGGCGCGGGGGAAACCCTTTCATTGGTCGGTCCTTCTGGCTGCGGCAAGACTACAACGCTTAACCTTATCGCGGGCCTTATTGAGCCTGAATCGGGGAGCGTGCTCATTGACGGCGAGGACATTACCCGCCTGCCCGCGTGGAAGCGCAATATTTCCGTAGTCTTTCAGGACTTGGCGCTGTTCCCCCACCTTGATGTTGGCGGAAATATCACCTACGGACTTTTTATCCGCGGAATGCCAAAAAAAGAACGCCGTCTCATTGTTGAGCAAACTCTGGAAATTGTCCGTCTTCAAGGTTATTCAAGCAGACGCATTGACACCCTCTCAGGCGGAGAGCGCCAGCGGGTCGCCATTGCGCGCGCTCTTGCGTCCAGTCCCCGACTGCTTTTACTGGACGAACCTTTTTCAAGTTTAGACGCGCCCCTGCGAAAAGACCTTCGCCGTGATTTTCTTGAGATCCGTTCCCACTCAAAAGCGCCCTGTATTTTTATCACTCATGACCGCGAAGAAGCCCTAATGCTGGGAGACAAAGTCGCGCTTATGACGGACGGACGTATCGTAGAAACCGCCACAGGAAAAGATCTGCCCTCCGCGCCAAAGACGGAATTTGCAAGGCAGTTTTTTGAGACTGATAATTAAAAATTAAAAATATTTTAAAAAAGAGGGAATGGGGAGCGGAATATAAGAGCGAAGTTCACAAACTTTACGCAGAATTACGCGCAATGCTTGCTAACTTCGCTCCCTACTCCATCCTTACCTTACTATATTTCAAAGTTGCCCAGTTCAGTAACTTGCGATGTCTCTACACTCAGTATCCTAATATTAATCTTGCGAGAACTGCTTACGCCGGTTATATTGCATAGTACCATATATTTAACACCAAGCGTTTTGCCTATCGAAACGGCTGAACTATCGTCTACACTTCCTGACATCTGGAATTTCTGTTCAGCGTTAATCAAAGCCTGATTCGTACGATCAACAAGCCTAATCTTCTTATCACTAACAATGGCCGCCTCTATCTGCCCCACAGCATCATTTAGCAGATTAATCTCTGTGGAACTTGTTTTCATAATCGTTATGAGCGAACCAGCCGGCAGTTTATTAATCATGTCAACCGAGCTTTTGACTGCCTTTCCAATCAATCCGCTTCTTGCGCTGTCAAGTTCAGACATTTTAGCGCTGGCGGCGGTGTCACTTTCAATAGCCCTTCTGAGGATACCGGCATTATTCTTGGCGGCAACACTGCTGTATTTGCTGTCAATATCATCGTATAAATTTATAGCATCTCTATAATTGCCGTTCTTAACAAGAGCCTGAGCATCTTTCATCATTTGTTTTATAGCTTTATCCTTTGAAGTTTCTTCCATCAAGGCGACATTTGTGCTTACAATAACAGGAACAATATCCTGCTCAAATCTGCCCATATTAGAACTAGCTATACGCTTTGAAAGATCCAGTTCACTGGTAAGTCCAGCAGGGTCATTATAAGCGAAGCTAACTAGAGAACCTTGTTTTGTAACAGTACCGATCGGCATACCGGTTCTTTTACTATTGATACCATATACAAAAACAACAGAGACTTCACGTCTATATGTGGTTGTGGTAGTGGTGTTCCCAGCTTTATCCGTCCTGCTTCTTGTCTCATGCGAATCTCTCGATTGAATGTTCCTAATCTCGCCGAAAAACACTCCGTCTGCATTAGGATCACTGGGTGATACAAGCTCAAACTTTCCGGTAGCTTGTATTTTTTGATACGCAAGGTCTGACAAATACTGTGTAAGTTGCGCGCCAAGCGAACCGCCAGTGCCGCTTCTATTTTCAAACGACATTCTTGGATCTATACCAAGTTTCTTTATGCTGCTTGTATCTATTGTAGGCATCCTTACAGACTTAATAGGTACAGTCGTAGCACAGCCGGCTAAACTTAACATGATCACCGCCCCGATGGCGATAATCCCAATAAATTTTGTTAGATTCTTCATAGAACCTCCTTTTGTTGTATAACATTCCAATTAGGAAGTTAATTTTAAGATTTTCTAATTTTATTATCAAATAGGATGTATGTCAACTGTTCTACAACCATTAAACTTAAAACATAGGATTATGACTGATTTGAGGAGTTTATTAGCCTATAACATGAAGGAAAGACGGCGAATTTTAGGCATTTCACAGGCAAATTTGGCTGAAAAAGCAGGTACATCAACCCATTATATAGGTCAAATTGAACTAAAAAACAAGTTTCCTTCCCCTGAAATGCTGCAACGGATAGCAACCGCCCTGGGTATTGACAGTCCTCAGCTTTTTTCAATGGATGCCTTTACAAATGAAGCAATCAGGCGGTTTCAGGAGGGAATTATAACCGATATTGGAATCGCTATCGCCCAAGCAGTTGATTGCCGGCGATCTGAATTTGATAAAATGAGTTAAATACCAAATTTTTCAGTATCTTTTTAAGGTTTTATTGATTATTATTATAGGACTAATATATGACCTTACAAGGAAGGAATTTATGGACTCACCCGTAAAAAATATCAACCTGTATCTTTTTTCCCTTTTTACTCTGCTTTTCATCTCTCCGCTCTGCGCAGAGCCGCTTTCCAATGATGAAAAGACTCTAATCGGAAATGAAGAAACCGTCATTAATGAAGTACTCTCTCCTGACGAAGAGACGCCCCATGATAAAAGTTCTCCCTTAAGCGGCGAGCTTGTCTATGATGATGATGATGATTCGTTATTCAATGACGATTCATTTGTTTTTGAGGCTCCCACGCTCGTCTTTCAAGTTCCCTCCTTTGAGACTCGTTCATTTGATGAAGTTTTTCCAAACTTTTCCAAAAGACAAAAAAGATTCGTAATGAGCGATATGGGACTGAGATCTTCTTTCGAGAAAGGCGGTTCTCCGATATTAGTTCCCGCTTCGGATTCAGGTATTAATCTTCTTGCCAAAGTCATGTCAAAAAAACCTTCACATATTATTGAAGCCCTTGTAGTAGTGCCATATAACAAAAGAGAACTTGATATGCTTGACATTTACAATGCGTTAAGAAGAGTTAAAAATATACAAGATTTCACAATTTCTATCAGGGACAATAATTATAAAGTTTTTCAGGATACAACCCGTCTTGAAAGCGCCCAAAAAAGAAAACCAATTCCCGATCCTCCGCTTGCGGATGCGCTCCCTTATTCAGAAACAATGTATCTTTGTTTTGTAGACCGATCTATGGGAGACCTTTACCTTAGAGGAGACATATCCGTAAGTTTGTACGGCATCACCTATAGTTTGACTAACTTCAGAGACGTTTCTTATTCTATTTTTAGAATTATGAAGGCGGAAAAGTTTATAGCGATAATTTACCTTGAACCTATAAAAGAAGGCGTTCTTATCTATAGTATGTCAGGGCTTTATATACCAAACTTTGTCGCAAATAGAATAAATCTTACTACAAGCATGAATCACCGAATAACCGTACTAATAAATTGGATTACTGACGGTCTTAGAAGAGTAGAAGAAAATGAAAATCCAAACCACCACTTTTTCCAAATGCAAAAATAATGAAATATTGCCTGCGCGCATGAACTGTTCTATACCTGACCGGCAGCAAGACCTGACAGAATCGGTATCTTGTAGATAATTCATTTCTCCTATAACATATAAACATGGCTATTTTAACACTTTTACTGCGTATGATCGGCGGGCTTTGCATGTTCCTGTTTGGCATGAAGATGATGAGCGACGGGCTGCAAAAAAGCGCGGGCGAGCGTATGCGGAAAACGTTGAATTTCATGACCGGCAACCGTTTTATCGGAGTGCTGACCGGTTTTGCCGTTACCGCGATTATTCAGTCTTCATCGGCGTTTACCGTTATTGTAATATCCTTTGTAAACGCGGGACTTTTAACTCTTACCCAGTTTATCGGAGTATTATTCGGGACAAATATCGGAACCACCGTAACAGGATGGATTATCTCCCTTGTGGGGTTTAAGATTAGTATCGACAGTCTGGCTTTGCCGGCAATAGGCATTGGTTTTATTCTTAGCGTAATAAAATGGAAATACAAACATGTCGGCGATTTGCTTGTGGGATTCGGTTTTTTGTTTCTAGGGCTTTATTTCCTTTCCGACGGAATAGCCAATTCAGAAAATATTTTTGATTTTACCAGAATCGGAGCCATTAGAGACAACAGAGTCACCGCGATATTAATTGGCGTAGGCGTGGGATTGGTGCTGACCATAATCATTAACTCATCCTCCGCGGCGGTAACATTAATAATGACGCTGGCATTTCAAGACGTTATTACTTACGAGATGGCGGCCGGCATGGTGTTAGGTTCAAATGTAGGAACAACCATTAATGCGGTTCTTGCCGGCATCGCCGGAAATACTGAATCAAAACGCGCCGCTCTTGCCCATGTTCTGTTTAATGTATTAGGACTTATATGGGCGCTTCCATTATTAATCCCGCTGCTTAATCTGGTTGAATTTATTTTCCCGGGCGACCCCTGGGTTGCGGGTCCGGGCAACACTGCAATACCTGTTCATCTGGCGGGGCTTCATACCTTATTTAACGTAATAAATACTATTATCTTTCTGCCCTTTGTAAATCAGTACGCTAAATTAATTTCTATGCTTATTCCCGACAAGAAACAGGAAGAGAAAAGCGAACACTACAAATTCACGTATCTGTCCACAGGTAATGCCCAGTCGCCTGAACTCAATATCCTTCGCGCGGAAAAAGAAATCAGCGACATGGCGGGAATTGTCTCGTTTATGTATTCCCGTTTTTGCACGGTGTTACGCGGCCTGCACGAAGGCGGCAATGACAAAGATAATACGGTCGAGTTATGCGCGGAACTTTTAAGAAAAGAGGAATACATTGATGAAATGCGTGAAATACTCAGCGGCTTTTTAATTGAATGTTCCCGCGTAAAACTTAATCCAAGAACTGAAGCGCGCATTTCGTACCTTATGCAGGTCATCGCCTCGCTTGAATCAATGAGCGATGAATGTTACAGCATCAGCCGCTTGCTGGAAAAAAGCGTTGACAAGAATTACCTGTTTAAAGACAAGGAAATGGACGAGCTTATCCCCTATGTCGGACTGGTTGAGGAATTTTTAAAATTGCTTGAAAACCAGCTTAGGCGTACCCCGTCGCCGGAACAAAAAATACGCGCCGTTGAACTGGAAGAAACAATCGACAGGGACCGCAAGAAATTGCAAAAACTTGGACGCAAGCGCATCGAAGCGGGCGGCAACGTAAAAGCCGAATTGTTTTATATTGATTTGGTCCGCCGCATAGAAAAACTTGGGGATTACTGTTTTGAGATTTCAGAAGAAAATTCGCTCAAAAAATGGATTAACAATATTATTAATAAAAGGTGATATTAAATTAAGCTCCCATCGCCCTTATCAGTTCCCTTGGCTTGCTTCCGTGCGCGGGACCGACTACCCCATTATGCTCCATCTCGTCAACAATCCTTGCGGCGCGGTTAAAGCCGATCTTCAATCTGCGTTGAATGAAGCTGGCGCTTGCCTTGCCCTGCTGATAAACTATTTCCAGCGCTTTTTCGTATAAAGGATCATCGCCGTCGGAAAACAGGGAAGCGCCCTGCTCTTCCTCTTCTTCATAGAAAATTTCATCGTCTATGTATTCAGGCTCGCCAAATGATTTTACATATTCAACAACCGCTTCAACTTCTTCTTCGGAAATAAAAGCGCCCTGCATTCGGATTGGGAAAGGATCAACAACCCCCGAATAAAGCATATCGCCCTTGCCTAAAAGTTTTTCAGCCCCAATCATGTCAATTATAATGCGGCTGTCCGTTTTACTTGCGACCATGAACGCGATACGGCTTGGAATGTTCGCCTTGATAAGCCCCGTAATTACGTCGATTGAAGGACGCTGGGTCGCAAGCACAAGATGAATCCCGACTGCGCGGCTCATTGCGGCAAGCCTTGCCACCGTAGACTCAAGTTCCTTTCCGGTAGTCGTCATTAAATCGGCATATTCGTCAATTACCACGACTATATAGGGCATGTGCTCCTGGGCGATATTTTTCTCTTTAACGCGTTTGTTGTAACTGCGGATGTCGCGCACTCCCATCGAATCAAGACAGGCATAACGCCTTTCCATTTCATAAATGCAGTATTGAAGAGCCTGAAACGCTTTCTTGGAATCGGTAATTACCGGCGTCAATAAATGGGGAATGTCATTATACAATTTCAATTCAACAATTTTTGGGTCGATAAGCAAAAGCCTGCACTCCGCCGGATGAAGCTGGTACAAAATAGAAAGTATTATCGCGTTAACGCAGACTGACTTTCCGGAACCGGTAGCGCCGGCTATTAACAGGTGGGGCATCTGAACAAGGTCAACCGTCTGCGCCTCTCCGGTGATGTCTTTTCCCATAACGACGGGAATTTCCATTTTTTTCTCTGTGCGTTGAAGTTCGCCTTCGATAATTTCCTTAAAAGAGACAATGTTGCGTTTAGCGTTGGGAACTTCGATGCCCACGGCATGTTTTCCGGGGATTGGGGCGACAATGCGTACGGAAGACGCGGCAAGACGCAGGGCAATGTTGTCCTGTAAGCCGACAATTTTTGAGAGTTTCACGCCCGGAGCGGGAAGAATCTCGAACATGGTAATTACAGGCCCTTTTCTTATGCCTGTAACTTCAGCTTGAATATTAAATTCATTTAAAGTTTCTTTTAACGCTATAGCCGCGTCCCGCGTGGCCTGATCAATAATCCAATATTCACCGTCGGGATATTCGTTAAGTATATCTACGGGAACCATGTATTTTTTATGGCGAAGATTATTCAACTTTTTGCTTTTATTACGCACCTGTTCCGCATGAACGGCCGCGGCGGCTTCCGCTTCTTCCAGCGCGCGCGTTACTGCATCGACATCGTCATCTTCACTATCATCAGTTTCAGTTTCCTCATCAATGTCCGGCTCATCAATATCTTCTATATTATCAATGTTCTCATCCGTAACATCAGTATTCTCATTTGCTTCTATATTCTCTGTTTTAGAATCAGTTTGAGGTTTCTGTCTAATATCTTCAAAAGAGATCACGGGGCGCAAGTTCTCCGTGTTGGGAGCGGCGTCGTTTTCATTTACATTAACACTTTCCTGTTCTGACGGCGGAGGAAGTAAATCCACACGGCGGCGCGGCGGCTTGTTTTCTTTAAAGAAAAGTTTGCTTTTCAGTATCTGTAAAATCAACACTTCAATTACGGTAATGGTAATAATAAAAAGACTAAAACCTGTTTTCCCCAGAAAATACAAAAACGCGGACTGTGTGGAATGGATATCATAATCACGGATAAACACATAACCGATGGAAAGAGTTAAGAACGGCACAATAGCACCGCTTAAAATAAATACCCTGTCGGGCCGCCATTTCTGGTCGGCTAAAATAAAGGCGGCATAAAAAAAGTACAGCGGGATAAGCATTGAAAGTATCCCAAAAGAGCGGGCAAAGAATCTTCCCGGTACAACCGGGAAAAAATGAAGTCCAAACAAGGCTGAAACAATTGAAAAACCCAGCCAAAGACCGCAAAATCCCAAAAAAACCGCCGATAAAACGGCTATTGTACGGAATTTAAAGTACCCATCCGTGGAAAATTTTTCTTTAAAATCGGAGAAGACCTGCAAAGTATATACCTCTGATTCATTTTCGGCTTATTTTTGGGTTTTTTTAGGTGTTAATTTTATTCACAGGAGCCGCCGCCCCTGACTTGGGCTTTCTTCGGCGGCGTTTGCGTTTGGGGGCGGGTTTGCCTTCTTCCGCCGCGGGTTTTGGCGGCGTTCTTTTAATTGTTATTCCTTTGGCGGAAAGAAATTTTTTAACGGCGTATTCAAGTTCAAAACGCGGCGGGTTCATGGGCAGGACAAAATTGCGGACGGTTTTGCATATTTCTTTAAAATTTTCAATTGGACCAGGTTTCCAGTCTTGTGTACTTTCAAGATAGTCGTAAAAAAGAGATGAAAGCGCCTGCCCGCGTTGATTTTCAACGCCTTTTAAGTCCGCCATTGTTTGCAGATAACTTTTTCTAAAATTAGCGTTTTTTCGCATTAACTCAGCCGCCTGAGGCTGCAGATAGGAATAAAGCCCTATCTTATCCAGTAAATCTACAATGGCGCAAGCTTTATCTGATTTTATAATTTTAAAAATTTCTTCGGTAAGGCGCGAAGGGGAAATTGTCTTTAGTAAATTTGACTGATTAACAATTTTCATTTTTAAATTTAATGGAATGGAAAAACCTGTCATGGCGGCGTATTTTACGGCGCGGATCATCCTTACGGGATCATCCGTAAAAATAACAGAAAGATTTATAATGTTTTTTACCTGTTTGTTTTTTATGTCCTTCATGCCATTTACATAGTCCACGACAATTTGCTGTTCGGGATCGTAAAAAAGGGCGTTCATCGTAAAATCACGGCGTAAAACGTCATCGTCTATTGTGCCAAATGTATTGCTGGTGTGTCCGTCTTTTAATGAGCGGAAGGTAGCGACTTCAAATATTCGCTCGCCGAAATACACGTGAACAAGACGGAAACGCCTGCCGATAATTCTTGAGTTGCGAAAGATTTTTTTTATGCGACCGGGACTCGCTGCGCTTACTATGTCAAAGTCTTTTGGTTTTTTTCCAAGTATCAGATCCCTTACCGCTCCGCCTACAATGTAGGAATCAAAACCCGCGCCTCTTAATCTTTTAATAATGCTGATAGCTTCGCCGTCAACATCGGCAAAGTTTATACCATGTTCGTCGCGTGTGTAAATAACCGCTTTTTTTACCAATTTACCTTTTTCTGTGGCGGAATATCTATATCTCATTCACAATGTTTGTTTATCCATGAAAGAAGGTTGTCCATTACTTCTTCACGGTTGGTTTCATTTAATGTCTCATGCCTGGCTCCCGGATACAGCACAAACTCGCAGTCATTTATTCCCAATTTACGGTATGCGTTTACTAAAGCGGTGGTGCTCTTACCCATCTCGCCCACAGGATCGACGCTTCCCGAAAAAACATACACCGGTAAAGAACGTTTTATCCTTGCCAACGCGTCAATACGGTGAATGTTATACAGTAATTTTAAAAGATCCCTGTAGAATCCTGAAGAACACAAAAATCCGCATAAGGGATCATTTACATATTTATCTACTTCTTCTTCATCTCTGCTAATCCAGTCAAAAGCGGTTCGGTTCGGTTTGAACGGTTTATTATACGCCCCGTCCGCAATTGTCTTGGCAAAGCGCGACACTTTGCGCTGTCCGGTTAATGTGGCTATCATCATCATTAACGGCACTCCCGCCATTATCATAAAACCGCCCGGTCCTTTTGTCCCGGATAAAATACATCCGTTAATTATTAAATCGTCCGAATATTCTATGTAATTCTGAACTATAAATGATCCCCATGAATGTCCTAAGAGGAAGATGGGAACATTTGGCGTTGTTTTACGGATTTCATTATTAATGGCATGAACATCGGCAGTTACACAGGCAATACCGTTACCGTCGCCGCAATGCCCTAAAAGCCCTCCCCTTCCAAGCTCGTTTACCTCAGGATTAGCGGTTTTACCGTGTCCCCTCTGATCCGCCGCCCAAACTTCTATTCCCGATTGAGTCAGTTTTTCCGCAAGACGGCGGTAACGGAGCGCGTGTTCCGCCATTCCATGAACAATATGAAGAATTGCCTTTGGTTTTTGTCCTTGGTCCAATAGCCAGCGATAGAGATAAAGCTTGGTCCCATCATGGCTTTTAAAATAACTTTCGTTTTGAACCATGGGGTAATTGTAACGGATATGAGGGGGTTTTTCAACCCGGCTAAGTTGGATTGCTAAGGGGGTTTCCGGTAGTCTATAACTACATCGAAGCCGCTATTCGTTCATGCACCATTTCGTTGATAATTTCGGCGGGGGTTTTATGGGTGTCCATTGCTTTAACCGTCAAATAATCCGCCGAAAAATCATCAATCGTTACCGTGTGGGCGGCGGCTTTGCACTGCGAAAAGTAACCAGAACCGTTGGGTCCGATTTTGGGCGTTGTTTTCGTCCATTTCTCGGATAATTTTGCGTATTCTTCATCGGTCAAATCTTTCATCTTCCTCTCCTATTGCTTAGTAGTCGTATAAACTGGGAACGACATCTCATTGCATGAAATACCTTTATACTGCCATCTTCAAGGACATTGTAGAAAACTTCGAGAAGTCTTGCTTGGCGGTCAAAACCGATAAGCAGATTTTTATTATCAGCATCGGGGGCGTCCTCGTCAACAAAACCGTCGTATTGGCATTTGTCAAACGCCATTTTTATATCTTCTTCGCTCACTTTGTGGTCAAAAGCAGAAGGTACAAAACTTATGCCAATCTTCATATTTCAAATATAACATATAAACGCAATGGTGTCATGCACGAATTCCAACGTTTGGTAGAATTCTATATTTTTTAATTTTATGTGTTTGGCAAAATTCCAGACTTTATAAAAAGAGGATAATAGATTTTACTTGACTCTACTTTACAGAACATTTTCTCTTATTTTTCTCCCTTAACATATTTTTCAACAATAAATCCGCCCGGATCAGAATTTAAATGAAAAATCGCAAATAAATATACATCTCCATTTAAACATGAATGTGATTTTTCAATTATATTGATTAATGTATTTTTATATTCAGAATAATTTTCTTCATTAACTTGAAAAACAATTAATCGTACTTTTGATCTTGCAAATAATAATTTTTCAAAATCATATATTATTTCTTTTATATTAAGATTCCATTCCGACTCGCATACTAAAAATACTTCATCAAATATATCATCAGGTTTTGTGTATATTATTAAATCGTACAGCCATTCGGGAATCTCATTATCTTTGTAATCATCAGGAATTCGAGAACATACCCTTAATTTATGTTCGTATGCTACATCAATTAACGCTTTCTTCACGGCAATTGTCCATTCTTTATCACTTCTTAAATTATTTCTCTCTTGATTTAAATTTTCAATATTTTTTATAATATCATTAATAAAATCATTCATTTGTTTTCCTCCTTAAAAATTCTCCTGCCGCATAACGGCAGGGGTTGGTCAGGTTAACAACCCTTTAAATATACTACTACTACGGTTGTTTACTCCATGTACTGCCGTTTACCGTTCTCGTATACGTTCCAGCTTTTCCTGTACTGTAGGCGTTCTTTAAGGTATTGCCGCTATAGCTTCCTTGAGGAAATGCAGAGTCTCCAAAATTAGCGTTTGCTATGTTGCTTCCCGTTGCAAATATTACGCTGGTAAGGCTGGTGCAACCTTCAAAAGCGTAATTCCCAATGCTGGTAACGCTGTCCGGTATGGTTATGCTGGTAAGGCTGGTGCAACGGTCAAAAGCGTGATACCCAATGCTGGTAACGCTGTCCGGTATAGTTATACTGGTAAGGCTGGTGCAACTTTTAAAAGCGTATTCCCCAATGCTGGTAACGCTATTTGGTATTGTTACGCTGGTAAGGCTGGTGCAATTTTCAAAAGCTCTATTCCCAATGCTAGTAACGCTGTCCGGTATAATAACAGTTTTCAGGAAATATTTAAAATTTACCTCTGTTAAAGCCGGATTGTAATACCACGTTATGCTAAGGCTTCTGAAATCGGCAAAAGCGTATTCATCAATGCTGGTAACGCTGTCCGGTATAGTTATACTGGTAAGGCTGGTGCAACCGTGAAAAGCCAGTCCCCCAATGCTGGTAACACTGTTCCCTATGGTTACGCTAGTAAGGCTGGTGCAACCTTCAAAAGCCTGTCCCCCAATGCTGGTAACGCTGTCCGGTACAGTTATTCTGGTAAGACTGGTGCAATACCAAAAAGCACAATCCCCAATGCTGGTAACACTGTCCGGTATGGTTACACTGGTAAGGTTGTCGCAACTGTGAAAAGCGCCATATACATAATCATTGAATGATGTGGTATAGGGTAATGTGGTAAAGGTACTGTCGGAAAGGTCAAGGGAAACGTATATCGCGTTGGTATTATAAAGCACATTTCCTACGCTTCCATCATTGTACCTACTACCGCCAAGATCGCTAACGTTCAGTTTGACGATATAGGGAGTCGCGGCGGTGTTATGCGGGAGACTGGACAAATATTCTCGCAATGTTATAAAGCGTTTATCTTTATGTGTTGCATCACGGGTACAGATTCTTGTTTCTTTTATTTCTGTAATTGAAGTGAATGGGGTTTCTACTGTCCCTGCTCCCCAATCGTGCCCAATGGCGGTGGCTCCTGTGCA
>Ga0268262_10001250_pt1 | contig 31837 bp, 29 predicted proteins | sample TergutNc150P3_FD_190354 | JGI IMG/M metagenome (GOLD analysis project Ga0268262, IMG submission 190354) | Nasutitermes corniger P3 segment gut microbial community from laboratory colony in Florida, USA - Nc150 P3 (SPAdes) (version 2) | ecosystem: Host-associated > Arthropoda: Insects >... | reverse complement strand
AAATTTTTTGCGGTATTTTTTCCGAGAGCAAATTTGAAATTACGGTATTGCGGACAAAATCGGCGGGCAGAACAAAGAGCGTAACAACCAATACCGCTCCAGCCGCCAAAGCAAAAACAAGCCCTTCTTTCCACGCCTTGATACGGCTGTTAGGATAGAGGCACAAATAAATTATCACATTGTGAAAAAGAAAAACTACGGCTGTCCATACAAGCATGAACTGCGTAAGGGCAATGCTCTGCCCTGCGACATCTTCGCCGGAGCGCGAAAGCGCAAGAAGACGCAGGCATACCCACGCCATAAAAAACGGCTCCACCGCGGCGATTTTCGCAAGCCTTGAGTACATCGGTTTGCTGTTAAATAACAAATAGGTGAGCGCAAAACTTATAAGTCCCGCCGCGAAGGGCGTAAACGCGCTTAGGTTAACGCCTCCAGCCATTACTGAAAGCAAAAATAACAGCGAAGAAGAAAGAATAAGCCTGACACTATGTTTAATTCTTTGTTCGGGAAGAAAAGCTAACACAGCCATTAACGGAATAATTAAAAACCACTGAATTATACCTATGCGATCGAATGTAACTGTAATTCCAGGGTGGATCAATATTAACGAGATTACGCTGAAATAGAAAAATAATCTTATACAGAATAAAATGTTTAAGGATCTTCTCATGCTTTTATCCCCGCGTAAAACACTTCAATTTTATCATTTTGAATATTTAACGGTTTTACTTTTTGCTTCGCAAACCAGCGCGAAGGAGGATAACAGCCCTTTGAAACAAAATCCTGAATATGCAGAACTTCAACGTCCTCTTTTTTTGTTTTTAAATTTCCCGGTTGAACCAGAAAAAGAGATACCGGTCTTGGACTGCGGGAAACGATAAATGTGGAAAGCATAATATCGCATGATGTGGAAAAAACGTACATATCTCCCGCGCCGGATTGAACCGCAGTCTCATTTTGCGGCGGTACAAATGAAAGACAAGCAAGCTCCTCAAAAAAAGCGTCAAGATCGTCCTGATCTTCTATTTCCCAATTTTTGTTCGCGCTGTGAACATCAAATATAAAAGAAGAATTTTGCTCCAAAAGACTGCGGAGAAAATAAGAAAGCCGCGCTTTGGCTCGATCTAAAAGCCACAACGCTTGAAGGTTATCGTCCTCATGACCAAAATTACGAAAATGAACTTCTATGCGAGTTACTTTTTCCTGATTATCCGTAGAGATTCGCGTAATAAGCGCGTCAATTTTCTCGGAACTTTTCCAGTTAATGTCGCGTAACCTATCCCCCGGCGTATATTCCCTCTGGTAATAACGCTCGACATCGGCGGAAGGCTTGTTGCGCTGATCCTCCGCGCCTGATTGCGCGTTAATGATAACTTTTTTTCCAAAACAAGGAGCGCACCTGACATTCACGGTGGAATGTCTTATCTGTCCGCAGGGAAAAGAAAAAAAGCCGAAGATGTCGCGCAATTTGCAAAAACCGTCTCCCTTAAAAACTCCTGACATGGGAAAATCAAGCGGTATCTGCGCCGTCGTCTCTCCGCGCGGGATTGCCGTCTCTACCGACAAAGGACAACCTTTTTTTACTCCTGTTGATCCGCCGGGAAAAAATCGTCCCCTGATGTAAAAATGCAAACGAAAAAAAAGCGGGATACCCATATCAAGCCCCGTAACAAGCGAGCGCTGGCGGTCGTCGTCTATCGCGTTAGCTGTCATCGGAACAGGCGTTTTCCAGCCCGGTTCCATTGATTTTAATTTGCGCGATTTCCATGTACCGATAACGCCCAGAATGAGCAGAAAAAGCAAAGCCGCGGACGCAAGGACAATCTCATAAGAATTGCGGTTAAGAAGCGAGCGAACCAATCCAGCCAGCGCTACAACAAGAACAGCGCCGCTGACCGGCGTAAATGATCGGATAAGTGACAAGCCCACGTTACCCTCGTTTCGGCTCGACAGGGACTGTGTTCAGGATATTTTCCAACGGCGCTTCCGGCGGTATGGAAGGATCACGGGTAATTATCCTGTGAGCCATTGAATGTATAAAAATTTCTTTGATAATATCGACGGGAACATAGTCCATCCCTCGGCAGAGAGCGAGAGAACGCGCCAGCCGCGAAATACGCACACCCGCGCGCGGACTCGCCGGAGTTTCAATGTCGGGGTGAACTCTGGTTTGACGGACGCAATTTACAAGGTAGGAAGTAACATCGGGGTGCATCTGCACAGTGTCCACCATTTTTTTCCAGCGTATTAAATCCGCGCTGTCTATGACGCTTGTAAATTTGTCCCATGCGTCAATTTTCCCGTGCCTGTTTATAATTTCCGTCTCGTCTTCTTCGCTTGGATAGCCGAGAGAGAGGCGAATCATAAAACGATCAAGCTGAGGCGTAGGCAGAGGAAACAAATGAACGCCTTTCAAGTTCATTGTAGCAATGATAAAAAACGGATCCGTCAATTGGTACAATTTCCCCTCAATAGTTACGCTCTGTTCTTCCATGACCTGAAAAAAACTTCCCTGCGTCTTCGGCGTAAGCAAGTTGATTTCATCGCATAACACAAAATGCGCGAACACAGGACCCTTGTTAAAAATCATCTCCCCCGAATGACCGATAAACCGGTTAAACCCGAGAATATCCTGAGGAAGAAGATCGACAGTACACTGGATACGGCTAAACCCTTCCATTTTAACGGCGGTATTTTTCGCGCCGGTTTTAGTCACAGCAGTTTTAGCCGCTAAATCCTCAGGCCGCCACTTGATAGACTGCGCCAACGCCCGCGCGAGAGAAGTTTTACCCACCCCATGCGAGTCCGCCAGAATAACATGACCGCCCGCTATTTGAGCGGCAATAATGTACTCCAATTTTTTAGCGTCTACAGAAATTAACTGTTTGATGTGATTTATCAATAATTCGATAGATTTCTTTATTTTTGCTTCCATGATTAATGATAGCGTATATTGAAGGAAGTGAAAAGGTGCGATGTATTATTAATGAAGAATTTTACCGCGAACCAGAGAGATAGCGTGAGATACTTTTTGTTTAATATACAAAAATATCAACTTTTATTTTTTCGTATATCCAATTTTATTTTTTTAATTATTTCAAAAAAATTATTTTCAATAATTTTATCTATTGTATTCAACATTACATCATTACAAAATACATCATTCTCGTTTACAAAAAAATAAAAAACCGGGACATCAACGGAAATTGCGAGTTTCTCAAGTAAATCAGCGGAAACGAAGGTTAACCCTCTTTCAATGGAACTTAAATGCTTAACAGATATGTCTACTTTTTCAGACAGTTGGTCTTGAGATAGTTTTTTTGCCTTACGGTAAAATTTTAAATTTTTCCCAAAAGTCGCTTTCATATCCATAAAGTATAAGTCTAATAATATGCGTATATAGTAGAAAACAACGTAATATGTTTATATTTTAAGAAATATTAATAAAAATGAACGTAAAATGTGCATTTTTTATTGACAAATGAACATATGTGGTGTATTATTTTTTAAAATATGAACCTATTAGGTAAATAAGGAGAAAGGAATGATTTTACAAAAATTGATAGGAAACATTTATTCAGTTTTCATTGAAGTCTTATTATGGATAATACCTATTGCATGCGCTATAACCCTAAGTATTTTATTAAATGATTTATTGAATAGATTAGTAATACTTGGATTCATTGCCGGTATTATATTAGATGTAATATTATATGGTACAGCAATTATTTTAATTAATATCAGATCATCGTTTAAAAACATTAAAAATAAATAACTTGACACCACTTTTTCTTCTTTGTGCTCTTTGTTACTCTTTGTTACTCTTTGTTACTCTTTGTTACTCTTTGTGAGAATCTTTGTGAATAAAACCGAAACTATATCACCATTACCAGTGAAGAATAATCCGCAAGTAAAGAATCGCCGGTTATGAAATGTATGGGAAAAGTGAGAGCCTGTGCCAGTAATATATGGTCAAATGGGTCTTTGTGAATGTTGGGTAATTCCGAGTATGCTTTTATACAATCAGCGGTCAGGGGCAGTTCCTCAAAATCGTGTTTTTGGGCATAGGCGTGAAGCTCATTTACATCAAGTTTTAGTTTGCCGTTTTTTGCTTTAATTGCAATTTCCAATAAAGAGATAGGGCTGTAAAATATTTCCGTTGTTTCAGAACCTACTAATTCTTTTATTGAATCAATTCGATCGGAACCCCAAAAATACCACAATAAAACATTTGTATCCATTAAAAAACGGCTCATTTAACAAATTCCTCAAAACCCCTCATGCTGTAAAAAGATTCAATAATGTCGTCCGGCAGAGGAGCGTCCCAGCCTTCCGGGAGTTCCATTTTTCCCCTCATACAGCCAAAAGCCTGTTTTCGCAGTTCCGCCCGCATTTTTGCGGGATTTACGGCTGTAATAATCGCTTCCGGTCTGCCATAGGCTCCAATATAGATGGTTTCGCCGGATGACGCCCTTCTAACCAGCTTGGACAAGCTTGATTTTGCCTCGTGAATAGGGATTGTTTTAATATCCGTTGCTAATCTGTTCATATTATAATATTAGCCCATAGTTGGCTAATTGTCAAGGGGTTTTTGTTAAAATATTGATTTGACACTCCCCACGTTTTCCGCTACTATTTAGCCAACATATCTTACCGGGGTGGTTGCCTGTTTTGGTTTTGCCAAAACACAATGCCTGAGATTAAACCCGTTGAACCTGATCCGGATAATGCCGGCGTAGGGAACAAATAAAAACGAAAGGAACCATAGACTTTTGTTTTTCGAAATCATGGGTAATTTTTAATCTCCGGTTTGTGTGAAAAATTTTAGGAGTGTTCTATGAAAAAAAACAGAACCGGAATTGTCGTCTGCACAACGATTGCAGTCTTTTTGTTTGTCTTTTTACTGTCAGGACTCGCAGCTTGTAAAAAAGAAAAAAGCGCCGAGCTTGTAATCTGGACTTATGACTCTTTTAATTCGGAGTGGGGACCGGCTCCCGAGGTTTCAAAAGTTTTTGAGGAAAAAACCGGAATTAAAATAACGTGGGTAAGCCACGGAGACGCGGGGGAAATTGCTTCAAGACTGATACAAGAGGGAAAAAATTCAAACGCGGATATAATACTCGGCATCGATCAAAATCTTGCGCCGCGCGTTTTGAATTCGGGGCTTCTTGAGGCGTATCGTCCCAAAGGAGCCGAAAAAATTTTTAAAGAGCTTGTTTTGGATTCGGATTTTCGCGTAACTCCGTTCGATTACAGTTATTTTGCCATTGTCTACGATTCAGAGAAGGTTAATAATCCGCCTAAGTCTCTTGAAGACTTAACGTCTCCGCAATTCAGACAAAAACTGATTTTAATTGATCCGAGAACTTCATCGCCGGGGCTTGGCTTTTTTGCGTGGGTAAAGGAAGTTTACGGCGCAAACTGGCAGGATTACTGGCGGCGGATTCAACCCTCAATACTTACTATCGCCGACGGGTGGAGTTCCGCTTACGGACTTTTTACAAAGGGAGAAGCGCCGCTTGTTCTTTCGTACACCACAAGCCCGGGATACCATCTTGAGTACGAAGATACAGAGCGATACAAAGCCGCAATTTTTACAGACGGTCACGCAATGCAAATTGAAGCGGCGGGACTTTTGAAATCCTCAAAGAACAAAAACAACGCAAAAGTATTTTTGGATTTCATGATAAGTCCCGATTTTCAAAATATCATTCCTTTAACAAATTGGATGTACACGGTAATTGATATTCCATTGCCCGCTTCTTTCAGGGTAAATCCAAAGAGCGATAAACCGCTTTTGCCGGTTCCTGTTTCCGAAACCGAACTAAACGAATGGGCGTCGCTGATGACAAGCGGCGGACAAAACAAATGACAAAGAAACCCGCCGCCTGCCTTCTGGCTCTTCCGCCGATACTGGCGGCGGCTTTTTCTTTTATTCTTCCGTATGCCGCAAGTTTCGTCCCGGCTATTCGCGGGCTTGTGGGCGGAGAAATATCCGCTTTGCGGAATAGCGCTCTGCTTAACATAATTCTATTTACTTTTAAGCAGGCTTTTTTCAGCGTGCTTGTTTCTCTGGCTCTCGGGCTTCCCGGCGCGTGGTTCATCGGGAACAGTCGTTCTCGTTTTACACCGCTTTTAAAAACGCTGACTGCGATTCCTTTCGCAATGCCGTCAATCTTGGTGGTGTTGGGCTTCGTGCTTTTTTTCGGAAACTCAGGCTGGGTAAATCGTCTTTACGGAACTTTGCCTTTTTCCGGCGAGGAACCGATACGAATACTCTACAAGCCGCTTGCCGTTATTCTTGCACACGGGTTTTTTAATTTTCCGCTTGTGATACGCCTCGCCGGAGACGGAATAGCAAGAGCACGACGCGCCTATGCTCCGGCGGCTGCAAGTCTTGGAGCGTCTCCTTTAAAAATTATTCTTACCGTAATTCTTCCGCTTACTGTTCCAAGTATTTTAGCCGCAAGTTTTTTGGTTTTCATGTACTGCTTCACAAGTTTCGCGGTCGTGCTGGTATTGGGCGGCGGACCGAATACTACAACTCTCGCGGTAGAAATATACAGGCACGCACGTATTTTTTTAAATTACGGCAACGCAGGATTTCTTGCATTAATCGAAACTCTAATTGCCGTCTGTGTTTTTCTTACTTATGTTTTTGTCGGGAAAAAATCGATGTCGATACAAACAAGAGTAGTCGAGTACGCCGAAACGAGAAAAAAATCACCTGTCTCGCGGATTATCATGATTGCGTACTTTATCGTAATGGCTTTTATTGTTCTTGGTCCGCTTCTTTCCATACCATTGGAATCTTTTTTGTTCAGATCTTCCCGCTCAGCGTCGCAGGTTTTAAGCGTCAGGTGGTGGAGCGATCTCGGCGGCACTTGTTTTCCCGCGCTTTGCCGTTCTCTTATACTGGCTTTCTTTTCCGCTACAACAGCCTGCGTCCTCGCGTTCTTCGCGGCTGGCGCGGTAAAACTTCTTGAGACAAATAACAAAACCAGTTCCTTTCCCGCGAACCTTATCCGCTTCTTTGCCGCCGCTCCCATAATTTCATCGGGTATTGTTTTGGGATTGGGCTGGCTTATTCTTTACGGAAGAAATTTTTCCCGCTCTCCGATTGCGCTTGTGCTCCTTCACGGTGTCAGCGCGATGCCGTTTGCTTTTAATTTTATTTCCGAAGGTTTCCGCTCCCTTCCCGCCAACACGCTGAACGCGGCGGCGGTCTTTGGCGCGGATCCTCTGCGCGGGCTTTTAACAACCGCGCTGCCTCTTTCGCTTCCACGTGTGCGTTCCGCGTGGGGCTTCGCCGCGGCGCTGAGTCTTGGAGAACTTAACGCGGTAATGATGCTCGGCATGGAAGGGTGGGAAACTTTGCCGCTGTACATTTACCGCGCCGTGTCCGCTTACCGTTACGGAACAGCCTGCGCCGCCGGAACACTGCTGATACTTTGCTGCGCCGCCTGCTTTTTGCTCTCGGAAACAGGGAGGAAAAAATATGCTTGAAGTTAGAGCGTTAAAAAAATCTTACGGAGACTTTTCCGTATCGCTTGATCTGTCTGTCGGCGCGGGAGAAACGCTTGCGCTCGTCGGTCCTTCGGGGTGCGGAAAGACGACGGCGCTTAATCTTATCGCGGGGCTTGTTGATCCGGAATCGGGGAGCGTAACCATTGACGGCGAGGACATTACGAGTCTGCCCGCGTGGAAGCGAAATGTTTCGGTGGTTTTTCAGGACTTGGCTTTGTTTCCCCACCTTGATGTCGGCGGAAATATCGCCTATGGGCTTTTCATCAAAGGTGTGCCGAAAAAAGAACGCCGTCTTATTGTTGAGCAGACACTGAAAATTGTCCGCCTTCAAGGGTATTCAGGCAGGCGCATTGACACCCTCTCAGGCGGAGAGCGTCAGCGGGTAGCCATTGCGCGTTCTCTTGCGTCCAGTCCGAGGGCGCTTTTGCTGGACGAACCTTTTTCCAGCTTAGATGCGCCCCTGCGAAAAAGCCTCCGCAATGATTTTCTTGAGATTCGCGCCCATTCAAAAGCGCCCTGCATTTTTATCACTCATGATCGCGAAGAAGCCCTGATGCTGGGAAACAAAGTCGCGCTTATGAAAGACGGACGCATTGTAGAAACCGCAAAAGGAAGAGATATTCTAATCGCGCCAAAAACAGAATTTGCCATGGAGTTTTTTGGTAAGGACTGATACCGCGAAACAAGAACGAACGAAGAGATATAGGCGCGAACTATGTAGTAGAATTTTTTTTATTTTTGAGTTATTATAGAAACATGAAGTCTACTTGGAAAATTATCAATCTTTGTCTTCTTCTTACTCTTGTCTTTATTTGCCCGGTTTGGGCGGAGGACGGGGAAGAACTTAAGCCGGTTAACGAGGAACCTTTGATCAGCGAAGAAACGCCGATCAATGAGGAACCGCCAATTAACGAAGAACCATTGCTCAGCGAAGAACCTCGCTTTATTGATGAAGGCTCTTCGGGCGAAGAACTTTCTTTTGACGATGACTTTTTTGATGACGACGTGTTTATTTTCAGCGCCCCCACGCTCGTCTTTGAGGCTCCTGTTTTTGAGACCCGTACTTTCAATGAAGTTTTCCCGAATTTAACGCTAAGACAAAAATCAATGGTAATGAGCGAAAGAGGACTAAGAAACGCTTTTGAAAAAAACGATACCCCGACATTTCTTCCCGGTAAAGATTCGGGAGTTGATCTTTACAGTAAAATTATGACAAAAAAACCTTCCCATATTATTGAGGCTCTTGTATTAGTGCCTTATGGCAAAAGAGAACTTGACCTAATAGACATTTACAACGCGTTAAGAAGGATAAAAAATATTCAAGATTTCTCAATTACTGTCAGAGGTAAGGAATATAAATTTTTTCAGGATACAACGCGTCTTGAAAGCGCGCAGCAAAGAAAACCTATTCCCGATCCTCCGCACACGGATACGCTTCCTTATTCAGAGATAATGTATCTGCGTTTTGTTGATCATTCTTTGGGAGACCTTTATCTTAGAGGAGACATATCAGTTAGCCTGTACGGTCTTTCTTATACTTTAACTAACTTTAGAGATGTTTCTTATTCTATTTTTAAAGTTATGAGCGCTGAAAGGTTTTTAACAATAATTTACCTTGAACCTGTAAAAGAAGGAATACTTATCTACAGTATGTCGAGTCTTTACATACCAAGTTTTGTATCCAGCAGAATAAATCTTACGGCAAGTATGAATTACAGAGTAACCGTATTAATAAATTGGATTACCGACGGTCTTAGAAAAGAAGAAAACAATGAAAAAACCAAGCATTTTTATGAAATGCCGGTAAAATAAAGACTAATAAAAGGCATACGGTCAATATCTTGTAGATTATTCGTTTCTCATATAACATAGTCTTATGACAATTCTTACACTTTTACTGCGCATGACAGGCGGGCTCTGTATGTTCCTGTTTGGCATGAAAATGATGAGCGACGGTCTGCAAAAAAGCGCCGGCGAGCGTATGCGAAAAACGTTGAATTTCATGACCGGCAACCGCTTTATGGGAGTGTTCACAGGTTTTGTCGTTACCGCAATCATTCAGTCTTCATCAGCATTTACCGTAATTGTTATATCTTTTGTAAACGCCGGACTTTTAACTCTTACACAGTTTATCGGGGTATTATTCGGAACAAATATCGGAACCACCGTAACAGGTTGGATAATCTCTCTTGTTGGTTTTAAGATAAGTATTGATAGTTTGGCGCTGCCGGCAATAGGCATTGGTTTTATTATCAGCGTAACAAAATGGAAATACAAACATGTCGGCGATTTATTGATAGGGTTCGGTTTCCTGTTCCTCGGTCTTTATTTCCTTTCCAACGGAATAGCCAATTCAAATACTCTTTTTGATTTTTCCGCAATCGGAGCGATCAGAAACAACAGAACTATCGCGATATTAATCGGCTTAGGCGTTGGATTGGTGATGACTATAATTATTAATTCGTCTTCAGCGGCGGTAACATTAATAATGACACTTGCCTTTCAGGATGTTATAACTTACGAGATGGCAGCCGGCATGGTATTGGGTTCCAACGTAGGCACTACCATTAACGCGGTTCTTGCCGGCATCGCCGGAAATACGGAATCAAAACGCGCGGCTCTCGCCCATGTTTTATTTAATGTTCTGGGACTTATCTGGGCGCTTCCGTTGTTATTACCATTGCTCAAACTTGTTGATTTTATTTTCCCGGGAGATCCGATGGCGGCAGGACCCGGCAACGCCGCGATACCTGTTCATCTGGCGGGGCTTCATACTTTATTCAATGTAATAAATACAATTATATTTTTGCCTTTTGTAAAACAATACGCAAAATTGATCTCCTTCCTTATTCCGGACAATAAACATGAAGAAAAAAGCGGTCATTACAAATTTTCGTATCTGTCCGCCGGCAACACCGGTTCGCCTGAACTCAATATTCTTCGCGCGGAAAAAGAAATCAGCGACATGGCGGGAATTGTCTCTTTTATGTATTCCCGCTTTTGCACAGTGTTACGGAACTTGCGCGAAGAAGACAGTAACGACAAAGAGAATACCGCCGAGTTGTGTACGGAGTTGTTAAAAAAAGAAGAATACATTGATGAAATGCGCGAGACGCTAACCAACTTTTTAATTGAATGTTCCCGCATAAAACTAAATCCAAAGACCGAAACCCGCGTTACATATTTAATGCAAGTCATTGTCGCGCTTGAATCAATGAGCGACGAATGTTACAGTATCAGCCGTTTGCTGGAAAAAAGCGTCGGCAAGAATTGCATTTTTAAAGACAAGGAAATGGACGATCTTATTCCCTATGTAGGAAAAGTCGAGGAATTTTTAAGCCTGCTTGAAAACCAGCTTGGACGTAATCCGTCGTCGGAACTGAAAATACGCGCCGCGGAGTTGGAAAACCAAATCGACAAAGACCGCAAGAAATTGCAGAAACTCGGACGAAAACGAATTGAGGCGGGCGGCAATGTAAAAGCCGAATTACTTTTTATCGATCTTGTCCGAAGGATAGAAAGGCTTGGGGATTATTGTTTCGAGATTTCAGAAGAAAACAAACTTAAAAAATGGATTAACAATATTATCACCAGATAATATTACGCGCTAAAGTCTCTTACCAATTCTCTGGGCTTGCTTCCGTTAGCGGGTCCTACCACTCCGTGATGTTCCATTTCATCGATAAGCCTTGCGGCGCGGTTAAAGCCGATCTTTAATCTGCGTTGAATAAAACTAGCGCTTGCCTTGCCCTGCTGATAAACTATTTCCAGAGCTTTTTCGTATAACGGATCATCGCCGTCGGAGAATAGGGAAGCGCCTGAGTCTTCCTCTTCTTCTTCAAAGAAAATTTCATCGTCTATGTAATCCGGCTCGCCGAATGATTTTACATATTCAACAACCGATTCCACTTCTTCTTCGGAAATAAACGCGCCCTGCATGCGAATAGGGAAGGGATCGACTACGCCGGAATAAAGCATATCACCCTTGCCTAAAAGTTTTTCAGCGCCAACCATGTCGATTATAATTCTGCTGTCCGTCTTGCTGGCGACCATGAACGCGATACGGCTTGGAATGTTCGCCTTGATAAGCCCTGTGATAACGTCGATAGAAGGACGCTGAGTCGCAAGCACAAGGTGAATACCGACTGCGCGGCTCATTGCGGCAAGCCTTGCAACGGTGGACTCCAATTCCTTTCCGGTAGTCGTCATCAAATCCGCGTATTCGTCAATTACAACTACGATATAGGGCATATACTCTTGCGCGACATTTTTTTCTTTAACGCGTTTGTTGTAACTGCGAATGTCGCGCACTCCCATCGAGTCAAGGCAGGCATAACGTCTCTCCATTTCATAAATGCAGTATTGTAAAGCCTGAAACGCTTTTTTTGAATCAGTAATTACCGGCGTCAATAAATGGGGGATGTCGTTGTACAATTTCAACTCGACAATTTTCGGGTCGATAAGCATAAGTCTGCACTCCGCCGGATGAAGCTGATACAGTATCGAAAGTATTATGGAGTTTACACAGACTGACTTTCCGGAGCCGGTAGCGCCGGCAATTAACAGGTGGGGCATCTGCACAAGGTCGACTGTCTGCGCCTCTCCTGTGATGTCTTTTCCCATAACAACGGGAATCTCCATCTTTTTCTCTTCGCGCTGAAGTTCGTTTTCGATGATTTCTTTGAAAGAGACAATGTTGCGTTTTGCGTTGGGAACTTCGATACCTACTGCGTGTTTTCCGGGAATAGGGGCGACAATGCGCACGGACGAAGCGGCAAGACGCAGGGCGATGTTGTCCTGTAAGCCGACAATTTTTGAAAGTTTAACGCCGGGAGCGGGAAGAATTTCAAACATTGTAATTACGGGACCTTTTCTTATGCCTGTAACTTCCGCTTGAATATTAAATTCGTTAAGAGTCTCTTTTAACGCGATAGCCGCGTCTCTTGTAGCCTGATCTATTACCCAGTATTCGCCGTCGGGGTATTCGTTAAGAATATCCACAGGAACCATGTATTTTTTATTGCGAAGATTACTAAATTTTTTGTTTTTATTACGCAACTGTTCCGCGTGAGCGGCTGCGGCGGCTTCCGCTTCTTCCAACGCGCGCGTTACAGCGTCTACATCTTCGTCGGCGTCTTCTTCTTCATCGGTTTCGGTTTCTGTATCGGTATCAATATCCATTCCGACGTCAACTTCATCAAGCTCTTCAAGTTCTTCATTATCGTCTGTTTCTGAAATTTCCGTTTGAGAAGTTGTTTGTGTTTCTTGATTATCTTCATTGACAATTTCAGTTTGCAAATCATTTGCGTATGGAACAACGGCATTTTCGTTTGCGGTTTTTTCCTCAAGCGGAGGCGGGAGCAGGATTTTTCTGTGTATTATTTTGGTTTCTTTTAAAAAGAGTATGTTTCTTAACACCTGTAAAAGCACGATTTCAATTACAGTAACGGAGATAATAAAAAGGCTGAAACCCGTTTTTCCCATAGAATACAAAAACGAGGACTGCAAAGAGCGGATGTCATAATCGCGGAAAAACACATAACCGATGGAAAGAGTTAAAAACGGGAGAATATATCCGTTTAAAATAAATATCCTGTCGGGACGCCAATTTTTGTCGGACAAAACAGCGGCGGCGTAGAAAAAATACGCCGGAATGAGCATGGAAAGAATCCCAAAGGAGCGTACAAAGAATATTCCCGGGACATCGGGAAAAAACCGAAGTCCAAACATAGCTGAAACAAGCGAAAACCCCAACCAAAGCCCGCAAAATCCCAAGAAAATAGCAGTTAAAACGGCTATTGTACGGAATTTAAAATACCCGTCCGTCGAAAATCTTTCTTTAAATTCTGAGAAAACCTGCAAAGTTATACCTCTATTTCATTTTCGGTCGATTTTTAGGGATTGTTTACAGGTGGTATATTGAAGGATTCTGCTGTGAACACTCACGAACCTAGAAAGCGGTGAGATTTACTACAAATATGCGTGTAAGAGAAAGCGGAATTAAGGGGGTTGTTGTCTGAAGGTCGCTGAGCCTGTCGAAGCGGCTTTCTTAGGGAATGGGGAATAGGGGATTTTACCGATGTCTTTAGTTATATTATACGCTCGTTTTTTATATACTTTTCCTTAGTACATACGGAAAATATCGCTACTATTAAATAATAACATAATATTTCAATTTTTATCAAGTAAATATAATAAAAAATACAAAATTTATGTAAAAAAAGCAGATATTCATAAAAAAACAAATAAAAGATTTTTCCTCAAAATTAGTACAAAAACCCTATAAATAGCATAAGAAAAAACGAGCGTTTTTTATATACAGCTTTATAAAAGATTTTACCGATAAGGGGTGTTTTTATGAAAATGGCGGTTAAATGCTTGGGTATTGCGGTTTTAGCGGTAATGATGGTTTTCGCATTAATAGCTTGCGATGACGGCGGCGGCGGTAGCAGTGGCGGCGGATCGACGCCCGGTGGTGGGTCGACTCCCGGCGGCGGGACAACTCCCGGCGGCGGGAATACTGTTATCAACACAGCCGCCATAGTTGTTATCGCTCCGGTTAAAGGCGCAGCGCCAAGTACAACCGCAACCGGTACAGGTAATTTTACCATTGGCACTGTATCGTGGCTGCCGCCGGGAACCAGTACGTTTCTTGGTGGTACGGTATATACCGCTGCGGTTACACTGACGGCAAACAGCGGTTATACTTTTACCGGATTGAATTCCGCAACTATCAATGGGCAAAGCGCGGCAGTATCAAATAACACAGGATCGGCTGTTACATTGTCCCACACATTTCCGGCAACAATAGAAATGGTTTCGATACCTGCCGGAACCTTTATGATGGGCAGTCCCACAAGTGAACCGAGACGATGGGACGATGAAACACAACATTCTGTAACGCTTAGTAGTTTTAAAATGAGTAAATATCAGGTAACGCAAGCGCAGTATCAAGCGGTAATGGGTGCGTGGGAAGATCGGACTACAACAAATGGAGGGAAAGGAGATAATTTTCCAATTTACTATGTTATTTGGTATGACGCTATAGTATTCTGCAACAAATTGAGCATGATAGAAGGATTGAATCCTGTATACAGCATTAACGGCAGTACCAACCATGCGGATTGGGGAACCATACCCACCAGTATAGACGCGACATGGGATGCGGCAGTAATGGACAAGAGCAAAAACGGGTATAGATTACCAACGGAAGCGGAATGGGAATATGCGTGTCGAGGGGACTACCCGAACAAAGCGACAGAGACAAATACAAAACCGTTTGGGATAGGGGACGGGACAAAGATGGTAAGCAGGTTGGCTAATTTTGCTGTTACATATCCTTATGATCTGGCTCGTGGAGGGCCTTATAACGATACAAGTGCGACAGGGTATGTAGGCAAGACGACAGCGGTAGGAAGTTATCCAGCCAATAATTACGGGCTTTATGACATGCATGGAAATCTGTATGAATGGTGTTGGGATTTCTATGATGTATATTATTATTCGAGTAGTCCTGCGAATGACCCGACCGGAGCGGTTACCTTGTCTGACCGGGTGCTACGCGGCGGGAGCTGGTACAACGACGGTCGGCTCTTGCGTTCTGCGCGTCGGGACTACGGCTACCCGTTCAACCGGAGCTACTACATCGGCTTCCGGCTGGTGCGTAGTAATTGAGTTATGTACTAAAAAATCTTTGATTTTTTAGTACGGGCGAAATGCCCGTGCCGGAGCGAACGGAGTGAGCGAAGGTTGGGCATGGAGCGGGAACGGAAAGTCCAGACCCTGAAAGGGGGCTGGATGTCGCTCTTCGGGGGGATTTATTTTTTAAGGAGAAATATACATGAATCATGAATTAATACAAACCACTATAGGAATTACAGGGGTAGTAACAATTATTTTACTATGGTGGCAAATAAAAAGCCAATTAACATGGAATAAAATAAATCTTTCACTAAATAAAATTGATTTATCAGTATTTGGAGAAAAGGAGAAATATCTCAGCGATTCTGGAATAGATATGGAAAAGGAGGAAATGAGTAATGAGGATTATGAAAAAATAATAAATCCCCAAAATACTGATTTATTATATAGGGTATGTGATATATTAGATATGTTTGAAAATTTCTCAGCATTGTATAATATGAACGTTCTAAATAAATTTTTTGCTTATGAAGTATACAGTGAAAATGTATTATTTGTTTATTCAAAATTTAATAAAATAATAGACTTTTGTCGCGTTATAAATGATCCTTTTTATTATAAAAATTTGGTAATATGTGCAGATAAGTTTTCTAAAATTAAATTAAAAGAACAAAAAAATAAGAAGAAAACTAAAGAAAATGAGAAATTGAAACAAAAGATTATGTATAGATTAGAAAAAATACAAACAGAGAAAGAACGTATGAAAAGTATAATAAATTAAAAGAAAAATTTTAAAAGATTAGGATTTTTTTTGAAGATACCACAAAAAATGAAATGTAGACAAAACAGTAGAGGGAATGCGAAAAGGAGTGAAGATTATGGCAAAAGAAAAGAACAAATCTGTTTATAACTGGCTAAATGAAACTACCACTTGGCTTTTTTTTGTTATAATTATTTTATTTGCTCTCGTGATTATACTCGGTCGGAGTTATTTTATAAGCTCTACGGGAGTAATTGATAAAGAGTATAAGATTTGGTTTTTATTTATGTTATTTGCTGCTGTAATTTCATGTTTTATGAATGCGATTATATCTCTTGTATCACACAAATTAGAAAAAAAAAGAGATACAGATATAATGCAAGAAATTACAAGAGAAGTATCTGTTGCTTTAAAACAGAGTAATTTGGTTAGTGGCGCTCGAGAAGATATTTTAAGATTATTAATGAATCAAAGTTCGCTAACAGGAGAAATAAAAAGAATAAGAATATTTGCACATCAGAGCAAAAGCTTTTCTAAATTTTTCTCAACTTATCCAAAAGATAATGATAGATCTTTAGAAGATATTGAATTAAATATTCTTGTACATAGTCCAAAAGTAGACAAAGATCATGATGTAATTAAAGAATGGAATGATATATTTATTAAAAACAAAATAGGAACTTTAAGAATTAGAAATCCAGAGAAGGAAGATCGAAGATCTTTTTATGGTATGGTTATTGAGTTTAAAGGACATCTCCGTATAGGGTTGATAGGTTTTTATCAACCTAAAAGCAAAGATAATGGAGAGTTAATCCCTCTAAATAGTCCGTATGGGATATTTAGCGAAAGCTCCATTTTAGATGTTCTTGATGAATACTTTGAACATTATTGGGGCATTTCAGAATCGTTGGTTGATGATAAATACAAAAATTCCTACGAATGAAAAACTATTGTACGTGCAACAGTGCCCGATACCTAAATTTCGTATAGTCGTCAAAATATTGACGGCGTTAACTAGTTGTTATCTTCGATATCAGTAATGGTTTGTAAAAATTGTTCAGGTGTTACAACATCAATGGAATTGGATATAAAATCTTTGGGATTTCTGGTTACAATATAATCAACGGATAAATCCGAACCCACTATGAATTGGATAGAGTCTTCAAAATCATTCCAGTCAAGTTCCAACGCTTGATAAATGTTTTTATCCGTTACAGTAGCCGGATAAAAAACTTTCAACAGACGCTTTATAGCTTCTCGTGTTTTGCTTTTTCCGTTTTCTTTTTCGGTTATATAAAAAAGGTCTGTTATTGTCGAAGCGGAAACATAACCTTTAATGAGTTTTTGCTGTGCCATGCCGAAAATCAATGCGGCATTGGTATACCACGGCTTGCGATTCAATAGAATATCAAGTACAACATTAGTGTCAAGCAATATTGTCATATTTTTTAAGTCTTTCAGCGCGAATTTCTTCTGCGCTTGTTTCGGTGCGCAAAAGACCTGTCAAAGATTGCAGAACTTCCCCTTGAAGCATTTCGTCTATCATCAATTTTGTAAGATGTATTTTCCCCTTACCGCCTGTCTGCTGAGTGCTTGTGAGAGGGGTAAGCGTAAGTTCCACCTTTGTCTTGCCAACCGGTAATTCGAAAGGCAAATCAAAAGAAATTCGGCGGTTTGCCGGCACTTCAATAGTTTGTTCAATGGTCATAGGATAAATATAGCATATTTCCCGATTCGTGTCAAAAAAAGCCCCTGACCTAACGATCAGCGTTTCGCAAGCAACGAGGACATACAAGGGTGCCTGGCACCCAAATTTCGAAACGTTGTCAAGAAATTGGCGACACTATAGAATTGCAATTACGACAAGATATGCCCTAAAAGTTCGTGTTGGTTCGTGTGGTTCGTGGTTAAATATTTTTAAAAAAATAAGGAGTAACAATTGCATGATTTCAAATCTCTTCAAAAAATCCTCACCTCGCTTCACCGCCGCCGTTATCTTATTTATCTTCTCCTATCTTTCCTCGCCGGCAGTCTACTCACAGGATTTCTCCTATTTCGTCCATGTTGAGCCCGGTAATACGGCACACAAATTCAGGAGTTGCCCCCTCTGCAAGCAAATTTTTAGCGATTATTAGCTTGCCTTCTTCACGACCTTCTTCACGACCTTCTTCACGAGCCTCTTCCCGCGCTACTTCTAAATATTCTTCTTGATTCCAATCGTCCAACAGCATATTCAATACCTCCGAAGCGTGAGCTTCTAAATAATCCTTCAGTATATTGTTCTTTATACAATAGTTTATCGCAGATATAAACGTTTTTTCAAGCGATTTTTCTTGCTTTTGATATTCCCTTATCTTGTCTATAAATATACTGTAGCCGTCCAAAGTCTCGCTTCTTTTCAGTATTTCCGAATTATGCCCGTGGTTTATGTTGTATACATGTACAACCAATTCCAGAGGTATTTCAGTACCCACCGATAATTTTAACCCCTCGATGTCTTTAAAAGCGTCGGACAGTTTTAATACTTTATAATCGGAATAATCTTCTTTGCCGTTGTAAAGGACGATAAACTCAGGTCTTGGTATTTTCTCAAGTTTGTTCTGATACCGTTTTCTCCTTTTGATAATTTTTTCATAAATACGGGCAATGTACATTAGCAGACGCAGGGGGATATTGTTGTTAATCGTCGATTGGTGTTCAATAAGCACAACAAGACGGTTGTCGATTAAAAAAGATACGTCGTTAATCTGCCCTTTGTAGAGAATGTCCGTCAGTGTGTTAATATTGATGGGAATATCCTGAGGGATAGGGATACCCTCAATAGCCGAGTAGAGTTCTCTTAGAATGTCCGGGTTGCTGAACAGCGAGGAGAATACGCTGTTTTTGTGGTTTCTGTTAACATTTTTCATAAAATGTCCTCCAAAAATAAGTTTGTACCAAGTCATCACAAGACAACTGTCGTTAAAAACGACTTAAAAAGTACATACCTATATATGGCGCGCAGATGCATGGCGCTTGACCAAAAATGAAAAATTTTGAAAGATTTTTTACTTTTTGCTTTCACCCGGTTCGTGTCAAAAAAAAGCCCCTGACCTTTCGATCAGGGGCTTCAATTAACTTTTAAGTATGACTAGAACGGTCTTTCCGCTAAATACTTGTACTCTTTGTACACGCGTTCGGCATGTTTCTTGGCTTTCGCAAGCAACGTGTCGGCGCGAGCCGGGTCTGCGGCTTTGAGGCTCTTGAAACGGACTTCTTTGTACATGACGTCTTCAAGCGCAAAGTTGGGTTCTTTGGAGTCAAGCTGGAAGGGGTTCTTGCCCTCGTCTTTAAGGCGCGGGTCATAGCGGAACAGGGGCCATAAGCCGCTTGTTACTACCGCCTTGCCCTGATCCAATCCCTTGCTCATGTCGATACCGTGGTTGATACAATGCGCGTACGCGATAATCAGCGACGGACCGTCGTAGGATTCGGCTTCGCGGAAGGCTTTAATGGTTTGAGCCATGTTTGCGCCTAACGAAATCTTTGCCACGTAGACATAGCCGTAGCTCATCGCGATTGCGCCAAGGTCTTTTTTGGTAATCTCTTTACCGGAAGCGGCAAATTTGGCTATAGCGCCGACAGGGGTGGCTTTCGACATTTGTCCGCCTGTGTTGGAGTAAACTTCCGTGTCCATACAAAGCAGATTTACGTTTTTGCCGGAGGCGAGAACATGGTCTAAGCCGCCAAAGCCGATGTCGTAAGCCCAACCGTCGCCGCCGAAGCCCCATACCGATCTTTTTACAAAGTGGTCGGCAAGTGAGAGCAGCAGTTTCGCTGTGGGTTTGGAATCTTTTTTAAGAGCGGCTTTAAGCTCGTCAACATTTTTGCGCTGTTCGTCGATTGCGGCGTCGTCTTCTTGTTTGTTTGAAAGAAGCTTATCAATAATTCCCGCCGCTATGCCTTCGCTCTTTGCCTTCTCAGCCATTTCACGGGCGTGAACGGCAAGCTTGTCGCTTGTAAGTCTGAAGCCCAGCGCAAATTCCGCCGCGTCTTCAAAGAGGCTGTTTGCCCACGCCGGACCTCTTCCGTCCGAACGCTGACAATAGGGAGTGGTCGGCAGGTTACCGCCATAGATTGACGAACAACCTGTGGCGTTGGCGATAAGCGCTCTGTCGCCGAAAAGCTGTGACATAAGTTTAACGTACGGTGTCTCGCCGCATCCGCCGCAAGCGCCCGAAAATTCAAATAACGGACGTTTGTATGCAAGAGCTTTGGGAGTGCTTAATTCGCCTGCGGAAGTTTCAGGCAGGTTCATGAAGTAATTCCATATCTCGCTTTGTTCGGCGTGGAAATCGGGATCATCTGAATATGATTTATAGTTAAGAGGCTGCGGACTTCCGTCGCCTTTGCACATCGGGCAGGCATTGAAACAAGCGCCGCATTCGTAACAGTCTTCGCAGGAAATAACCAATGTGGCTTTCTGACCGTCAACCGCTTTCGGTTTAATTTCGGCAGTCTGGAAACCTTTGGGCGCTTTTGCAACCTGATCGGCTGTAAGATTTTTCATGCGGATACAGGCATGCGGGCAGACCATGGAGCAAATACCGCACTGGGTACAAACTTCTGGATTCCAAGTAGGAACTCTTTCCGCAACCGAGCGTTTTTCGTACTGGCTTGTCGCTGTGGGGAAAACTCCGTCTTCGGGAATTTTGCTTACAGGCAATGTTTCGCCGGCTTGGAATGATACCGCTCCCAATGTGTCTTTTATCCACTGAGAAGTATATTTCTCAAAATGAGGATCGTTCTTTGCCGAGGCAAAAGGAACTTTCATGTGGAGATTTCCTTCTGTCTTGGAAGGATATTTCACTTCCTCAACGGCGCTTAATGAGGCGTCTACTGTTTTGTAGTTCTTCTCTACAACGTCGGCTCCTTTTTTGCCGTATGAATGTTGAATATGCTCTTTCATCAATTTGACAGCTTCGGCTTCTTCCAATATACCTGAGATTTTAAAGTAAGCGGCTTGCATAACTGTATTGATACGGTTACCCATGCCTGTTTCTCTGGCAATGTGAGCGGCGTCAATCACATAGAATTTAAGCTTTTTATCAATGACTTTTTTCTGGACTTCTACAGGAATCTCTTTCCATACATCAGCCGCTTTGTACGGGCTGTTGAGCAGGAATGTTCCGCCTTCTTTAAGGCTGGGAAGCATATCGTACATTTCAATGTATGAAAATTTATGACACGCGAGGAAGTCGGCGGAGTTGATAAGATACGGGCGGCGAATCTTGCCCTTGCCGAAGCGAAGGTGGGAAACCGTAAAACCGCCTGATTTCTTTGAGTCGTAGGCGAAATACGCCTGACAGTTGAGTTCCGGTTTTGCCTCGCCGATGATTTTGATCGAGTTCTTGTTCGCGCCGACTGTTCCGTCCGCGCCGAGTCCGTAGAACAACGCTTCGTTTATACCTTCTTCCGGGATAAAGAAACTCTGATCGAAATCAAGGCTCTTGCCCAGAACGTCGTCTTTAATACCAACGATAAAGTTGGCGATCTTTTTACCTGAAAGATTATCATATACAGCCTTTACCATAGCGGGTGTAAATTCTTTTGAACCGAGACCGTAGCGTCCGCCTATAACAACCGGGGCGGCTTTGAATTCACCGGTGGCTTGCATTTCCGCAATAGCGGTGCGCACGTCTTCGTATAAAGGTTCGCCGAGAGAGCCGGGCTCTTTGGTGCGATCCAAAACGGCGATTGCCTTAACGCTTGAAGGCAGGGCTTTTACAAAAAGCTTGGCGTCGAAGGGGCGGAACAGATGGACTTTTACCATACCTGTTTTTTCGCCTTTCTTGTTTAAGTAATCAATTGTTTCTTCAACAGTCTCAGCGCCTGAACCCATTATGATGATAACTTTTTCAGCGTCTTTCGCGCCGTAGTACTCAAATATATAATACTGGCGTCCTGTGAGTTTTGCGAGTTTATCCATTTCTTTCTGAACAATCTCGGGAACTTTTTCGTAGTACTTGTTTACGCCTTCGCGACCCTGGAAATAAGTGTCCGGGTTTTGGGCTGTTCCGCGAATAGTGGGGCTTTCGGGAGTAAGACCGCGTTTGCGGTGTTCCGCGACAAGATCATCGTCGATCATCTTGTGCATATCATCGTAAGATATTTCTTCCACTTTCTGCAATTCGTGGCTGGTGCGGAAACCGTCAAAGAAATGAAGGAATGGCACGCGCGCGCGAAGTGTGCTTGCGTGGGCGATAAGCGCAAAATCCATTACTTCCTGAACGCTGTTGGAAGCCAGCATAGCCCAGCCTGTCTGGCGGCAAGCCATTACGTCCTGGTGGTCGCCGAAAATTGAAAGGCTCGACGTTGCCAGGGCGCGCGCTGATATATGGAATACAGTTGATGTAAGCTCGCCTGCGATCTTGTACATATTGGGGATCATGAGCAGTAAGCCCTGCGAAGCGGTAAATGTAACAGACAACGCGCCTGTTGTCAGCGCGCCGTGGACTGCTCCCGCGGCGCCAGCCTCGGACTGTAATTCCGTAACATTGGGAACAGTTCCCCAAATGTTCTTGCGTCCCTGAGCGGAAAACTCATCGGAGAGTTCCCCCATCGGACTTGAAGGGGTAATCGGATAAATCGCGATTACTTCGCTAAGCGCGTGGGCGACATGCGCCGCCGCCGCGTTACCGTCAATCATGACAATGTTTTTTTCAGCCATATTTTCCTCTTTTTTGATAGAATAGAAAAATAATTAAATTATTATAGTATATTTTAGCATAAAAAGAGGGATATGACTAGTGTAAAGGGAATAGTTTTAGGTTATTTTGCCGGTTTAGGCTGTTTTGCCAGTATGGTTTCGACCCTTTTCAGCAATTCAGCGCTGTCATAGGGTTTTGTAATTAAGTCGGCGGCTCCCAGCCGGGATGCGTAGAGTTTCTCTTTTTCACCGTCCAAAGAGGTTAAAAAAGCCACTGGAACGTTCTGTAAAAGGCTTATGCCCTTTACTTTGTTATAAACTTCCCACCCGTCCATATCGGGCATTAAAACATCAAGTAATATCAGATTAGGAACAAGTTTGTTTTTAGACAGCAAAGCCAGCGCGTCTTTCCCTGATTTTGCCGTTATAACGTTATATTTCTCTTTAAGGATATTTTCAGCTATCATAAGATGAACATCGCTGTCATCGACCAAAAGAATTTTTAGAGAATTATCCATAAAATTACCCCTCCTTACAAAAAACACCTAAAAACGACTGTTTTTTTCAGTGTTCTTATTATAATATAACATATATATCGGTACAAAAGAAGTAAAAGTATAAAAATTTGACGCAGATACTATTCATAAACGTAAAAAAAGAGTATTCTTTAATAATGAAAAACATATTTTTAACAATTTTAGCAGTTTTTACTGCGGCAGTTCTTTTGGGCTGTAACTTTCTTCCCGGGGCAGGAGCATCAAAAGACAAACCAAATTTCGACAAAAACTCGTCTTATGCTTTGGGATTAAATGTCGGAGCGGGATTAAGAGACGGGTTAAACGCCGATAGCGTCAGTCCGGATTTTAATGAATTTATGAAAGGCATGAGGGACGGAATTTTGGGCAAACCCCCGAGATTCTCTCTGGATGAAGCCAGAGCAAAAATTGAAACCGCGTTTAATACGATAACGGAAGAAAAAAACGCTGAGAACAAGCAAAAAGGGATAGACTTCCTTGCCGAAAACGCCAAGAAAGCAAAAGTAAAAATAACGGACAGCGGTCTGCAGTACGAGGTTATTGTAGAAGGAAAAGGCAAAAAACCGACCGAAAAGGATACAGTTAAAGTGCATTACGAGGGCAGACTGATTGACGATACCCTTTTTGATAATTCTTATGAACGCCAGGAGCCTGTGACATTCGCTCTCAGCGACGTAATTCCCGGCTGGTCGGAAGGATTGCAGTTAATGACCGAAGGCAGTAAATACAAATTGTACATACCTTATGAGATTGGTTACGGCGCTTTTGGCTATGGGCCTATACCGGCTTACTCCACATTGATTTTTACCGTAGAACTTCTTGAAGTTGTTTCGAAAAAAGTCGCTGTTCAAGAAGATGACTGGGGTTGGGGCTGGTAAATAAGGAGTAATTTATGAAGAAAATAATTATTTTTCTGTGCTTATTTTTTACAGTTTTTTTTCTGCACGCAAAAGGCATTCAAGACGATTATAAAAATGCCGATGAAAAAGCCCGGTTAAGTTACGCTTTCGGTATGGTGATAGGGTCTCAGCTTGGCATTGACAAGATGGGCGTTGACTTTGATTACAACGCTTTTGCCGAAGGATTAAGAGCGACGGTAGAAGGCGGGCAAAAAAAGATCAGCGATCAAGAAGCGATGGAGATAATCGAATCAGCTTTGTACAAGGCAGAGGAAAAACAATCTTCCGGCAATAAAGCGATTGAAGACGATTTTCTTACGACTAACGGTCAGCGGAAGGAAGTAAAGACTACGGCAAGCGGTCTTCAATATGAAGTTATTCAAAACACGGAAGGCAGAAAACCCAATAAAAGTTCCGTTGTCAGGGTAAATTATACCGGGACTTTTTTAGACGGGCGTCCCTTTGACAGTTCTTCGGAAGAAGGCGGAGCGTATATTCCGCTGGAAAATGTTATACCCGGTTGGACGGAAGGCTTAATGTTGATGAGTCCCGGCAGTGTATACCGTTTATACATACCTTCAAAATTGGCTTACGGCAAGGACGGCATTCAGGGCGTTATTCCGTCGTATTCAACTTTAATTTTTGTAGTTGAATTAATAGAGATTATTGAGAATCCTGATAGATAGGGATTCTAATCCTAAAGGTTGATCCTTCACCGACGCGGCTTTCCATTTCAGCTTTTCCCTTGTGAAGCAGACAGATATGCCGAACAATGGAAAGCCCGAGTCCGGTGCTGCCCGCTAAGCGGCTTCTCGCTTTATCTACTCTGTAAAATCTTTCAAATATCCGCTCATGATGTTCAGAGGGAATTCCTATTCCCTTATCCCGCACTTCAAACAATAGTTCGTCATTTTCTGTAAACGCGCTTACCCAAATTTTGGATTTTGAGGGCGAATACTTTATTCCGTTTTCTATCAAATTAATTAAAGCCTGAATAATAAAAGAGCCGTATAACTTTGCGCTTAAATTTTCCTTGCAATCTACAATAATTTCTATTTGCTTTTTATCAGCCTGAGTTTCCAAAGAAGAAACAGCTTCGTTAATTAACGGAGCGATTTTTAGTTCTTCCATGTCGCGGTTGTTTACGGTGTTGTCTTCCAAGTCGGCGAGTATTAAAAGATCATTGGTTAGGTTTTCCATAGTTCCCGCGTTTTTATGGATTATTTCTATAAAGTGACTGTTTTTTTTATCTGATACCGAATCAAGCAGAGTTTCCGAAAATCCTTTGATAAGCTGAATGGGGGTGCGAAGTTCATGCGACACATTCGCGACAAAATCTTTGCGTACCCTTTCCAATTTTACAAGGCGGGTAACTTCCTGCAGTACCAAAACCGCGCCGGTGCGGTAATTATTGGGACTGGTAAGCGGAGAAGCGTAAACATGAAAATGCTGTTCCGCGCCCTTATGAAAAGTCAACTCTGTATCAAGCGGAACGCCGCCGTTAATCGCTTTTTTCGCTATTTCAACTAACTCCGTAGAACGGGTAGCTTCCAGTAAAGTCATCGAATTTATTTCATTGCTTCCAAGCGCGAAAAGTTCTCTTGCTTTGGGGTTAACCAAGTGCAGTTTCAGGTTGTTATCCATGGCAAAGACAGCCTCCGACATTCCGTTAAGAATCGCCTCAAGACGGCTGTTTTCCGACTTTGTCTGTTCAAAACGGAAATTAAGCTCCTCTGTCATCGCGCGCATGGCTTTTTCCAAACTTCTAAATTCCTGCGCGATAGGCTCCATTGTTTCATGACCGGACAGAAGCGGAGCGCTTGTCTGCGCGATGTTAACAAGCTGCCCAAGAGACGCGGACAATGAGCGCGAATACGCGTAAATTGCCGAGAAAACAACAATGATTATTAAACAGGTAAAAACCACAAACGGAAAAATAACAGGCGAAATCCTCGCCCAGAATCCCGGAACGGAAAGCGATAATCTGAATACGCCGATGGGAACATTATTATCGTCAAAAACAGGAAGCGCGTAGTAAATACGCTTAATTTTGGTGCTTATGGAATTACGCCGCGCGCTTGCTTCCTTTCCTTCAAGAGCCGCTGTAATTTCTTTGCGGTCGATATGATTTACAAGCTCATTCGGCACATGAGAATCCCACAGTACATTGCCGCTTGAGTCAATCAGCGTTAGGCGATATGCCTGCTTGGCGCTTATGGGAAATTCCATTTCCACATGCGTATCTGCGGCGTTTTTAAATATTTGTCTTACGCGATTTTCTCCTATTAAATTTATAAGAGTTTTAGCAGTATTTTCCAAATCTTTTGTATTAATTTCGTAATAAAGAGAATTCATAAAAATCAATATTGATATGACAAAAAACGCGCAAAAACCAAGAGCGGAAAGCCCAAGAGTAAGTAAACTTTTTTTAAAAATTGTCATATCATCGCTCCTAAAGTTTTACCGCGCGTTTCCCGGTATTCTTAATCTATATCCTACACCACGGATTGTTTCGATCATATCCCCCGCGCTCCCAAGTTTTTTACGCAGACCCAATATCTGCACGTCGACGGAACGGTCTGTAACGGGGTAGTCTGGCCCGTGAATGGCGGCAATAATCTGGTTGCGCGAAAAAACAATTTCAGGGTTAGAAAGAAAATGTTTAAGCAGGGCGAATTCCGTGGCGAAAAGGTCAAGCTGTTTATCGCAGTTATACGCGGTATGACGGGCGGCGTCCAATTTCAGTTCCCCCTGCCGCCAAACTGTAACAGACTGCGGAATTTTGTTTTCTTCCTGCCGCCGCAGAGCCACCCGCATTCTTGCTATCAATACTTTCGGGCTGTACGGCTTAACAACATAGTCATCCGCGCCTAATTCCAGCCCTGTTACAATATCCGCTTCCTCGCCCTTTGCCGTCGCCATGATAACCGGAATTGATTTGCATTGTTCAATTTCTTTTATTTTTTTTAATACATTTAAGCCGTCCATACCGGGAAGCATAATATCAAGTAAAATGCAATTTACTTCTTTTGTCCTTAAAATTTTTATACCGTCTTCGCCTGTTTTTACCTGTAAGAGTTTCCAGCCTTCTTTTGTCATTGTATGAGAAAGCAACTCCTGAATTTCGGGATCGTCTTCTATGATAAGAATTACAGCCTTACTCATTTAATTCCTCGTGTTTTCCTTCTATCATGTAAATAATCGCTTCGCAAATATTGGTGATATGATCTCCAAGCCGTTCAAGCTGGTTTGACGTATGAATGATCTGAAGCGCATCTTTAACCATATCGGGATTTTTTTTCATTAGTTTTAAAATTTCTTCGGTAAGAGCTTTGTGCTCCGCGTCAATTTTACTGTCCAGCGCCGCAGCCGCCCGAGCCGCCTGCGCGTCCTGATTCATAAACGCTGAAATAGCGGCGCGAATCATCTCCTGCCCCGTTACCGCCATAGTTTCAAAATGCCCCTGCGCCATGAAGAGCGAATCGCCTTTTTTGGCGAGTTTTTTCGCGGCGCGCGCAAGATGCACCGCGTGATCGCCTATTCTTTCTATGTTGCTTGTAAGTTTAAAAATTGTCACCATCTCGCGTAAATCGCGCGCGACAGGCTGCTGCGTGGCGATAACTATGGCGGCGTCGTCTTCTATTCTTATTTGAAGCGCGTCTACTTCGGAATCATCGGCGCGCACTTCCTTTGCCAATTCCTCGTTGCGCGTTCGCAGAGCCGTAAGCGCCTTGCCAAGGTTTTCTTCCACCCTGGTCGCCATCGCCAAAATATCCTGCCGTAAACGGCTCAATTCCTCAGAGAAAAAATTTCGCGCTGCCATAGTATCCCCCTTTTTTTAACCAAACCTACCGGATATGTAATCTTCTGTTCTTTTATCTCTGGGTTTTGTAAATACTTCTCTTGTGTCATTATATTCTATCAATTCTCCCAAAAGAAAAAAAGCGGTTTTATTACTAACTCTGGAAGCCTGATGCATTGCGTGCGTTACAAGAATAATACTGAATTCTTTTTTTAGCTCCCCGATTAATTCTTCAATTCTGCCTGTTGCGATTGGATCCAGCGCGCTTGTCGGCTCGTCCATTAAAATAATTTCAGGTTCCATCGCTATACTTCTCGCTATACAAAGCCTCTGCTGTTGACCGCCGGAAAGCGCCTGAGCCGGTTTTTTTAATCTGTCTTTCACCTCGTCCCAAAGAGCGGCTTTTTTTAGCGAAGATTCGACTATATCCGCAAGTTTATATTTATCCCTTATCCCCTGCATTCGTTTTCCGTAGGCGACATTGTCAAACACGCTCATGTTAAACGGATTAGGTTTTTGAAAAACCATTCCCACTCTGCTGCGAAGTTCCGTTACGTCCATGTCGCCGTAAATATTCTGTCCGTCGAGCAAAACCTCGCCCGTTATTCTGCATGAAGGAATCAGATCGTTCATACGATTCAGTATACGGATAAAAGTAGATTTACCGCAACCGGAAGGACCGATAAGAGCGGCTACGTCTTGTTGTTTTATTGAAAAATTGATATTTTTCAACGCTTGAAATTCACCGTAATAAAGATCGAGGTTTTTTACGTCAATTTTTAAATCGCTCATAGCGTTCCTCCAAGTTTTTTTCTAAAGTTATCGGTTAAAATTTTTGTTACGGAATTTATTACAACAACAAGAATTACCAGCACGGACGCGGTTGCAAACGCAATGCCAAAATCTTCGGGGCGCACCGCTTCGTTTGTCAGGTAGTACAGGTGAATGGTAAGCGTTCTGCCCGATTCAAAGATAGTGCGCGGCATATTTTTGGTAAGCCCGACAGTGAGCAATACGGGCGCGGATTCGCCTATTACGCGTCCGATTGCAAGAATCACCGAAGTTACAATTCCGGGAAGCGCGGACGGAAGCACCACATGGAAAATTGTCTGTAATTTTGTCGCGCCTAACGCAAGAGAGCCTTCCCGGAAAGAGACGGGAATAGTCTTTAAAGATTCTTCCGTTGTACGGATAATAACCGGAAGTATCATTATGCTCAATGTAAAAGCCCCCGCAATTATTGACTGCCCGAATCCCAGCAGACGGCAGAACATCAGAAGCCCGAAAAGTCCGTAGATAATCGAGGGGATTCCGGCAAGCGTTTCTATCGCAAGGCGTAAAATTCTTATTAGCGAAGAATTGCCTGAATACTCGTTCAGGAAAATAGCGGTCGCTATTCCGACGGGCAGGGCGACCAGAATGGAAACAAGAACCACATAGAGGGTGGTTACAATCATCGGGAGAATTCCGTGTTCAATGTCGGTGATAAAAGAAAAATTAAGGAAACCCGCCTGCGATTTAAAAATATAAACGATGATAAACAACAGAGCGATAATAACGCCAGCCATAGCCGCCGCCATAACTCCGTACAACAGAGCGTCCATGATTTTTCGTTTGGTAATTTTCATAAATCCTGCTCCATTTTTCTGCGATACCATAAAATCAGGCTGTTAAGAATCAATATAATAGAAAACAATGTAACGCCGATTGAAAAAAGCATTTCGCTATGCCTGCCCGATGCGTAACCCATCTCCATGGCGATTGTAGACGTTAACGTTCTTATGCTTGCCAAGGGATTAATCGTAAGCTGCGGCGAATTTCCCGCCACAAGTATAACCGCCATAGTTTCGCCCACAGCCCGCGAGATGCCGAGAATAACTCCGGCAATTACTCCCGAATTTGCGTGGGGCAGAACCACTCTCCAAGCTGTCTGCATTTTACTTGCCCCCAGCGAAAGACTTGCTTCCCTTACGGAAAGCGGAACAGCGCGGAGGGAAGTTTCCGCTATCGTAATAACGGTAGGCAGTATCATTAACGCAAGTACGATTATGGCGGAAAGCAACGTGTTGCCCGACGGCACATTAAAAGTCTCCCGTACAAAGGGAACTATTACCATAAGACCGAAAAATCCGTACACTACGGAAGGAATTCCCGCAAGCAATTCAACTCCGGCGCGCACAACGGAAGCGGGTTTTGGCTTTAAAAACTCCGCCATAAAAAGAGCGCATAACAGAGCGATTGGCACTCCCAGCAAAATCGCGCCGAAACTTGCCAGCAGTGTTCCGGCAATCATCGGGAAAACGCCGAAAATTTTGTCTCTGGTGGGATGCCATTCGAGTCCGCCAAGAAAACTGAAAATGTTATACGGAGGCTCCGGTAAAATGACATGCACTTTTTTTTCAAGAGCCGCAATAGCCGCGCGCCAGCTTACCGTATACACATAGCTCTCCGGATATGTGATTTTAACATCGCCGTTATATGTAAATGAAAGTTTTTTTTCAGGATTTTTTTCTTCGTTATTTATCAGTATGTTAAGGACTTCTTCTTTGTCTCCGTTAAGGAAAGAAATAACAATATTTTCTGTATTTTTTGGAATATCTATAAAAGTACTATGATCGATATATGAAACGCCGTTAACTGAAAACTCATTAATCCGCTGTACTACAAGTCTTATACCTTTCGCGGTTGATGAAAAGAAGGGCATACCGCCCTGAACAAAGACAAACAGCAATATGGCTCCCAATGCCATTACGGAAAAGAGAGCCACAATGCTGAACAGATGTTTAAAAAAAACGTCTGTAAATTTTCGATTCATGCATAAACCCTCTTATGGGGTTACGGGAATCCAGCTTTTGCTTACTACTTTTTGTCCATCAGCTTCAAGTATCCATTTAATAAAAGCCGCGCTTTCGGCATGGACATTTTTTCCCGTAAGGACGATAAACGGACGCGCAATCTTGTACGTGCCGTTCAAAACATTCGCGTTAGTCGCCGCCGCTCCGCCGACAGAAACGGCTTTTATTGTATCGTTAAGCGAACCAAGCGATATATAGCCGATAGCGTTGGGGTTCTGCGCGACGTTGGCAAGAATTGCGCCGGTGCTTGTTAGCTGATTTGCCTTGGCAAGAAGTTTGCCCTGAAATCCTGCAAGTTCCTCGAAAGCGCCTCTTGTTCCCGAACCTTCTTCCCTGCTGACAACCGCGATAGGTGCGTTTTTGCCGCCGACTTGCCTCCAGTTGGTAACCGCTCCGGTGTAAATATTTCTTATCTGTTCAATGGTAAGGTTATTCACGGCGTTATTTTTGTTCACGATAACCGCGATACCGTCAATGGCAATGATTGTCTCTTTTAATCCTTTGCCCTGTTCCGCAGGTGTAAGCTCGCGGCTTGACATACCAATCTGGTAAAGAACTCCGGCGTTATTGATACCGTCTCCGGAACCGGTTCCGTTAATGTTTACTTTAATGTTTGTTTTAACTTTGGAATATTCCGCAGCCAGCAATTCCATTAACGGTGTAACAGAAGTTGATCCGCCTACTTCGATAGTGTAACCGGAAGCAGGTCTTGTTCTGTCATTTCCCTGCGCGAACACGCCTGTCAAAGCCAGCAAAGTCATTAAAACCGCAATTACTTTAGTTTTCATATTTTTTACTCCTTAATAAAAAGTTAAGCAAAGGATATTTTTGACGTGTTAACAGTTAGTGAGTGAATTGTTAAAATTTGGTTAAATTGCTGAATAAGTGTTAATACCCCTAAAAAGTATGAAAAAAGTATAAAAAACAGCTACTTTGGTTATACCGAAGTATAACTTTTTGCCGGATTTTTTACAAATAACAAACATATTCCCTTAATATTATACACAAAATAGGTAATTTTACCTATACGATTGTCATAAAAAATAGTACCCCCTACCCCGAATTTACCCCGAATTCGCCAAAAATGCATTTACCTAAGGAACTGCCTATATTAAACGTCCCTAAAAAC
>Ga0268262_10001249_pt1 | contig 31867 bp, 28 predicted proteins | sample TergutNc150P3_FD_190354 | JGI IMG/M metagenome (GOLD analysis project Ga0268262, IMG submission 190354) | Nasutitermes corniger P3 segment gut microbial community from laboratory colony in Florida, USA - Nc150 P3 (SPAdes) (version 2) | ecosystem: Host-associated > Arthropoda: Insects >... | reverse complement strand
TTATTTGAGATAGGGTTTCTTCCACTTCTTGCTTCTCTGTGTTGACGAAAATTGTCCAGGGATAGCCGGGAACCTGCGAATATATGCCTATGAATCTTTTGCTATTGTAATCGTACTCCGAGTTTCCCTGTTTTTTTTTGAGCGCGGTGGCTACTATTTCTGCCAAGGATTTAAGCGAAGGGTCTTTCTCCGCTTCTTTTATGGGATTGAACTGATTATTCACCAAACCTTGATCTTTATGGGCTATTACGGTTCCTTCCTGGTCTATCAAAAAGGAGTAGCCGCTTTTGTACAATGACTTCAACTCTGTCACAAGGTTGGAAATAGCCGATGCGCCATCCTTGCGAGCTATCAGCACACCTATAATAGGCGCGCCTGCTTCATCGTTTTTTCTTATAGGCACAGCAAAAATTGCAACGAGCTTGCCCGTGGCACGGCTAATGAGAGTTTCAACATTTCTTTCCCCAGCCATAGCTCGCTTAAAATAGGATCTGTCTTTTACATCAAGCGTTGAGTTATCCCGCACATAATAAGAAATCCCTTCCGGTGTAACCATAGCCATATCAAGTGCGCCAAGACGTGCGACATCGGGTCTCAAAGTTACTGGCACGGTATTGGGATCCATAGTTCTGGTCCTTGCCCTGCCGGCAATTTCCCCAAGTATATCGAGCTGGCCATCCACCATGGATTTTAATAATTTAGCATTGGTGTCGGCTTCGCTGCTCAGAAAGTTTAAACAGGATTCTTCCAGAGAGCTGCTGACTTTAAGCCCAACCACAACGAGCAGGGCAACAGTGCTTGCCAAAACGACTATTCCCATCAGCAGGGAAATTTTAACTCTCAGTTTCATAGGTTACCTCAGAATTTCTATGGAATATAGCAATTTTCTACATTTTCTATTAGATAAACGGAGAAAAAATGCAAGAGTATATTTACATTGTTCAGGCATCGTTGGAACCTTCAAAATGCAAAATTGGCAAGACCAGCGACCTTGAACGTAGATTGAAAGAATACAATAATATGACTGGTAAATCCAAAGACAATGTTTACAAGTATTTGTTTGCTTGTGAGGTTAAGGATGCGGATCAGGTGGAGAATGCTGTCAAAGAACAATTTTTTCGTTTACGGGAGGAAGCAAGCAAGGAAATATATTTTTGCAATCCTTACTTTTTTAAGGATTATGTCAATTTTATTAAATCCCATAAAATGTTTGTGAAAGAAATTTATATCAAAGAAGAAGATAAAAAGCATATGGTGAAAATCGTAAAGAAAATAACGCCGTCTCTTGGAGATAGAGGGCTGACTCCTAAGGCTATAATGCAAAAGGCACAAAGAGTGGATAATGACGAATTTTATACCATGTACGAGGATATTGAAAAAGAACTTTCTAAGTATGATAAAAAAATTTGGAAAAATAAAGTTGTTTATTGCAACTGCGATGATGCCGTTGGCAAAGACGAAAATAGCACATCTCCATTTGCTTTGTATTTTTTGCGGAAATTCAATAAACTTGGATTGAAAAAACTAATTTGTACGCATTATAGCGGTCCTGTGGATTTGTTCAATCAGGGTACAAAAGGATATATATTTACCAAAGATGGTTTCAGAGAATTTAGGGATTATCCAAAAGGTTATTCGGGAAGTTTTGATCATCCATTGTCAATCAAAATACTTAAAGAAGACGCGGACATAGTATGCACAAACCCACCATTTTCAAGAGCAATAGACTATTGGGATATCATTATTAAAAGCGGAAAGAAATTTTTAATAATTTCTAATATAGCAAACCCTATTACAAAAGCATTTATCCCTTATTTCAAGAATAATAAAGTATGGGCGGGATATAACAGAGTAGATTTTTTCTTAAATCCAAAGAAAGAGCTTGTAGAAGCATCCGGTCATTGGTACACAAATATTCCCATAAAAAACAGACCGAAATATGAGCAATTAAAAATAGTTCCATTGAAAGACATCCCTGACAAATATAAAAAATATGACGATTCTCAAATGCTAATAGTAGATAACTGTTATATTCCCAGTGATTATAAAAAACCTTTTGCTGTCTCTACTCGTCCAATACTAAACGGGTTGTTGGAAAAAGGATATAAAATCATCGACAAAGATGAATCTTACATAGGGTTTGTAAAAGGTAAACAATGTTTTAGAAGATTGTTAGTTCAAAAAATATAAGTCACTCACCCCAAAGCCTGCTCCAAATCGGCAATGATATCGTCAATGTGTTCAGTACCAATGGAAAGCCGAATGGTACCTGGCTTTACGCCCTGTTCCAAAAGTTCATTTTCGTTGAGCTGGGAATGCGTTGTGCTTGCCGGATGTATAACCAAGGATTTGGAATCTGCCACATTTGCTAGAAGGGAGAACAACTCCAGCTTATCTATGAATTTTTTTGCCTGCTCCGCGCCACCCTTTATTTCAAAAGTGAAAATGGAGCCTGCGCCTTTTGGGAAATATTTTTTATACAAAGCATTATCAGGGTGTTCCGGCAAAGATGGGTGGTTAAGAGATTCCACCTTCGAATGTTTGCGCAAATACTCCACCACTTTGAGCGCATTTTCCACGTGGCGTTCCACACGCAGAGATAGGGTTTCCAATCCTTGAAGGAAAAGGAAGGAATGGAATGGGCTTATAGTTGCGCCAGTATCTCTCATCAAGGTGACACGAATTTTTATTATATAGGCGAGATTCCCTACCGCCTCGGTGAAGACTACGCCGTGGTAGCTTGGATTTGGTTTAGACAAACCAGGAAATTTATCATTTGCAGCCCAGTTGAATTTTCCAGAGTCCACTATCACGCCGCCTATAACCGTTCCGTGACCGCCTATGAATTTGGTAGCGGAATGCACAACCACATCTGCGCCGTGCTCAAAGGGACGAAACAAATTTGGTGGCGAAAAGGTATTATCCACAATAAGCGGAATGCCGTTCTTGTGTGCGATAGCAGCAAGCGCATCAATATCAACAATGGTGGAATTGGGATTTCCAAGTGATTCCACAAACAAAGCTCTAGTTTTTTCGTTAATCGCTTTTTCAAAATTCTTAGGGTCGTTGCCGTCCACGAATGTTGTGGTTATGCCTAAGTCTGGCAAGGTGTTGGCAAAAAGGTTATATGTTCCGCCATAGATGCGTTTATCCGATACTATATTGTGCCCCGCTGTTGCAATATTTTGTACAGCATAAGTCACCGCCGCCGCCCCCGAAGAGGTTGCCAAAGCACCCACGCCTCCTTCAAGAGCCGCCATACGCTGTTCAAACACATCCGATGTTGGGTTCATCAAGCGAGTGTAAATGTTGCCAGCCTCCGTTAAGGCAAACCTTCCGGCAGCCTGCGCACAATCCTTGAACACGTAAGAGGTTGTTGCGTAAATGGGCACTGCCCTTGCATCTGTGGTTGGGTCTGGTTTTTCTTGCCCAGCGTGAAGTTGAAGCGTCTCAAATTTGCGGTTTTTCATATAAACTCCCTTTTACCTTTTTATAGCATATAGTAAATTTTGATACTAATATATAAATTTCTACCTTACACACATCAAATGCAGCTCTTGGAAAAACTAGGCAAAATCCTGCCCTTTGTGGAAAATCCTGCCCGGTATATGGGGGGAGAAGCTAACAGCGTAATAAAAAACAAAAACGAGGTTCTGGCGAGCATGGCTCTCATTTTTCCAGACCTTTACGAAATCGGAATGTCAAACAATGGAATGCGAATTTTATACAATGCTATAAACAAAGAAGCGGATTTGTTTTGCGAAGTAGCTTTTGCGCCTTGGAACGATATGGCAAAACTCATGCGAGAAAATGCCATTCCCCTTTACACGCACGCCTCTTATAGCGAGGTCAAAAATTTTGATGCTTTGGGGATAACACTACAAACCGAACTCAATTTTACGAATATCCCATACATTTTGGAACTCGCAAACATCACGGCTTTTTCCGCAAACAGAAACGAAAATGAACCCATTGTGATAGCGGGCGGTCCAGCGATGGCAAACCCAATGCCGATAGCGGATTTTTTTGACTGCCTATGCATAGGAGATGGAGAAATTTTGGCACCAAAAGCTCTGCGCATAATTGGCGAGGCAAAAAAGGCAGGCAAAAACAAAGCGGAAATTTTGGAGCAAATAGCAAAACTGGAAGGCTTTTATGTGCCAGCAATTCACAGAGAGATAAAATCCGTTAAAAGAACATACCTTGAAAAACTCGCAAAAGAACTTTTCCCAACAAAAAATTTAATAGCAAATATGCCGCTTGTGCACGACCGCTTTTGCGTGGAAGTTATGCGAGGCTGCACCCAAGGTTGCCGTTTTTGCCAAGCCGGATATTGGTACAGACCAACCAGAGAATTAGACGCAGACGATGTTTTGGATATTGCCAAAGAAGGATTGAAAGCCACCGGAGACCGCCAACTCGGACTTTTATCGCTTTCCACCGCAGACTACTCCCCTGTTGAAAAAATGCTTGATTCCTTTATTGAAGACCCTTTTTTCAAAAACATAGATGTATCTTTACCCTCGCTTAGGGTTAGCAGTTTTGGTAGCAGCCTTGCGAATAAGGTTTATGAACTCAAAGGCGGGCGCAGCGCAACACTTGCACCCGAAAGCGGCTCCGAGCGGCTCCGAAAATTCATAAACAAAACCATAACAAATGCAGATATTGAAGCCGCAACGCAAAGCGCATTTCAAAACGGGTTCAACAAAATAAAACTATACATAATGGTAGGCTTTCCCACCGAAACAGAAGAAGACATACAAGACTTGGTGAAATTGACTGAACGCCTTTTGGAAATAGGGCAGGCTTGCAACAAAAAATGCCAGATAAATTTGAGCGTTGGAATTTTTATCCCAAAAGCCTGGACACCCTTGCAATGGGCACCTTATGTGAAAAAAGAAAAAGCAATAGCGCACATAAAAATTTTAAGAGACAAATTTTATAAACACAAAAACGTGAAAGTCTCGTGGAATTCTTGGGAAACCGCGCATTTAGAAGCGATATACAGCCGTGCCAGTCAAAACCTAGCCCCCTTGATTTACGAAGCATACAAAAGAGGCCTCGTTTTTGAAAGCGATAGCAATCACCTAAACCCAAGCGAATGGGAAAAAATCAGAAACGCCCTGGGCTACAGCGATGCTTGGCTTTTTGAAGAAACAAAACTAGAAGAAAATTTACCCTGGGACATTATAGATGCTGGCATAAGCAAAAAATTTTTGCAAAGAGAATGGGAAAAAGCACACAACCCAAATGCGGAACCCGTGCCAAATTGCAAATGGGGCAAATGCGTTGCCTGCGGAATCCCGGGCAACGGCACCGACACCATTTTGGGGAAAATTCCCACAGGGGCAGCCACAGGGAGCTGCCCCGACAGTGTACGGGCAACTCCCCGTGGTTGCCCTTCCAATCCACCCACCCCCGCAGGAATTTTCCCATACAAAATCATTTTCCGCAAAACCAAAAGCAGCCGTTTTTTGCCGCATCAAAACACATTATCGTTTTTCGAAAGGGCATTTGTGAAACTTGATATTCCAATAAAATTCAGCGAAGGGTTTAGCCCCAAACCACGCATAGCAAACACAGGTGCACTGCCGCTGGGCTTGGAATCTCTTTGCGAAGTTATTTCCATTGAGCTTTTGGAAAAATTGGATTTGGAGAATAAAAAAGCAGAGCTTATTAAAAGCATAAATGAAATTTTTCCCCAAGGCTTGGAGATTGTTTCTATAGAACCTCTGCAAATAAAACTATCGGCGCAAGTTCCCAAATCTGTGGATTATTGCATGGCGGGCGAATATCCAAGCGGGTTAGTGCAAAAAAAAGAGAAAAATGAACTCCCTGTGGTTTTAAATCACAGGGGGCAAAGCATAAATTTAAATGAGCATATTCTTTCTATTACCGAAGCTGAAAATGCCCTGCACATCACGGTTAAATGCAACGAGCAAGGTGCCACCGCAAGTCCTTTCACCATTTACAGCGGCCTTTTGAACATAAGCGAGCAAGAGGCAAGAGCTTTGAGCATAGTTAAGATAAATGTTAGTGCATAACGCTATTTTTTTGAAAAAATTGCAGATTTTTGTCCTACATTTGATAATTTTTACTATATTGTAGTATATAGGAGTTATGCAATGAGCTTGGTTTTTGGAATACTGGAAGAAGAAGAAAAACGTTTGGAAGAATTGGTTGCCGAATGCGACAAAGCTTTAAAAGTCTTGCCTCAAGAATCTATACATATAAGAAAAAGTAGAGGAAAATCATATTTGTATTCAATAAAACGGGAAAAAAGCAAAGTGATTTCTCGCTATGTTGGAAAAAATTCAAGTGAGAATATTCAAAAAATAATGGAACAAGATAAGATGCGGAGACTATATAAGCAGAGAAAAAAGGAGGCTTTAATCAACATAAAAGAAATTAGGAGGGCACTTGGTAGAAGAATCTCAAAATGACATATTTTTACAGATATTAAAAAAACTTGAACAGGAAAATGTTTTAAAAGAGCTTGTTCTTGTTGGCAGTTGGTGTTTGCCTATATACAAGGAAATTTATGGAAAAATTCCAAATATACCAGTTTTAAGAACCAGTGATTTGGATTTACTCGTTAGCAATCCTAGAAACATACATCATTTAGCAAATGTTGATAAGCTATTGCAGGATATAGGCTTTATTAGGTCATTTGATATGTCCTCGCCTTTGATAAAATACAAACATTCTAAATTAGACATAGAATTCCTCTCGGCTCGCATACGAGGCAACGAAAAAATAATAAAAATTCCGCAATTATCAATAACCGCACAAGTTTTAGACTATATGGAAATAGCCGTTCAATATGCAATGGAAACGGAATATATTGGAATAAAACTAAAAAAGAAAAAGATGCAGCCACCGTAGCGAGCTTGGGGTGTTTGATAGCAGAATTGCCGGAGCTACAGACCCGTACAATTCAAATTTTCAACAAATTTCCAAAATCGTGGCAAAAAATAGTTTTAAAAATGGTGAAAATTCATTCACCAGAATTGAAAGGGTTTTTCACTTGTACCTTAGCGCATTAAATCAATTTTCCCGATTAAAGGATTTGCTTTGAGCATAGTGAAGATAAATATCAGTGTCTAATTACTCGGTCTCGTATTGGTTGTGGTATAAGCAACGGCGAAAGTGCCGGGTAAAACAGCCATAACTACAATGTATACTGTACCAGAAGAAGTGGCTGTGAACGATTGAGGGGTTTCCCATGCAGGACTAGATGTTGGGAGAAATGCATTTTCGCCTGAAAGACTCGAATAGATTGCCATAACAAGAATACGCCCTGTTTTAGTTCCATCACCATACGGTTCATCAATAGTACCTAAGGATTCTCTTCCGAGATTCCACCAGACATAGTATGTCTTTCCTGCTGTAACATTAATTGAATACCATATTTTTTGAGATTCAGAAACATTGCCATTAGTCCATTTGTTTGCGGTTAACGGGATACTTGATGATATTCCTGCTCCGCTGCCGCTGCCTGAGCCACCTTTTCTGCCACCGCCGTCATCATCGTCGCTAGAGCAAGAAAGGGTGAAAGCCAAAGCAAGCAAAATGCCTGCCGCGAATATAACAGATTTAATCTTGTTCATAATGAACCTCTAAAGGTTAAAGACATAAGGACAATATACAAATTTTACTACCTTTTATCTAAATGCTAGGTGTTTTTGATTCGGGTTTTGGCGGTTTAACCATTCTCAAAGAGTTGGTGAAGGTTTTGCCTAATTACGATTTTGTGTACTTGGGAGATAATGCTAGGGCACCTTATGGCAGTCGCAGTTTTGATAGCATATACCGCTATTCGCTCCAAGCGGTGAATTATCTGTTTTCCATCGGTTGCCCTCTCGTTATTCTCGCTTGCAACACGGCATCTGCAAAGGCGCTCCGCACAATTCAGCAAAAAGATTTGCAAAAAATAGCCCCTGATAATAGGGTGCTCGGCATAATCCGCCCCCTCGCAGAAGAAATAGGAAAATTCACAGAAACCAAATGCGCAGGCATTCTAGGCACGGAAGGGACAATAACCTCACAGAGCTATCTGTTGGAGATAGCAAAGTTTTGGCCGGATTTGCGCATAGAGCAAGAAGCTTGCCCAATGCTCGTTCCTTTGGTGGAGAACGCCCTGCTGGAACATCCTGCCACAGAGGTATTTGTCAGGGAATATACTCAAAAAATTTTGGCAAAAAACTCCCAAATAGATACCCTAGTCCTTGGGTGCACCCACTACCCCCTGCTCCAGGGGATTTTTTTGAAAATTCTGCCAAAAAATATAAAAATCGTCTCGCAAGGCGGTATTATAGCCCAAAAAACGCTTGAATACCTAGCAAATCACTCGGAAATAGACGCCCGAATCAGTAAAAACGGCAAAATTCGCTTTTTGACCACCGATTCCTCAGAATTTTTTGAAAAAGGCGCAAAAGTATTCTGGAACACCCAAATAAAAGCGGAAAGCATTTTACTATAGTAAGCAATGATTAACTTAATGTTTGGGACAAGGGATATGGGATAAGGGACATGAATATGCAGAAAAAATGGCTTTTGATGCAATTTTGTAAGAAAAATCATATCCCCTGTCCCTAGTCCCTTGTCCCAGAGTACTTAAATATGAATTAATCAGTAATTAATATAATTTACTATATTCCTAAATATGACTATTCGCACTCAAATTAACTTTGATGGCTGGCAAGACTACCGGGGCAACCCTGGGGGGGCAATTATTTATACCGAAACAAGCCATCATTCTTTGGTGCCTGTTCGAGACCAGTTGAATGAAAATGGAAACGGTTCCTTTCTTGACCCGAATTATGAGACTGGCACGGTTGGGCTTTTTGCCTATACCAACACCAAAGATATAAATAGAGCCATAAGAAACAAGGTGCGTTATCTCTTTTTTGGAACCCGCTACGAAGGTTCCAATGCCGACTATAAAAACAAATATTTAATAATAGGCTACCAGCGAATAGACAAAGTAAAAGACGTGCGCAGTTTGCATTTGCAGCAGCATTTGAACGACCAAAACCCAACATTTTTAACCTTGGACTCCTGCATGGCCGCTTGGGGGCAAATGTACTTTGTCTCTTTTGAAGATTCATACATTTTGACAGACGAGATTTTGCACGAATGGGGCTATTCTGGTCGTGCTGCAAGGCCGCTCCGCACCATATTCAACCCAGAACACGCCAAAATTCTAGTGGAATATTTTGATTCAAAAACCAACCTCACAGACGAGTACATAGACACTATATTAGAGTATAATGAGGAAGAATAGTGCTTAGGTTGATATATTTATTTGCGTTTTTAATCGCCGTAGTTCAAATATATGCCCAAAGCCTAAGCCCAGCACAGGCACAGATGCTCCAAGCGCAAATGCTTCAGGCACAGACAAATCCTATGTCGCGAGCCTCAGCCGCGGATATTGCCGCTGCAAGAGAAATTTTGAATGCCCGGAATTTTCAAGGCTCTAATTTCAATAATTTCAATAACTTAAATGCAATGCCAGACTCTTTGGGCAATATTAATTTTGCAGAACAGAAAAGAGATTCCAATATTACTTTCCATGATTCAAGCGCATTTGACGAAAATAAGTTCATGCGCTATGAGAACATAATTTTCTCCAAAAGCCTGCCAAGTGCGTTTTTCGAAGTTCAAGGCATAATTCCGGCAGATTATCCGTTAAAACAAGGTGATTATTTGGAGCTTTCTCTTTGGGGAGCGGTGGAAAAGCAATTTCCATTATATGTGAATAACCAAGGAAATGTATTTGTTGAGGGTGCAGGCCTCATAAATGTCGCAAACCTAAGCCTTGGCGAAGCCGAAAAACTGATAACCAAAAAATTGCAAAATGTGTATTCTGGCATTGTTCAGGGCAGAATTTCTGTGAATTTGCGAACAACAAAGCTCTCGCCCACCAAGGTATTCGTTATGGGTTCAGTGAAAAGACCGGGTGGCTATGACTTGCCAGGAAATGCCAATGTGTTTTTAGCGCTTTACAAAGCTGGAGGACCAGACGAATACGGTTCGGTTAGAAACATAATTATTCGCAGGGCAAACGGAGATTCTGCAAAAGTGGATTTATACAATTTTCTTTTAAAGGGGCAAAAAATTGGCGAAGGTATTTTAAGAGATGGTGATTTGGTTTTTATACAAAAAGCGGAAAAACTGGTTAAGGCAACAGGAACAATAGGAAGACCTGCCATTTATGAATTGAAAAACGGCGAAACCCTAAGCGATTTGCTTGCCTTTGCCGGAGGCTTGCTCCCAAACACCGAACATACCGTAAACCTTTGGCGAATAAATAAGGAGACTGGAGCCCCTGAGGTTTTTGACCCAGGACTAGCAAAAGATTTTGCAAACCGCAAAAAAGTATTCCAAATGCAAGATGGTGATAGCATTTTTGTTTTCGCAAGTACCAAGCACAATACAAATGCCATTCAAGTTACAGGCTCGGTTTTTTACCCAGGCTATTATGTATGGGCAGAGGGTATGTTGATTAAAGATGCTGTTGCCTTGGCTGGCGGGCTTTCTTCCGAGGCATTTAAAGATAGAGCCATAGTTGAGCGGATAAACGCAGATTCAAGTTTTTCTTATTTTTCTGATGACTTTGACGGCAGCAGAAACTTAAAGCTGCTTCCTGGCGATAATGTGATTGTTTTGGATTCCAGAAGATTGAAAAATTGGAGAATGGTTAGCGTCACTGGTTTTGTAAAAAATCCACACGACTTTGAATGGCAAGAGAATTTAGACGCTCTTGATTTGGTAGCCTTGTGCGGAGGCTTTTTGCCAAATGCAATGAAAAATGAAATAACAATTGAAAGGCTCATTGAAGGCAAACAAAAAACAGAAATTATCAACTTGCCCGTAAAAAATGAATTGAGTGCCAAAAACAATAAAAGTTTGATTTTGATGCCAGGCGATAGAATTGTTGTGAAAATGGACACTTCTTATTATGAGCACGAAGTTGTGGCTCTTACCGGAGCTTTTAAAAACCCTGGTTTCTATTCGCTTGCAAAGCGTGGCGAAACATTCAAGAGTTTCATAAATCGTTTAGCCATTATTGACGAAGCGGCTTTCATAAAAGGGGGGCAGTTGTTTCGCAGAGTGCCCAAAGCCTCTGATATTACCTCTACTGTCTCCACCGCCTCCATTCTTTTCAATGCAAAAATAGATACAACAGATCTTCCTAAAACTCCAGATACAACCATCACAAGCTACAGAATAAATTTTGATTTTGAACGCGTTTTAAAGGGCAAAGACAAAGATATAGAATTGCAGGCAAACGATTCTATTTACATACCTTTTGAAATGCTAACCGTGAATGTCATAGGCGAGGTGATAAGCCCTGGGCATATTCTGTGGCAAAAAGGCTGGAATGCTTACGACTACTTGAACGCCGCAGGCGGGCTTACCATAACCGGAGACGATGACCGCATTGTTTTAACTTATGCTAATGGCAGCAAAACAAAAATAAGCAATGCAAAAGAAAAACCAAACCCCGGCTCCACCATACAAGTATTTTACAAGCCTATTCCAGAGCCAACCAAATGGACAGAAATTGTCACCGCTATAGGTACTTTGGCAACTGCTTTTGCGGTTGTGGCAACTCTATATTTAAAATAACTATATTATGGGTAAATATGCCCCTCAGTTGCAAAATAGGAAAACTATATTTCATATTATTGTTCCTCGCTATTGTCGCTTACGGGCAACAGCAGGAGAGAGTGGCTATAATCCAAACGTTGGATAACCGCGATTCCATAGGCTTTCAAGAATTGGCTCACCTTACAGATATACTCAGAGAGACGGCGGTTAATGTTTTGCCTAAGCAGCGTTATGGAGTTATGACCACCGAGAGCATAATTGCTTTTCTAGGTTCCCAAGAAAATGCTAGAAAGGTATGCAATGAGTCAAGCTGCCTTGCGGAAGTAGGAAGGAAAGTGAACGCTGACTATGTTGCGCAAGCACGCATAGGGCGTTTTGAAGGGGATTTGACCATCAAGACGGAACTATACAGCAGCAAAAGCGGAAATTTGATAGGCTCATTCACAGGCTATTCCAAATCTCTGCAAGGCTTGCGTGCCATAATAGATGAGAAAGCTCCTATTTTGTTCAAACAGATGATTGACGAATCTAAACCGCAAAATAGCGAGACGCCAGTAGCTATGCCACCCACAACACCAGTTGCTGAACCCGAACAGGCACCACCTGACTTGGTTGCGGTGCCCGTGGCAGATAACAATATTCCTAACCATATTCCTGCCAATGTGGCAACAAAGAGTGGTGAAAAGCCTTCCAGAACCAGCTTTTGGGTTGCCATTGGTTTAGACGTGCTGGGAGCAGTGGCTATAAGTTATGCTGTATATGAAAACTATGAAATGAATAAAGCATACAATAGATACAGCAAAAGAGGGAAATTACCTGAATATTATAAAGATGCTAGGAGAGAAATTGAAAATAACCAAAACAACAGGAATACATTTTATATTATTGGCGGTGTGCTTTTGGCTTCGGGTATAGGAGTGCATATATGGTTTTGAAATTTTTTCTATTTGCAAGTTTGTTTCTTTTTATATCCTGCACCGATGTGAAATTTGACAACCCAGACGATCCGGAAAGTCCTAATTATATCGCGAATCGGCTTTCCAGTTCCTCGTCAGTTAAAAAAAGTTCTAGCTCTGTGGCTGTGTCTTCGTCAAGTTCAAAGCCGAACAGTAGTTCTAGTGCATCGCCAAGTAGTTCTTCCATTGTTTCAAGCTCCTCAAAAGCATCTTCATCAAGTTCAAAACCGAGTAGTAGCTCTAGCATACTGCCGAGCAGTTCGTCTCTTGCTCAAAGCTCTAGCTCTGTGACTGTGTCTTCGTCAAGCTCAATGGTAAGCAGTAGTTCTAGCGTACCGCCCAGCAGTTCGTCTGTTGCTAAAAGCTCTAGTTCTGCGGCGGTATCTTCGTCAAGCTCAAAGCCGAGTAGTTCAAGTGTTGGTTGTACAGCAGCTAATAACACTTCAACACAATATTGTTCAAATGGTACTATGAAAACATACGGTTCTATGACTGATGATGGAGGACGAACCTATAAGACGGTTGTAATTGGCACACAAACTTGGATGGCGGAAAATCTGAACTACAATGCAACGGATAGTAAGTGCTATGGCGATAATACTGGCGGAGATAGCCAAGGCAACTGTGCTAAATATGGCAGATTGTATAGCTGGGAAGTGGCAATGACCGTATGCCCTAGCGGTTGGCGTTTACCTAGCAACGCGGATTGGAATATTTTGATGAAATTCGTCGATCCGAGTTGTTCTGATAATAACAATTGTGTTGAAGCGGGAACAAAATTGAAAGCTACAAGCGGTTGGAACAACAACGGCAATGGTAATGACACTTATGGCTTTTTCGCCCTGCCGGGCGGCTACGGCAATTCGGGTGGCAGTTTCAGCAATGTCGGCAACTACGGCTACTGGTGGAGTGCCTATGAGTACGATAGCGACTACGCCGGCCTCAGGACTATATACTACAACCTCAAGTACGTGTACTACAGCTACGACTTTAAGGACAACCTGTACAGTGTGCGTTGTGTGAAGGATTGAGCATTCGTATTTTTTTGTCTTGCTTAAAATTAAGACAAACCCAGCTTTTTTTCGGCTTCATCAACAGAATAGCCTTGACGCATAAGAGATGCCAATTCTCGTATACCACCCTTCCTGCCATCAGCCCAAGCCCCATCTATCCTATCTTTATTATCCCGCCATTCCTTCAACCGAGCCTCATACAGCATACGGTTATAATCGTCAGCACTGAACGTAGCCAAAACATCTACGGCTTTCACAAACACTGGATCTATTCCTGCCAACTCCATAAATTCCTCTCTTTTCTCCGAGTTAATGAACCTAAGCCATTCACGTAACCTCTCATTATTTAATCTAGATAATTTTTTCAAGCAAAGAACGTGTATCTCCTCCAAATTGTTAAAAGGGAAATGTTCGTCTTTTTCCAGCATTTGAAAAATTGTGTGGCATTTCTCCGATTCGGGGATAAAATCAAAATCTGCCACTATTATTGATTTCACAGGCTTAAGCCCCAAGTACGAGCCACCCTCGCCTATTTGCTCGGTGAGCAGATTTGATTTGTAATACGATATTCGCTTCCTGACGCTGGGAACGCTACGTGCCTGCATCTCAATGTCTATAACACTCCCATTTGACAGCTTGGCTTTTATGTCCAAAACCCCCAACTTATCGTTTGGGTTCTCTCGTTTCAAATGAGTGTCATAAAAGGAAATGTCTTCCAACTCGCCGTCTTTGTAGCCCAAGACCGCACTTATGAAGTTTATTGTCAAATCTTTGTTCCGCTCATCGCCGAACAGCAATTTGAATATGATATCCACTTTCGGGGATAATAGCTCTGGCAGATTGTCTTTCATAGAATGTTCTCCGTTTTTTTCTTCCTAATTACTTAGACGTAATAAAACGGAAAAAAAGCCCAAAAAAGTGAAAAATGTCAACAAGTGTTTGCAAAAATGTGCATTTTTTTACCAGAATAGTGATAAAAGCCCATTTTTAAATGCTTTACCAAGTATCTGTTATAAAACTTATTTCAAAAATCACATAAAAAACCAATAAATGTGGTTCAGACAAAAAATAACTATATTATCTCCATATTCAAAATAGAGAGGTTTTTATGGCGTTTTTTGTTCCTTTTGTGCTAGGTGCTGCTGCTACTGCGGTTGGCCTTCACATTTACAAATATAAAAATGGCGGCAAAGATGAATGTTCTTGTGGCTGCGGCGACAAATGCGAGTGCGAACCAGATTGCGACTGCGGCTGCAATTCTTCGGTAAAGAAAAAAGTTACCGAAACAGCAGACCTTGCTCTTGAAAAAATCAAAAGCGGGTTGCACACTTTGGAAAACAACATCAACGAATCCACTTTGGATAAAATAAAGAGCGGTTTGCAAACCGCAGAGAGCAAAATAGTTTCTTTGCAAGAAAAGCTGAAAGAAAAGAAAGCCGAATAAAGCTAGAGCTAGTAGAGCTAGGGGAGCGGCTACTCAGCGTATTTGAACATATTATCAATGCAACGTTTTGCAGCAGACAAAACGTCTGTGCTAAGTTTAATCTCTTTTGCTTTTTCTGGTTCTTTGAGTGTTTGCAAAATATTTTCCAGCGAGTTGCTCTTCATATACTTGCACATATTGCAGCTACCTATAAAGCGGCGGTTTGGAAGTTCGCTTTGCAAGCGCGCGCTTAACCCACATTCCGTTAAAAGCAAAACGGGTGCACTTTCTGGGAGGCCGCGAATGTAGTCCAGCATTTGAGATGTGCTTCCAACAAAATCACTCAACATTGCAACGCTCGGGCTGCACTCCGGATGGCTTGCAATGCGAAGCCCCTTGTTTTGAATTCTGAAGAATTTTATCAAATCTGAATCGTATTGTTCGTGAACATAGCAGGTGCCGGTGTGAAGCACAAGTTCTTTTTTTATTCCCATTTTTTCCAATTCGTTTTTCAAATTTTCGCCCATGAGTTTATCTGGCAAAAATACGATTTTATCGTTTGGAATATTGCTAACTATTTTCAGCACGTTTGAGCTTGTGACGCAAACATCGCAAGCAGCTTTAACATCTGCGGTTGTGTTTATGTAGCATACAAATGTATGTTCTTTATATTTATTTCTCAAATCTTTGACTTGCTCGCCCGTTATGCTGCTCGCAAGGCTGCACCCTGGGTTTGCGCCTGGTATAAGCACTCTTTTATTTGGGTTTAAAATTTTCGCAGTTTCGCCCATAAATTCCACTGCAGCGAAAATTATTGTTTGCGCTGTAGTTTCCATAGCGTTTTTGCTGAGCTGGTAAGAATCCCCGTTGTAGTCTGCAACACCAAGGATAATTTCCGGTGCAACATAGCTGTGAGCAAGTATCGCTGCACCCTTCTCTTTTTTCAACTCATTTATCTCATTTATAAGCCCAACTAACCTTTCGCAGGCTTCCTTTGAATACTGACAGAGCACGGTTCCATTTTGCACAGAACGCAATTTATTGTATAATTCTATGGCCTGCATCAAAACACCTGCCTTGCCTTGGCGCTTTTGTTAGGAGCAGCTGGAGTAGAAGTATTGCTGAATATGGTGGCATTGCTCTCTTTTGGTTGCTCAAAATGCTTGCCATCGCAATCCTCAATTTCTGGAGAGGCAGCGGTGTAAAGGCAGCTTGTGAATTGGTTGCAATACGAGCCTGCTATTTTGCCAGTATAGTTGCAAATTTTTCTTGAAATAACTCCTTGAGGAATTGGAAATTGCAATTCTGGCAAATTTTTATGAATTTCAGGCATAGAACCCAGCCACACTGGTAGCGCATCTTCTGTGCCTGTGTGCCCTGGCCCCATCGGTAAAAAATCATCCGTTCCAATCCACACGCCCATCGTGTATTGCTTGGTGAAGCCTATATACCACGCATCGGTATAATCGTTTGTGGTTCCTGTTTTGCCGCCACTCGGATGGTGAAAACCGCTCGCCCACACTTTTGCGGCTGTTCCGCCCGTATTTACCGTTTGCAGCATTGAAACCATTAGATAAGCGGAAGGCTTTTTCAAAACCTCGTGCTCAACCTTGTAGTTTTTTTCTATCACTTCTCCGTTTTTGCCAACTATCGCCTCTATATAATGAGGTTCTATTCTGGTGCCAAGATTTGGAAAAACTGTGTAAGCACTTGTCATTTCCATAAGCGTTGCGCCCACCGAGCCTAAAGCAATACTAGGCACCGCTTGCAAAGGGGATTTTTTCACTCCAAACTTGCGCGCATATTCCACAACATTTCTAAGCCCATATTTCATGCCAACTTGAATCGCCGGCAAATTCTGAGAAAGCCCAAGTGCCTTGCGATAGCTCATCATACCCTTGAATTCCTTTGAATAGTTGCCTGGTCTCCAAAATTTTGCCGTGTCCACAGGGTCTGGAATTGTTATGGGAGCATCATTCACCGAATCGCAGGGAGATGCTCCGTTGTCCATCGCGGTTGCATAAACAAAGGGTTTGAACGAAGAACCGGGCTGCCTTAAAGTTTGCACCGCACGATTCCACTTGCTCTCGTTGAAATCTTTTCCACCCACCATTGCCCTAATCGCACCTGTTTCGTTCTCTATCAAAATAACGGCCACCTGTGCCTGTCTATAACGCGAAGTATCGGGATAAAGTATTTTTGCAGTGTCTTTTGCCAGATAATTTATAGTGAAGTCTGCGTAAACAGAATCGAATTTATTGAGAACGCTGTCATTGTGCATATTATATCTTTTTGCCAAGTTGAGTTTCCAAATAGCGCGCTGGCGAAGCCGCCTATCAACCCTTGCCCTTTGCTTCAAGGCGGCTGTTTCAATTATCTGTTGCGCATTTGGGTCTATGGTGCTGTAAATTGAAATGCCATCTGCATAAAGAGAATTTTCGCCGTATTTATTTTCCAAATATTTGCGTATATCTTCCATATAATACGGTGCTATGGTAGAGTCTATTTTTGTTTCGGTGGTTAGTGGCATTTTAATGTATTCGTTGTAATCATCTTTTGAAATATAGCCAGCATCTCTCATAGCGAATAAAACCGTGTTTCTGCGAGCAATGGCGGCTTCGGGTTTGCGGTCGGGGCGGTAGGCTTCTGGGCGTTGGAGCATTCCTGCAAGCACGGCTATTTCGGGAACGGTAAGCGAATCCAAAGGGCGGCCAAAATAATACTGTCCCGCAGACTGAAACCCATAATTGCCACCCGCCAAATAAACCTCGTTCATGTAAAATTCCAAAATTTCTTCTTTGGTGTAGGTTTTTTCCAAGCGAATGGCGGTCATGGCTTCGCGTATTTTGCGGGTAATTGAGCGTTCCGGCGTTAAAAACAAAAGTTTTGTGAGCTGTTGCGTTAACGAACTTGCCCCTCTCATTTTGTTGCCCGTTCTAAAACTCTCAAGTACAGCACTTGGAATAGCAAGCGGGTTCATGCCCCAGTGATTCCAGAATTTGCGGTCTTCTGTTGCCAAAACAGCATTTTTCACAATATCTGGAATGCTATCTATGGGTGTCCAAATTCTTTTTTCCACAAAAAATTCGTGAACCAAAATAGAATCCTTATCATAAATTTTTGTTATCAAGCGAGGTTCTATTGTTTCCAGTTTTTCAAAAGAAGGCAGAGTTGGAGCAAGTTTGAACCACACTATGCAAATAGCAACCAAACCCAAAATCACGGGAAACCCAAAAACGAGAATCCAAAGCAATTTTTTTTTGCCCAAATCCCTAACCGGTCTTTCTACGCTAGAAACATTTTCTTTATGCTCACTTTGCATAAAGAGAATGTAGAAAATTCTACATTTAAAACATGAACTCCATTGCGTATTCTCTTTTCAAACTTTTGCCAAAAAATGCCGTTAGCAGGGCTTTTGGGAATTTTTCAAGGGCAAAAATTCCCATTATCAGCAATTTGTCTGCACAGTGGTTTGCAGAACGCTATAAAATAAATTTGGAAGAATCGGAGGTTCCCGCAGATGGCTTTGCCAATATTCACGAGCTTTTCACAAGAAAACTGAAAAAGGATGCCAGAACCATAGAAGACAATGCCGAGGTTGTTTGCCCCGTGGATGGGGTTTTAACAGCTTTTGGAATGCTCACCGAAAAGCCGGAATATATGCAGGCAAAGGGGAAATACTACCGTTTGAGAGATTTACTCCGCAATAAAGAACTCGCTCAAAGATTCGTTGGAGGAGTGTGGGCAACTGTGTACCTTTCGCCGCACAACTATCACCGCATACACTCCCCTGTTTCGGGAAACGTGACCGCCGCTTATTATTGCCCCGGAACGCTGTGGCCTGTGAATGCAGGGAGCGTTGAAAGAATAGAGGGGCTTTTCTCAATAAACGAAAGGCTGATAACACAAATCAACACCTACGATGGCGGCGAAGTTTTGCTAGTCAAAATAGGAGCCACAAATGTTGGGCGCATTTCCGTTGACTACAAAAAAGACTGGTTCACAAACTCAATGCCACCAATAGCAAGCCGCAAAGCCCTTTTCACAAAATGGGAACCGGAGCAGCAAATTTACGCCTACACAAAAGGCCAAGAAATCGCTCGCTTTGAAACAGGCAGCACAGTGATACTGATTTGCAATAGAGCAATTCTCCAAAGAACCAAATACCTCTTTGCCGAGTTTGAAGGCAAAAAGGTGAAAATGGGACAGGCCTTGATGGTTTAAAGCCTTAAATCAAAGCCCGGGCAAAATATCCGCAGCTCTTTGGAACTCGTTGCTAGAAACGCAGTGCCCTGTATTTAGAAGTTTTTGCAACCAAGCTTTTTGCTTTGCCTTGTCTTTGGCTTCTTCTGCCATGCTCGCTAACTTGAACTCCACCGGGCAAACTTTTGGTCCTTGCGGAAATTTTTCCAAAAGGGTTTTGAAAAGAGTTTCGGCGTTTTCTTTTTTGCCGGCATCCAGCATGCACATAGCCATCCAATACAAAGAGTTCTCCGCAAGCTCTCCCGTTTTTACCGATTCGTAAATTTGCTTAAAGCCATTGTAGGCAACAGCATATTCACCCCTCAAGTAATCTGCACGAGATGCATTGTATAGAGCTTCCATTTCGCTATTATTCTCTTTTGGCTGCTCGTGTTGCGCAGGCTTAGCAGCTTTTGCAGCACTCTTATGCACAACTCCCAAAAGCTTGTCTAGCCTGAATGTTATCTCTTCCATGCGCGCTTCGGATTTATCGCCCTGGTCGCCTATTCTGGAACTCAAATCCGCAACGTCTGCCTTTAAGCGCGATAAAGTTTTGGACTGCTCCAACTCCAGCGAGTCTAAAACTCGCACAAGGGAATCTATCCTTCTATTCACGCTTGCCGCAGAACTATCGGTTGCGTTTTTAATTTCTTTTGTGCGCAGCACCGTTATGCTTGAACAAGAACAAAACGCCACGCACAATAGGCATGCAAAAGAAAAAAGAATTTTCATAGAGCTAGTTGTTTATTTTAACTCTAAACGCTGCACGGCGGTTTTGCGCCCAAGCCTCTTCTGAGTGGCCTGCTACCTTGGGTTGCTCTTCGCCATAGCTCACTTTTGTGAGGCGGCCAGATGCAACGCCGTAATTCGTTAAGAATTTCACAACAGACTCTGCCCTGCGCATTCCAAGACCTAAGTTGTAGTTCTCTGTTCCGCGTTCGTCCGTGTGCCCTTCCGTTAAAACGGTAAAGCGGTTTTCGCGTTTTAGAATGCTGCCAACTTCTGTTAGAATATCTTTTGCGCTGGAAGTGAGGGTTGCTTGGTTATATTCAAAATAAACGTCATCAGACATTATTTTGTTCATAAGTTCTTCCAAGCGTCTGCGCTCTGCTTCCAGAGGGTCTTCTTGGGGAGCCTGCCTTACAGGTTCTTCCCTAACGTATTCCCTCTCCGGTGGAGGCGGTGGTGGCGGTTCAACGTACACGGGTTCTTTCTTTTTGGCGCAGGCGAAAATGCCTATGCACAAACCGATTGCTAGAACTGGGACTGTTGCTTTCATGGTGTTTCTCCTTTGATTAGGTTTGACCACACGGGCGAAGAATTTTCACCCGCATTTGTTATACGTGTTACGCCGCTCCCATCGCGGCGCATTATGTAAATTTGCGAACTCCCAGAGCGGTCGCTGGAAAATGCTATAGCCATTCCGTCTGGCGACCAGGTTGGACGCTCATTATTGCCTTCAGAAGTTAATCTCACAACATCGCTGCCATCTATGGAGCTTGTGTAAATATTGAATTTTCCGCCTTCCATTGTGCAGTAGGCAATTTTATCCCCTTCTGGCGACCAAACCGCGCTCTCGTTGTATTTGCCTACAAAAGAAACCCGCTGCATATCACTGCCGTCTTTCAGAGCCATATATATTTGCGGAGCGCCGCCTCTATCGCTTGAAAACAGGAATGCCGTTCCATAAGGGCTCCAAGAGGGGCTAACTTCTATATCTTTGGTGTAAATCAAGCGGGCAGCGTTTCCGGTTTGAGGGTTGCCCAGCCAAATATCCGTTCCGTTTTGCCCTATTATCGAAAAAAGAAGCGTTCCGTCTTTGGGATTTACGGAAGGGCCAAAGGCTTGGTCTATTTGAGGGAAAAGGTGTTTGTCTGTGCTGCCTGCCAAATTCCTTTCATAAATCTGAGGCTTGCCGTTTCGCATGCTTGTAAAATATATTTTGGAATTATCCCTGCTCCAAGCTGGCAAAAAGTTCACGCTGTTGTCTTTAGTTATCTGCCTTTTGCGAAAACCATCGTAATCTGAAACTACAATTTGTTTTTTTCCGTCTATTTTGCTGACAAAAGCCATTTGGGTAGAGGCAAAACCCTGAACGCCCCAAAGCTGATATACCACGTTGTCTGTGCATTTATGAACCGATGTGCGAATTTGCTCCACAGGGCCTATGTAGGCAAAGCCCTTTACCAATTCTTGGGAAGCTGTTGCATATAGCCTGCATTCCAGAGTTGCCTGATTCCCAAGCAAGGAAAGCGAGCCAGTCACATAGTGCTTTGCCTGGGCACGTGAAAGGGTAAGCAGGTTGTATTGTTCCAGCTCAACCGTCGTAAAGCGGCCGCTCAACAGAAAGTCCCTAGCAAGGGTTTTATGGGGAAGCTCGTCTAGCTTGCTCCAATTGCTTTTTTTGTCCAAATCAAAATTCACAACCCCTATGGGCATGGTTTTGTCTGTTGAAACGGCTATATCCATAGTTATGGTATCTTGCTGGGCATAGAGGCTCGCAAAAAACAACAAAAATATGGCTATGCAGAATTTCACTGGGGGGTAATATAGAAAAAAATCTCGTGCCTGTAAGGCATAAGTAGAGATTTTTTAATGTCCGCAGGACAGCCCGAAGGGCGAACCCTGCCCACGAAGTGAAGCTGGCAGGGTGAGTAAAAAAATCTCGTGCCTGTAAGGCATAAGTAGAGATTTTTTAATGTCCGCAGGACAGCCCGAAGGGCGAACCCTGCCCACGAAGTGAAGCTGGCAGGGTGAGTAAAAATGCATTTTGTCTGAACCCCGATTTTTCCGGTAGAAATTATATCGCCACCAAAAATATAAAAACTAGACATTCACTAAATCATTTCACATTTTGGGCAACCGCGAGGGTTGCCCCTACTTCCCCGCTTCTAGCCAGTTATTCCCCACCCCAGCATTGGCAACAATCGGAATATCCAAAGGCAAGGCGTTTTCCATTTCGTTTTTAATCATCTGCGAAAATTCAACCGCTTTTTCCGCAGGGCATTCAAACACAAGTTCATCGTGGACTTGCAAAAGCATTCTCAGCGGTAAGTTTTCGGTTTTTATTTTGCTCTGCAAACGAAGCATAGCTTCTGCAATCAAATCTGCCGCACTGCCCTGAATTGGCGTGTTCATAGCTACGCGCTCCGCAGCCGCTCGCTCCTGATGGTCGCTCGCATTCAATTCGGGCAAATAACGCCGCCTTTTTGCCATTGTTTCCACAAAGCCGTTTTCCTTTGCGGTTTTCACAACTTCCTCAAAATATTCCTTCACCTTGCTGTAAAAACTGAAATACCCATTTATGAATTCCACCGCTTTGGAACGAGCAATGTGCAAATCTTTTGCAAGCCTGAATGCGCTCATTCCATAAATTATCCCAAAATTCACAACCTTTGCCGCCGCCCTCATTTCGTGGCTAACCTCGCTTGTTCCAAAAATTTTCGCAGCTGTTATGCTATGGACATCTTCCCCTTTTAAAAAGGCGTTTTTCAACTCCGGGTCTCCGCTCAAATGAGCGAGCATTCTCAGTTCTATTTGCGAATAATCAACAGAAATTATTTTCCAGTTTTTTTGGCTTGGAACAAATGCAGCTCTTATTTTTTTGCCCTCTTCGCTCCTCACAGGAATGTTCTGCAAATTTGGATTCACGCTGGAAAGCCTGCCTGTTGCTGTGCCCCAGGGCAAAAAGGTCGTGTGTATGCGGTTTGTTATGGGCGATACCAATTTTGGCAGGGCTTCTGTGTAGCCGCCTTGCAGTTTTTGAAGCTCGCGCCAACTCATAATGCAACCCAAAATCGCGTTGGACTCTGTGCTTTCGGCGAGCATTTCCAAGGTTTCGGCATCTGTGCTTGGACCGCTCGCATTTTTTTTGAGCACAGGGAGTTTTAGTTTCTCATATAAAATATTAGCAAGCTGTTTGTGCGAGGCTAGATTAAAATTTTCACCCGCTATTTCAAAAATTTGTTCTTCAAGTTCTGCGATTTTTTTCTGAAATTCCGCATTGAGAGCGGCAAGTGCCTCATCGTCTATTGAAATGCCAAGGTTTTCCATTTCGTAAAGGCATTTTATCAAAGGCATTCCCCTATTTTCAAAAAGCTCATACAGATTTCTCTTTTTGAGTTCTCCCCTGCTCTGTTCCCATTTTGAAAAAAGCAAAGCGGCATTTTCTGGCTCGCTTTTGTTATACGCACCAGGATTCAAAAGCCACTGCGCAAAAAGAACATCTATTATCTTGCCACTAGGCCATTCTTTCAATTCATTATAATGAAAAAACTTTTTCGCATTGTAAAACACAAGTTCTGCATCTTGTTTTGCTAAAATCTCCTTTAGCCATTCTTCAAAGAGCGTTTTGTCTTTGGATAGTTCGTAATATTTATTTTCGTTTTTGCTAATGGTAATCGCTTCGTTTTCAAGTGAAAAAACCAAAGTTTTTGCGGTGCTTAAATCCGCATCCATTTTTTGCAAGGCTTCTGCGCTATCAATAATGTTTCTTTCTGATTTTGGTTGCAAATCGAAAAATATGGATGGATATTCGCTAACGCTTGGTAGCAATGGAATGAGGCTCGGTATTTCATAATCTATGAACAGTTTGTACAAAGCATCTTTGTCTAAGCCTTTGTAGCGCAAATCTTCGGGTTTGTAGCCAAAGTCGTGCTCGCTTTTCAAGGTCACCAATTCCTTGCTCAAAAAAGCTTTCTCCTTGCCAGCGATTAAAAGTTCCTGTTTTGCTTTTGGGAGTTCCAAAATATTATTGTATATATTTTCCAAATTCCCGAATTTCGTTAAAAGCTCTACCGCGCTCTTTGGACCTATTTTTGGAACCCCGGGAATATTGTCAGAAGAATCCCCAACAAGGGCGAGGTAATCCACTATTTGCTCTGGACTAACTCCAAACTTATCTTTAACCTGCTGAACGCCAATATCAATCCCCTTTGCTCCGCTCTCAATTTGATAAATGTGAATTTGAGCATTCACAATTTGCGCCATATCCTTGTCTTTGGTCACCAGATATACGAGGTAATTTTTTTTCGCGGCAAGTTTTGCAACCGATGCCATCACATCGTCTGCTTCAAAGCCCTCGCAACCGAGAATTGGTATTCCGCATTTTTCAAGGGATTCGTTGAGATATGGCATTTGCTCCACCATCTCTGGAGGCATTGGGGCGCGGGTTGCTTTGTATTCGGAATAAAGTTCGTTTCTAAAAGTTTTTCTAGACACATCGCGCACAATCGCAAAATAATCCGGCTTGTGGCTTTTCACTATGCGAAGTATTGCCCCCCAATACCCGTGCAAAACCGACACAAGCTGCCCCTTGCTATTCCTGAGCGGGTTTCTGGCATAAGCATAAAACATACGAAAAGCAAGCGCAGACGAATCTATAAGAAATAAACGAAACATTATTTTAAAACCTCCTGATGGTCATATTTATTATGGTTTTTTAAATGTAGAAAAAATTTTCTACATTTCCTCAATGTATCCACTTCTCGCGCTACCGATAGCTTATTTGCTAGGCTCAATACCAACGGCGGTTTGGGTTGCAAGAATTTACAAGAAAATAGATATAAGAGAATACGGCAGCAAAAATGCCGGTTTGACAAACGTATTCAGGGTTTTGGGCTGGAAACCTGCCCTGCCTGTTATTGCGGTTGACTTGGCAAAGGGTTTTTTCGCGCCTTTTATAGCAATGCGATTAAATGCTGCCGAGGGTACCTCGGAAGTTTATATGTGGCTTCCGGTTGTTGCTGGAATGCTTGTGGTTTTGGGGCATAGCTTCACCTGCTTGGCGAGGTTCAAGGGTGGAAAGGGAGTTTTAACCACGCTCGGCGTGTTCCTCGCTTTGCAGCCTGTGCTCGCCCTCACCTGTTTTGCCTTTTGGGGGCTTCTGTTTGTGGTGACAAAATATGTATCTGTGGCAAGCATCGGGGCTTGTGCCATGCTCTCTGTGCTTTCTGCGGTTTGTTTTGTGTATGAGTGCGATGGCATGAATATTTACGTTCTCATTTTATCTCAAATTGTGGCGATTTTTGTTATTGTTAAACACAAGGCAAATATGGTTAGGCTTTATCACGGAACGGAAAATGGATTTGGAAAAAAGAGGAAAACATGATAGGCGAGCTTAATGAAGAAAGCGGAATAATGGGAATTTACAATGGAGTGAATATCGTTCGCAACGTGTCCACTGGTCTTTACGCTTTGCAGCACAGAGGGCAAGAGAGCACGGGAATTGCCGCCGCAAATGGAGAAAAGGTTAGGGTGCGCAAAACAATGGGCTTGGTAGCTGGCTTTGTGGAAGACGGCAAACTAGACGAAATTGCCGATAACTGCATTGCGGCGATAGGCCACGTTAGATCCAGCACTGTGAATAACCGCACGCTTGCAAACGCACAGCCTATGCTTGTGACTTGCAAGTGGGGATTTTTGGCGGTGGTGCTCAACGGCAGCATAACCAATGCAGGCGAACTTCGCGCAGAAATGGGAGAAAGCGGGCATATTTTTCAGAGCAATTCCCCTGCCGAAGTTATTTTGCACGAAATCTCACGCACCAAAGCGGATAATTTGACCGATGCAATTCGCACAGCCGTAAAAAAACTCAAAGGCAGTTTTTGCGCTCTGTTCTTAACACCGGATTCCATGTATGTTGCAAGAGACGGTTTTGGATTCAGGCCGCTTTGCATGGGCAAAAAAAACGATTCGTGGTTTTTCGCAAGCGAGTCTTGCGCATTTGATTTACTAAGCGTGGATTACGTTAAAGATATTCACCCGGGCGAATTTTTGGTTATAAATAAAGACGGAATACACTCCGAGCAACTATTGAAGAAAAACAGAAGAGCCTTTTGCATTTTTGAATTTGTCTATTTTGCCCGCCCCGATAGCAGAATTTATGAGCAAAGCGCAGACAAGGTTCGCAGAAAAATGGGAAAAAAGTTAGCAGAAGAACATCCAGTAGATGCAGACATAATTATTCCCTGCCCCGATAGTTCCACAACCGCCGCGCTTGGCTATGCGCAAGAGAGCGGAATTCGATTTGAAATAGGGCTTTTGAGAAATCATTATCTAGGCAAAACATTTATAGATCCTTCTCAAAATGTTCGTGAGCAAAGGGTGAAACTCAAATTCAACACAATAAACGGAGTGCTGAAAGATAGAAGAGTGTGCTTGGTTGACGATTCCATTGTTCGCGGAACAACGCTGAAAATCCTCTGCAAAATGATACGAAACGCGGGAGCAAAAGAAGTTCATATTCGCGTTGCAAGCCCGCCTGTTGAACACCCGTGCAACTACGGAATGGATTTCCCAAGCCCAGCGGAGATGATCGCGAGCGCGCTCGCACCCGCAGAAGTCGCAAAAATGCTGGGCGTGGATAGCCTCGGTTATTTGAGCGTAAAGGGAATGCGAGAATGCACCGGCCTGCCGGACGATTTTTGCTGTGCCTGTTTTGACGATATTTATCCCGAATAATGCAATTCCCCGAAAAAATTTCCGCTTGCTTTGCCTCTAAATTTTCAGTTGGCAAAAACTGCCCGTTAAAAATGCAGGTTAAATTTTCCGAAAAAGAAAATCTTAAAAAAAATGGTTTTGTGTGCGACCCCACAGGGGACAAAAGAGCAGAAATAGAAACTAGAATTTTGCAAAAATACAATGGGCGGTTATTGGTTATGGCGAGCGATGAATGTGCTTTGCATTGCAGATTTTGTTTTAGAAAAAATTTGGAAAAAAAGAAAATCCAAAATTTGCCCGCAAAACTGCATAAAATTTTAAAAGAAGACAAAAGCATAAAAGAAGTTATTTTAAGCGGTGGCGACCCATTGATGCTCGGGAGCGATGAACTGCAAGCGATTTTTGAGAGCATTCCGAAAAACATAAAAATTCGCATTCACACTCGCCTGCCTGTAGCTTTGCCAAGCCGTTTTACTCCTGCATTGCTGCATTTATTCAAACAAAGAAGCCAACCTTTGATTTTCGTGACGCACGTGAATCACCCAAACGAGCTGGATAAAAAATCCGAGAAAATTTTTCGCGCACTAACAAAAATAGGCATTGTTGTTTTAAGCCAAAGCGTACTTTTAAAAGGCGTAAATGATAGTGCAAAAGTTTTAACCGAGCTTTTTGAAAAATTATTTTCCCAAGGCGTTTTGCCATATTATTTACACCAACTAGACAAAGCTCTCGGCACTGCGCATTTTGAAGTTCCAATGAAGCGAGCAAAATCCATTTTCAGGGAATTAAAGGAAAACTTGCCCGGTTATCTAGTGCCGAAATTTGTCAAGGAAGTGAAGGGGGCAAGGGCAAAAGTTTGGATTAACTCAAAAATTTTATAGCATTTTCAAATAATATTATTTCATTTTTGAACTTGCCAATGCCTGTATTGCAGCTATCGCAAACCCAACCGCGAACGTGCAAATCTTTATGGCTATGGTCTAAGGCTATTTTACCTGTCGATTTAGGTGTTGCTGTTTTATTGCAAACAGGGCAGCTGTAAAATTCCAATTCTGATTTATTTTTCTTCCGTGCCTTTCTTTTCTTTGAAATCGCATTAACTCCGTCTATTACTTTTTCGCAATCTTTGCAAGAAAGCCCTTCGGAAAAAGTTTTAGTGTTCAGCAATCTTTGACATACATTGCAAACTTTTTTCAAATATAAATCCCCAGTTTTTATAGGGTCAAAAACTTTATAATCGCCATTGGGAATTGAAATTGGTTCTTTGAACCAGATGAAATTAATTTTGCTCTCTTTTTTACCCTTGCTTTCAATAATTCCAACGCTATACTTTTTGAGTACTGCCCCATTCACCTTTATATCTTTGCTGATATAAACGAAAACATTGTCGCTTGCTTTACCTTTTTCTTTAATCATAGCTAAAATATAGTAAATTGTGCAACAAGCCACAAGGATAGGCTTAAGCCTTCAATGCTTTCTCATAAATATCCGCAAATTTGCGAATTCTCTCCTTTTCAGCGGCGGTAGGGATTGCCACCCAAGCGGCTTTTCTGTCGGGAGAAACTACAGATACATATTGCAGTTCTAAATTGGCTTTTTTGTCATCATATTCATTTTTCAATTTATCGAGCATACTATTAATCACAGCCTTGCTTTTTCCTGAATTTTCTATTTCTGCGGATTTTTTTGCAAACTCAACCGCCAATGCAGAAATCGTTTTTTCAAATTCCTCATCACTCATCGCAGGTTTTCTTTTTGTGTAAATTTTATTCCAGTCTAGCTTATTTACAGAAAGGTTATAGGCTGAGTTAGGTTGCGTAGCTTGCAGAGTTTGCGCAGTTATGTTGCTCTTTGATTTTCCCGTCAATATTTCAATTAGATTGAATTCTATTTTTCTCATTCTCTCTGAGACAATGCTTCGCATTTTGGTTTTTTGTTTAGAATTAAAAACTTCATCTATACGCATAAATATACCTCTAAGTTCTATATCGGCATATTATGGAAAAAGTTTAGCTGTTTTTTCTATATTACCTCAATGCAGAAAAAGCGACATACGGATAATTTTTCTTCTCATTTATTTTGGGATGTTCCCAAAAACAGTGTGGATTTGGATAAATATCCGCAATTCATAGTCAAGAGAGTTTTGGAATACGGCTTATTGGATGACTGGTTTTTTATCAAAAATTATTATGGCATTGAAAAAATTGCAGAAATCGCAAAAAATTTAAGGGAATTGGAACCCAGAGCTTTGTCTTATATTGCTGCGGTTTCAAAAACGCCGAGAGAAAAGTTTAGATGCTACAATTATCAGCAATTGAACAAAACACATTTGAACTCTTAAAAAAGTTGCAAAAATTGCCATTGCTGGCAAAAACCCGCCTTGTCGGTGGAACGGCTCTTGCTTTGCAAATCGGTCACAGAAAATCCATAGATTTGGATTTTTTTGGAGAACTTGATTTTGAAATCCAAGAATTGATAGACAGCATAAAAGAATTTGCAGACCTCACAATTTTATCGGAGTCAAAAAATATTCATATTTATTCAATAAATGGAATAAAAGTTGATTTTGTCAATTACAAATATCCTTGGATAGATAATGCGATATGCGAAGAAGGTATTTTGCTTGCAGGCATTAAAGATATAGCTGCTATGAAAATATCCGCTATAATAGGCAGAGGCACCAAAAAAGATTTTATAGACATTGCGTTTTTATTGCAAAAATTTTCCCTTAAAGATATTTTGGATTTTTATTCCTCAAAGTATAATGACGGCTCCATTTTTGCAGCTATGAAAAGTTTAACCTATTTTGACGATGCAGAAGGCGATATTATGCCAGATATGCTGATAAAAAAATCTTGGAAACAGGTGAAGAAAGAAATTATATTTCGTGCGAGTACAATATGAAATGTATATGCACGATAGCACTCATTCTGGCACAATTTTTGCGTGTACAAAAATAGCTTAGCTGCTTAAATTCAAATTCCGAGCACCCATTTCCAAATAGGAATGCACTCTATCTTTTCGCTTTTGAATTCTATTGTTTTTTCTTCGTCTAAGGTTATTAGCAACATCTTTTTTGCCTCAAGTTTTTTCCGGATTTTTAACATACTATCAAGCTCCCGTTCTTCTGTTTGCCTAGAAAGTGAATAGGCAACCTGAATAAGCGTTTTTATTTTTGGAATATAAAAATCAACTTCTGCGCCATCTTTTGCAAAATAAAATTCGCTGCTGAATCGTTTTTTTAAATTTATGGCAACGATATTTTCCAAAAGCTTTGTTTCTGGGCTATCTTGCATAATGGTTATTAAACCGTTATCTATAAAATAATACTTCTTTTGGCTTTCTCTTTCCGTTATTTTTGCCAAGCAATTTTTAACGCTGAAAATCAAAAAAGATTCTTCCAAAAAATTCAAATATTCTATAACTGTGCTTGCCCCTATGGGCGTTCCTATTGATTGAATTATATTTTTCATTCTGTTGAAAGATATTTCATCGTGAATGCTCTCGGATAGTTTAGACACAAGGATTTTAAGAGCAAAATCATTCCTTATTTTATATCTGGCAATCAAATCCCCATAAAACACTTTTTTGTAAAGGTTTTCAAGCCATAAGCGTTTTTCCTTGAAATGCAAAAGTTCTGGAAAGCCGCCGAATTTAAAAAAATCATTAAATTTTCTGCGAATTTCATAGCGTTTGTTTGAGAATTGCCAATGCTCAGTTAATTTAACCTTGTTCGCCGCCAAATATTCCGAAAAGGAAAATGGATATATGTTTTTTATTAAATACCTGCCACCAAGCGTGGTAGCCATTTCTTTTGAAAGCATTTTCGCATTGCTGCCCGTTATGAATATTTTGTATTCTTTTGAATCGGCAAGCCTTCTGGAGAATTTTTCCCAGCCATCTATATTTTGTATTTCATCTAAAAATAAAACAGGAGTCTCTTTGAATAGGCTTTTATAGGCATCTAAGAGCAATTGAAAATGCGAGGCGTTGAAAGTTAAAAGCCTGTCATCTTCAAAGTTAATGTATAGTATTTTTTTTGCAGAATATTTTTTTATGTATTGCTTTATTATCTGAAATAGGCAAAAAGTTTTTCCCGCCTGCCTGGGACCTACAAAAATGTAGTTTCCTTTTGCCTCCAGAGCAAGCTCTCGCTCAGAAAGTTCTATTTTCTGAACCGCTTCTTGGTTTTCCACCAAAATTCTCTGCAAGAGATTGATGTCTATTTTATCTTCCATACAGGATAATATAGCAAATTTTTATCTTATATGCAGGATAGCTAAGCCGTCAAGCAGCCAACTTCCTATCCAAAGTGCTTAAACTCTCCCTCAACCTTTCCTTTTCAATTTCAACCCTTGGCGGAATGCTTGCGAGATTTTCGCCGGGGAAAGGCGTTGTGCTCGCTACTTCCAAACAATAGTCCATGCCTTCGGCAAAATTTTTTGCGGCTGTTTTTAGCCAAGCAGCGAGGTCTTTATCGCCGTTGAATTTTTCAACTTGCAAAGCAAACCAATTGCCGTACATCTCAACTTCTTTTGCGAACATGTGCGGGCGTTCCGGCGGAGTTAAGTCTGCTATGCGGCCGTAAATGTGGTCTATCATCTCTTGCATATCGTAGCTTCGGTTGAACCAAGCTATGTTTGGACCCGGGCAAATTGCTTGCGGAGCATCTTCTGGTTTTTCTGCACCGAAGAAAATTAAACCACTGTTGCCAAGATGGTCGCAAATACACTGCTTTGCATAAACATCTTTTCGCAAATTTTCTTTTTGCTCTTCGCTTGCATCGCTTTCTTCAATTTGCTTTAATTTGCGCTCTTGATAAAAGCGGCTCGCTTTGCACACAGGGGCTTCGCTGAACTCCGTGTTGTTTTGCAAAAATCCTTTCACGCAAGGGCTGCCGGGTTTTCCCGCTGCTATTTGCCTTTGCTGATATTTTTCGGAACCCGAACCGCGCAAATTGTTGAAATATATGTCCAGTGGAGAAGCATCGCTCATATACAAATCTTGGGGCGTGGCTTTTTCCAGTTGCTCTCTTGTTTCTTTATCAACGGGGCTAACCTCTGGCACAAGCAAAAATGGGCTTCCCCAGCCGGTGCCGTCCATTCCATAGTATTCAAGCATTCTCAAATCTTCGCCGTAATTTCCAATGCCGCCTTGAACGGTGATTCTCGGTGGAG
>Ga0268262_10001248_pt1 | contig 31876 bp, 25 predicted proteins | sample TergutNc150P3_FD_190354 | JGI IMG/M metagenome (GOLD analysis project Ga0268262, IMG submission 190354) | Nasutitermes corniger P3 segment gut microbial community from laboratory colony in Florida, USA - Nc150 P3 (SPAdes) (version 2) | ecosystem: Host-associated > Arthropoda: Insects >... | reverse complement strand
CGAAGCCTTCGGCTTCATAGATAAATGCGGGGCTAAACCCCGCATTTTCAATCAAAGTCAAAATCTTTTGACTTTATCTGTTGACTGAAGTTCGGGGGTTTAGCCCCCGAACTATCTATGGAAGGCGCAGCCTTCCGTCTAAAAAAGATTTAAAGAATTTAAAGACTTTAAAGAATTTGACTTTACCAACACCGGCAACCACAATTCCCAAACACAACCATACAAACCAATCCCCGAATCTATTGTACAGCGTCTTAACCCGATAAACGCAAACATCGCGCACCAACATATCCCGCGTGTAAAGCCCCGTCTTTTCCAATATTCTCCCGTATGGATCAACGAACATACTTATCCCCGAATTCGCCGACCGCGCCAGCGTTATTCCGTTTTCTATAGACCGCGTCTGCGCCATGACCGCGTGCTGGTACGGGCCGGAAGTGCGTCCGAACCATCCATCGTTCGTTACCTGCACCAGCATGTTCGTTGAATCTGTAAGCCGACGCCTTACAAAATCGGGAAAGATTATCTCGTAGCAGATGTACGGGGCGATCACCAAATTCTCATTTATACGGAAGATCGATTCGCTATCTCCCCTCTTAAAGCTCGCGCCGCCGAGGTTTACCCTTGACAGGATGGGAAACCTGGCCTCAAACGGCATTATCTCCGAGAACGGCACCAAGAGAATCTTGTTGTAGTGGATTAGGCTGTCTCCGCCGACATCGGTCAAAAATACCGTATTGTAGGCGTCGTAGTCTTGTTTTATCGCGTCTTTGTTATAGTCCCAATGCAAGGCGCCGACCATAATCGGGGCGTCAGCGTCTTTTGCCCACGTCAGCACTTGTTCTTTTATGTCCGGGCGTCTGTCCAGATAGCACATCAGCGCGCTCTCTGAGAATATGATAAAGTCTGGTTTGCTCTTTGCCGCCACTCTGACCATACTGTCGCTCACCGATACGGCGGTGTCGAGCGAGCCTCTGCCCCAGTGGAACTGATCCATGTAGCTCTGCATAAGCGCGATCTTGGAAGTTGGCGTTTGCGGTGCTTTAACGCTCATCCTGATTGCGCCCCATACGGAAATAGCCAATGTCAACGTGGCCCACACGGCGACGTTGCGCCATTGACGGCGGCGCGTACCCTCGCCAGATTTGTACGCCCTCAGCAATTCCCACAGAGCAATGTTGCCGAACACGATTATATAGGAGAGGCCCCACACGCCGGTGACCGACGAGAGCTGCGCAAGCGGCAGAATCCCCGCCGCGCTGTACCCGAGGTACGACCACGGGAAGGCTAAGTCGGTCGTCGTCCTGAAGTACTCCACTAATACCCATACCGCCGGATATACAATAATATACAGTCGCGGCAGGCGGCGCGTAGAGTAACGAAAAGCCATTGCGGCGGCGAAGTAGAGCGCGCCCCACACTAGCGATATCAGTACCACGCCTATTAGAATCAGTATCCAGAATCCGCCGGCGGTGTCAAAGCCTATCCAATAGTACTGGCCCAAGGTCATTGCGGCGCAGTGGAGGTAGGTATGTATCAACGCCCTGCGGCGCGGCGCCCTCGTGGCGAAGTAAAAGAGCGGGATCAGCGCCGCAAAGGCCAACAGCGGCATGGGCGTGAGGGCTATGTGCAGCATACCGCTGAACGGCGGCAGGCAGAGCGAGTAGAGAAGCCCGCAGACGATCGGTATCCAAAAGCGGTTCGCTCCGGTGTAGTAGGCGTCGATTTTTTTAAGAATTATTTGCAGCATCTGAACCCTGTGTATAAATATTTTTTGTCTTTGTCAAGCGTCACGCCCGATTCGCAGCCGCTCTCTTCGGGGCCGCTCTGGTAGAACCCGCCGAACGCCTGAGCTTTGGCGGATGCGGCGGCGGGCATCGTCCACTCTGCGGCGTTGCCGCTCATGTCGTAGAGGCCAAGCTTCCCCACGCACTCGCCGAAAGCGCCTGCCGGCATAAGCGCGTTCTTTGACTTGGGATTGCCAAGCGTGTTGCACCGAGTGTCGCCGAACTCATCGCCGTAGGGGTAGGAGCTGCCGTCCGCGGGTTTGTAGTCGCTGCCGTTTCGGCAGGCGCGTTTCCACTCGTCCGGCGTGCAGAGCCTCTTGCCCGCGTCCTCGCAGGTCTTTGCCGCCTCGTGCCAGCTCACGTTTGTGAGCACCGCGGCACCGCTACGGTTCGGCCACTCGTATTTGTCAACGCAGAACTTACCGCTCGCCACCGCGGCCATGTCGTTGGGGCAGATTACCACGCGCACGGTGTCCGTAGCTGTGTTGCCCTCGGTGTCGGTCACCCTGAAGACCGGTTTGGCGTAGGTTTTGAATACGTACTCGGTCTCGCCCGACGATTCCGAACTCCAGTCGAAGGCGCCGTCGCCGTCAAAATCCCACTCGTACTTTACGATCTTGCCGTCGGGCGAGGTGCCCGTCCCTTTCAGTTTCACTTTGCCGCCGGACTTGGGCATGACGTCCGCTCCGGCTTTTGCGGTGGGGCGCCGGCTTCCCACGCTGACCGTCGCCGTATCGCTGGCCGTCGAGCCGTCGGCGAGTCTCACCGCGAAGACTGCTTTTTGGTCGCCGGACTTTGCGAACGTATGCGAAACGGCGGCGTTTTCCGTCAAGACATAGTCAGGTTTTCCGCTATGCGTTACATACCATTCGTATCGCTCGATCTTGCCCTTGTGGCTATTGGCGTTTCCGAGCATCTTGACCGGTTTGTTGAGCATGGTTTTGTACGGTCCGCCGGCGCTTATCGCCACTTGGCCGGGTACGACCCAGACCTTTACCGTCTGCGAGGCGAGTATCCCCCTATCTCCCACGATCTCGCACGTTACTATAAACTCGCCCGTCTTTTCCAGCGCGGTTGTAACCTGCGGCGTCTGCGTTTTGGACACGATTTGCTCGCCGACCCCGACCCCCTCGAACCGCCACACATAGGAGGTCACGGCGGCGCGTCCGGCGGTGCCGCATTTGAGCGTGAACTCCTCGCCGGAGAATATTCGCCTCGGACCTACGATATGCTCGATCATGAACCCTTCCTCATGTTGCGCCGGTTGCGGTTGCGCGACGTTATTTTGCGCGGGCTGCGGTTGCGCTACGGTTTTCATTGTATCGGTCTGGAGCGGTGCCTGTACCACCGGTCTCAGCGCCGTATCTTTGGGCGTCGGGCTTGCCGCCGGGCGTAGCGCGGCCTTTTTCTCCGCCGCCGCCGTGTCCGAACCGGGTTTGCACATACCCTGGGAGACCCCCTTATCAATGACCGTCTCGCCAACCCAGTTCCTGAGCCGTTCTATCGCGGCGTCGCGGGCGTCCGTAACGGCCTCGTCCTCAGAGATCCCGGCCGCGTCGAGCACCGCGGCCTCGCACGACGAGATCACTTTCGACTCTCCGCCGCGCCGAACCATCGCGCGTCCGCCCAAAACAAAAAACTCCGCAAGCCGTCCCGACGTATCTATCTCAAGCGCCGCGTAAGTACCCGTCGCGATACCTATCGCCATGTCCCCGAAGCGGCATTGCATAGGTCGCCCGCCCGCCGGCACGGAGAAGTAGTACCCCCCCTTCTCGGCGGAGATCACGCAACTCTCCGCCTCTGTCGGCGGCAGAAACCGAAACGACGCCTCTTCGTTGACGAACACGTTTATAGACCCCGACGATATCTTGATCTTGGACGCGCCCCTCGTAACGAGCGCGTCGTGGGGCATAAACCGCGTTCCCACGGAAATAGAATAGGATTCGCCGCCCCGGCTAAACGAGACGCTGCCGACGACAATCCGCGCCTCGGCCACGCCGTCGCTCTTCTTCTTCTCAAAAACCGAGCAGGAGGAAACGGCAAGCGCCAAACATACTGCGGCGGCATAGGTTACCATACGTATAGAGGAGTTTGTAAACACGTGGCTATTCTCTCGGAATGTGGGTTATATGGGTACGGTAACGGCTACAAAGCGTAAAGACAGGGTCATTACGACGTTTGTTCCGTTATTATTTAGACAATTCTTTCAATAATCAACTAATATATATCAGTGCGCGGATAAATTGCAACATTATTTGATTCTGATTAGGCGGATATATGCGCGCTCAATTTTTTTTGCTTCAACCGTGACCTTGATATATATTCAATACATATAACAATAATCCAATCTATCTTTTCTAAGGAGAGTACGCTATGAAAGTACGCGCAATCCTAACCGCCATAACCGCCGCGCTCGTCTGTTGCACGGGCATCGCCGACGCGCAAACCGAAGCTCTAAAGCCCGTAACGCTTAAGAAGCCTGATCTGACGCGTAAGGCCGCGCTCATGGAGGCCTTGTCCAAGCGTATGTCCACGCGTGAGTTCGGCGCCAAAAAGCTCTCCGAGCAGGATTTGTCCGATCTGCTCTGGGCTGGCAACGGCGTAAACCGCGCCGCTACGGGCGGCAGGACGGCGCCGTCGGCCCGCAACGCCCAGGACATCGACATCTACGTGGTAACGCCGGAGGGGGCTTACCTCTACGACGCTAAGAAAAACGAGCTTTCGCCCGTGGCCGCGGGCGACCACCGCGCGGTCATAGCCCCGCATCAGGCCTTTGTCGCCACGGCGCCGGTCAACCTGCTTCTGGTCTCCGACTACAGCCGCTTCTCCGGCGGCGCGAACGACGCCGGCACGGCGTCCATGGCCGCGCTCGACGCGGGCATTGTGTCGCAAAACATCTCGCTCTTCTGCGCGGCGGCCGGGCTTGTCACCGTGCCGAGGGCGATGATTGACGCGGAGAAGATTGCTTCCGCGCTGAAACTCAAGGGGACGCAGAAGATATTGCTTAATCATCCGGTTGGGTATCCTAAATGATAGACTATGGGCGGCCCGAAGCGGCCGCCCTCTGCCTCACGTCTTCGGACGCCGCTTAAAACCGGCGATACCATGTTACTTTTTTGCGGGGGGCGGGGCCGACGGCTGTTGTTCGGCCGAACGAGGCGGCGCTTTTTTGTTTTTCTGCGGGGCGAATTTGAACATTGCGAGCTTTGACTTGTTCAAACCGGCGATGTCGTTCTCATCGGCGAAATAGTTGTCGCGCACATCCAACTCCGAGAGAGCGGCGTTCTTCGACGCGTCGAGCGCGGTTAGTTGGTTCTGGCCGCAGGACAGCCACGTTAGCGCGGTATTGTTCGACAAGTCGAGCGCGGTCAATCGGTTGTTGTAGCACCAAAGCTTTTTCAGCGCGGCATTCCTGGATATATCGAGCGCGGCAAGTCGGTTGTTGTAGCAATACAACGCCTCCAGAGCGGCATTATTCGACAAGTTAAGCGCGGTCAATTGGTTGCTGTCGCAATCCAACTCCGCGAGCGCGGTATTCTTTGACACGTCAAGCGCCGTCAATTTGTTGAAGGAGCAGTTCAACTCCGCGAGCGCGGTATTTTTTGACACGTCAAGAGCGGTCAATTTGTTGACGGAGCAATCCAACCGCGAGAGCGTGGTATTATTCGACACATCAAGCCCGGTCAATTCGTTGCCCTCGCATCCGAACAACCACAGCGCGGGACTCTTCGACACGTCGAGCGCGGTCAATTGGTTGCCGTCGCAAGCCAATACGGTAAGTTTGGTATTATTCGACACGTCAAGCGCGGTCAATTGGTTCCACGCGCAAGCCAACACCGTCAGCTTGGTATTCTTAGACACGTCAAGCGAGGTCAGTAGGTTGTTGTCGCAACGCAGTTCGTCAAGCTCGACATTTTTCGACACGCCGAGCGCGATCAATTGGTTATCGGAGCAATTCAGCTCGGTCAGTTTGGTATTATTCGACAGGTCAAGCGCCAGTATGTTGTTGTAGGAACACACCAGCTTTGCCAGGGCCGTAAAATGTTCTATGCCGGAAAGGTCGGATATACCGTTATTGCTCACGTCTATCGAGGCGATGCTTTTCACATCGCTGTCTAATATCGGCGCCGGGGATGCTTTGCCGATCTCGTAGTACACCGCCGCCCTGAATCGAATGTCCCTGATCTTATCCGTAATATCCGTTTGCCCGAACGCCGCCCCCGCGGCGACGCACACCGCCGCCGTAATTTTCAGAAACAAACCAGCGCCTAACCTCATAATGCCTATCCTTTCAAGAACCGCGCCCATCGGCGTCGTTCCATATCATCAAAATAGTACATGGGGATTATGAAGTCAATAGTGAAGTAATAAAGTATTGAAAGGCGGTTTCGCGTCGGAATTGGGTTGAGGCGGCGCCTTGCAAAGTGGGCGGCGGCGACAAAATCAACCTCGGCGCCGGTTGCGCGATATATATTTATAGGGTGAAAACGACCGTACTGCACTCCGTCCACGCCGCGCTCGGCGCCAAGATGTCCCCGTTTGGCGGGTATGACATGCCCATCCAGTACGCCGGGGGGATCATAGCCGAACACGGCGCGGCACGCTCCGGGGCGGCGCTCTTCGACACATGCCACATGGGGGAGTTTATACTGAGCGGCCCCTCGGCCGCCGCCGACCTCGACAGGCTGCTGACCAACGAAGTGGCCAATCTCGCCGCGGGAGCCTGCCGGTACGGGTTCCTATGCAACGAAGGCGGCGGGGTGATAGACGACCTGATTACCTATAGGCTCGAGGATGACAAGTTCATGGTGGTGGTGAACGCGGCGGGCGAGGACGGCGACCTGGATTGGATTAAAAAGCACGTCTCCAAGGGCACGACCGTCAAGAACCTCTCCCACGCCACGGCCAAAATAGACCTGCAAGGCCCCAAATCGCCCAAAATAGCCGCGTCGTTGCTCCGGGACCCGTTAAACGGCCTAAAATACTACCGTTTTACGCATAACTACTACAAAGACGAAAAAATCATACTCAGCCGCACCGGCTACACCGGGGAGATCGGTTTCGAGATATATTGCCCCGCAACCGCCGCCGAGAGCTTCTGGAACGACTGTATGGCCCTAGGCGCCGTCCCCGCCGGTCTTGGTGCGAGGGATATTCTGAGGCTGGAGATGGGCTACCCCCTCTACGGCCACGAACTCTCCGCCGACAGAAACGCCGCCCTGTCCGGCTTCGCGCACGCGATCTCGAAAAACAAGCCGTTCATCGGGTCGGACAAAGTATTGGACCCCTCCCGTCACAATCTCACATTGTCGGGGATAAGCCTGGACGGCCGGCGGACGGCGCACGGCGGCGACACCGTGACAGCCGGCGGCAAGACCATCGGTACGGTAACAAGCGGCTGCTTCTCCCCGACGCAAGGTCACGCGATAGCGTTAGCCTATATCAATAAGGAATCAGCCGGTATTGACACGGCGGTATCGATAATCAGCGGTAAGAACGAATTAACCGGCAAAATAACCGCGACGCCGTTCTATAAAAACGGAACGGTTAGGGGCGACATTAATCTATATTTGTAATGTGTATTGACGTTGAATTTTAGGAGTTGTGATTTTCTGGATTGCTTCGCTACGCTCGCAATGACGGTCATTGCGAGGAGCGAAGCGACGAAGCAATCCAGTGTTAGTATCAATATACGGTTGATTTTAAATCTTTCAAGGAGGCAATTCATGGTCTCGCCGGATCTCAAGTACTCCAAGACCCACGAGTGGGTAAGGCCCGAAGGCGGCGCCGCTACGGTGGGTATAACCGACCACGCACAAGACACATTGGGCGACATAACCTTCGTTGAGCTGCCCAAGGTCGGCGCTCAGCTCAAGCAAGGTTGCGAGTCCGGCGTGATAGAATCCGTAAAGGCGGCAAGCGACCTGATGTCGCCGGTATCGGGCGTCGTCGCGTCGGTCAACGGCGCATTAGACTCCGCGCCGGAGACCATAAACAGCGACCCCTACGGCGCGGGCTGGCTCTACACGGTCACGCTCGCGGACGCTTCGGAGCTAAGCGGCCTGATGGACGCGGCGGCGTATGAGAAGTTTTTGGAAAGCGAGTAGGCCGATGTATCAATACGCAAATTCTTTTCGATAGACAAAAGGATAACATAAATGCCCTTCATAACGGTAACAGCCGCCCAACGCGCCGAGATGCTGAAGACCTGCGGAGCCTCGTCCATCGACGATCTCTTCACGGATATTCCTGACACCCTCGCCCCGCCGCCGTCGGCCAAGGATTTCTTTAATACGGATGGACTCTCCGAGTTTGAAGCGTTGACAGAATGCGAACAGTTGGCTTCGGCGAACGACACTCGCTTGATTTCCTTTCTCGGTGGCGGTTTCTACGACCACTTCATCCCCGCCGCCGTGGACGCCATAGCTTCCCGCAGCGAGTTCTACACAGCTTACACGCCCTATCAGCCCGAACTGTCGCAGGGCACGCTGCAGGCCATATACGAGTACCAGTCTCAGATATGCCGCCTGACGGGAATGGAGGTCTCCAACGCTTCGCTTTACGACGGAGGGACGGCGATTTTCGAGGCTTGTAAGATGGCGCTGGCCGTCACGGATAGGAGTACGATTGTCGTCGACATGGGGGTCAACCCCATATACCGAAAGATGCTGAAAACGCATACCATAAGTTTAGGGGTAGATATAGCAGAGGTGCCGACCCTGCGTGACTGGACGCTTGATCGATCATCCATAAACGGCCGCATAGACAATAGCGTCGCGGCCGTCGTCCTGCAGAACCCGAACTTTTTCGGGATTATCGACGATCATACCGACGTGGTTGACAAATGCAAAAGCGTCGGCGCATTAGCCATCCAGTCTGTCAACCCGTTGGCTTTGGCGTTGATAAAGCCGCCAGGGGAGCAGGGCTTCGACATCGCGGTGGGGGAGGGGCAGTCTATGGGCATACCGCTCTCCTTCGGCGGGCCGTACCTTGGTTTCATCGGCGCTAAGAAGGCGCTGGCGAGGAAGATGCCGGGAAGGATAGTGGCGCGAACCGCTGACACAAGCGGGCGCGAAGGCTTTGTGCTGTCGCTTCAAGCGCGGGAACAGCATATCAGGCGCGAAAAGGCTACCTCCAACATCTGCTCGAACGAGGCGCTTTGCGCTTTAAGGGCGCACGTCTACCTCTCGCTGATAGGGAAAAACGGGCTTGTTGATGTTGCGTCGCTGTGTCACAACAAGGCGGTCTACCTGCGTGAGCGTATCAAAGAGTCCATACCGGCCATAAAGATGTATGACGATGCGCCGATATTCAACGAGTTTGTTATTGATTTGCCGATAAGCGCCGATAAATGCGTGGAAGCGATGTTGGCCAAGGGTTTCGCCGCCGGAATCCCTATCCGTAAATACTACAATTACGAAGGCGCGGACAAAGCGTTGCTTGTGGCTGTGACGGAGAAGAGGACGCGGCGCGAAATGGACGAGTTTGTTGATAATCTGCGGGAAGTTGCGGGGTAGCGCCTATTTAGTGCGCCTCTCCCCAATGCTTGCCGATACCGGCGTCGACTTTCAACGGCACCTTGAGTTCGCACGCTTTGCTCATTTCCTCTTTCGCCCACCGCGCGAACTCCTCGGCGCTCTCCGCGGGCGTTTCAAATACCAGTTCGTCGTGGACTTGCAGCAGCATTTTGGATTGCGGCCACTTGTCGGGCATTTTTTTGTGCAAGTTGATCATTGCGACTTTTATAATATCCGCTGCCGTCCCCTGCACGGGCGTGTTGATCGCCGTGCGCTCGGCGGCTTCCCGTATCGTTCGGATTGTGGAGTTGATTTCCGGCAGATAACGTTTGCGTCCCAATATTGTTTCCGAGTATCCGCGGTCGCGTGTTTTCTGTATCTCCGTGTCTATGAACGCCCTGATGGACGGGAATTGGTTGAAGTATGACTCTATGAAGTTTTTCGCTTCTGTATATGAGATATCGAGTTGCTTGGAGAGGTTTATAGGCCCCATGCCGTACATTAGCCCGAAGTTTATGGTTTTGGCGGCGCGCCGCATTTCCGGTGTTACTAACTCCGGGTGTACGCCGTAGATGGCCGACGCGGTTTGGGCGTGGACGTCTTTGTCGTCTGTAAACGCTTGAACCAGCGACGGGTCGCCGGAAAAGTGCGCCAGTACGCGCAGCTCTATTTGCGAGTAGTCGGCGGAGACCAATAGGCAACCCGGTTGCGCGATGAATGCTTCCCTGATTTTGCGTCCGCTCTCTGTGCGTATTGGGATATTCTGCAAATTGGGATTCGTGCTCGATAGGCGTCCGGTGGCCGTTATCGCTTGGTTGAAAGAGGTGTGGACGCGCCCCGTTTGCGGCAGCACCTGCGTAGGGATCGCGTCAATGTAAGTGGAGAGCAGTTTTTGCTTTTCGCGGTAGTCAAGTATAGACATCACTATCGGGGTGTCGGCGGCTAAGCTCTCCAGCACCTCTACGCTTGTTGACTGGGAACCGCCTTTTGTTTTTTTGCGGCTGCGCAGGCCGAGTTTGTCGAAGAGTATCTCCGCCAATTGTTTAGGCGAGTTTAGGTTAAATTCTTGTCCGGCAAAGGCGTATATGGCGCGTGTGATGCGCTCGATTTCGGCGGTGTACTCGGAGGAGAGCCGCGATAGGAGTTCGGTGTCTATTAGCATCCCGTGCCATTCCATATCCGCCAAAACCGCTTCCAAAGATATTTCAATGTCTCTAAACAAATTTGCGCAGCCGCGCTCGTCCATGATGGGCAGGAGCTTATCCCGCAGGAGCAGGGCGGCGCAGGCCGCGTCGGCGGTCGGGGCGCTGTCGGCGAGCGGGTCGATGAATCCGCCGCCGTCGCGCCAATCACCGACCGTCTTTATGTCAACGCCTATATGTTCGCCTACAAGCTCCGCGAGATCGTAGCGGCGCTTTCCCGGGTCTATTACGTAGGCGGCGAGCATTGTGTCGAAAGCGACGCCGCGCAACGTAATCCCGTCGCGCCTCAGAGCCATTGAAAGGTGCTTTAGGTCGTGGCCGATCTTGCCTATTTGCGGCGACTCGAACACAGGGGCAAGGATTTTCAGCGCCTCGGCCCTGTCAAGCGATTCGCTATTGTCGCCGTCGTTTTTATCGACCGTTTCATGCCCGTCCAAACCGTCGAATAGATCAATGGTAACGGCGGAGCCGGAATGTGGTTTCGTACGTCGGCTGTCGCCGTCAATCCGTGCGTAGAACGCCTCCATAGGGTCAACAGCGAACACGATTCCTCTGAGTTTCGCAATTCTTGGATGAGTTCCCACAACCGCCGCGTCAACGGATACATCGCCGCGTTTGCGTATAGTTTCTACGATATCCCGTAATTGAGCGATTGAGTTGACTGTTTTCATAATCGGCTCAAACTTCTTCCTCGCGCCGAAGAGCGGGTTTCGCAGCATCGAGAAAAACTCCAGTTCGCTTAGCAGCGCCTTGGAACGCGGAATGTCAAAATCAACGCGCTTGAAGTCGTTTAAGGAGACGTCAAGCTCAACGTCGTCACGTAAAGTAACAAGCATTTTCGATATGGCAAGCGCCTCCTTTTGTTCGCGGATCTTATTGGCGTGCTTTATCGATTCGATTAGGGAGGGATTTTCTAATATTTGATCGACCGTCAGCGTCTCCAAAATTTTTGCGGCGCCCTTGGGGCCGATACCGAGTACTCCCGGAATGTTGTCCGATGAGTCGCCTACGAGCGCCAGATAGTCCAAAATCTTCTCAGGCGGCACTCCCATTTTGTCAAGCACGTCACGCGGTTTCATGGGGGAGAAGACCCCCGACCCGTCCGGCGCCAGCATGGTCACGTTCGGGCCGATGAGTTGCATGAGGTCCTTGTCCTTGGTCACCAAAAATACCTCAAACCCCTCCGAGAGCGCTCGCTTGGTGAGCGAGGCTACGATATCGTCCGCCTCAAACCCGTCCTTTTTGACGACTGGGATGTTGAACGCGTCGAGCAACTCGAATATGCGCGGCATCTGCTGCTTAAGGTCGTCGGGCATCGCCTCACGATTGGCTTTGTACTGTTCGTAGGCCGCATGGCGGAAAGTGGGGCCGGAACTGTCCATCGCCACCGCCAAGTACGGGCAGCCGTAGGCCTCTATGAGGCGCAGCAGATAGTTTGCGAAGCCGTAAATCGCGCCGGTGGGGAAGCCCTTTGAATTTATGAGCGGGCTGCGGATAAGGGCGTAGTAGGCGCGGTAGGCGAAAGCGTAACCGTCTACTATGTATAGTCTTTTATCGTTCATAAAGGTATTGTAGTATTAAAGCCCGATAAATTTCAAAAAATCTTTCACGGTACCCGTACTATTCGACAAATTCCACCGCTTGACTAGTTTGTGATACTCGTTGTCTTCCCGATTTTCTTTTTTTACGTTTGCGATAACGGCGTCAATATCAATACAGCCCTTAGAACACTTTATCGCGTTGCACTTCATTACCTCGTTTAGTGTGATTTCCGTGACTTTTTTGCCTTCGAAATCCATACTGTATGGGAATGTACGGCAGGTCTGCGGCCTTGCCTCGTATGCGGAGCAGGCCTTTTCCGGCGTTTGAAAGATACACCGTTCGCCGCGCTTGCGCAGCACCATAGCGCGCCTGACCGATTTGAATTTTATCCACAGCCCAGAATCCTCGTCGTAGGCCATTTCAGAGGACGGACAGAAACGCACCAACGCGCTTACCGACAAGCCGGTGTGTTTGACGAGCCTCGCCACGTCTTTATGGGTGACGGGAACGACGGGGATACAGCAACAGTCGCCGCAACGGGCGCACTTTACTTTGGTATACTTCGGAAGTGTTGACAAAGTGTGTTATCCTTTAAAAATATTAAATCAAGTTCTTTTAAAATTAAATTCTTTTTAAGACGAAGCCTTAAAACATATAAATCTTTTTTAGACGAAGCCTTCGGCTTCATAGATAAATGCGGGGCTAAACCCCGCATTTTCAGTCAAAGTCAAAAGACTTACAACACGCAATGACAGACTAAGGTTTTTGACTTTGACTTTGCAGTTGACTGAAGTTCGGGGGTTTAGCCCCCGAACTATCTATGGAAGGCGTAGCCTTCCGTCTAAAAAAGAATTTGATTTTAAAGATCCTCCTAATTCAATAACAAATAAGCCTCGATAAACATATCTATATCCCCATCCAACACTGCCGAAGTATTGCTGGTCTCCGCCTCCGTGCGATGGTCTTTTACCATATTGTATGGATGTAAAACATAGGAGCGTATCTGACTGCCCCACTCTATTTTCTTTTTCTCCGTTTGCTTAGACTCCCGCTCCCGCTCCTCTATTTCCTTGTAGTGCTGGCGGACCCGCGCCTTCAGTATCTTCAGCGCCGTCGACCTGTTCTTTATCTGCGAACGCTCGTTTTGGCAGGCCACCACTATCCCCGTGGGTATGTGCGTCATCCGCACCGCGCTGTCGGTCTTGTTTATGTGCTGCCCCCCCGCGCCGCTCGACCTGTACGTGTCTACCCGGATATCCTTTTCATCCAATTCGTAATCCTCAATCTCGTCCATTATGGGGTAGGCGTAGACGGATGAGAACGACGTATGGCGCCGGGCGTTGGAGTCGAAGGGGGAGATCCGCACCAACCTGTGGACGCCCGTCTCGGCCTTGAGGTGTCCGTAGGCGTACTCGCCCTTGACCTCAAGCGTAACGGACTTCAGCCCCGCCTCGTCGCCCGGGGAGCTTTCCAGCATGTTGTACGAGTACCCCCGGCGCTCCATGTAGCGGGCGTACATTCGGTAGAGCATCTCCGTCCAGTCGCAAGATTCCGTGCCGCCCGCCCCGCTGTGGATGGTGACTATCGCGTCCGCCGCGTCGTCCTCGCCGCCCATCTTGCGGATGAACTCTATCCGCGCCACCTCTTTCTCCAACTCCGCCGCCTGACCGCAGAGGTCGGCGAGCGTAGCCTTGTCGCCCTCCTCCGTGGCTAGCGCGTAGAGTTCGGAGATGTCGTTTGCGTCGGTGTTCGCCTTGTCCCAGGGTTCCACCACCCGCTTCAGGTCTTTTATGCTCTTTAGAACCTTCTGCGCCGCGGAGGCGTCGTCCCAGAACCCGTCTTGGGCCGACCGAGACTCAAGCTGCATGATTTGATTCTTCTTCCCGTCTATGTCAAAGATACCCCCGGAGGTTATCGACGCGGGACTTTAGGTCGCGGAGGCGTTGCGGGTCAAGGGCCTCGGCGGCGGCGGTTACGGCGGTGGCGGCGTTCATGTATTGGCGCTCCAAACGGGTTTATTTGTTGGTTTTGTATATAAATATAGATTATGCGGGGGGTTGAGAGGCGGAAAATATTGTCGAAACCGATAATTTTTTATTTTCCATTGACTTTTTAACTCCTATATTTTATATTAAATTAGCGGTCATTATAGGTGGCGGCAAGGCTTGGATTTCCGGGTCGGTTAAAATATAGCCATGATAGGGGGGATACTATGGTGTTGGCGACATTGATTTTACCGGCAGCGGCTTTGCTGTCGGTCATATCCGTAGCGCGTGTTTGGGCTGATACGAGAGCCGTGTTGGAGATTGGCACGTCATTTGCTACCCCCCCCCCCCCCCCATTTTTTGCATGTCATAACTCGTTGTAAATCAAAGACTTACGCCACGTTACTTAAGACTGCATATCCTATTGACACAGTAGGATATTTGGCGGGTTGTTACCGCTTACCGCACTATTCGCCTTATCCAACAAACAATTACACGGGAGGCTTTTATGAGCACGTTTAGCCCATTGTTTAGACTTGCCGTATTGACGGTATGTACCGTAATACTAGCCACGCCGCTTACGGTACAGGCCAAAAGAGTGGAGTCGGAAAAGGCCCAAAAGGTTGCGCAACGCTTCGCGGAATCAAAACGCGGGCCGCAGGCGCAAAAGAATGTCCGCTTAAAGCATACCGGCAGGAAGCAGCGCCAAGGGCCGGGCGGCGGCTCCGGTCGCCCCGGACGTCCGGGTACAGGGACGCAAGGCGGACAGGAAGATACGCTATACTATGTTTTCAACATAGACACAGACGAAGATTCCAGCGGCGGCGGCTTCATAATCGTGGCCGGCGACGACGTGGCGAAACCGGTGCTCGGCTACTCCGACGAGGGCGGCTACGATGAAAACAATTTGCCGCCTGAATTTGTCTACTGGATGGACTTTCTGCAAGATGAAATTGCGTTCGCTCAAGAACAAAACATTCCCCAAAGCGAAGACATCCAACAGGAATGGGATGCGTTTCTAAACGGAAACATACAGACGCTCAAGAAAACAGCCGCCGCTGTTGCGCCGCTGATACAAACCAAATGGAATCAGGGCGATGATACGTATCCGTATAATAATATGTGCCCTATGGATGGCAAGAAACGTAGCATTACCGGTTGCGTGGCGACCGCTATGGCTCAGATAATGAAGTATCACAATCATCCGGCGCGAGGTATCGGACAGAGCAAAGCGTATACGACATCAAGTAAGAAAATAAGCGTACCATCCGTGAATCTTGAAGTCAGTTATGATTGGAATAATATGCTCAACGAGTACACTAGAAGTTGTAATTGGTGGACTTTGTGTATCGTCAAAAACAATAATTGGAACGAGACACAAGCAAACGCCGTAGCGAAATTGATGTACCATGCCGGGGTAAGTGTAGAAATGGATTATAGTTCCAATAGTAGCGGTGCTTTTTCAAGCGTTGTTGACGATGTGCTACGCAATAATTTTGGATACGACATGAATACTCAATTCACGTCTCGATATTTGTATACCAATGATGGGTGGGAATCAATGCTAAAAGGACAGATAAATGCAGGTATGCCGATATATTATGCAGGATCAGGTAGTTCCGGCCATGCTTTTATATGCGATGGATACGATAACAGCGGAAAATTTCATTTCAATTGGGGGTGGGGCGGCGCACAAGATGGATACTTTGTAACTACCGCATTAAAGACAAATAATGGCACTTTCAGCGATAATCAAAGAGCCATCATCAACATCAAACCCGCACCGCCGACCATTACCACACAGCCTATAGCCAGAATTATACAAGTCGGTCAGACAACACAATTCACCGTCGCGGCCAAGTTAAACGGCGCTAGTACGCTTAGCTATCAATGGCAGGTCAGTACAAACGGCGGTAGCTCTTTCAGTAATCTGCCAGGCGCAACTTCCGCAACCTACACAACCACAACGGCGACAGTGGCGATGAGTGGCTATATCTACCGTTGTGTTGTTAAGAACAATCGCGGCGTGTCCGTAACATCCAACGACGCAACACTAACGGTAAACCCGATTCCGCCAACCGTCGTTTGGCCTACAGCGGCGGCAATCACCTACGGCAACATCCTTTCATCATCAACGCTGAGCGGCGGTAGCGCAACCGGTGTTGGCGGTATGAGCGTCGCCGGTTCATTCGCGTGGAATAACAACTGGGTGATCCCAACTGTGGCAAACAATGGGTACAGCGCAACTTTTACGCCATACGATAATAATTACACAGTAGTAACAAAAAATGATCTTGCGATAACGGTAAACAAGGCAAATCCGGCATACTCCGTTCCAACCGGTTTAACCGCCGTTTACGGTGATCTTCTTTCAGACGTAACCTTGCCGTGGGGCTGGTCTTGGGACGTGACAGGGAGTGTAGGTAACACCGGAGCGCGGATACATAATGCGACATTTACGCCAACCGATGTGTCGAACTATAACGTTGCGACCGGTATTAACGTAACGGTGACGGTAGCGAAAGCCGCTCCTATTTACACAATTCCGTCAGGTCTAACCGCTACCTACGGCGATTCTCTTTCAAGTGTCGTACTGCCAGACGGCTGGTCTTGGAATGTAAATGGAATGGTAGGCAATGCCGGAACGCAAATACATAAAGCAACGTTTACACCGGCAGATACCGGAAATTATAACGTTGCGACTAATATCAACGTAGCGGTAACGGTAGCCAAAAGCCCTCTGACTTATATGGTTCCTGTAGGTTTAACCGCCGCCTACGGCGATTCTCTTTCAAGTGTCATATTACCTGAAAATTGGTCGTGGGATGAAGTAGGAACGGTAGGCGGTATCGGAACGCAAATACATAAGGCGACATTTACACCAACCGACACGGTAAATTACAAAATTATGACCGGTATTGATGTAACTGTAACAGTAACGAAAGCCTTTCCGGTCTACACGGTTCCGTCTGGTCTAACCGCCACATACGGCGATCTTCTTTCAAGCGTAGTATTGCCTAGAAACTGGTCATGGGAAGGAACGGGAAACGTGGGTAATGCCGGAACGCGGATACATAAGGCGACATTTACCCCAACAGATACGGTAAATTACAACATCGTAACCGGCATTGACGTAAAAATAACAGTAGCGAAAGCCGTTCCGGTTTACACTGTTCCGTCTGGCATAAGAGCCGCTTATGGAGATATTCTTTCAAACGTAGTATTGCCTGTAAACTGGTCGTGGGACGGAACGGGAAGTGTTGGTAATGCCGGAACGCGGATACATAAGGCGACATTTACACCGCTCGATACTTGGAATTATAGTGTCGTGAGCGATATTAATGTGACAGTAACAGTAGCGAAAGCCGCCCCGGTGTACACGGCTCCGTCAGGCTTGACCGCTACTTACGGCGATGTTATTTCAAGTGTAATATTACCGGCAGGCTGGTCATGGGAGGGAACCGGACGTGTAGGCAATGCGGGAACGCGGACACATAAGGCGACATTCACTCCGACAGACACATGGAATTACAACATCGCGACCGGCATTGACGTAACAGTAACGGTAGCGAAAGCCGCCCCAATTTATACAGTTCCGTCTGGCCTAACCGCCGTTTACGGCGAGTCCCTTTCAAGCGTAGTATTGCCGGTAAACTGGTCTTGGGAGGGAACGGGAAGTGTGGGCAATACGGGAACGCAGATACATAAGGCGACGTTTACTCCGGCAGATACAGGGAATTACAATATCGTAACCGGCATTGATGTAACAATAACCGTGATAGCAAAATCCGCCCCGGATTACACGGTTCCGTCAGGTTTAACCGCCACATACGGTGATTCTATTTCGCACGTGATATTGCCCGAAGGCTGGTCTTGGGAAGAAACCGGAACGGTAGGCAATGTAGGAATACAAACACACAAGGCGACATTTACGCCAGCCGATACAAAGAAATACAACGTTGTGACCGGCATCAAGGTAACGATTACGGTTAATAAGGCGACTGCGGTTCAAACGTCAGATCGCACGATTCCAACCGCCAACCACGACAAAGAGGCGACGGCGGTAGCTCCGATAGCCCCATTGACAGCCGAGTTCACCGCCGGTCCGAATCCGGCTAGCAGGTCGTCGGGCAAGGTAAGTTTCTTCCGTAACGGTAGCCGCGTAGCCTACGCGACGCTGTCGATTTATGACGCTTCGGGTAAGGTCGTTAAGAAGATACGGGTCATTGACGACGCTGTCGGCAGCCAATTACGGCGTAAGGTGAGTTCGTGGAATCTGCGGGACGATAAGGGACGTTTGGTTGCGGAGGGGACGTATCTGGTCAGGGGCGTGGTCAAGACGGCGGGAGGGAAACGGGAGAGGGTGGAGGTGGTCGTGGGGGTGAGGTAGGAATTATGAAAATATTTAATTTAACATTTATTACAAGGAGCTAGTATGAGATTTTTTTCTCGACATGGGGGCGGGCGGGCGCTGTTGTTGGCGGCGACGGTGATGTGCGTCGCGGCGGTGGCGGCGGTGGGGCAGGTGGATATTACGGAGAAGTTTAAGGACGCGAGATTTAGGGCGTATGTGTATAGCACAATCGGCAAAACTGCTCCGGCTCCGATACTTGATAGTGATGTGAAAGGTGTTAAGGAAGTTCGGATAGGAAGAGGTATTTATACAGATATATCCGACCTTTCTGGGATAGAGGAGTTTACCGCACTTACAACGTTGATTTGCTATGAAGTTATTAAATTAACCACGTTAGATGTGTCGAAAAATACCGCGCTGACTGAGTTGACGTGCTATCGCGGTCAATTAACCGCGCTAGACGTGTCGAAGAATATCGCATTGACGAAGTTGGATTGTAGTTTAAATCCATTAACCGCGCTAGACGTGTCGAAGAATACCGCCTTGACGAAGTTGGATTGTAGTTACAATCAATTAACTACGTTAGACGTATCGGAGAATACCGCGCTGACCTACTTAAATTGCCATTTTTTAAGTAAATTAACCACGTTAGACGTGTCGAAGAATACCGCGCTGACCTACTTGGACTGCAGTGCCAACCCATTAATCACGTTAGACGTGTCGAAGAATACCGCGCTGACCTACTTGGACTGCAGTTCCAACCTATTAACCACGTTAGACGTGTCGAAGAATACCGCGCTGACGGAGTTGTATTGCAGTATCGGTTACGATGACGTTAAAAGCAATCAATTAACTGCGTTAGATGTGTCGAAGAATATCGCGCTGAGGAAGTTGGATTGTGGTAGAAATCAATTAACCGTGTTAGACGTGTCAAATAATACCGCGCTGACATCGTTGAGGTGCTCTTACAATCAATTAACCGCGTTAGACGTGTCAAATAATATCGCGCTGACGGAGTTGAGTTGCGGTGTAAATAAATTAACCACGTTAGACGTGTCGAAGAATACCGCGCTGACATCGTTGTTTTGCAGTGGTGATTACGCCGCAATTAAAAGCAATCAATTAACTACGTTAGACGTGTCGAAGAATACCGCGCTGATGGAGTTGTATTGCGATAACAATCTATTAACCGCGTTAGATTTGTCAAAAAATACCGCGCTGACGAAGTTGGATTGTTGTAGAAATCAATTAACCGCGTTAGACGTGTCAAATAATATCGCGCTGACGAAGTTGAATTGCAATGTAAATAAATTAACCACATTAGACGTGTCGAAGAATACCGCGCTGACGGAGTTGGATTGCTCTTCCGATCAATTAACCACGCTTGATGTGTCAAAGAATACCGCGCTGAAGGAGTTGAATTGCTCTTCCAATCAATTAACCGCGTTAGATGTGTCGAAGAATACTGCGCTGAAGAAGTTGATGTGCTCTTACAATCAATTAACCGTGTTAGATTTGTCAAAGAATACCGCTCTGGCCTCCTTGGTGTGCGGTTATCAGAGTCGCTATGGCTACTTTAATGGCGGTTGGTATATAGATGCGGAGTATACAGAGACATGGAGTGGTAGAATAATAACGACACTTTACGCTAAATGGATACCGATTTTTACCATAACATTCAATGCCAATGGGGGCACAGTAACACCAGAATCCGGCGACACCCGCGCCGATTCCACGCTTGTTGCCTCTTCTTATCCAACGCCCAAAAGGAGCGACTACGCTTTCAACGGATGGTTTACGTCAGAAACCGGCGGCGAAAAGGTAACAGAAAGCAGAAAATATAGCGCGAATACGACTATCTACGCGCAATGGACGCAGTCTGTATATACAGTAACGCTTGACCCCACCGGCGGTACGGTAACTTCGACAACGGTAAGTATTGGCGAAAACAAGCGCGTAGTGTCATTGCCCAATCCAACAAAAACGGGTCACAATTTTGACGGTTGGTTCACGGCTCCGACAGGCGGCGAAAAGGTAACAGAAGGTTACGTATTAAGCGGAAATATCACCGTCTATGCCCGATGGACGCCTACTTACGCCATAACGTTCGGTACCGCTACAAACGGCGTACTAACAGCAACGGTTGACGGCAATCCTATAACTACCGGCACATCGATACAAAGCGGTAAAAGCGTTGTATTCACTGCGGTTCCTGATATGGGTTACGACGTAGGCGGTTGGATGGTCAACGGTACGTTAGTTGCCGAAGCCACCAACATATATACTCTCTTAAATGTCTCATCAACAGCAGTGGTAACAGTATCATTTAACTTACGCGTAATAGACGCAGTAGCCACCCCCGACCGCGTAGTCCCCGCCGTCCGTCCCGGCGAGGAATCAGCGGTAGTAGCTCCTGTAGCCCCCCTGACCGCCGAATTCACCGTTGGCCCCAATCCCGCGTCCAGATCATTCGGCACGATCAATTTCTTCCGTAACGGCCCCCGCATATCGCCCGCATCGCTATCAATCTACGACGCGTCGGGCAACGTAGTGTGTAAGGTTGCAATCAAAGACAGCGCCGCCATCAATAGCAGCGTCAAGCGTTCGGTAGGTTCGTGGGATCTGCGAGACGCGAAGGGTTGTTTCGTGTCGGATGGGACGTATCTGTTGCGTGGCGTGGTCAAGACGAAGGCCGGCAAGTCGGAGCGTGTGTCGTTGGTCGTGGGGGTGAGGTAGGGTCGTTTGAGTATTAGTCTGTACTCGTCTCCGGTACCCAAGGGCGGCCCCAAGCCGCCCTTAATTTTAATTTGACTTTACCCGCGTCCCCCAAAAAGCTTAAATTCTTTTTTAGACGAAGCCTTAAAACAATCAAATCTTTTTTAGACGAAGCCTTCGGCTTCATAGATAAATGCGGGGCTGAACCCCGCATTTTCAATCAACGTCAAAGTCAAAAGATTTTGACGTTATCTTTTGACTGAAGTTCGGGGGTTTAGCCCCCGAACTATCTATGGAAGGCGTAGCCTTCCGTCTAAAAAAGACTTTTATTTTTGACATCGTGTTGCAATAAATTATATTTAGTATTTAGTGGCCGAACCTAGAAACCCTTAACCCCGAAAAACGGACAGGATACCGGCAGCCGAATGCTTCTCGACTATCTCTACCAAACCACCGGAGTTTACCTATTTTACGGGCGTATCTTCGCCACTAGCGTCGCCGCCGTCTTTTCGTTCGCCTTGGCGATGCTGCTTTTTCCGCCCTACATAAGGTTTTTGCGCAGGCTCAACGTCTCCTCGGAGTTTGAAAAGGGCGGCGCGGCGCAGGCCGGCCCGGTCATGCCGGCGGGGATACTCTTCTTCGTCATAGTCATAGCCACCACGCTTATAGCCGTGCGGATCAACCCGTATGTGGTCAGCGCCCTCATCATATACTGCTTTTTCAGCATAATCGGCGCGGTCGACGACGTGGCCAAGGTCATAAACCAGCGCAAGGTCGCCAAGGGGATAGCCGCCAAGCAGGATTACCAATACAAGGCCGACGGCATCTCCTCCGGCCTGCGGCTCACGCTTTACATTATTATATCGCTGGTCGTGGCGCTTCTTGCTTACAAGTACATACCGAACATCAACAAGAGCATAAACATCCCGTTGCTCAGCATAGACAGATTTTACCCGTCGCTCCCGGTCTGGCTCTTCATCCCCTTCATGACGCTGACCATCGCGGTGATGGCCAACGGGGTGAACTTCACCGACGGCTTCGACACGCTGGCCACGGTGCCGGCGATCTGCAGCTTGACGTTCCTAGGGATCATCTCCTTCGTTTCGAGCAACAGCGTGTGGAGCAGCTACCTCCTGATCCCCCACATCCCGGGGTTGCAGGAGATCCTTCCGCTGATCGGGGCGGTGGTCGGCACGTTGTTGGCCTATCTATGGTACAACGCGCCGCCATCCACCATCATAATGGGCGACAGCGGCTCCGTGGGCTTGGGCGGTTTGATCGGCATCCTCTTCATCTTCTCGAAGTCGGAGTTCTACCTCCCCATAGTGGCCTTCATCTTCTTGCTGGAGTTCGTCTCCGTGTTTATGCAGATGGGCTGGTTCAAGCTGACTAAGAAGCGGATATTCCTCTGCGCCCCCATCCATCACCACTTCCAGTTCGGCATGAGGGCCGCCGGGAAGTACGCTAGCGAGTTCCACATAAAGTCAAAGGTCACCTGGCGTTTCCACATAACGTCGGTGGTGCTTTTGATCGTGGGGCTGGTGTTGTTTTTGAAGATACGGTGATAAAAAGCCTGTCTCGGCAAATTTACGGCGCATCCGTGGATATTAATTTATATTTACTTGTATATGGTGACCGATCCCAACTATAATTATCTCTCTCCCGCCGGCAGGGAGTTCGTGGTTGCCGCCGCCCGTTTCGGCGCCGTCAGCCCGTCGAGCCGGATATTGATTTTGGGTTGCGGCGGGGGGGCCGGGGCGGTCGTGCTCGCCAAGGAGTTTCGTTGCAGGGTGGCCGCCGTGGAGACGCGCCCTGGGTTTGCCGAGGAGGCGAGGGGCTTATGCGAGCGGGAGGGGGTGAGCCACCTGGTTACGGTTGACTCCGGAAACCCGTTCGAGGCCGGATACGCCGACACCCCGTTCGACTTGGTTATCGCGGAGGGCGGTTTCCTGAAGTCGTCGGTTAGAAAATCTTTTTTTGACGTGATAGCGCAATGGCTGCTGCCCAGAGCGTTTGCGGCTTTCGCGGACATAATCTACACGACGGAGCAGGTTCCCCCCACGGTGAGCCAGGTCTATGGCGGCCTTAAGAAGCAGACCCTCTCCGAGGATGCGTACCGGGAGTTCGTTAAAGGCGCGGGCGTTGATCTGCAGTACATAGGCCTCTCCCCGCCGAGCAACTGGGACAACTTCTATGGCCATATAATGAAGAGAATGGCGGACGATACGGGCTTCTTCGGTTCAAGCGCGGTTAAGGCGGCTATGAATAACGAGATCAATACGTTTTATAGGATGGAGTGCCTGAAATATATAGGGTACCTAATTTGCATTTGCCGTAGGAGCTGATAAAATGAAGATTTTTAATCGTTGCGGCTTTCTGGATTGCTTCGCTTTGCTCGCAATGACGGTCATTGGCTTCGCCGAGGTAAACAAGTTGCCTTACGGCGAGATAAACAAGTTGCGAGGAGCGAAGCGACGAAGCAATCCAGACAATATTAATCCATGGATACCCAGCAAACCCTACTAACCGCCGTTTCCCGCTTCCCGGAGACCCCCGGCGTCTACTTAATGAAGGACGCCGACGGCAACCTGCTCTACGTGGGCAAAGCCGTCAACCTCCGCTCACGCGTCCGCTCCTACTTTGTGAGCGACCACGAGGACCGCGCCCAGATCCCCGGAATGCTGCGCCTCTTAGACCATATAGACCTGATAGTCACCAATACCGGGGCCGAGGCGCTGATCCTTGAGGCCAACCTTATCCGCAAACATAAACCCAAGTACAATATAGAGCTGCGGGACGACAAACATTATCCGTACCTGAAGGTGACGGTCAACGAACCCTTCCCTCGCTTGCTTGTAGTGCGCCGCGTGGAGCATGACGGCGCAAAATACTACGGCCCGTATACTGACGTTAGGACAATGCGGCGGATGGCGGATTTCGCGAAGCGCATATTTTTGTTGCGCGATTGCAACAAGAATCTACCGTTAAAAAAGGCGATTCGTCCGTGTATCAATTATTCAATGATGCGTTGCAGCGCCCCGTGCGCCGAAAAAATAAACGCCGATGATTATCGATGTAACGTGAGTGATTTAGAGCGTTTTCTAAAAGGGAAAAGGAAAGACCTTACAAAAGAGCTTGAGGAGCGGATGGAGTCGGCATCGTCGGAGTTGCGCTTTGAGGAGGCGGCGAGGTTGCGCGACCAGATCAAGCTAATCGGGGAGGCGTCGCGGCCGCAGCGGGTTGATTTGACGATTACCGACGCTAACTGCGACGTGTTCGGCATAGAGAGGGGCGACAGGGATATATCTATGGCAGTGTTACATTTTAGGGACGGATTGCTGATGGCGGTGCGTAATTTTTTATTTAAGCGTGACAAATGGGAATTTTCATCCGAGGGGAATGACGGTATTGTCACGCAGTTTTATATGTTGGAGGATATGGAGATACCGGATGAGGTTATAGTGCCGGACGGCGCGGGGTTTTCGCAAGCGGTGTTGCAGGATTGGTTTGATGTGCTGGAGGATAATACGAGGGGTGTTAATGGTATCAATGAATTAGATAGTATCTATAATATCAATAATCAGAATCAACAAAAATATGAACGCACAAAAGTTCATGTAATCATCCCGCAAAGGGGCGCGAAAAAGTTATTGGTATTGATGGCGGAAAAGAACGCCCAAGCCTACCTGTTGCAAAAATCCCCGCCGAGCGCTACCCAAGACGTCGACGATCTGCAAAAGGCGCTCTCCTTGCCGCGCGCCCCGGTCGTCATAGAGGCCTTCGACATCTCGAATCTCGGCGAATCTTTCGCCGTCGCCGGAATGGTGCAGTTTAAGGGCGGGCTTCCCAACAAGTCGGCCTACCGCTGGTACAAGATAAAGACGGTCGAGGGGCAGAACGACTTCGCGATGATGATGGAGACCGTTTCGCGGCGTCTGCGGCGGTTGCAGGACGAGGGTAGCGCCTTCCCCGACCTATTGCTGATCGATGGAGGCAAGGGTCAGCTTCACGCGGCTATGGAAGCGCTGAAGGATTTTGAAAATCCGCCGTTGATTGCGTCGTTGGCCAAAAAGGAGGAGATACTCTTCTCCCCGTGCTTACCGGAGCCGCTCTCCCTGCCGGAGACGCATCCTGCGCGTCGGTTGGTAGAGCGTATTCGCGACGAAGTGCACAGGTACGCGATCACGTATCACCGCAAAGTAAGAGGCAAGCAGTTCACCCGCTCCGCATTAGAAAATCTTCCGGGGATCGGAAAGGTGAGGGCGCGGCTGCTGTTGGAGCGGTTCGGGTCGCTGCGGCGTCTCTTGGAGGCGGACGTGGGAGAGATTGCCGGCGTGCGCGGTTTCTCGGAGGAGTCGGCGCAGAAGCTCAAAGAGGCGTTGGCGTCGAAAGATGGATGAAAGCCTGATGGTCAGTTAAATTAACAATTCATCCGATTAACGGGATCCGATACATACTACACTGTATCTTTTACGGATAATCCTCTCCGCCATTAGAAAAAGGATTACAGCGAAGTATTCGCGCTATCCCCTTAAAAAGACCTTTCACGCATCCGTACTTTTCTATCGCCAAGATCATGTAGGCGGAGCAGGATGGGGTGAACTTACAGAATCTCGGGTGCGGGATTCTTTGGTATAGGCGCACTAAAGAAATAATGATTTTGCTGATATTATAATCCCTTTGCTTCTAGTCTGTTGAATTTTTCGATGCCATGTTCTTTCGCAAATTTAGGATTATTCTCGACAAATTCATTATCGCCATCGTCCGCTCCAAACGGCCGCAACCGGCGCGGTTACCCTGATCCGGGCGCGCCGTCAAGCCGCTGTCTCGGCGAACCTTGCCTACTTTATCAATATAGTAACCCGTCGTGGCGGAAAACAAATTTTTATTGAAATCTTTAAAAAATTTATTATGCCGCCACGACGATTAATTATATTCTATAAATATACGGGTATCGGGCGGCCGCCCGCCCTGCCCACGACTCCACAGACTACGAAACGGAGCGGCCCTGTGAAGGGAAGCCATGTCGCCATTACCGGCGTAGAAAAGTATTTCGGCGACTTCCACGCGCTGAAAAGCGTCTCCGTTGACATCAAAAAGGGCGAGTTTTACTCGCTTTTGGGCCCCTCCGGTTGCGGTAAGACCACATTGTTGCGTATCATAGCCGGTTTCGAGGATCCGTCGGCGGGCGCGGTGCTGCTCGACGGACGCGACATGGTTCCGGTGCCCGCCAACAAGCGCCCGGTCAACACGGTCTTCCAATCCTACGCCCTCTTTCCGCACCTGACCGTCTTTGAGAACGTGGCCTTTCCGCTGCGCCTCCGGAAGATGGGGAACGCAGCCGTCAAGACCAAGGTGCAGGAGTTTTTGGAACTCGTCAAACTGCCCAAAGAGGGCAAGAAGCTCCCGGCGCAGCTCTCAGGCGGGCAGAAGCAGAGGGTGGCCATCGCCCGCGCCCTCATAAACGAACCTAGCGTCCTCCTCTTGGACGAGCCGCTTTCGGCGCTCGACGCTAAATTGCGTCAGCACATGCTCATAGAGCTGGATGCCATCCACGACAAGATCGGCATTACGTTTATATACGTAACCCACGACCAGCAGGAGGCGCTAAGCGTATCCGACCGCGTGGCGGTGATGAACGAGGGGCAGGTGGCGCAGGTCGGCACGCCCTTCGAGATATACGAAAGCCCGAGCGATCCATTCGTGGCGCACTTCATCGGCGAAACGAATTACATCGGCGGCACCGTGACGGAGGTCATCGGCGACAAGCACGCCAAGGTCGACTTCCCGGACATCGGCACGCTCTTCGTCTACCAGGACAAGCCGCTCGCCGCGGGCGACAAGGTCAAGGTGACTATACGCCCGGAGAAGATACGCATCTCCTCCGATAAACCGTCCGCCCTCGGCGACCAGATGAACCTGCTTGAGGGCGGCGTCGACGAGCTTATTTACTCCGGCTTCCAGAGCAAGTTTTTCGTGCGGATAAGCGAGCGAGCGACCTTTAGGGTCTTTCGGCAGCACGTCAAGTTCTTCATGGATGAGAAGGCCATCAATTGGAAGGACAAGGTCTTCATTTGGTGGAACGATAACGACGGCTATGTGGTGGAGGTGGAGAAACCGTGAAGAAGAACTACGGCCCCGTCTACGTCGCGCCCCTGACCGTGTGGCTGGGGGTGTTCTTTGTCGTCCCCGTCAGTATTATCATATATTACAGTTTTTTGAAGAAGGGTTTCAACGGCGGGGTGATGCACGAGTTTTCGCTCGACGCGTTCAGGGCGCTCTACAATCCGACCATCTTCAAGATAGCGTTTAACACTTTTTGGGTGGCCTGCGCCTCGACCGCGGTTATGGTGGCGTTGGCGATCCCCGCCTCGTACTTCATGGCGCGCAGCCGGCACAAAAATCTCTATATGCTGTTAGTGATCGTCCCGTTTTGGACAAATTTTCTGATACGCGTGTACGCGTGGATGGCGATTCTCGGCAATAACGGTATTCTGAACAGCACGTTGTTATCAATGGGTTTGATACGCGAGCATATACAGTTCTTGTACAATACCAACGCGGTGATATTGGTTACCGTCTATACATATTTACCCTTCGCGATACTGCCGCTATACTCTACGATAGAGAAGTTCGATTTTTCGCTCGTTGAGGCGGCGCGCGATCTCGGGGCGACGAAATTGACCGCGACGTTGCGCGTCCTGTTGCCCAATATACGCGGCGGGATAACGACGGCGGTGCTCTTCACTTTCATTCCGGCCTTCGGCAACTACGCCGTCCCGCAGATCATAGGCGGGAGCGATTCGTACATGCTCGGCAACGTCATAGCGAGAGAGCTGACGGTAACGCGAAATTGGCCGTTAGCCTCGTCTATATCAATGGCTCTCACGGCGCTTACGACGCTTGGCGTGCTGCTCTTTATGCGTCTTAACCGCTCGTCGATGGAGTCGGCGAGAGAATCGGCGTCAGCGTCCGCGTCTGTACAAACGCCGCAATCGGGAACGGGGGCTACGGCATGAGAAGCGCAAAGCCCACCGGAAAATTTTCCCTCAGCATGTTCACGCTGACCGTCATATTCTTGTACATGCCGCTCGTCATTCTTGTCGCCTACTCGTTCAACAACAGCAAGATGATGGCGTGGGGCGGCTTTTCGCTGCGTTGGTACACGGAACTATTCTTCAGATCGGAAAACCTGTGGCACTCCTTTTGGAACAGCGCCGTAATAGCCGTAACCTCAGCGACGGTCAGCACGGCAATAGGGACGCTGGGCGCGATAGGTCTCTATTGGTACAATTTCAAATTCAAGAAAGCGATAAGAACGGCGGCATTTATTCCCATGTTGATTCCCGAAATAATAATAGGCGTGTCCCTATTGATATTTTTCGCCGGGATCAAGTTGCAGCTAAGCCTCTTCACAATATTCCTGGCGCACACAACGTTCAACATCCCGTTTGTACTGATGGTGGTGATGGCCCGCCTGGAAGAGTTTGATTTCACAATAATAGAAGCCGCCTACGACTTAGGCGCCGGAGAGTTGCAAGCGCTCTCAAAAGTGATCCTGCCCGCGGCCTTTCCGGGTATCATATCCGGTTTCCTGATAGCCGTAACGCTATCGCTGGAAGACTTTGTGATAACATTTTTCGTCTCCGGCCCAGGTTCGTCAACGCTGCCGTTGCACATCTATTCGATGATCCGTTTCGGCGTATCGCCGGTAATAAACGCGCTGTCGGTAGTGGTAATCGCGGGTACGGTAGTGTTGGCGGCGTTGTCGAGAAATGTGGTGAAGTATATGTTTCAAAAGTAAAAAACATTGTCTGAACTAAGATTGCCTAAGGCGAGGTAAACAAGTTGGCTTCGCCGAGATAAACAAGTTAGTAGAATTAGAAAAACAGATTATATGATTTAAAGGTTCTGGATCGCTTCGCTACGCTCGCGATGACAGTCATTGCGAGGAGCGTAGCGACGAAGCAATCCAGAGATGTTGATTTTAAAACAGATTATAGGATTACTTACTTGACTCTTCAATAATCCGCGACGACTTCACCGCCGCAGGAATAAAAGAAGCTACAGACCGTCAAAAACATCTTAGACTCGCAAACTAAGTAACGCCAAAGATAATATTTGGCGACGCGGGGCAATGTATCACGTGCTTAGGATTCTCTCGCTTACATACTTTTCCACCGCCTCCAAAAATATTTCGGCGTTTTCGACCTGCGCGGCGACGTCGGCTTTCGATACAACGTAGAAGGCTTCGTAATCGCTTTCAAGGCGGATTTCGAAGGCTTTATCAATAATCGTTGAAAACTCTACCGGAAAGACTCCGGTTCTTATGTAATCCTTACGAAAGGCGGAAATTACGCCGGAATGTTTTTTGGAGTCAAACCTGTCAAGCGCCAAGACCGCACGCATAGCGTTAAATATACAGTAGTACGAACGGTTAGCGGCGGTCTCGAATGAATTGCCGGGCACTTTGGCATCTTGCAAACATAACCTAGCTTTATCAATCCGATAATGGGCAAAATCAACAGGAGTAGGATTAGAATCAGGCGGCATATAATAGCACCCCGTCTTTCTGTACGTTTATGTAAAAACCGGAAATATCGTGGTATTTGTGAAATATGTCGCTGCAAGTCATACAAAAAGCAACAAGAACGTCATATTCCAAACTAAGGTCTCCGGCTACCTCATGAATCTTCTGCCGAATCGCGGTTTTATCCTCCAACGCGATGTCGGCGATTATCATGATGTCGATATCCGACTCCTCGTCATAGTCGCCCCTCGCGTAGGAACCGAAAAGGATCACCTTCTCCAACTTGTCGCCTAACACCTCTTTGGCGGCGGCGCAAACCCTTGAGGTTATCTCGTCCAAGACGGCTTTGTCGCACATAATTGACTCCTTTAACTATGGGGGTACTATTGCTGTCTTACGCCAATATATAAAGATAATATTCGGCGACGCGGGATGTCAAATTATTGTTCGGGACGACCCCCGACCGACCCCCGACCAACCGACGCGGGAAGAGGCGGTTAAAGCAATTCTATACCGCCTCGGCGTTAATGCGCTCACGCACTATCTCGCCTATAATCTGGGCAGGCAGTTTGTTTGACGCTCTGGCGCGCGTTATGATGTAATCTGCGGAAAGATCGTCCAACACGTCCAATAGTTCACGCTGACGGGTAAAATAACCGCCCGCTTTCGCGGTGTTGACTTTGGGCGGATTTTGGGTATAATACTCGTCTAAAGCGTCGGCTTCTTCCTCTGTCATCTGCGCCATAAATACCCCTTAAAAGTTTAAAAGTGAATAATATGTTTTTCGACACTTCATCGCATGAAATACGTTGATCATATTATCATCCGCTAAGTTGTACATAACCTCAAGCAAATTACCCGAATTATCAAAACCAAGCACTATATATTTACGCTCGTCATCCTCAAGAGGGGCTTCATATTGGGGATAACGGAGAGCGCGGCGTATGCTGTCCTCTTGTATCCCGTGCCTGAACGCGGAGCGGTTAATCTTTATGCTATTGATCATATTACTTAAGATAATATATGGGGACGACCAAAGTCAAATTATTGTTCGGGACGACCCCCGACCGACCCCCGACCCGCCGACGCGGGGAACATGGGACAGCGTACCCACCGACCTGATGGGTACGCGGAAAACGGGAGAGGGATAGGTCAGTCATCCTTGACACAGCGAACAGCGAAGCCGTAGCCCTTGTCAGATTCCCAATCCGTGACTACGTTTCTCCAGTCCCAGTCAATACTTGTGCAGTTGGCTTGATCAATATTAGTTTCTGTGGACGACCACCAGTGGACTTTACTCGTGATCTCGCCGAAAGCACCTGTAAAATGGCGGTGGCCGCTCGGCAAGGCAGCAAATCCAAGATAGTCCGATCCGCCAGCGTTACAACACCAACCACTTGCTGATTTCAGTCCGTTAGCCGGCACATCTCCGGCGGCAACAACCAATTTTTCCCACTCATCACGAGACGGCAAGTGCCAACCTATCGGGCATACCCCCGCCGCCGCATACCACGAATACAGCCTTCCATATTTTTTGCAATTTTCCGCGCTGTCATTATAACACCAAGATTCCGCCGTCTCTTTATTCATATTCTCCGCCATCCACGTCTGATTGCCTATTTTTACCGTTCTGCACGATCCGGCAGTTCCGTCTACACCGCACCTATTACCGACGCCCGACTGATTATTATCCTCATCATCCGGCGGAGTATCCGGACACCCCATCAACCCGACCGACAACGCCACAACAACCGCCGACAACACAAGCGTCCGACACAACTGTTTAAATATACTCATAAAACCCCTCCTTTAATAAAGTTATAAGATATAATAAAGCGATTATAATAAAATCCAAAGTAAATTACACCCCCGCCCCATCTTCCGAATTCTCCCCGCCGTGCGACCCGTGCCTGTGCCTGTGGCGCATAGACGCGTACCGATGGATAGTCTCGTTCACGGTATTCACAAACTCGTCCGCGCCCGTCAGCTGCCCGAGCAAGAGGTGCGCGTTGATAATATCGACGATGTGTCTGTATGATTCGTCCACGGCGCGACGCTCTTCCACGACGGAAGTATGCGGTTTTCCCGCGTTTTCGCGGTCGCGCTGCTGCATGAGCGACGAGACTTCGTTGTTTTTCTCTTCGATGTTGGTCAGCCACTGCGTCAGTCCGAGCGTTGTGACGAGCTGTCTGTATTTGTCGCTGTTCAGTTCTTGGACGAGGTTGTAGATCGCGCTTGTCTCTT
>Ga0268262_10001247_pt1 | contig 31876 bp, 40 predicted proteins | sample TergutNc150P3_FD_190354 | JGI IMG/M metagenome (GOLD analysis project Ga0268262, IMG submission 190354) | Nasutitermes corniger P3 segment gut microbial community from laboratory colony in Florida, USA - Nc150 P3 (SPAdes) (version 2) | ecosystem: Host-associated > Arthropoda: Insects >... | reverse complement strand
TGGAGGAAGTGCTTTTGCCGGTTGTACCAGCCTTACCAGCGTAACCATACCCAGCAGCGTTGCCAGCATGGGGAATTGGGCTTTTGATGGTTGCAGCAGCCTTGCCACTGTAAAGTTTGAAGGAAGCAGTATTGTTTCTTTTGGCTCTTATACGTTTGTTAACTCTACCGCATCGAATAATTTAAAGACTGCCTACACGGCAGGGGGCGCAGGAACATATAGAAGAAGCGCCAATACTTGGACAAAACAGTAACTAAAAATATAAGCTAACCCCAAAAATGTGGTTAGCTTTTAATGCTTTGCGGTTTTGGTAAGCATATTCTATGTCGGCAAAACCGAGTTTAATGGCAAAACCTGCACTCAAAGCATTATTTTCCTCACCGGAAATGGGATAACCAAATCTAAGTGAAAATATCTCCTTGTACATTATCTCCAAACCCGAACGCAATTCCGCTTCTTGAAAATCATTTCTTCTGTATAAATCTGCGGACAAGGCACCGGTAAAGCCCAGAAACAGCGAATGGCTGCCCGTTACGCCTGCTTGCACAGAAAGTGGAGCCTTTTCTTCTTTTATCCACCCAAAATTGCTAAAAATAGCGCCAAATGAAAAGTATTTCAGCAAATCATATTTAACTCCGCCATCAAATAAAATTCCGCTTTTATTGTAATCCTCTATATTTTGATTTGCATAGCGAACCGTTAACCCTGCGCTTAGAGAATTGAAAGTTCTGGCAATTCCAAGCTGTGCCGCAATTGTTCCAGCCCCAAAAGAAGATTTATCTGATGTCAAGCCATCATCTGTATAGCCTTCCAGTTCATCGAAATTGAGCGATTCTATTCCTGCGGTTAAATGCCAGCTTCCAAATAAAGAATGTGCAAGCATGGATACCCTGCTTGCCCCCACATAGTCAGAAAATTCAGATTTTGAAAAACTGAGAGACAAGGAATTGGCAGAAACCGGAGCCAAGGGGTTTCTCATCGCTTCGCTTTCGCTTCTGGGGCTTGCTATTCCCGCACCCGAAAGTGCAGCTGGCCTAGGAGCCGTTGGCATAGACAGCATTTTCATAGAATTTGCGCCCGGTTCTAAATGCCAATACTCACCTGCTAGCGCAAAAGTTGGCAATAATAGAGATGCGCATAATGCAAAACGGATAAACACCAATTAAATGTAGAAATTTCTACTTTACCTATAATGGAAGACAAAGACCCAAGCAAAGTTCAGCTAAAAACCATCTTGAAAGGAAATGCAGCTATGGCAATTAGGCCTGCGGCCATGGCCGGTTTTAAAGTAGCGGATTTTCAAACAAACCCTATAGCAAGAGAATCCACAGAAGACCGTTTGAAAAACGAAGCCGCCGCCTTGCAAAGTCAAATAGCCACCCTTAACGGGGAAATAGCACGCTTAAAACAGAAAAGCGAACAAGATGCAAAAGCAGGATATGATAAAGGCGTTCAAGACGGCAAAGCTCAAGGCAAAATAGAGGGCGAAAAAAGCGCTATGGAAAAACACAATGCAGATTTGGCAAAATTGCAAGCCAACACTGGGCAAATGCTGGAATCTTTGGCTTTGCAGCAAAAAGAAAACTTTGAGAAAATTGAAAATGCCTCTGCCGAAATTGCCATTGCCATTGCAAAAAAAGTTTTTTGCGAAGAAGCAGCTCAAAATCCAAATATAATAGCCAGAGCAATTAAAGAAGCCTTCACATTCCTTGGGCAAGAAGAAAAATTGAAAGTCCGCCTAAATCCCAAAGATTTAGAAACTGCGGAAAAAACAGAATCTGTATGGAAACCCATTTTGAACTCATTGAAAAGCATTGAACTGGTCATTGACAACTCAATAGAACAAGGCGGCTGCCTAATTGAGGCAGAAAACGGCTCTTCCATTGATATGCGCTTGCAAACGGTATGGGGCCATATTGAAGAAACGGTAAAAAGAATTTACAGCTAATTCACTTAGTCTTGAACACAACGCACAGAATAAAGGCTGGCCTTACCGAAGCTGTAGCTGTCCACATAGGTGCTAGTGTGGCAAATGTACCAGTAGTAGGCGTAGTTGGAATTATTCTCCGTGGCAGTCCACCAATAGCCAAAGTCGCCAACATAGCTGAAACTGCCATCTGAAACACCACTGCCGCCAGGCAAGGCCGAAAAACCGAAATCATCCGTGCCATTGCCAGATTTTCCTTCTTTATGGTTCCACCCATTTTTTGCTTTGAGTTTATTTCCAGCTATCTCCTTGCCACCAGCGAAATCCACAAGTTCTTGCCATTCCTCTTTGCTTGGCAAATGCCAACCAGGGGGACATGCGTTCATCGCGGTTTTCCAATCGTAGAGAAGGCCGTATTTTTCGAAATTTTCGGGGTCGCCTTTATAGCATTTGCTACCAGGTACATCATAAGCCAGATTCTCCGTCATCCAAACCTGCTTGCCTATCTTCGCTGTTTTATACACCCTGCCGTCCCTATGGTCGGTGAAAGTGCCAACACTGTCGTTAGGCTCAACGAATGTGCCAACATGATCGCTAGGAGCACTAGCAACTTTTTTTCCGCACTTTGAGCAGAAGTGCGCTTCTTCTTCCAACTTGTATCCGCAATTTGAACAAAACATTATCTTTTCTCCTTAATCTAACCATGCTCCTGCCCAGTTTACGTGGTCGCAATCTTTATCGCCACCATCTAGAGTTTCCAGTTCAAGAGATTTAACTCCGCCAATGTCAATGCTCAAAGAGTCTATTTCGTGTGAGGTTAAAACCTTTGAGCGATAAAGCTCTTTTCCGTCTCCTTTAACCACCCAAATAGCACCATTGCCGCAGGCAGATTCATCGTCTAAGCCTATATAGCTGTGAAATTTTTTATATGCCCCATTTAAATTCCAAACAATCTTTGAGGGAGCATGAGAGCCTATTCCAAATTCAAAAATTCTCCCATCTATCCTCATGGCATTGTTTTCAACGGATTTGCCCATTTTAGGCTCTCTCCAAGACTGTTCCGCAGTAACGTATTTTAACTCTTGAAGCAGGCGGTTGGTTTCGGAGCGAATAAAAAACTGCACTTCTTTTTTAACAGTATCGCCTTCGGGAAAAGCCATTAAAACAGCATAGTACATTCCAGGATTTTCCACTGAGGTGTTATTTTTGCCATTTACAAAAATCTTATATTCAACTAAAGTATCTGGCAGCACCCACTCAATTTCTTTTTTCTCTTCGTTCCATCTTATGCTTGCGGCATAGTTTGACTCTCCCCTTCTCCTCCCTATTTTGTATGCTTCAAGCGGGTAGCCAAAGGGCCTAGTTTGCGAAAAAATTTTATCTGTTTTGTAGTCGTTTAAAATTCCATCTATGGTGCTTGTGGTTTTAAAGCCAACAACCCTGGATTTTCTGTTCACCTCTCCATAGCCATCTTGTCCGCGCACAATGTAAATATTATCTCCAGAAAAATTTCGCCGCTCTTCCAACTCCCTTGGAGACCAGCCTAAAAATTGACGCTCCGAAAAACCGTTAAAGCCACTGGCAAGCATTTGCCATGGGCGGGCATAGATGAATATGGAATTTTTGGGAAGTTTTTTTAATTCTGTGTTTAAAAAATCTTCTTCTGCCAAAAGTTTATTTTTACTGTACAAAATATTCTCATTAAAACTTTCCCTGTGATGCAAAGAGAGATAACAAGCCAAAAGCGCCGCAACACCGCACACAATTTTTGATTTGCCCTTAGAAACATCGCAGAGACCAACACTCATCACAATGGCAAAAAGCGGGAGCGCAACAAGCACATATCTCTGGTTAATATCAATTTCAAAGGTACCCGAAACATTGAAGAGAATCACCGCTATTTGCAAACAGAACAAGGCAAACAAGAGCGCAGCCCATCTGTACTTTTTTTGAAAGGCAACCACATACAAAAGCCAAGCGAAGCCTGCAAAGAGCAAAAGCGTATAGCTTGTGTAAAACGGATTTTTCAAAAGCCCATTAGGTTCAAGCCCTGCATTCCACATTATTTCAATATTGCTTTTTAAGTTGTATATAAAATTCGCAAACGAATGCGCCGCGTGCTCGCCTCCCTGAAAGTCATAGCCGCGGTAAGCGATCATTGTGTTTATGGCAGGCCAAGAAGCTAGCATTGTGAGAGCTACAAAAGCGGCCAAGCGATATTTTTTTGCCAAAAAATAGGAGTGATAGTAAAGAACAAAGGGAATAAAGCAGAACAGGGTTTCTTGCCTGGTTTGGGCAAAAAATCCGAGCAAGGGAATTATCAGGGCAAAATGCTTTAAATTAACATCTTTTGGTGGAACAAGGGAATAAAAAGCGAACAAAACCGCAAATAAAAACACATATAAAACCTCTGTTGAGGCAGAGCGGGATTGCATTAAAAATATGGGCTGGCTCGCCAAAAAAATTGCGCAAGCAAGGGCAAGCCATTCATCTTTTGTAAATCTGAACATCGCAAAAAACAAAAGGGCCAAGGAGCCAATGGCAAGGGGCAAATTCAACCGCAAGGAAGTTTCTCTATTTGCTTCAGCAAACAAAAAAGCTATGCTTTGCACAAAAGCAAAAGCCTTTCCCTTAAAATTATTCACCACATCTTCGCATTTAAGAACGCCGTCTCTCCACGAGCCTTGATTGCACACTCCCCCGCTTTTGTCAAAACGCATTTCAAGCGCCATTGATTCCCAGCTGGTTTCATCACTCAGTACCCTGTGCTGCAAGCTTATTTGCGTGGTGGCAAAACCTGCAAATAAAATAAGGAGAATCGCTAGGCCAAGCATGGAAATTTTTGAAGGCAAATAATTTTTTGCACGCCAGAAAATATCTTTTGCATTTAAAATGAGCGCTATGCAAAACCAAGCGAACAAGGCAAGCACGGCATAGTAGCCCCATTTTATATCCCAAGCTTTGGCATAGTTCTGCGGAATTTTTTGAAACAAAAAGAACACCACCGCAAGAACGGGAGCGGCATATACGCCAGCCACCAGCCACTGGCTTATGGTATCTTGTATTTTATTGCGCATTTATGTAATAAGCATTAACTAGTTTTCCATCTTGCTTAATGGTTAAAAACTGTTTTCCTTTGGGCAAAGTTCCTTTTATTTCATAAAGATTTTCGCTTTTGTAATCCGCAGGGACATTTGTTCCTTTGCTCAAGTCTGGAAGGAGCAGGGTTTCTTTTGCATCCACGCCGCAATCCATGTGCTTTTTGGCTGGTTCAGACAGTACGGGGTAAGAAGTTACCACAATGGGCGAAGTCACTGATGTTGCTATTTTAGAGAGAAAGGTTGCATCTAATGGAACATTGGAGGGAGGCGGCAAAACATTTTCTTCTTTCTTTTTTGTGCTTGGATTTTCAGTGGTAAACTTCACGCGAAAGGCAAAAACGCTCTCTTTGCAAACTGCCTGAAAAATTGCACGTGCATTTATTTTTTCGGCTTCTGTGCCTTCAATGGGTCTGTAAAGCCCTGGAGCAACATCTTGCTTATATATATATATATTTTGCGTAATATCTGGATTATCTTTACTTATTGAAAATTTCACCTGACCTTGGGAATATTTGCTTTTGCCAGCCTGCAAGGTATAAGAAGAATCGGCAATTGGCACTCCCTCAAACTTAAACTTGCCATCTGGCAAGCCCCCTTCTATTTTTTTCGTTGAGAAAGTGGTGCCTTTTATCCAAACGGTGGGCAGTTCAACGGCTTTTCCGCTAAATGGGTCCATAACCGTGCCAGAAACCGAGCCTTTTTTTCCGCAAGCCACAAGAGCAAGCGAGGCCAGAGCAATGAGGAGTAAAATTTTATTCATAGGGGGTAATATAGCAAAATTAAAACTCCGCTCTAAGTTCATGCCATCCACAGATTTTTCCCCTATAGCGGTAAAGTCTGTAAAGCCTGCGTGCCATACGGGTTGTTATTTCATAGGATATTGTTCTATGCTCGGCAGCAAATGCTTCTACTGATATTTGTTCGGAAAATTCTCCGTTTATGCACTCCGCTATGTCTCCTATTCTCACATCTGGAATTTCGCTTGCATCCACCATGCAGGCATCCATGCACACTCGTCCCAAAATTGGGCAGGCTTTGCCGTTTATAAAAACCACGCCTTTATTCGGCTCGCCTCGCAGATAACCATCTCCGTAGCCAATGGCAACCGTTGCTACTAGCATATTTTTTTCTGCCTTGAAAAAATGCCCATAAGAAATTCCCTCCCCTGCCTCAACAAGCCTCAAAGCGCGTACGGTTGAGCGAAGTCTTAAAACAGGCTTTATTGGAAATCTAGATGGAAGTTCGCCAAGTGGATCGTAGCCATAGAGGGCAATGCCAGGGCGAACCATATCGTAATGAGTTTCGTTTGCAAATAAAAATGTTGCTGGCGAATTTGCTATGTGGCAAAGCGGCGGGCGTACGCCTGCACTCTCCAATTTTTTAACCAGTTGTTCAAATCTATCTAATTGTATTTTCATAGCCGGATGCTCTGGCATATCGGCGGTGGCTAGATGGGAATACATTCCCTCCACTTCTAAATTGGGCAATTCACATATTTTTTTCACATCATCAAAATTATCGTATTTTATTCCAAAACGATGCATTCCGGTATCTATTTGAATGTGGATTTTTAATTTTGATCCGAGAGAATTCAGAGCTTTTGCGGTTTCAAAATTTTGGATGGATGGGGTTAGATTGTGCTTTATTAAGAATGAAAAATCGCTTTCCAAGCATGGTCCTAAAATTAAAATTCTGGCACTCACTCCGTTTTCTCGCAGAGCAATTCCTTCAAATAAATGGGCAACACCTAAAAAATCAATTCCAGCCTCCATAGCCGCAAAAGAAATGGCAAGCGAACCGTGCCCGTAAGCATCGGCTTTAACGGGGAGTAGCAATTTTGTGCCGGCAGGCAGCAAACTTCTGGCATAGCTGATATTGCTTTGCAAATGGTCTAAATCTATTTCAATCCAATTAGGGCGCGGAATTTTCCCAAAATCAGGCATTGCAAAACCTCATTTCTCTGCGAAAAACGCAGATTTTTGCGCCTACTTGACACCTACTTGACACCAATTTAGTAATTTTCATAATATGAAGATACAAAAACCAAAGCTCAAGGCAAGCCAGAAAGCCAGCAGAAGCCACAAGCAATTGACGGCAGGCGTTGATATTCCCAAAGCAGTTCCAAAGCCCAACGGCGTGGGGCACCCATTGCTATACAGCCCTCAAATGTGCGAGGCTCTCATTGAAGCCGGCGACAAGGGATTAACCAAAATCCAGTTCTGCGCAAAGGTAGGAATAAGCAAGGTCACGTTTTACAACTGGATAGATGCCTATCCGGAGTTCAAACAGGCAAATGGCATTTACGAGGCGAAAATGGAGGCTTGGTACACCGCTCTGGTCAAAAACCAGATGCTGGGCATAGAGCAAATTGTGAATGGGAAAAAAATAACCCTCAATATAGGCGGCTTGGTCTGGTTCGGGAAAAATGTCTGCAACTGGAAAGACAAGCAAGAGATAGAGGCGACCGTAGGCACAAAGATTGTGGAAGTGAGCAAGGAAGAAAACGCGCTTATAGAGTAGCTCTATGTTCCAGCACACACCAAAGCAGCTAGAAGCCCTTAAACTCATAAAGGAGCATAAATACACGCTTTTGGAGGGCGGCAGGCGAAGCGGCAAAACGCTCATTGCCCTGCGGTATATGTTTCTGCGTGCGTTGAAATTCAAGAACACAGACCACCTTATTGTAAGATTCCATTTGAAAGACGTTAGGGAAAGCATAGCCTATCAAGGAATACAGCAGCTTTTCAGTCTCTCAGGCACGAACTACGGAACTACGCTAAATAGCGTTGATTTGATTTATCATTTTGAAAATGGGTCTAGAATTTGGCTTGCAGGAACAGACGACAAAGACAGGCTAGACAAATTGCTATCCAAAGAATTTGCGACAATATACGAAAACGAGGCAAGCCAATTATCTTTTGAAGCGCACGAAACATTGAAATCGTCTCTAAATTCTCCGAGCCTAACCGGAAAAATGATTATAGACTACAATCCCCCAAGCGTTCATCATTGGGGCTACAAGATTTTCCACGAGGGTGTAACGCCAAAGGGCGAGGCTATTGCAAAGCCCGAAGATTATGCGATGATGCGAATAAACCCCGTAGATAACCCGAATTTGTCAGAGGATTATTTAGAAACGTTAAAAAGTTTGTCAGAGGCACAGCGGAGGCGGTTCTATTACGGCGATTACACCATAGACAACGGCTCTCTGTGGAAAAGGGAGCAGATTAAATACAAGGAGCTGCCAAAGAACGCACCCGCCCGCATTGTCATTGCGGTTGACCCTGCCGGAGGCGGCGAAGACGAGATAGGCATAGTGGCGGTTGCCAAATACGGCACTCTGTATTGGGTAATAGCCGATAGAACCTGCAAAGGCACTCCAGCGCATTGGGCTGCGGAAGTGGCTGCCTTATACAACGAGCTACAAGCCAGCGCGGTTGTTGTTGAGCGGAACTATGGCGGGGATATGTGTAAAGCGGTTATCCGGCAGTTCTTGCCTGTTGGAAGGATTATAGAGGTGGTTGCGAGCAAGAGCAAGATTTTGAGAGCCGAGCCGGTCTATTCGCTCTATGAGCAGGGTCTTGTGTGGCACAAAGAGCCTTTCACGGACTTGGAAACGGAGATGTGCAGCTACACGCCGGAAGCGGACAAAAGCCCGAACCGAATGGATGCCCTTGTTTTTGGATTGACGGAACTCTCCAACTGCTCGGCTTGGTGGGCTATGGAGGAGTAGAATTATTTTTAAAAGTTTCAAAAGTGATATTCACGCAATTTTCAAAAACACGAAAAGGATATTCAATCATAAACAATGATACTTGCCCCATAAACCTTAAATCATTTTTAAACTGTTTAAGTTCATTTTTTGACTTTTTGCGTTTAGGTATATTTATATTCAACATAGCCATAATATAGTAAATTTTACACCCTTTTTACCAAAAATAGCCGCTTTTTATTAAATTAAAACTATGGATAAGCAATTAGAGATGTTCCCTGCCATAAAGCCAAAAGCAAAGCTAATGGCAAAAAACACATTCACAAAAGCCCTGCAAATGCTGGATAATCCTATGATGTATATGCAGCAATTCAATGAGGTGGCAAACCCTATAACCCTCACAAATAGCACTCATGCGGGGATTTTGACCCATAATTACACGGCTCTATCAAATTTATACGTAGCTAAAGGTCTTTTAGCAACTGCTATAGATAACCCTATAAACGATGCTTTCAGCAAAGGATTTGTGATAAAAAGCGAGCATCTATGCTCTAATGATATTAAACAGATAATGGATTTAATAAAAGAAAAGGACTTAATAAGAAAAGCAAAAGAGGCAATGATTTGGCAAAGCCTATTCGGGGGTGGGGGGCTTATTATAGCTCGCGAATACTGTGATGCCACGCAGAGAATTTTTGAGCTTGAAAAGGGGGAGGATTTTGACCTCTTCCCTGTGAATAGGTGGCAGCTCAATTTCAACCCTATGGGGATTAACCCCGCAGCAGGCATAGACGTGGATAATGCCGACTTCTTCTGGTTCGCAAATGAAATGATAAACGCCAAAAACGTAATTCTGCTCAAAGGCAAGAAAGCCCCTTTCATTATTTCGCAAACTCTGAACGGCTGGGGTCTTAGCGATGTGGAGAAAATGATAGAAGACCTCAACATTTACACAAAGACCCGCAGTGTCCTTTTTGAGATTTTAGACGAAAGCAAAATAGATGTTTATCAAATAGACGGATTTTTGGAAGCTATTATGGGGAATAGAGAAGCCGCTATATTGCGTAGAATTGAGTTCCAGAACAGAATGAAAAACTATAAAAACGCTCTTGTAATGGATAAAGCAGACAATTACCAGAACAAGCAGAACACATTCAGCGGATTAAGCGAGGTTTCGCACGAGAACCGCATAGACATTGCAGCATCTCTACGGCAGCCCGTTGTAAAGTTGTTCGGAACAAGCCCATCGGGTTTCACAAGTGGCGATGCAGAATTTGACCAATACTACCAAATTGTTGATAGCGGTGCACGTGTAGAGGCGGCTAGGGTGTTAGAAAAGGTTGTGGCTCTGTGTGCTAATTCCCTGCTAGGATTTTGCCCTAGTTTCACGATAGAATTTCCCCCATTCAAAGCCAAGAACGAAAAAGAAGAAGAGGATATAATAACTGCAAAGATAGATAATGCAGCCAAATTATTCCAGCTTGGGGCAATAACAAGCGTGAGCGAGTATTTGAAGAAAAGAGGCGTTGAACTGTGAAAAATCTGTTCATAACCTGCAAAACAGAGGCGGCTATAGACATAGGCAGCCTTACGGAATTGCAGGGCGGGTTGAAGAAGCGAAGCCAGAAGGACATTGACAAAATCAAACGCTCTATAAACAAGCACGGTTTCGCAACGCCCTTTTTCGTATGGAAAGACAAAAAAACGAACTACGTGCTTGACGGTCATGGCAGGCTGGAGGCTTGCAAGCAAATGAGGGATATAGACGGCGTGGATATGCCGCGTTTGCCTGTTGTCTATGTGGAGTGCAAAAACAAGGCAGACGCGAAAAACCTATTGCTCAAAATAACCTCGCAATACGGCAAGGTCTCTCCCGCCGGTCTAGACGAATTTATACAAGACGTGCCGGATTTCGTCTATGACGATGTGGATTTGAGGTTTGAGAAAATAACCGTTTTCAACCAAGACGAATTGGAAAAGAACTTGGACGACTGCGGCTTGAAATTCCCCGTTGTGATAGCCCAAGACCAGAGCGAATACAACAAATTGCAGCAGGTGAAGAAGTCTCTTGGCGTGTTCAGCGATGAAAACGCCATACAAGAATTGATAGAAAACGCTTTGAGGGAGATAGAAAAAACGTGAATCTGTTTCTTCAAAATATGTTCTATATGCCTGCTATGGTTGAGTGGAGCGGCAACAAATGCGATTACGGATGCTTGTATTGCTTCGTGGAAAATTCCAGCAAATACAAGGTCAATAATCCCGTTGAGATAGTGAATCAGCTTAAAAATCCCACAGGCGTAGCGGGGCAAGCGATTAAACTCGGCTACCCTCTATTGTTCAGCAACCGCACAGACCCATTTTCGCCCCATAATTTGCCCGTTACAAGGCTCATAACGCAACTAACCGCAAATATGCCCAACGGCGTGATTTGGCAGACAAAAACGGGCAATTTGAAGGAAATAGAGGCTGTTCTCAATGCTTATGCAAAAGCCGGAAAGAAAAACGCCATATTTGCCATTACAGTCAATACTCTTGACGACAGCAAACGCAAGATGATAGAGCCACACGCCCCGCCAACGGAGCAGAGGCTAAAAGTTGCGGAAATGGTTAAGAGCGCGGGTCTCGGTGTCATGGCTAATGTAGCCCCTTTGCACAATGGGATTATACCCTATGCGGAGTTCCCAGCCTTCGCAGACGAACTCTTAAAGACGTTTCACGTGGCACATAGTTGCACGTTCCACATATCCCGCAAGGCTTGGAAGAAGCGGCAAGCGGAGCTAACGCAAGCTGGCATAAACACGCAGAGCGGCAGGGATTATGCCGATGCGGTGTATGAATACGAGGCGGCTAATCCACGCTTTACACTCACGGACGGAAATAGCCTAACTCTATACAACTATTACAGGGAAAAACTAGGCAAGGTTGGTATTCTTTACGGCGCGTTTATGGAGAATTTGCAAAATATCCCAAGCGGCGCGGAAATTGCCATAAATGACTTTGTAGAGCCTTTTGCGGCTTTATGCCCCGACATCATAGACAAGGATATGAGAATGAGGGAATACCTCTGCTTGCAGGATTTGAACCTATACAAGCGTTATGACGTGCAGAGGGTAAGGACATTGAGGGAGCTTTTGACGTGGCTATACAACAACCCAGAGGCAAAATTCAGCCCATTGTGCAACAGGCTAACTGCCTATGAGAATGGGAAAATATATAGATTATGAGTAAATCAACAAGGAGGCTATTATGCTCAAATCCAACAAATTAACCGCAAACAATATAAGGACTGAATCTCTTCCGGGATTAGGAAGCGGAGTAGGTAGAAAAGCGGTAAAATCTTTTGCGGCAAGCGGAAATAGGATTTTCAAAAACAACGGCGAAAAGGTAGCCAACTTAAAAACAAGAGTCCAGAAACACAAAAATAGCTAATATGCTCACTCCCCTGCTGGAAGCGTTTGGGCTTCCAACCGCTTACAACGGCAAGCCCGATTTTGAGAGCCTTGTTGCCTCCAAGATACGAGACGGCTCTATAAAGGCTTATGGCATGGGCGAGAGGCTGGAAGTGCCCCCTGCGGAAAGCAGGGCAAGGGATTTCCTACTTGAAAACGGATGGCGGTTCAAGAACGGCTATTTCGTGGCAAAGCCCGAAACATTCAGCAGATATGCCAAACGCTTGCAAGCGGCGGTCATGGACAACAAGAACAATGCCGCAACGCTCAAAGCTCTCGCAGACGTTAGGATAAGCCAGATAATGGAAACAGTCAAGCAAGGCGACATATTCATACCCCAAAGCGAGATAGACCAATTCACGCAGATAGCCAAAAACGATTTCCAAACAACAAAGACAAATCTGGGAATAAGCATAGAATGGAACGATGATATAGCAAGCTCTTTGCAGGACAGGATAAACGAGAACTACAAAAAGAATTTCGCCGGCTTCACAGAGAAACAGGCGCAGGAGATACGCTCGTGGGTGCATGAGCGTTTTGTGAATGGCGATTTGAGCAAAAAGTCTATGGCAGAGTATTTCACCGAGCAATACGAGATAAGCAAGGAGCGGGCAAGGTTCTGGGCTAGGCAGGAGCTTTCAATGTTCGTCAGCACTCTCAAAACGGAGCAGATGAACGCGGCTGGATACCGCTACTATGAATGGGTTGCGGTCATGGACAACCGCACAAGAGACGACCACAGGGATTTGCACGGCTCTTTGCAGGACACCTACAACCCGCCCGTAGTTGATTTGCGAACCGGAAGAAGGGGCAACCCTGGCATGGATTTCAATTGCCGCTGTTTTGCAAAGTTCATAACCGAAGAAGAGTATTTGGAGAGGCAAAACGAGCTTTAAAAGCAAAATTCTTTACCCCCTCGCGGAGAAAGTCAAGAAAAAGTCAAGAAAAAGTCATTGGGCTACGAACCCCGATAAAATAAGGGTTTATAGGCATACCCCCCCTAAAAAAGCCCTATTTTTTTACCAAAACGCTATTTTTGGCTCAAAAATGCAGGTTTTGAGCCTCTTTGTCTGTAAATACCCCCTCCCCCCACCCCTTTTGCCAAAAATAGCAATGCAACCCAGAAACCGATTCAAGGGCATATAAGGTATATTTGCCTAAATGCAGCCCAAAAAACACTTTGCGATTTTTCTCATACCTGGACTATGCTCTTACGAGGATAAAGGCGATGGCGTGTGGCTGTTCCAGAAAACGGCTATAGACCATTCAGTAGGCTCATTCATAGGCAAGCCCGTGCAGATAGGGCACAATGAGGGTGCGCCTGCCGTTGGCTATATATGCGATGTTAAATTTGACGAGTATCTCGGTGCTTATGCTGCGGACTTTTTCCTCCTTGACGAACTGGCAGAGGGCATGGTAAGCAGCGGCGACCACTTCCCCTCTTGCGGCTACACGGTTGAGGAGCAGGGGGAGGGGGGGGTCTATAATCAGCTTGAATATAGCATGGAAGTTCTCAAAGCGAATTTTACCCATTTGGCAATAGTTGATAGCCCAAGATACTCATGCGGAACGTTTGATTTTTACAACGAGAACACCCCGAATAGCGTTGATAAACCTAAATTAGAATTGAAAGCTATAAACTCTGGAGGCAGAATGGCTACCAAGAAAAATACCGCCAATAATGAGAGCGGCACAGAGGAAGAGAAAAAAGACGAGGCTACGCAAGCCGAGAATGGCTCTAATCCAGAGAGCGATGCCACTGCCACAAACAGCACAGAGGGCGAATCTGTTTTAGACAAAGTTGTTATTACTCCAAAAGGCGAAATGCCTATAAATGAGCTTGTAGAGAAATTCAAGAAAATAGTAGCGGACAATGCGAAAAGAATCATAGACGAGAATGAGAGTTTGGATATTGACGGCAAGAGCGTGACGGTCAAAGAGATGGTAGAAACAGTATTCGGCAGCTCTAAGGAAGAAGAACCGCCCCCAGCGGAAGAACCCCCTGCCCCACCCCCAGCGGAAAACGCAAGCGATGAAGATGGGGAAGACGAGGAAGAACCGCCAGCGGCGGCAAATTCCAAGCCCAAGACCGCAGTCAATGGCGTGGAGAAAATGAAGAACGTGATAACAGCGGCTAACTCTGCTCCGTTCAATGACAGGGAAAGGTTGCCATTTGAGAGCAAATGGGATTTCAATGACCGCATCAACAAGGAAATTTACTAGGAGGCAATAGATTATGGCATTCACAGAATTAAACATGTTTTCACCCGAACCAGTGCAGGGAATGCTCGCTATAAGCGATTCCAAGAGAACTCTAGGGGCAATGTTCAAGCCTTTGGCAGGCAGCGAATTTACAACGCTCAAAGCTGGAGATCCAGTTAGTTTCCAGACCGGAAATAGCCTTATTCCTCTTGTTAGGCACCTCAATGAAAGCGATGCTGATATGGTAGGGCTTGTTGCTTTTGCACAAGATAAAGTTAGTTACACTGACGGTGATACTTTGGAAGTGAACCTAACAGGCACAATCGTTCATATGAGAACCACATCCGCTATAAGGCGCGGAGATGAGTTTGAGGGCATAGGCATCTCTATAGATGATAAGGATGCTGGCGAGTTTACAAGAGTTTCAATCAGGGGGATATTATAATGCCAAATACCATAGGCTATGACCAAACAATAAGCACACTGACACAGCTTCTACAGCCTGTATTGAAGCAAAAATATCATGAAGTTCCTAATCTCTTGGATTTTATAGATATAGATAATACTGGTGCATATATGAACAGTATAATCCAAGGCAGAACCCGCGCCCATTTTGAAAGGGGTGTTGGTTTTAGGAATGCCTCCCCAGGCTTTGAAAAATCACCGCACGTTGATGTTTCTAGAGATACAATCTCCATCAAGAATTACCCCTGGAGAAGGGAAATACAATGGTCTAAGATAGAATTGGAGCAGGCAAAGCGCGGATATATCCCTTTTGACATTCTGACAGAGAGAATGGAAGCCATAAAAAAAAGCTGGGATTTGGAAAAGCAAAATGCCATTTTCTGCGGCTATAAAGCCGGAAACATAGAGATTTTTGGACTGCTCAATATACCTGGCGTTTTTGAAAGCGGCGACAATCTTATTCCAGACGGCAAAATGATTAGAAATTTATCTCCGACTGAAATGCACAACTTTGTGGGCTCTATATTGGAGATGTACGCCAAGAATAGCAAAATAGCCACTATGCCCGATAGGTTCGTTGTTCCCCTTTCCGATTACCTCGGTTGGGGCAATACATTCGTAGCTTCCAGCAGCTCTGATAATGTGAATGTCATAAGCAAAACGATTATTGAATACTTAGAAGATATGTTCAAGACTATGACCCAGAACCCTGGCTTCAAAATTTTGTTCAGCAAATACTGCGAAGGCTCTATAATGAAGGAATTTACAGGCTTGTACGTGAACCGCTACGCCCTATACAAAAAAGAGAGAGAATCATTGCGTTTCGTTGTTCCGCAGGAATTGGAGACTACCAACATAATAGAAAAAAGTCCAGAGATTTTTGAAATGGCAGCAACGGGGCAAATGGCAGGCATTATCTGCGGAAGACCGGAAAATGTTCTTTACCTTAATTCATTGCCGGAGGTGTAAAATGATATTGCAAAGCAAAAAAAGTGGAGACCTTGCCTTTAAAGATGGCGATAAAATAAAAGTCATCAAAGCGGGAGGAACTCTAACCGTTGAAAGTGAAGCGGTTGCCGTCAAACTTATGAAGATGCACCCAGGCTTCATAATTGAGGTTGATACGGGCAATTCAGATAACAAGGCAAAAGCGGAAGCCAAGGCGGCAGAAGCAAAGGCAAAAGCGGAAGCCAAGGCGGCAGAAGCAAAGGCAAAAGCGGAAGCCAAGGCGGCAGAAGCAAAGGCAAAAGCGGAAGCCAAGGCGGCAGAAGCAAAGGCAAAAGCGGAAGCCAAGGCGGGGAAAAATGCAACCGCCAACAATAAATGAGTTCAAAGATTTCTTTGACGGCGGCGAGTTCGTTTATGGCGAGCAGCCGCCTTCTGTGCGTGACAAGGACATAGAGAGAGCGCAGCAAGAAGCTCTAATCATATTCCCCTCAAACCTATTCCCGAATGAAAAAGAGGCTATTACGGCGTTCAATTTCTTGACCGCCCATTTTCTTTTGACGGCTATGAACCTTCGCAAGAGCGGAGGCGCGCCGGAGTTCGCGGTCTCTAGCCAGTCCGCAGACGGTTTGAGCGTTAGCTACCAAATGGCTACTTTCCTGAAAGATTCATTTTTGTCTCAATTCACGACTACCGGATTTGGAGTTAGGTATGCCTCTATGGTCTATCCTGCCGCGCTTGCGAATAAGCCGAGCCTAGTCAGGGGGGGGACTACCCCATGAGAGAAGGCATACACATAAATAAGGCTCTTGGCGAGAAATTTGCCAGTATGCGGATTAAAGTAGGTGTATTTAATGTAAAATATCCGCCTAAAAAAGGCGAGACAGAAGACGGCTTGCCTGTTGCTGCTGTTGCTGCCATTCATGAGTTCGGAAGCCCTAGAAGGAATATACCGAAGCGGTCTTTTCTTTTGGAGCCAATAAAGCGTGATTTGCCGGATATTGCAAAGAACGCAAAAAGCGTGAATGACATAGGCGTTAAGCTGGTTGCGGCTTGCCAAGATGAGATAACAACGGAAGGGCACGGCTCTTGGGAAGGGTTCAGCGAAAACTACAAAATGCGCCCAAGCGGACAACCCTTAGATAGCAGCAGCAAACTTTTAAGGGACACAGGCTTGCTCTCACAAAGCATAACATTCAAGGTAGAGGGCGTGTAATGCTAGATATTTTGCCACAGCTAGGAATAAGCAGCGGAACTGGAATTTTGCTTTTTTTCATTTTGCAAAAAATGATAGAGCATAAAAACGAAAAGATTGTAGCATTGCAAAATGAAGCCACAGAGCATAGAAAAAAGGAAAGAGATGACCAAATCAAGCATTTGAAAGATGAAAGAGACTCTAAATTTGAATTGCAAAATGAAAAAATAAAATCATTGGATAACAAAGTTGATAAGCATATTGAAAAACACGATGACTGGGAAAGGCTGGTTTTTGGCAAGCTGGAAAAAATGGATGAACGTCTTAGATTGCAAAATGAAACTATGATAAGGATAGAGAGTTACATGAGAGGCAAAGAAGATAGAGGCAGAGATGCTAAAAGTTCTTGATTTCATAGGCTCCAATATAATAACCGAGTTTGCTGGGCAAGATTTATACAGGCTCAAGGCGCAAGTCTCTGTTAGCGTTTGCACCAATGAGGGAAAACTCACGTACAATATGTATGCAGGCTTCCCTACCAACATGCGCAGCGGAAGCCACCTCATAGATTTTATCATTCCAAAATTCACCAAGAACAACAAATACAACCTTGCCCTATTATGCCATGATTTCGCATACACGCAAAGCAAGTTCCAATATGGCATATTAAGCCGCAAACTTGCCGATGAACTCTTGCGGCAAATGGTGGTATTGTCCGGCGAGCTTGGGGAGTTCAGGGCTGGCATTATGTATAGGGCATTGCGCATAGGGGGCGGCTACGCTTATGACAGCGAGAACAAGGGCGATTATGCTGGCGCGGAGGATTATATGGATTTCCGCTGGGAGGATAAATAAATGATTCCCGATTTATCCCCTGCTCTTAGAGGCTGGACTGAACCTGTGCAGGTTTTCATATCCTCAAAAAAGACTAAGCACGGAATCTCCAAAGAAACATTCTTGACTATGGCTATAAACGGCAATTTGCAAATGGGCGACAATGACGATTTGAAGATATTGCCGGAGAGCGAAAGGCATTTTGCCATATGGAGGCTGCTCGTTGCAGAGACAAAAACATCTCTAAGGCAGGGCGATTTGGTGAAAATCTTTTATCAAGGCGAAGACAAATACTTTAAAGTTATAGGCATTAGAGATAATACAAGAAGCAAATTCATGCGGTATATATTGCAGGAGAGAGCTAAAGATAGCAATGTGCCGCCTGAAATTTCCATTCCTGGAAGCAATGTGCCGGATAATGTCCTGCTATCTCAAGACGGCAGGTATCTGGTAGCGCAGGGGGGCAAATGAGCGCGCTCTTGGAATTGTCCGAAAAGTTCATCAAGGTTATGGAAGAGTTCATGCCGGAGCTTGAAGAACATATAGTTATTGATGGCCAGAATTGGCAAGAGCCAAATGACGGCAAGCCCTTTGTTATCATTAGCGAAGAGAAATACGAACTAAGACATTTCACGGACAAACCGGAAGGCGGAGATGCACAAGACGAATATGCAAGAACATTCCATATAACTCTGCACGTGTATGGCAGGGATTTAGACCCCATAAGCGTGGCGGAAAAACTCGTATTTCTTGGTGATAGAACGATTAACCAGCAAAAGTTTTTCGCAAACGGAATGGGCGTTTTCTGCAACAGGAAAATTAATCCACGTCATGAACGAGACGGCTCTACGATAATACGGAGATATGATATTGAGTTTGCCCTTACATCTATAGGCAAGAGCGAGCCGAGCAGGCTGGAATTTGAGGAAGGAACATTGAAGGATTTAACTTTTGAGCAGTGAGGTAAAATAGTATGCTTGACATATCAAACATAGTAAGGATAACGGTGCTGGAAGCAGGCGCGAGCCTTGCCAATGCGAACACTAGCGCGCTTGCCCTGATAACGCACAGCAACCCTGTTGTGCCTAATTTCGGCGATTACAGGGTTTACCTAAGCCCCGAAGGAGTGGCAAAGGATTTCGGGGCAGGCTCCAGCGTTGCAAAAAGGGCTAATGCGGTATTTTCGCAATCACCCAATATAACGAGCGGGGGCGGCTATCTTATAGTCATACCTCTGCTTGGCAATGCCGATGCAGCCCCTGCGGTCATTAATTTGTCGTCAAGGAATTTATCGGATTTGCCCACGGAGCTTGTTATGTCATTCAGCGTGAATGGCGAAACAAAAACAATACAAGTATTTAAAGAAAACGCTTTGGACGCATCTACTTTGAGAAATTTTGAGGCGAGTTTCAACAAACTCCTCAATGCCATAGGCGTGCAGGCTGATTTGAGCGGCTCTCTTGCTTCTGCAAATATAAGGTTTTCAACTGTTGGCGTGGGGGGCAATAGGTCGCTCAATATAATAGCAACCCCAAATCCTACTGTTGGCGATTTGGCGGTTTTGCTTGGCGCGGTCGGGCAATCTGCCACAGGCGCGGACAATGGCGAGGAGCAGTTCAAAGAGGCTATACTCCGCGCTATGGAGAAGGTGTATTTCTTCGGCGTTATGTTTGACGAGATAGTTGATGAGAGATACTCTGAATCACGCTTCAAAGAAGTAGCCCAGCTTATGCAGGGGCTTAAAAAACTATCATTCACGGCTACCAACATAAGAGACCGCGTAACGGACAATTTCCAAGCCATAGCAGACGGCGGCTTCACGCATACACGCTGCCTGTTTCACGGAGGCTCTCCCGAAGATGCCTTGACGTTCATGGCGGCTTATGCGAGCAGGGCTATGTCCGTCAATTACAACGCTGAAAATTCAGCTTTGACCATGAACCTAAAAAGTTTGAGCGGCGTGGATAAAGACGATATAGACCAGACCTTCTACGGAACTCTGCAAACGGCAGGAACGGATTTCTATGCCAATTTCGGTGTTTCCAAAGTAATCTCAAACGGCGCAAACAAGTTCTGCGATGACGTTATGAACCTGTTAGCCCTTGAATTATCCATACAGGTGGATTTGTTCAATACTCTAGGAACGGCACCTACAAAAATAAAGCAGACGGAAGAAGGCATGAATTTCGTTAAGAGCAATTTAAGGCAGGTTCTTGAAAAGTTTGTGAGGGCTGGCGTTCTTGCACCTGGCGAGTGGAATGGCTCGGAAACTTATGGGAATGCAGAAAAGCACAAGGCAAGCATTAGGCAGCTTGGGTATTGGATATACTCTTTGCCAATAGCACGGCAGTCGCAGGCGGACAGGAGCAAGCGTGTCGCGCCGGCTTTGCAGGTGGCGGTCAAGTTTGCAGGGGCATTACATTCATTTGACGTAGTCTTATTCGCGGAGGTATAAAATGGCAAATTCATTGCTTGGTAAAGGCGCGTTGTTCTTTGGGTCAGCAGAGCCAAGAGTATTCTCTGATTTTGCAAATGGCAATTTCTTGGGGCTTGAGTTCGGCAACCAGATAAGCACAAGGGAAATGGGGCGTGGCGGTAGCGTAATATCCTATAACTCAAACAAAAAGCAGGCTACTCTAACAGTGCGCTTGATAAAAGGGTCGCCCGATGATGTTTTTTTGAATGGCGTTCTAAGCGATTATGATAGAAGCCCAGAAACATTCGTATTGTTTGCAGGCTCTATATCCATGATGCTTGGCGATGGCACAGGGTCATCTACAACGGAGAATTTTTTGCTTACGGAAGGCAGCTTCATAAACCAGCCAAATTTCACAACGGACACGGGTGGCGATGCCGAGAGCGGCGTATCTGTATGGACTTTTGACGTAACAGCAGTAAGGAACTTTGCATAAGGAGGCAATATGGCAAAAGAAATAAATCTGCCGAGCGGCAATAAGCTGGTTGTGGGCGAGATTACATGGGAGCAGGTTTGCGAGCTGAGAGCATATATCTGCAACACGCTCAAAGCTCTAACCGTAAAGGGAGAATCGTTTGAGGCTGTTATTTCAGGCGTGAAGGAAATTCCCTATTACCTTGAAAATGCGGATTTCAGGAATATGTTTTTCGGGTTCGCTGATAGGTCTGGCATAAAGGGCAAAGACGGCAAGCTGGAGAATTTAACCCCTGCATATTTCAACAAGAGAGAAAATTGGGGTGATTACTATCCTGCTTGCTGGGCTATATTGGAGCATAACCTAACCCCTTTTATAGATGGGTTAAAAAGTTTGCTCCCAAAAAACTGGATAGCTCTAATAGAGAAACTGATACAAATGAACAAGAGCAAGACTTTGGATTAGAGGTTTCTGTGTTCCTAGCCTCTTGCGGATATTGGGGCGGCAACCCCGAATTGGTTATGAAAGCACCTGCTAATATGGTGCTGAAAGCCATTGACGTTGCCATTTCGCAGAAAAAAGAGAAAATGGATTTTATCGTTGGCATACTTGAAGGCATAAGCAGGGGGCTAAGATGAGCGAAGGTCTCAATGTAGCCGATGTATATACCACGGTCAAATTCAACCCAGACCAAGCCAGCTTGGGCGATGCTCTCAAAGAGGTCAAGGGCAAGTTTGAGGATATTTCCAAAAAGGTGAATGGCATAGCGAGCGGCGTGAAAGGCTTGTTCGCTATACAGGCGTTCTCTGCCGTTGCCGGAATTGCCAGCACGATAGCAAGCAACATAGGGGCGGCGGCGGCAAATGCGCAGCACCTTTCCAAAATGGCTCAAAGAACGGGCAAATCGGTGGAGGAACTGCAAAAGCGGCAGGGCTTGAGCGTTATACTTAGCAAGCAAGAGGTTGATGCTTTGGCGAACATAAGCCGCATGTTCTCTGACATGAGCAATGTTGCCAACAAGCAAATGGCGAGGCTTGCAACCGTTATTGAGCCGATAATAACCAATGTAAGGGAATTTCTCAACAGCAAGGAGTTTCAGGGGATAATAGATGAGTTCAAAAAGGACATTGAGGAGATTTGGAAGATAGCAAGCCCGATAATGAGCGCGGTTATGGGCATATTCAAAAATGTGTTCGGGTTCGTGAAGCAGATATGGCAGGCTTTGCAGCCTGTGTTCGCGAGCGTTGCGAGCATAGTCAAAATGGCTTTGAATTTCTTTAACATTGCCATTAAGAGCGCATTGCCAAACCTAATTAAGTATATAAATGCTATAATAAAACCTATAAGAATAGCGTTCTCTTTGCTGGAGGAAATTTTCGCAATATTTGATGATACTGTGGATGGCTATTTTGAGAGCCAGCCAGGGTTCAAAGAGGCTGCGGCAAAAATGCAAGCAGGGGCAAAATGGCTAATGGATTTCTTTGAGAAAATAAGGGGTATAGTAGCGGATATTTTCACTTGGATAATAGACAAGACTATAGAGGGGTGGAGGCTTATTTTTGAGAATATTCCAAATCTCTGGAAATGGCTCGTGAAATTAAGCGATAAACTAACCGAGCTGGTAGGAAAATTTAGCGTTTTCAACAAAATAGGCGGTTTGATAAATGGGGAAATTTTCCCGCAGTCTAATACGAGGAAACCAAATATCTCTAGCGATTCGGATTCGCTAGACGAAATGATAAATAAGCCGGAGAGATTTTTTCCAAGCTCCACAACCAACAACAACCGGAACTCCACAACAACCAACACAAACAACATTACTGTCAACATAAATGGCGGCGCAAGCTCTCCGGCACAAATAAAGAAAGCTGCTGAGGAAGGTGTATTAAACGCAAATCGTTTGTCTAATGCTATGAGGTAGGTTTATGAGAATAGAGCCATGCCTTTTGACCTCTCAAGATGACCCAAGCCTTAAATTCAGGTTTGACGTGGAAAACGATTTTTCTTTAGCAAGAACCCTAACAGTATCAAGCAAATGGAACGAGAGCGGTTTTGCCGTTTCGCAAGCGGCGGCGGAAGAACCGGCAGAGATTAGCCTAAACGGGAAAATAGGCTACCTCGTTTCTGGCGATACCATGCTCAATAGTTTATACGGCGATTTAGACAAAGTGCAAAACAGGCTCTCTATGGTTCAGGGCAGCGTGGTTGGCGGTTTGATAAAATCACAGACTAAATTCGTGTCCAAGGTTATTAATACCGTGCAGGTTGCAACCCATGCGCTGGATAATATCGCAACCAAAATAAACAGGGAAATGAACGGCAGCAACAGACTGGAGCGGCTAAAAGAGGACATTCGCTCTATATTCAAAATGAAAATGCTTTTAAAGGCTGAATCGTTCCATGAGGTTATTGAAAATGCTGTGATAACAAATTTCACCATAAACCATGAGGATAAAGTTGACCAAGTTTTAGCAATATCTTTGTCTCTTAAAGAAGTCCGGTTCGTGAAAATAAAAACCGCCAATTTGTCAAGGGCTAATTTTGCCGCAAACATGTGCAGGGCTGATATTGGGCAGGCTCCAAAGGTTGAGAGCGGACAGGCTACATTAGGCGCAAAGCCGGACAATAGAACAAGCATGTTAAGGAATTTTCAGGAAAGGGGCGATGTTTTTAACTACGGAGGTTCGTAGTGAACTACATTCAGGGCATACAAGCGACAAGAGAGCAGGGCTTTATGCTGAATGGCGTTTCATTCACTCTAAGATACCTCCCTTTCGTTATGCGGTGGGAGCTTGATTTTGACAATAAGAGCGGCGTTATGGCTCATAGCCTGCGTTTTGTGCGCGGCTCTGTTTTGGAACTATTCAAAAGGAGGCTTGGCTTTGATTTGGTTTGCGGCGGTGATTTTGATGTTCCGTTTATGCTAGACGATTTTTCCAGCGGCAAATTCTGGCTGGAGGTGATTGAAAATGCTTGATTGGAAATACAAAATGAGCCTATACAGGGAAAAGACGGGCGCAACCGCTGAAATAACGGAGCCTCTATCGGTTAGCTTTGACATAACTCGCACAACGCAGACAACGCCAAACCAAGCTGATTTTACTGTATATAACCTTAGCGAAAACACCCGCATGGCTTTTGAGAAAATGAAGCCTATGGATTTCATAAAGAATGGGGAGAAGGTAAAGAATTATGGAATGGATGACTATTGCTCCATTGTTTTCTCTGTGCAGAGAGAGGGCGGGGTTGAGTGCGTTATATTCAAGGGCGATGTGGTGGAGTGCAGCAGCGAGGAAAATGGCGGCGAATGGGTAACGACATTCAACTGTTCCGATGGCTACTTTGCAAAGAGATACGCCTCTATAAGCAGTCATTACGAGAAAGATGCAAATATGAAAAGCATATTGGAAAGGGAGTGCAAGAAATGGAAATTAGGCGTGGAACTGAATGCAGAGCCAGCAAAAAACCCTGTGCCGATAACGATAAAAGAAACGTTTGACAAAAGTTTAGGCTGGATATATCCCAATAATTGGTTCATAGACAACAACACTCTTATAGCCGGTGGGATAAAAGACAAAACCATATACAGAATATACAGCGAATGGCTTGGCAAAACACCAAAGCGCGAGCAGAATGTATTGAATATAAATGCGATGTTTTTCCCAGAGCCTAGACTTGGAAATGTGGTAGAAGTTGAAAGCAAAGTTTACGGCGAAATGGGACAATGGGAGGTGGCAGGCATAAACCACAAGGGCGAATTTCCGGCAGGCAATATGGAAAGCGATTTCACTCTTATTCCGGTGGGGGCTAGGTTTTCCAATGAATGACGATATTTTCCATAATCCTGAAAACGAGATTGTCAATTTTGTCAATGAATCCACAGGCAAAATCAACTGTGCCAAAGCCGGAAAGATTTTGGCGGTCAATGACGACAACACAGCTACCGTAGAACTCTTTGACGGAACGAAAGTGAACTGCATTTTGTTCTGCCTTGCTGGTGCAAATGCGTTTATAGACTTTGAGGATTACAAGGATTCTCATTGCCTTGTTGTTTTTAATGACGATGACTTAACAAGGTTCAAAACGCAGAACAATACATTGAAAGACATAGATGCGAGAAAGCACACTCTAAATAATGGAGTGGCATTGAGCGGCTTGTTTCCGTTCAATAAGAGACCGCAAGGGAAAAATCATTTTGTGAGCTATGAGCAATTAGAAAAAATTTTAACCGAATACACCAACAAAATACAGGCTTGGCAGAATGATTTGAATACCGCTCTAACCTATGCATTGGTAGCACAAGCACCGAGCGGAGTAGCCCCAATAGATTTTTCCATTATGCCATTGCCGGAGACAACCGATGCAATAGACATTTCTGATTCAAAAGTGGAGGGCATTATCCACAATGATTAGACGGCTTGACGAAAATGGCGACTGGACATTCGGCTCCGGCAGAGGCTCATATATAGGGGGCTTGGAAGGGCTTAAATTGCGCCTTAAAACGCAGCTCAAAGAATGGACAGGCGACTGCTTCTTCGCTCTTGAAAGAGGCATAGACTGGCATTTGGCAGATAAGAGAGAGAACGAGACATTGAGGCAAATACGAGCCACGATAATGAGGAATAGAGATGTTTTGGCCGCAGAGGAAATATACATTGAAAAAAACGGAAACAGGTGCTGGAAGCCGAATATAGAGGTATTGCACATATACGATAAAAATTTCATGCCTCTTGATATTATTGCCGATGGAGAGCCGCCCCCCCCACCCCTACCGCCCATGTTCTTGATAAAGGTCATAAATGGATTTGCAAAGACAGTCGCGGCAAGAGCAGGCTCTGTGGTCACAGTAACGGCAAATGAGCCATCGGCAGCATTCAGCCATTGGGAAAGCTCGCCCCAAGTGGCGTGGGTTTATGGCTCAAATGAATACAGCAACCCCGCATATTTTGTTATGCCAGCCAGCATAGTGACATTAACGGCGGTATTTGAAGGAACTGAAGGCTCTGCATCGCATTTGCTAACGCAAGACGGCAGGCGGCTCATAGCTCAAGACGGCAGGTACATTATAGCGCAGGATTCAAACTAAAGGAGGATATATGGCAAGTAGCAATGAGTTAAGACTTTTTGATTTTAAAGACGTGACAATGCAGGAAGCCGTGAATAAAGGGGCGGCTCTTGCTATGGCTTCGGAAACTGAAAATGTCAAGCTCAAAATTTCCGTTGTCAAGGATGCGATAGATGGCGTGAGCGGAGGCTTGGCGAATTTGCAAACGCAGATAAACGCGAAGGCAAGCAATGCCGATTTAGCTACGGAAACGCAGGCAAGGATAGACAATACAATAAAGTCAATCAGCACGGATTTTTCGCAGTCGCCTCATTCAATCACTGTTACTAAGAACAATGGTAACAGCATAAGCACAACAGTAGAAGTGGCATCGGAGGACTCCGATGGTCTTATGCCCAAAGAAAGCTTTAACGCGATTGCAGCACTGCAGACTAAGGTTGATAGTTTGACCGAGACTGCTTTTGTTCCGCTAGGCATCCTCTCTATTGACAATGAAACATTCACAGCTATGAGTGATACTGAACGAACCCAGCAAGTAGAAGATGATATTGGCAGGAGTTCGTTTAATCTTAATAATGCTGTATCTACTAATGACAACTTCACGTGGATAGTAAGCTCAATTGACCCCGTAGCTTGGATTCAATGGGGAACGTCAAGCGTGACTGTGTCTCAGGCAACGAATGAAACTCTGGGCATAGTTCAGGGCGATGCAAATACTAGTGGCAAGGTTGCTGTTGAGAACGATGGCACGATGTCTGTGGTTGGGTGGGATGAGCTTACCGAGCAGGTGGATGCAAATGAGATAAATTTGGCAAGCGAGGTAACGGAACGGCAAGGTGCTGACGCTAGTTTGCAAACACAGATAAATAACGCCGTCACGCTCACGGGCGACCAGAGCATAAGCGGAGTTAAGACGTTCTCTCAAAGCCCCATTGTTCCAAATCCAACTCAACCCAACGAAGTTGCAAGCAAGCATTATGTAGATACTTGGGTGAATGGCGGTGGGACAGGAACACCGCCGCCTAATAATATTATGGATGACGTAAGCCCAATACTATTCCCTATGCCGTTTGTGAGTTGGAACTTCACATCGCGCGAGTTCGGGTCGCACGGAAGCGGAGCCGACAAATGGCGGGGCAGCGTTCTTGCCCCCAACGGCAAGATTTACGGAATACCTTACAGCTCTGCGACTGTGCTTGAGATAGACCCCTCTTCGGGCACATCACGCGAGTTCGGGTCGCACGGAAGCGGTCAATACAAATGGTTTGGCGGCGTTCTTGCCCCCAACGGCAAGATTTACGGAATACCTTACTACTCTGCGACTGTGCTTGAGATAGACCCCTCTTCGGGCACATCGCGCGAGTTCGGGTCGCACGGAAGCGGAGCCGACAAATGGCAGGGCAGCGTTCTTGCCCCCAACGGCAAGATTTACGGAATACCTTCCAGCTCTGCGACTGTGCTTGAGATAGACCCCTCTTCGGGCACATCACGCGAGTTCGGGTCGCACGGAAGCGGTCAATACAAATGGGCGGGCGGCGTTCTTGCCCCCAACGGCAAGATTTACGGAATACCTTACAGATCTGCGACTGTGCTTGAGATAGACCCCTCTTCGGGCACATCACGCGAGTTCGGGTCGCACGGAAGCGGTCAATACAAATGGTTTGGCGGCGTTCTTGCCCCCAACGGCAAGATTTACGGAATACCTTACTACTCTGCGACTGTGCTTGAGATAGTGAATATGAACAATTACCCTAATTTCAGCATTCAACGTTTGATTGCAATGAACCAACAATTTAATGGAGCTAATTTATGAGCGCGGTAATCACACCATACGGGGTTCAAACAGATTCGCAGGCGCATGTCATGGCGAACTTGAAGGCAGATTTCCGCAGGATATACGGCGAGGATATAGAACTTGAGCCGAACACGCCCGATGGGCAAATTGTGGGCATATATGCGCAAGCGATAAGCGATGTGCATGAGCTTATCAAAAACCTGTTCGCATCTCTGTTCCCGTCAACAGCGGAGGGCAATTTCCTTGACTGGAACTTGGATTTGATAAGCCTGCGCAGGATAAGCGGAAGCCCTGCCGTTGTCAATCTTAGATTGGATTTTGACGGCACTTACGACATAGAAGAAGGCTCTTATGTTGTGAATATTCAGGGCACGAATTTTGCCAACGACAAAGCAATAACGGAACAGGGTTTGTATTCATTCACGGCGGCGGACAGCGGTGCTATGCAGTTCTCGCCCGATGAGCCCGTGAGCGTGACAACGCCCGTAATCGGGGTTTCCGCCTCTTACGAAAGCACCATAAGCAATGGCTCCGATTACGAGAATGACACGGACTTCCGCAGGCGGTGGCGCAATAAGGTAAGCAATAGGGATCGCTCCGCAACGCATATAGAGATTGCCATAGAGCAGATTGACGGCGTGGAGGATTGCAGGGTTTACGAGGTCACTGACGTGCCATTTGACGGCATACCGAGAAACAGCATATATGCAGTTGTCAAAAAGGGCAATTTTGATTATGGAAAAGTTCTTGATGCCATATACAGAACCAAAACGCCCGGCATAAGGTCGCACTACACAAACAGCAACCCAGAGCAGCAGGCAAAATTCGGCGATGGCAAGGTGGATATAGGATTTGATTTTGCCACCACCGAGCCGATACCGAGCGGCGGCTTTAAATTCACCTACAAGGCGAGCAGGGGCGAGGCAAACGAGGGGGATATACTGAATGTATTGAAGCGAATGCGGTTCAGGATAGGCGAGACCGTGTTTGTGAGCGATGTGGAGCGGCACGTGCTTGATTCCATGCCCGAACTCTTTGCCAACAAAGGCAACAACATAAACGGAAGCGATTATTTGCAGGGCAGAACAGGGGTTATCTATGAGTTCTAATGTGAATTTCAATGACCCCGAAGAGTATGCCGAATACTACGCCAACCAGCTTATATTGCAATACATAAGCAAGCCAAAGGCGCGCGAAACGATAAAATCATTCGCCAGAAACCTATTCATTAATTTCAGCGATATAGGCAAGTGGCGCAATCTAGACGAAGCCACGGGCGATGCTCTGCTTGCAATAGCCGAACTGTTCGGCATAAGCGGCGATTATGCCGGAATAGATTACAAAGGGAAGTATTTCACAACTCTTCCGTATTGGAGGAAGGAACCTGTCCCGAATACCAGCTGGCACAGGGCTATATTGACGGCATACCAAGAGGGATTCCAGTCTTATGACAGCAAAAAATACGGCTTCTTTTTGAAATACGCGGATAGGCAGACCGGTCGCTCTATAGTGGCAAATTTGACGGACTGGGATTTGCGCGGCGTGATAAGAATGAGGGCGGCATATTTAACAGGAGATATGGACTGCCACACTATCCAGAACATTCTGGATACTTACTACCCAGGGAGTTACATAAGCGAGATGTATGACCCCCCGCGCTTGATATACAACATTCACAAGCAATATAAAATCACGTTTGACATGCTTATTGCTACGAACCAGATTTTGAAGCCCGATGGCGTTGGGGTTACTTATGCTCTATTGCCATCGCTGGAGCTGCCAAATGCGGGATAGAAAAATTTCAACAAGGAGGATAATATGGCAAAGATAATCAGGGAAAAAGTAAAAGTGTTCGCAGGCGGCTCCCAAACCGCATCGGAGTTCGGCGTTGTGGGTTCATTCGCAAAGGGAAATCCTGTAGTGGCTACGCAGCCGCAGCCGCCAGCCGCGCAGGTGATAGAAACATTGAGCTCTTATGACGATGGCTTGACATCCATAGTTGAAGATGGTCACCAGCTCCCGACCATGGAGGAAATTAACACTATCTTTTTCTTGTTCACCAAATGGCTCAAATACGGATTCCAAGAGGGCGTGATAGAGTATAGCCCCACAGAGACATACTACCCCCGTTCCGTAGTCAAATACAATGGCTATCTCTATCAGGCTATAAACAGCAACGCGAATGGGTTCAGCGGCATAGCCCCGCCCAATGCAGGTTATTGGGGCAGATTGTATCTAGCCCCGAACTCTGTGGATACGGAAACAATAAATGATTACAACGTGACGGAGCCTAAGCTGGCGAATAATGCGGTCTCTACCCGGACTATCCAGAACGGAGCGGTGACGGAGCCTAAGCTGGACAATGGGGCGGTGTCCACTAGGGTTATACAGAACGGAGCGGTTACCGAGCCTAAGCTAGCCAATGATGCGGTCTCTACTAGGGTTATACAGAATGATTCAATAACAACGGAGAAAATCCGCGATGGGGCGATAACGGGCGATAAAATAGCTGAGGGTTCAATAAGCCTTGAGAACATTGCGGAAGGGGTTATTCCGGATGGGTTTGAGATACCTGACGGGTCTATAACGGAGCCTAAGCTAGACCCAACTCTGTTCCAAAAGCTGATGACAAATCCGCACCCAAGCGGCGGGGGCGGGGGCGGTGATTTGAAATTTGACATTCAAGATTTTGAGGGAAATAATGGCGATATAACTTCAATTTTTTTAAATAGAGATGCTAGATTCATAGTCTTTAATAACCTTCTTGGCAGACCTACTAATGCTACGCTTGCTACGAATGATAATTTAGAGCAGGGCGATGTTTTTCTTTTACATACTAAAGTAGCATTAAATCTTGGTTCATATAACAATTTAGATCCTGGTTCAAATTCAACCCTCCCTGAACATAGTCTCGCTGCTGTAATGGTAACGAATGAGATGCCATATAGATATTATATAGTTTTGCTTTCCAGTTTAAGTTAGTTTCCTTTCAGGCAGCGAATGTTGGGAAAACCTTGGCAGTATTTTCCAAATCTTAAACCGCTTTCAAATGGAAAGTCGTAAAAACTCAAACATTCGCCGTTTATGCTTCCAAATATGCCTACGTGCCCTATTGCATTGCTTTCAGTACTGCCGAAGCCACCAAGCAAAACCGCAAACCCGTAATCATCCGTGCATTCCATATAATCGCCGCACTCGCCTGCCGCCATTAGTTTCCCGCTGTCATAATAAAATTTCACGGCGGCAAAGTCCAAAAGAACCTGCCATTCTTCTATGCTCGGCAAATGCCAGCCGGAGGGACACACGGATTTTGCTGTTTCCAAATCGGTGTAGAACCTACCATATCTTTCGCATCCATCTTTTGTGTTCACTGCACATATACTCTCTTTTATCTTATAAGCCAGATTCTCCGCCATCCACGTCTGCTCCCCTATCACAACATACACATAAACCCTGCCATCTCTCTCATCGCAGAACTGGGCTTTCTCCATGCCGTAATGCTCGCGCGTGGTGCCCTCAACGAAATCGCCGCACCCCACGTTGGGGGTCTCTATAGGGTCTTTGTCGGTGGCGCAGGCAACAAGGGCAAGGCAAAGGGCTACAAGGGCGTGTTTCATAGGGCGGTTCTCCGGTTATGGGGGTAAGGTAGAAATTACCGCAGCGTGCAAGCATACTTAACGCTGCTCTCTTTGGTCATGCCGTGATTCTTTTCCAAAGAAAGGGCAATATCGTCAAATCGCATACCCTTGTCCCTGAGCATAATGCAGTCCGCTATGAACTCTTTGGAAAGCTGGTTCCGGTAGAACGTGTATATTTTCTTGCCGTTTCGCTCTATGCGGAACACTTTGGAGTACGTTGCCTTGATTTTGCGCTTTGGATAGAATGCCAGCTTGCGGGTGCCGCCCTTTCTGCGGTATGCCCTGTAGCAGAACGTGAAATTGGTCTCGTCTGCCGTCTTGCAGGCTTCTATGCGCAGCTTGTCTAGCTCCGGCGGCTCTGTTAGCATAAATCCCTCCCGTTCCAAAAGAGTTTTTCTACACGCTTTAAAACTTTTCCGCCTTTGGCCGTAACGTTAATCTTGGCTATAGTTTCCTTTTCCCAGACCAATTCAAAACGTTTATCGTGGCAGCTGTATTCGCTAAAATATACAGGGAATTTGCAGGTTGCCGCCCAGTCATAGAACCTTAGGAAATCAAATTTTACTTTATAATAGTTCCTCTTTATATTATAGGGAATATCGCAATAAACAACGCTGTTTGGCTTTATCCTAACCCTAGCATAATCTTTGTTAG
>Ga0268262_10001246_pt1 | contig 31933 bp, 30 predicted proteins | sample TergutNc150P3_FD_190354 | JGI IMG/M metagenome (GOLD analysis project Ga0268262, IMG submission 190354) | Nasutitermes corniger P3 segment gut microbial community from laboratory colony in Florida, USA - Nc150 P3 (SPAdes) (version 2) | ecosystem: Host-associated > Arthropoda: Insects >... | reverse complement strand
TACATCGCGTTTTTCTTTTGAGGTTAATATCTGAAAATCGCTTCCAAAATCGTAAGTTTCTACCTTACCGCCCTTTTGTTTTACAGTATTTTTCATATATACCCCTATGTACCAATGTAATAGTGTACATAGGAAATTATATTTTGTCAAGCGGTACGATTGCATTAAGGGGTACAATGTGTTAGTATTTTATGAGTACAAAGGGGTTGATTTATGGCAGTTTCTACCGTATATGAGCGTATAAAGGCGGTTAGAAAGGCGTTAGGTATCTCACAACGTGATTTCTGCGCCGGTATCTATCTGTCTCATAGTTTTTACGCAAAAATTGAAACAGGCACAAGAAACCCTAATGAGCGGGTTTATGAGTTGATATGTAATAAATATAAGGTTAATAAAGATTGGTTAATTACCGGAAAAGGCGATATGTTTAGCGAAACCCCGCCCGATGCGGAGTTATTACAGATTACAGAAATAATAAAAGAACTTGACCCTGTTTTTAGGGATTGTATAATTCAACAAATAAAACTAATGGCGAACCTTCATAAGAAAAGCAAAGAAGGTCAAAAACCTGTTTATAAAAGAAAATCTAATTAAACATCCTAGAGGTTACTGCTTCAGTAGATTTAACATTTCCGAAGTTTTATTTTTTGGGGTAAATCAATAAAAATATAAAAGAAGGGGTTTCTGCCTTTTTGGCTATAAAAGGTGTTTGGGAGTAAAGGACAGAATTTGTCGTTATGGGCTTGATTTTTTGAGAAGAATTTTGATATTTATTAACATTGGAGGCTGCAATGTCGAAAGAAAGAGAAATAAATGAAATCCTTAGGAAATACTTTATAGATATAGATAGCTTAAAATCTACCCAGAAAGATGTTATTGAGTCTATTTTGGATGGGAATGATACTTTTGCTATAATGCCAACAGGATCGGGCAAATCACTATGTTTTCAATTACCTTCTCTTTATTTTGGTGGTACTACTTTTGTAATTTCACCATTAATTGCTTTAATGTATGATCAAGTAAAAACCTTAAAGAAATATAATATACCTTCAATAAATCTTGATAGCAATTTATCAAAAGATACTAAAAAGTATAATGATGAGTTAAAAAAAATAGAAAATAAAAAATATAAAATAGTATATTTATCTCCGGAAAGATTACTAAATAACGAAATAATTGATGTTATAGAACACATTAATGTACCAATGGTTGTAATTGACGAAGCTCATTGTATTTCAGAGTGGGGACACGATTTTAGAAGAAAATATCAAGATATTCCCAAATTTGTGGAAAAAATTCGCAAATCTCAAAATAAGCGTCCGATAGTTGCCGCATTTACCGCAACTGCAACTGAGAATACACAGAAAGATATAATAAAAATGTTGAGAATGAATATAAAAAAAGATGATATTATAAAAACATCAATTGCCAGAACTAATTTACATATGAGAATAATTAATTGTACTGGTGATAGAAAAAATGATAGAATTGATAGATTATTAAAATTCATAAAAGAAAGAGAGGGAAAAAGCGGGATAATATATTGCACAACAAGAAGAAAGGTTAAACGTGTTTGGTATTTGTTAACGGAAAATAATATTGACGCAGTATGGTATCATGGTGATTATCCATCGTGGAGAAGGGTAGAAAATCATCCTGATAAAATAGAAAAAGAGAAGAATTTTTGGAAATTTATTAATGATGAAGTAAAAATAATGGTCGCTACAACGGCTTTTGGCATGGGAATAGATAAACCTGACATAGCTTATACTGTTCATTTTCAAATGCCACTAAGTATAGAGAGTTATTATCAAGCTGCCGGACGTGCAGGTAGAAAATTACCTAATGCGGAATCAGTATATTATTTTAATGAGGAGGAAGATTATAATCGTTGTAGAAGGATATTAATAAATAATAATCAAGGAGAAGTTGATCTTGACCTTTCTAATGTACAACATAAGATTGGTTTATTAGACCAGTTTGTTGAATTTGCTAAAACAGAAAAATGTTTACAGCAATTTATTCTTAAATATTTTGGAGAAACAGAAGGTTCAAAGTGCGGAAAATGCAGTAATTGCTGTAAAGTAAATACAAATGAAAAAATGTTGAATGTAACACAGAATGATAAAAGTAGATTACAAGACGACTCTAAGAATCTAACTCAAGAAGATTTTAAAGAGATTTTATCGGGATTCATTAATGCTGATAAAATAAAAAAAGAACATAAACCCGAAAATAAACCTTTGTATACCCATAATATACATATTTTAATTAAGCAGCCAAAAGAAGGAAAAAGAGTGACAATTACAGGAATTGTAAATGAAATAGTAGATAAAGTTGATCTATATAAAATATTCAAAATAGGTGATAACACAATTGGAGAAAATCTATTAAAAGATTTCAAAAATAAAATTTATAAACAAATAACAATTCATGAAATTAATCATGATAATAGTAAAAATAGTTATACAGCATTAATTCAAGCAGAATGTTTTAAAAGTAAGAATATAAAACATAAAGATAATGTTGAAATAACACTTTCAGGTATAAAAATAATGGGTATTCCTCAATGGGAGTGTATTAATATACAAAAAATCGACAAGTAATGTATTAACACATGCGGTTGCAGCTTGCTGTTGATAAGCGCTTCCAGTTGGGCAATTTCCGCCTTGATTTCGTCTGATTGCGCGGCTGGGCAGTGAGCGTTATGCCAACGCCTTGCCTCCTGATTAGAACTAAATGTTTTCTTATCCATTTCCAGTGCGGCGGGCGATTCCTGGCTTGCCATTTCTTCCCGGGCATGTTTTAATTCCGCAATGGCTTCTTCGGTAACTGGTTTTCCGCATTTAGAACAAAAATCAAATATGCTCAATGTGCCGCAATTAGGGCAAGGAATACCGTCTTTTGGCTTTCCACATTCGGGGCAGAATAGCGCGTCAACGGAAGAAAGATCGGCATAGCAGAATTTGCATTTTCCTTCCAAAAGCCATGCCCCGCAAGCCTCGCATATATCAGCGGTTGGAGAGACCGGGGCTCCACATTTTGGGCAAATATGTTTTTTTATGGGAAGACCGCATTCCGGGCAAAAAAGAGATTCTTCGGGAAGTTCCGCATGGCAGTTAGGACAAATACCTGCCTTTTGACCGGCATTTTCAGTTACAGTTTGAATATTGAGGTTACCTTGTTCTTCTTTTTTTTGTTTTTGTTGTTGAAGTTTACTTTCCATAATATGATCTATGAATATAATACTAAGTATCCATAAGTAGCTCAAGCCGTCAACAAAGAGAAGGTATTTTTGAATTAATTATAGGAAGCGCAAAATGTCGGACGCTAAAAAAGTCTGGAGTTTTGCCAAACACAAGCTATGATTAAAAAGCATAGAGTCTATAAAAGCGAAAAATGGTAATGAAAACCGTAATTTGCTTTTTGGCAAAATTCTTAAGCTAAAAAAGCCGCAGGCTTATTTAATAATGCAGCCTAATTGCCCTCAATAACGGTTTTTTTGTGTCGGTGGATAACAGATTCTAAGGTAGAAAGAAAGCAGAATAATGCTATATTTTTAGAATTTACAATTACTCATTATTTTGCGCGATATACCGGATGATCGCCGTGCGCTCCGACTAGTCTTTGGTTTACCGTATCCACCATTAAATCCATGCCTTCAAGTGGAAGAACGCCCAACAAAAATTCCGGCGCGTCTTCTATTACCACTGCGGACATTACAACAGAACGATTTTCCCAGTTAATTTCCAGCGCTTCGGTCAGTTTGCATGTTTCCGTTAAGTCGTTTGCAAGGCTTATTTCCCGTTCCCCGATACTGTCAAGCCCTAGTTGTTGGAAAAGCTGTTCATTGATGACCAACGTGGTAGCGCCGGTGTCCACCATAACGCTAATTGTTGCTTGACGAATTTTATCTTTCGGCAGATTACCTTTTTTGGCATCGAACACATCTCTAAAGTTTTTTAAGGTGATTTGAGTATTTACATATCCCATACCGATTGCTCCTTGCTTATTTATACAAATATATCTCAAAAACAAATGGTTTTCAAGAGTTCGGGTTGATTTTTATATGAAGTACTACGGGTGAATATTTTCTTAAATAGCCTGGAGTTTTGCCAAACACATGCCATTATAAAAAAGCATAAAATTTTGTCACCGGAAAAAATACAATAAAAACTGTAATTTGCTCTTTGGCAAAACTCCTAAGCAATTCCGCCTTCGGCGGAATTGCCGTAGTCCACCCCTTCAACCTCAAACCCGTGAACTTCCAGAAAATCATGTTTAAATCCATTTATATCAGTCTCCGTAAACACATTCTCAGGCGTTACAGCCGCCATTTTTTGCGTAACGGCTTTCTGCACGTCTTCGCGCATTTCCCAATCGTCAATACGGATGCGGTTTTCATTGTCCGTGGGGACTGAACTTGCGTCTCTTATGGCGTTAGGTGAATAAAGGAAATCGCGGTAAAGACGGGTTATTTGTTCTATGCAGCCTTCGTGAAGACCCATGTCTTTCATTACTTTGAAAAGGCATGAAACATAAAACGGGATAATCGGTATTACAGCGCTTGCGCGGGTAACTACGGCTTTGTTTACGGAAACCCACGCGCCGCCAATTTTTTTCTGTTCTTTAAACTTTTTATTTATTTCGCGGCAGGCCCGTTCAAGGTCTTCTTTCGCTTTCCCGATGGTTCCGTTTTTGTAAATGGCCCACGACAATTCAGGGCCTATGTAAGTATAGGCTACAGTGCGGGTCTGCGGCGAAAAAAGCCCCTCTTTATCAAGCGCATTCATCCACAATTCCCAGTCTTCACCACCCATAACTTTCACGGTGTTGGAAATTTCCTCTTCATTTGCAGGTTCAGCTTCAGCCATACTGAATGTCCCATTCATCATGTTAAGAGTCTTTCCGGAAAAAGCTTTGCCAATCGGTTTAATTACAGATTTGTACATAACGCCTGTTTTGGGATCCGTTCTTACCGGAGAGGCGAGTGAATAGACAAATAAGTCTATCTTTGCCGGTATGCCAACTCTTGAAGCGGCATTTTTGACTGCCTCGGCTGTTTTAGATTTTACTTCATCAGAAAAAGCGTCGCCGTTTAAGGTGAGCGAAACAAGCCCCGTCTTTGCCGCTTCCATGTCAAATGCCTGATTATTGTAAAAGCCGGACGTGCCCGTCCGTTTTTCCGAAGGTTCATTTTCAAGGGAGACGCCGATTGTGGCGGCTTTGTATCCAAAACCGGCGCATATACGGCTGGCAAGACCGTAGCCGTTAGAGCAGCCTACGACCAAAACAAGTTTTGGCGTACCTTCCGCCGAGGATAAATGTTTTTTTGCGTATTCAATTTGTTTTAACACTCCGGCTGCGCATCCCGCAGGATGGGCGTTCAGGCAGATATTGCTTCTAATCATCGGTTTTATTTGCATTTACTCAACTCCTATTTCACGCCATGACAAGGCCGTTATTTTTTTCCAACCAGACACATCCATTCCGCTTCGGCGGCAAGCTCGTCGCCTACATAAGCTTTACCCTGCTGTTTGATCATGTTAGGTGAAACCCTAAGATTCATAACTTCGCTGCGGACTTCATCGCCGGGACGAACCTGGCGGCGGAATTTTACCTTATCAACGCTTGCAAAGAAAAACAAGGCGTCGTCTCCCAGCTTGCTTATTTTTCTCAAGCCTGCGCCGCCTGATTGCGCCATTGTCTCAATAAGAATCACGCCTGGGACGACCGGGTACTCGGGGAAATGACCTTTAAAAAAATACTCGTTCTCTGTAAATCTGCGCTTTGCGATAATTTTCTCATCGGTGGCTTCGACAATTTCATCGACAAAGAGAAAAGGTTCGCGGTGGGGCAGAAGGTTTTCTATTTCGTTCATTCCCTTGTACTCCTTTTATTGCTAACCGTTGTATTTTTTAAATACTACTACGCCGTTGTGTCCGCCGAAACCAAGCGAACCGGAAGCGGCGGCTGTTATTTCGCCGTACTGCGCTTTATTGGGGACATAGTCCAAGTCACATTCGGGAGCGGGATTATCAAGATTTATGGTGGGCGGATAAAAACTATCGCGCATTGCAAGAATACAGGCGATAGCTTCGACGCCTCCTGCGGCGGCGACACAGTGTCCGTGCATACTCTTGGTACTGGAAACTTTCATTTTACGGGCATGATCGCCAAAGGCTATTTTTATCATTTTAGTTTCCGTTGGATCGTTAATTTCCGTTGACGTGCCGTGGGCGTTGTAATATTGAATGTCTTCGGGTTTAAGTTCCGCGTCGGCAAGAGCCATTTTTATCGCATTTGCGCCGCCATTTCCTTCCGGATCAGGCGATGTTATGTGATACGCGTCGGCTGTCGCCCCGTATCCCGCAAGCTCGGCAATAATTTTCGCGCCGCGCGCTTTCGCGTGTTCTTCGCTTTCCAAAATCAATATGCCCGCTCCCTCTCCAATTACAAAGCCGTCGCGATCCGCGTCAAAGGGACGGGACGCTTTTTCAGGCTCGTTACACCTCTTGGTGGAAAGCGCCTTGAGCATTTGAAAGCCGCCAACGGCAAACGGAACGATTGTAGCTTCCGTTCCGCCTGAAATGATCACATCACAGCGACCGGCGCGGATTAAATCAAGCGCCTGCCCCAAAGCGTCGGTTCCTGAAGCGCATGCCGTAACCTGAGTGAAGGCGGGGCCCTTTACGCCAAACAACATTGAGATGTTTCCGGCGGCTTCGTTGGGAATCATCATGGGAACGGTCAGGGGCAGCATCCGCTTGGGACCGTCATAAAATAATTTTCTCATTGATTCTGAAACAACTTCAAATCCGCCGATACCATTGCCAATTACAATACCTGTTCTTTCAGCGTTACATTTTACGGGACGTTTTCCTTCCGCGTTGATATCGCCCATTAATCCGGCCTGAGTCAGAGCCTGCGCCGCGGCGGCTGCCGCAAACTGAGTAAAGCGGCACATTTTTCGCGCTTCTTTTTTATCCATCCATTTGGTTGGATCAAAATCTTTTACTTCACCGGCTATTGTTACGTCAAATCCGGCAGTGTCAAAAAGAGTAATTTTCCCAATGCCGCTTTTTCCGGCTTTTAACGCCGCGCAAAAATCTTCAATGTTATTTCCGATGGGCGAGATAATTCCCATTCCCGTTACTACAACTTTTTTCTTCACTTTCTTCTCCTAAAAAAACATTCCGCCGTCTACGGGCAGGACCTGCCCTGTAATATATGATGAAACATCGGAAGCGAAGAAAAGCGCCGCATTAGCGACGTCCTCAGGCTTTCCGGGACGCTTCAAAGGAATAACCTCAAGCATTTTTTGTTTGACCTCCTGCGGCAAAACGGCGGTCATATCCGTCTCAATAAAACCGGGCGCTATCGCGTTCACGCGCACCCCGCGGCTTGCCGTTTCGTTAGCCAAACTTTTTGTTATGCCGATTAAACCCGCTTTGCTCGCGGCATAATTTGCCTGCCAGCCATTGCCGTGAATACCGACAACGCTGGACATGTTAATAATCGAACCCGCGCGTTTGCGAATCATGTCTCTTGCAACAGTGCGGGCGGTAAAAAACGCCGCGGACAGATTTACGTCTATTACTTTCTGCCACTCTTCATGAGACATTCTGAGTGAAAGATTGTCTTTTGTTATTCCCGCGTTGTTTACAAGTATGTCAAACCCGCCCGATTGTTTTATGGCATTTTCTATAATAGTGTCTACTTCGTTTAAATTGCTTAAGTCCGCGGTGATCCAATGCAGCTTGCCTGCGGCTTTTTCTACACATTCGCGTAAATCTTCCGGTTCTTTTGTGCTAAGGCCCCAGACTTCCGCGCCTGCCGCAAGAAAACAACCGGTAATCGCCCTGCCTATTCCTCGGCCTGCTCCCGTAATCAGCGCTTTTTTTCCGTTTAAATCCACTTTAAATCTCCTTAACCGGCGGAATTTATATTGGCGATATCATCGGCTGTTCCGGCGGCGAAAACAGGAATTCCTCCGCCATCTGCGGGCGTTGAATCCTTCCAGAGACCTTGCAGCACTTTACCGGGACCAACTTCAAGACAGGCTTCATATCCGCAGGCGGCGATAGCCGCTTCTTCTTCCGTCCAGCGGACAGGGCTTGTTATCTGAAGTAAAGCGAGTTTTTTCGCTTCATCGCCCGAATTAATTTTCTTTCCCGTAACATTGGAAAAAACGGCGGTTACAGGGTCGCGGAATGTTACGGCTTCCAGCGCCGGGCGGAAAGCTTCCGCAGCGTCAGCCATAAGCGGCGAATGAAAAGGACCGGCTACCTGTAAACGTAAAACGCGCCTTGCGCCAGCCGCTTTAAAGCGGGTTTCCGCTTCAGCTAACGCGGCGGCTGTTCCGCTTACCGCCACTTGTTTGGGCGAATTGATGTTGGCGGCGTACAAATCCTTTAACCCTTCGTTGCTCCACTTTGCGATTAATTCTTCAACCTGAGAGGGAGCAAGACCGACTACTGCCGCCATACCCGGTGCCGCAGAAGCGTCGCCGCCGCTTAACTTGCGAAGACGGTCGCAGGTTTTCTGCATTGCCTCTCCTCTTGCCTTGATAAGGCGGAAACAGTCAGCCGCGCCGATTACACCGGCGTACACAAGCGCGGAATATTCGCCAAGGCTGAAACCGGCGCAGGCGGCGGGACTAAAGCCCTTGCTTTTAAGAAATTCCGCCGCCGCCAGATTAGCGGCGGTTATCGCGGGCTGTGAAACGTCTGTGCGCTTTAAAGTGTCGGCATCGGACTGAAGAAGTTCTTTTACGTCTTTTCCAAAAACTTCAGACGCCGTGTTAAAAAGTGATTTTACGGCGTCAGATTCAAGCAAATCCATCGCCATACCGGAATACTGCGCTCCCTGTCCGGGAAACAAATATACAACATTATTTTTATTCATAATTACTCTACCAAATTATTATATTTCCGCCGTAGGTAAGGCCGCCGCCAAACCCGACTGTGAGGATTAAATCCCCTTTCTTTAATTTGCCGCCCCTGTTCATTTCATCTAACGCAATTGGGATTGACGCTGATGAAGTGTTGGCGTATTCTTCAATATTTAAATAAATCTTTTCCGTCGGAATATGAAGCCTTCTTCTGGCGGCTTGGATTATCCGCGCATTAGCCTGATGGGGAACAATCCACGCTATATCATCAAGACTGATATTTCCGGCTTTCATAAGGTCTTCTATTGTTTCGGCTATTGCTCCTACCGCAAAATTATATACTTCCCGCCCGTTCATTTCAATGCAGACCGGCAAGTCAATGGTTTCACCTATCTTAAAAGGATTTCGCGTGCCACCCCTTCGCATAACAAGGCTCTCACTGCCTGAACCATCGGCGCGTAGAATTGATTGTAAAACGCCCCGGTTGGAAGATTGTGGATCAGAGGCAGTTTTCTCTATTACAACGGCTCCCGCGCCGTCGCCGAATAAAACACAAACTTTCCTCTCTTTCCAATCGACCATTTTAGTTAAAACTTCGGAGCCGATTAAAAGCGCGCGTTTACGTTCAGGACTGATGCTTAAAAGTCCTGCGGCAATCTCAAGCCCGTATACAAAACCGGTACAACCGGCGGTAATGTCAACCGCAGCCGCTTTTTTTGCGCCAATCTTATCCTGCACAATACAGGCTGTAGAAGGAGTTCCAAAATAATCCGCTGAAGCCGTAGCTAAAATAATTACGTCGATAGACGCCGCCGCTTCCGCCGCGGCTCTGTCTCTTTCCGCAGGATCATCGTCGGTATAACCCGCCGACATGGCGAGGGCGTTTATCGCCGCTTCCACAGCCAAATCACTGCACGCTGTGGATTCATCCGCAATATGGCGGTTACCAATCCCCGTATGTGACCTGATCCATTCGTCAGTCGTATCGACCCGAGTTGTTAATTCTTCATTGCTGACCCTTTTGGGCGGTACAGCTCTCCCTGTTCCTATAATTTCAATAGCCATAATATTTTTGACAATATTTTATAATTTGTCATACTCCTAATATTTACATTTTTCTTGATTTTGTCAAGATGTATTTTTGACACAGGAGACTTTTTTTAGTTGCAAGTTTAAAATATAGTACTATGAATTATAAAAATGACCTAACATTACCGATATTTCGTCTTTTTGCAAATATGCGCAAAGTATGATAGAATCAACATAGATGTATACTCGGGAAATACTGCCCCCTATTGCCTCGCCTGTTGCAGACGGAAATCCTGTTATTGGGACATGGAACAGGGCTTTTGAAAAGGTAGATTTGCAGGAGATTCGCAAACCTTATGATTACCCGCTGCCTCGGTGGGCGAAAAACTTACGAATAAAAGAATGGCAGTGTTTTAGTGCGAATAATAAATATTTTCTACTAGACGCAATTTTTTGTAATGTAAAAATGTATAGAATGGCTCAGGTTTTACTTTATGACAAGGAAAAAGAACAAAAATATCTCTATAGAAAAATAATGCCGGGCACAGGCTGGCAACTGCCTGTCAGCCTTGCAAATTCTTCGGTAGACAGCCATTCAATGCGTTTTTTCTTCCGTATCCATAGCTGGCTTGACGCGGACACTGTAAAGCTTGATATCAATATTGAGGCGAGTAAAAAACACCCTCCGTTGACCATCCACCTGGCGTATGATATGAACAGCCAGGACGTTACCCCAATGGCGGTTTCTCTTGGGTTTTCAAAACAGCGGATAATGTACGCATATAAAGCGTTTGCCCCTGTTCGGGGGGACATGGTTTTAGGCGGAAAACGAATAGTTTTAAGGCAGGATACATGTTCGGGGGTTTTTTGGGATTGCAAAGGGTTTTTTCCGTATAAAATGCATACCGGTATATGCAGTGCCGCGGGTTTTGATGAAGAAAACAGGCGTTTTGGATTCCATATTGCCGAAAATCAAACAAGGGATGCCAATAAAAACAACGAGAACGCTTTGTGGGTAAACGGGAAATTAACGCCGTTGCCTCCGGTGCGAATTACTACGCCAAACGGAATTGACGCCGATTGGATAATTCAGGATGTTGAAGGTATGGTTGATTTGACATTTACCCCAAAAGAACCGGATAAAAGCGGCGCAAAATTGATGTTTACAAGAGCCGATTTTAACATTCCCTTGGGGTATTTCAATGGAATGCTGGTCAATTCCGAAGGGGAAAAAATACAAATAAAAAACCTTTTTGGAATTGGTGAGAAACTTTATTTGCGGGTGTGAGTATGGCAAAAAAGAACAGTAATGCGATTTATGCGCCGGGCGAATTAAGCCGCGTTCGGGATAAGTTAGGCGTTAAAGACAATGAAGAAGCGAAACGAATGGCCCAGCTCCTTGGCGGCGAAGTAGGAACGGAAAGAGATCCGGAAGAAGACAAGAAAAAAAACAGCAGGAACGATACTTCAGACGGTAAGAAACGCCGCCGGATAGATTTGGTAGCGGAAGATGAATTATCCGGCGATGTAAGGACCAAACGATCCGGACCGTATCCGGGAGACGATCCTTCGGTTCCCTTAAAGCTCAGTTACAGGGAAAGGGTAAAAATAGATCAATATGCAAGTCAGGTTGTTTTTGAAATAAAGAATTCTTTGCAGGTTCTTACGTCGATTTTTTCGTTTTTCAAAGAACCTATTGATTATGTAAATCAGCGTTTTGTCATCCACCGCCTGAATGAGTTTTACAATAAAATTGAAAAACTGGTTAATTCGACAAGAAATCTGTTTCCAAAAAGCAACAAAAAACGCGATAGCCAGTTAAAAAGAGCGTCTTTATATGTATATAAAGTATTGGATACGCTTCGGGGCTGGGACATCGAAACCCTTGCAAAAAATATTTCAGAATTACAATCTCATCCGCGTTCGGTAACGGTTCGCGATTTTTCAGACGTCCTTAAAGGAATATACAAGCCAATATTTATACTTGACGATTTAAGCATAGATAATATAAAAGCCGCTTTTAAATTAATCTATAAAATACTGTATATAGAAAGTCCGATGGAAGCAAAAGATAAGTATCAGGAAATTATACGCAACATTATCACATCGCTTATAGATGTCCGTAAAAACGTCTGTTTTTGCCTGTACCCGATTTTAATGAAATTAATTTCCGATCGTTATATTGTTTACGAGCGCTTTTTTATTGAAAGACGAAGGCGCTTTATCGCTTTTCTGAATGTCAGGGAAACTGATCAGTTAAGCCCGGTGGATTTAAACCCGCAGCAGATTGATAATATTGACGTGGACGCTCTTCAGAAAAATACAAGCGAGGAAGAAGCGGCTAAAAATGAAGACGGAACAACCGAAGAAGACGGCGAATTGCAGGAAGAGGGAAAGGAAGTTCCCGAAGATCCAAAAGCCGCCGCGCTGAGGGCAAAACAGGAAGCCGAAAGGGCGGAACGCAAATCCATGGAACAGGGACGGTCTGCAATGGAAGTTCTCTTTCCAAAAGCCGGATGGGATAAACTGGAAGAATTCCCCGATTTTTATCCGTATTTTGCGAATGTATACAACCTGAAACACGGCTACGAATTAATATCTCCCAAAGACCCGCTTCAGTATATTTGCGTTTTACTGCACATATTGGATGATCTTTTTATCGGGCTGCGTTATGTGAATTTTAATGTTATTACCGGCTCCGACGGAACGTCCATAAATGTCAGCGATGAACTTGCGGAAATTTTAAACAACTGGCGCAGCTATATAGAAGACAGTTTTTCCAGGGATTATCTTCCGCGCCTGTCCGAATATTGCCGAATGTTGGAAAATTCAAAAGATTCAAGATTATCGCCTTACGCTAAAAAAACCCTTAATGAACTCAATTGGATAAAGCGGCTTTATTTTCTTCCGTACTATAAATTTGAATCTATAGGCCCTCCTCCGTTTCCAAAAAGTGATATTGTTTCAATTTATAGTGAGGTCAGAAAACTGCGTAAATATCTGACTGCGTTTGCGCTGGGCATTGAACAGGGGGTGCGCGCGGGCGGGGCGGCGGCTAAAGCTCCATGCAGGGGAGTTAATAACCCGTGGGCGTCTTATAATTTTCAAGTTCCAAATCCCGTATCCAGGCGGCTTGATATGATGCTTGCTCCGGAAAAACGAATGAACGCCACATTGATTTTTTTCGCACTGTCCGCGGTTACAGTTTTGGATTATATCGTAAATAATGAGAACAGTTGGGTATACTACGAAAAAGGCGGAATTTTGTTCAGGAGCGTTAATAACGAGGGAATAGTTCCGTTATTCGGCGTAGATAATAAACTTGACGCGGATAAGATATTTAAGGAGTCGTTGAAGAAAGCGGGCGCGTAAGCGTAATTATATCTTCAGCATCCGCACGTCAGTTCCAAGCGCTTTCGCCGCTTCCTCCGCTTTTTTTACGCCCGCAATTATTACAGGGGGCGATATGAGTCTGGAATTTAATGAATTAAAAACAGCTTCAATATCAGCGGTTGAGACGGAAATTAACCGTTCGAGTTTTCTTTTATGGTAACTTTCTTCGATGCCATAAAGAAACCTGTAAAAATCAACCAAGCCCCTTTCTGCGGGGGTTTGCGGACGCGTCTCTTTCGAGTAACATCCGATTATGGATTTTACAAGGTAGTCCTCGGAACATTTTCCATAAACAGCGTCTTTAAATATTGAAGAAATTACATCCAATGAACGCAGTGGATTCGGATCGCGGTATGTGGCAAAAGATACGCAGTTCTCAAGCGGATTGCTGTTGATAACTGCGCCGTAAGCGCCGCCTTTCATGCGTATATCTTCCCATAACGCCCCGGTACTCAGCTGATGCGTTAAAACGTATTCCGCGACTGATTCCAATGTGTCATGAGGCGCGGAATTTAATGTCAATGCCGCAAATCCCACTTGCAAAGATTTGGAAGCAAACACTTCCAGCGCTTGCGCAATTTGCGTATCGGCGCTTATCTCCGCGGAAAGCCGGGGCAAAGGCGGGCCAAAGCGGCTGAATCTTTGCGCTATTTCCGCGCCGGCGGCATTAAGGGCGCTTCCCGTAACGTTTACAATAAGCCCCGCCTTAATAATTTTTTCCCTGATGTACTGCAATTTGTTGATTATTTCCCCCGTATCGTATCCGGCAAGCTGATGAACAAATTCAACCTGTGAAATTCCTCCGTATTTTTCTTCAATTCTTTTTGAACGCGATCTAAAACGTCCAGCCCTGCCTGATGAATAAATATGCCCCATAGGCGCAAGGCTTGAATTAATTTCGTTTTTCATTTCCAAAACAAGATCATTAATCCTTCTGCGGTCGGAAAAATCCGCTTCGCAGATTACGCGCATTGCAAGATCGAGCGACGGCGCTATTTTTTCATCAAGGCATTTTATCCTGAATACTAACCAGTCGCGGCCTGACAAGTCAAAATTACCCGATGCGGTTTGCAACTGCAGCGGAGTATTCTTTGCGGACGACCCTGTGTGAAGAACCGCGACAAAGCCGCCGACTGTACGCGCCAGCAAACTTGACACTTCTCCGTAATCCATGCCCGGAAACCCGACGGAAGTAACAACTCTGGAAAATAACGGCAGCCAAAAATAATCTTCGGGCGGCAAAATATCTACGGGGAAAGCCAGCTCCATATATGTAATGCCGTTAGTATAGAGTTCATGGCAAAGAGCGGGGACTCCGCGTAGATCTTCATGGCGGCGCGGAATAATATCTTTATCGACGGTAAGATCGTTACGCGAAAGATGCGGGATTACGGCGAGAGCCTGCGGGCTGTCCGCCTCGCTTTGGATTTTTTCCAGTTCTTTGGACTTGTTAATAATTTGCTGTTGTTCTTCTTTACTTAATTTTTTCTGAATGTTTTTCAGCTCATTAGAAAGTTTCTTTTCCTGTTTATGCAAGAAATCATCTTTTGGTTCAATAATAACAAGGGCGCGGTGCGGGTTATCAAGAAAATATTTTTGAATTAAAGATTCAAAATATTTTTTATCGCGTGAAAGATTTTCTTTTATTTTACAAAGAGGCCCGTTAATCAGCAGTCCTTCCCAGGGGTTACAGCCGTGCTGCCACGCCCTGAGGGAGCGGCGCATCCAGACAAGGGAGAACGGTCCTCCTGAACGGCGTATTTCACGCTGGGAAAACTCCAGCGATAAAAGAGCGGCTTCTATTTCTTCGGGCGGAATTCCTTCGCTTACAAGCCTGCGGAATTCCCCCATTATTAATTTTTCTATCGCCTCGCTTTTTTTCTTTAAATTTCCTTTTACGCCTCTTAATCCCGCGATAAACAAAGTTTCCCGAATCTCGCTTTCAAATCCTGATACGGGAGTAATATCCTCTCCAAGACCGGACTCAATCAATAATCTTGTCAGGGGAGAGCCGTCATGCCCCAAAAGAATTTCCGCAAGCGCCACTAACGCGATATTTTCGTTAATGTCGGTAACATCGGAACAAAGCCATGAAAGAAAAATTGTCGATGTACGCTCGCTGTCCGAAGGACATTGCACATGAATTTTTTTTGGTTCTTTCCAGCGCTGAGTCTTAACGATTGGATCGCATGCCTTACCGCCTTCCAGTTTGGAGAAAAATTCATCATTTAAAAAGGCAAGCTGTTTTTCCGTGGGGATGTTACCCGCAAGAAAAATTCTGCAATTAGCGGGAGAATAACGGCTGTGGTGGAATTTTTTTAAACCTTCAAGCGTTAATTGCGGAATTGCCTGCGGATCGCCGCCTGATTCAAAACCGTAGGGAGTGTCCGGCATCACCGCTTTTACCGACCAGAGACCAGCGTAAGTGTCAAGCGATGAATAAGCGCCTTTCATCTCATTGTAAACAACGCCTGTAATGGCAAGCTTTCCGTCCTGATACTCCATCCTGTGTCCTTCCTGCATGAATGTCCATTCAGGAAGCAGGGGGCGAAAGACCGATTCGCCGTATACCGACATAAGATTAAAGTAGTCATGTTCGTTTGTCGAACTTGCGGGATAAACCGTTTTGTCAGGAAAGGTAATAGCGTTTAAAAATGTTTGCAGGCTTCCCTGCGCCAGAACAATAAACGCGTCTTTTAGCGGATAACGCTCTGATCCGCAGAGAACTGAATGTTCCAGAATATGCGCCGCGCCCGTATTATCTTCCGGAAATGTGGCGAAAGAAAATGAAAACAGGTTTTCACTATCGTCATTTAAAACATGAAAAACTTCCACGCCTGTTTTTTCGTGCCTTGCCCAAATTCCCCGCGCTTTAAGTTCTTCAAGTTCAACTACGTCAAGAATAACAAATCCGCTGTTTAATTTTTGATCTTTTTTCAATGTTGTTTTGTTCATAAAACTACGTCCTCGTCGCTGTAAAGTAAAATTTCCCCGTTTTCACGGGCATATCTGAACCATGTAAGAAATTCCCTTGCAACTGAATCGCAATCACGTTTTGGCACAGCCCCAAGAATTTCGTTTTCCTCGCGGATTGATTTTCTGCGCCCCGCTGAAACGCAGGACATTATTTTTTCGTAGAATTCATTTCCCCTGCCCTTTAATAAAATGGCAATATCGCGATCCGTCATTGTTGATAATTTGTCCTGAATGGGACGGTCAATAGCAAGTAAAACGTCATCTAAAGTGTAAAGCTTTTCTTTTAAATTCTGCCCTATTTTTGGATCGTCTTTTGCTATTTCATTTATTAATTTATCGCCAAAGGAATAATCTCCCTGTTTTAAAATCGCGGTTAAAGCCTGCATACCGTCAATTTTTATGTCATTGGAAGCGGCGCTGACATGCCTGATTTTTTCCCTTAACGCGGCGGACACCTGTTCAAGCACTTCCGGCGCAACCTCGCTCTGATGCGCTATCCGTTTTAAAATTACGGCCTTTCGGTTTGACGGAAGTTTACTCAGTATTTCCGCGGAAATTTTTGCCGTCATTCTGGAAAGTATAAGCGCCGCCGTTTGATCTGTTTCGTCTTTTAAAAGCACTACAAGCTGTTCCGCGGAAAATTCTTCCAGAAAGTCAAACAGATTTTCCTTTGTCTTCGGAATAGCCCTGTTGAGCAGTTCTTCTCCTTCTTTTGGACCTTTTACCGCGTAAAGAATACGGCGCGCGGTTTCTATTCCGCCTTGTGAAGAACCGGAAAAATTATAAGGTCTTGAAAACAGCGAATGGAATTCGGCAAGTATTTGGTCTCTTTCATCCGGTTTTATAATATTAATAGAAGCTATTTCTTTTGATATTTCATTGACCTGCTCTGGATCAAGTTCGGCTAAAATTCCCGCCGCCTGTTCGCTGCCTATTAAAATGAGAAATTTCGCAACCCGCCTGTACTTTGATTCCTGCGGAATTTCACCTTCAGGAACAAAAATCGGAGGTTTTTGTTTTTTTGCTTCTTTATAAAAAACAGCCGGAGCATTATCCGGCAGGCGCTGGGCGGGAACTTTTGCGGCGTTGTTTTCAGACGGCAGGTTCATGGTTTGTTTATACATTTCGATGCCATGTCGTACTATATTCCCCATATTTTAAGATTATAGTATAATTATTAAATATATAATAGATGGGTATCATTAAATGAAGAAAAGAAGCAAATTGGTAATTGACATTTTAAAAATCGCTTATCTTCAGTTTATTGTAATATTTTTATTTTCCGCCTATAACTTATTTTCTTCCGGAAGCAGGCAGATCGTACATACATCCATGTCTGAGCCGACGCCTGTTTCTGAACAGCCCGTTGTTCCGCCGCCGCCGCCGACAAGAGCGGAACTTGTAATGAAAGCGATATTCGAAGCTTATCGCGATCAAATTGATCAAGTAGAATTTCGAAATGACGACTGGGCAATTTTAATGAAGGGCAAATGGTATTATTATGCCGGCGGAAGATTATTGCCTGAAAACCAGATAGGAAACGCTGAATCTTACAGACCTTATCAATTTTATCAATACCCCGTGGATCTGCCGCCAATAACGGCGCGTACCCCGGAGGAAATAGAAAGATTTAAAAGCTGGACAACTCCCCGCGGTCAAAATATTCTTAAACGTTCCGGTTTTTTTTATGATGAGCTTTTGTCCGCGGCAACGCGCGCGGAAACTGAACGCCAGATTGTAAGAATATCTTTTCTTGGGAAAACTCCAAAAGTTCATAAGCTCATTCAGCAAAAACTTGCCGTTATTGAAGAGCATATTTATGCCGCCGCAAAGATCGATAATACCGTAAAGAAGTGGATAGACAACTTAGCTCCGGTGGAAGCGTATAACTGGCGGAATATCGCAAATACCCAATCGCGTTCATATCACTCTTATGGGCTTGCTATTGACTTGCTTCCAAAATCGTTAGGCAACAAACAAACATACTGGCTATGGACTTCTGATCACAGGGAAGACTGGTGGAATGTTCCTTATAAAGAAAGATACCATCCGCCGGAAGCGGTGATAAAAATTTTTGAATCCTATGGTTTTGTCTGGGGCGGCAAGTGGATAATGTTTGATACCATGCATTTTGAATACCGCCCGGAAGTATTTTACCTGAACGGAATGCCTCCGGCGGAAAAATAATACACAACTTTATCATAATTTTATTATAACCTTACAGCGACAAAGAATATGCCGTATGTTATTTGTCAATGTTTGATAAAAAATGAAAATAGAGTTATGGCAAAGAAAAATGAAATTGATGAAAAATATATTTTTAAATTGATAAGCGGCAATATTAAACGCCTTAGATCTTTACAGAATATATCGCAATTAAATCTTGCTCTCAGTACGGGGCTTACCCATAATTTTATAAATGACATTGAAAACTGCAAGAAAGGAGTCTCGGCAAAAACGCTGGCAAAACTTTCAATTGCGCTGAATGTAGAACCGTATCAATTTTTCCTGCCCACTACAATGGCCAACAATGAAATTATAAGTTATGTGAAAGATTTTAATAATTCTTTACAGAAAGTTGTAAGCGAACTGACTCAACAGTACTTGGCTGGAGATAAGAAATAGGCGGCGCATGAGCGCATGGTACCGCCTCGTGAGAACTCTTGGTGATTTATTTATCCCCAATTACCAATAAATCATACACCTGCTGTTCAGTCTGCGCCTGCAAAATGGAATCTCTCAGCTTTTTATTTTTCAATCTGGTACTGAACCATGACAGGGTTTGCAGATAATAGGCGTGCTGGTTATGGGCGGCGGCAATCATGAAAACCAGTCTTACAGGTTCGTCGTCTAATGGTTGAAAATCTACAATATTCGCCCTGCTTACGCCGACGGAGACGACAAGGTCGGTTATTGAGGAAAGGCGCACATGGGGGATGGCAATCCCGCAGCCGATGGCGGTACTCATCAATTCCTCGCGTTTTAAAATCTCAGTGGACAGTTCCTGCCTGTTTTTCACCTGTGGCGCGGCTGCGAGGTTTTCCGCAAGGGCTAAAAGCGCGTCTCTTTTGCTTGAGTAATTCATAAAAATTACGCGGTGCGGCGATAAAATCGACTCGGCGTTTACAGGGGTTATCTGCGGATGTAACGATGTGGAGACAAGCCTCTCATTGACCCATTTGTCAATCTCGGACTTTTTAAAACGCCACGCGGTTCTGATTTTTCCAGCCGGAATCTCTCCCTTTTGAGCGCAATCATAAATTGTCCGCTCAGATACCCGAAGGTACTTTGCGACTTCTTCAAGGGTGAGTATGTCGTCATCTGCCATATTGTGTATTTTAGCATAATATAGTAATAAATGTCAATATATGCTAACAGATTCAACCTTTTAATTCATGCAGTGAATCAAAGGGGTAGAGCCCGCCTATGGTGGTGTTTACTTGATTCGCGCCGCTTCCGGCAAAGCGGACTGGGGCGTCGGGGGCCATAAATTCGCTTAACACCTGACGGCAGGCGCCACAAGGACCTGTGGGTTCAACTGAATCGGGGGTAGAGATGGCAAGGGCGGTAAAACGCAGGTGCCCCTTGGCGACGGCGGCGCAGACGGCGTTTCTTTCGGCGCAGATTGTCAGGCCAAAGGAGCGGTTCTCCACATTGACGCCCGTAATGACAGTCCCGTCTTCGCATAGCAGGGCCGCGCCTACCCTGAATTTTGAATAAGGGGCGTAAGCCTTATCCGCAATCTGCCTCGCCTGCGTAAATAATTTATCCATTTGTTCTTTATCAATCATGCTTGTCTCCTTAATTTTTATATTATATAATGAAATTCATTAATTTGTTAGGGGTAATGTCTTGGCGCAGAAAAAAAATACAATTAAAGTATTAATCATCATTTTTATATTTATTATCTATTTTCTCGTGGCGGCAAGGCCGGTTCCCCGCGAAACGGTGCTTGCGCAAAGCTGGATAAAATCATTGGCGACAAGCCCGCAAGTTTCTTATACGCAGGGTGAAAATACTTCCGCAGACGGCGAGAATAAAACTGACGTTCCCGCTTTATCAGGAGAGCTTCTTCCTTTCACGTTAGGTTCACGGTTTGGTTATGTCGATTCACAGGGGCAATTTGCCATTAACAGATCGATGATTAACGATATTTGCCTTAGTCCGAATATGTGGACGGAGTACGGCGCGGAACCGTCCAATATTGTAATTAATAATATTTTAAACGACACAAAAATTAACATTGAAAATACAAGAGGGTATCCTGTTTTGCTTGACGACAGAATTTTTATTCTTGGCAGTGATCAGAACTCGTTATCTCAAATTGACGAGAATGGAAATGTTCTGTGGACTTATGAATTCGGCGCCCCCATTACATGTATGGACGCCGCGTACGATCTTATAGTTACAGGCTCTCTTGACGGGGCGGTTGAGGTCTTTAACGGAAAGGGAGAGCGTTTTTATTATTTTGAACCCGGAGGCTCGCGCTATTCGGTGATTTTGGGCTGCGCCGTTTCCAGAGACGGTACGTATATCGGAATTGTATGCGGTATTGATCAACAGCGTTTTTTGCTGTTTGAACGATTTGGCGGCCCGGGCGGCGAATATAAAGTCGTGTACCATGATTTTTTAGGATCCGGATTCAGGCGGCCAGTATATGTTTTATTTATTAATGACGACCGCCGCATTGTTTTTGAACGCGCGGGAGGTATCGGCTGTTACACGATCAAGTCAAGGCGCGGAATATTTATTCCATTGGACGGAAGAATCGCCGCCGTTGACGGTTCGGGAGACCAGGAGGTTTTCTTTTTAATTACTTCCCACCCCGGTCAGGAAAAAAAACTTATTGGAATCCAGTTTCCGCAGGAAGGACTGCTGGGATTTTTAGGAAACACGGAGCTGGAGTCGGTTTTTTTAAAAGCTTCGTTTAAAAGCGACGATGTTTTCCTGGGCAGAAGGGGCTCGACTGTCGTGACAGGCGGCGGGGCGGCGTTAATTTCCTTTTCTCTGGAGGAAAAATAAAATGAGAAAGTTTGCATTTCGCATAACGGCGGTTTTTATTTATATTTGCGTTATTTTTTCCGTTCATGCCCTGAATTGGCCTTCCGAAAACGCGGCTCTTGTCCGTAATTTCGGCTCCAATGACAGGGGACTGCCTGTTTTAGGGATGATTTTCAGCGGAGGCACGGACGTGCTTGCCGCCGAGAGCGGCGAAGTTATTTTTTCGCGGGGAAAGGACGACAACGCGTCACGTCTTCCCTCGCCGTTGGGCGCGTGGATGGCTGTTGATCATGGGGACGGATTAATCAGCATTTACAGCCGTTATGCGGAACCCGTCATTCCCGTTGAGGAAACGCAGATTGAAAAACAGCAGATAATCGCCTCTTCCGGCGTTTCTGGCTGGTCGGCGCAGAACGGATTTTATTTCATGCTTTTTGACAGGCGCGAGCGCCGCTGGATTAACCCCGCGATGATCATTACGCCCGTGCAGGAAACCCGTCCCCCGCAGATAATTTCCGTAGATTTGCGAAACAGTCAGGGACAGGTGATGCAGTCGCGTAATTTAACCCAGGGACGCTACACGGTGATTGTGAACGCGCCAGGAGGAGTCCCGATGGCGCAAAACCCCGCTTCCCGTCAATACGCGCCTCAAAAAATTGTCTGCCTTATAAACGGCACGGAAGTCAGCTCCTTGAATTTTGAGGCTGTTTCGGCAAGAGACGGCGTGTTAATGGTTTACCGTAACGGCCTTGTTCCCGCAAAGCAGATATACTCAAATCTTTTATCTTTTGAAGCGGCGGAAATTTTTCTGACACGAGGACAGGTAAACATGGAAATTATTGTGCAGGATATATCCGGCGCTTCCCGCAACTCAATAATCCGCTTATTTATAAATTGAGTATAGTTTGTGAAAACATGGTCAATGCCTATCGGCGCCGGAAAGAGCGAAGATCGCCCCTGCGCCCTTTGCGGCGGTCTCATTTTTATACCCGCGCTTGTTTGCGAAGGTTTTTCTTTTGTAAAGTGCAAAAACTGCGGCCTTGTGCAGAGAAACCCACAGCCCGACAAAAATGAAATATTGGCGCGTTACAGCAGTACTTATGGAAATGATTATCTTTCCTACGAACTGGAAAACGAAGCCGCCTTTCTTAAACTTCAACAACTTGCGTTAAAAGACGCGGGTTTTCTTAAATTGGAAAAAATACTTTTTGCCGCTACGGAAAAATTACGCGCCGAGAGCCCTTCAATCCTTGACATTGGCTGCGCCACAGGGGCGCTTCTTGAGTCTCTGCGCGGCAAAGGATGGCGCGTAACAGGCGTGGAAATCTCTCCGAGCGCAATTTACGCTAAAAATGAGCGCAAGCTGGACGTGCGAAATATTCCTCTTGAAGAGAATAATTTTCCTGATGGCGGTTTTGATGTGATACTTGCCTCCCACCTGATTGAACATCTGAACGAGCCAAAAACATTTCTGGAAGAAACTTACCGTATTTTAAAAAACAACGGATCTTTATTTATTACAACTCCCGACATCAGCGGTTTTCAATCCCGTCTTTTCGGCAGCCGCTGGCGTTCCGCTATTTTTGACCACCTTTATTTATTTTCCAGGCGCACATTGTCAAAAATGCTGAAAACCGTCGGATTCAAAGTTGTTAGCTGCCATTCATGGGGCGGACTGGCGGCGGGGGTTGCGCCGAAGACTGTTAAAAGGATAGCGGATTTTTTGGCAAAACGGCTGAATTTTGGCGATGTTATGATTATTTACGCTAGGAAATAACAGATTAATTAAATATTTTTTTGAATTATTATAGATAAAAGAGAGAAAGTAATAAATTAGAGTTTTTTAAACTCATTACAGGCAGTAAAGAGGCCTCCGCCCGTTCTTGTATTAACATCAATATAACTGCTATTGGTACTTGCACAAGCGAAAAAGAAATTCCCCGGATATCTATCTATTGATATGTTAATTTCATTTACATAGGTATTTAAATATATTACGCTGTCATTGTTATCTTCCACATTAATAATCTCTAATTTATTTGTCCATGAAAGTTTTTGTTTTAACTTATTAATAATGGAATTTCTGTATAAATGTATAGCTTCAAATTCAGCGGTAATCTGTTTTATTGTTTCTGTAAGTAATTTTTGCTGACGTGGTGTGACAACGGCATATCTGTCATCTTCACATATTGGCGTTTTACAATCTATTTCCGGAATAACATTGCAAGCCGGAAAAGGTATTTTACTTAAATACTTCTCAATAGATTCATTTATTGCCTCAATAGGCGGATTATTATTATAACGCTCTTTTAATCCTTTTACTAATTCTACAAGAGTATGCGCATATAGTTTACTGTAAACCTTTGCAACAACACGAAAAAAATCATCATTTATTGGTTCGAAGAATATATAAGATTTATCCGGCATTTCATTCCAAGGCCTTATTAATTAGATTATCAAAGAATTGTACAACATCAGCCTTTGAAAGCTCCGGCTTTAATTCAACATTATTAAGATCCAGGAACATATTAAGCCTTACAATTATATCTTCAGTATGAGGGAATTCTATAAAGAAATAATCGTTGCCGCATCTTATAAAATGAATGGGTATTCTTTTCTTTAAACCAAAACGGGATTTTCCATTACCCATATTACTGAGTCTGTCCATATGAGGTTCAGTCTCTTTTGAATTTGTGTAAATCTGAACCTCAATACCATTTTTATGTAAAATTTCAAAATAAGAAATCATTCTTTCACGTATATCTAATTTTTTTTCCCAAAAAGAGCCGGAAGCGAAAACGACTTTTTTCTCTTGACCGGCTTTATCAAAGTCAAATTTAGTCAGGTTTTCAATAAACTCAAGCGTACCTATTTTTGACAAATCATTCATCATTGTCATATCATAAAAATAGAAAATCGGTTTATTAAGAAATTCAAACTCATTCTTACTAAATAAATTGTAAAACTCATTAAATGCTTTATATTGTGAAGGACCAGGGATGCCATAAGATTTATAAAAATCTTCACCCTTGGTCATTTTTCCTGATAAGAAATCGTTATAGCCGTCTAAAAACGTATCAAACAGAATATCAATATCTAACTTAAAGTCATCAGAACTATCATAGGCTTTAGTTGGGATAAGATTTTTCCCGTAAGGAGGGTGGAACATATCTATATATGTATGAGGAGAATTAATTGGCATAACAATATTCTGCATCATTTTAAATTCTCCAAGTTTTTGCCCTCTCAGTATACTTTAATGGAATGATAATAAAATATACCGAGTGTGCACTTTTTTATACACCCCTCTATATTTTTTTGAAAGTTCGAAAACTTTCTCTTGTTATTATTATTTATCGTTAAAAACGATAAAAATTTAAACATACACCATTTTAACAATTTTTGGAAAAAAAGTCAATAGAATTTTGTAAATTTTTTTGTGAAATTTAAGCTTTAGGGAAGAGATTATCTTACTAAAGAAGCGTTGAATTTCTTACCCCGGATAACAGCCCTGGGTTCTTTAATAATCCGGTCCTGAAAAATTTTCCTCCGGTTCCCATTCGCGGCTTTTCCATTTTTGCTGTTCGTCCTGTTTTAGGTACTCAAAAAGAATTTCCCTGCTTTCTTCGCGGTTTTCGGCGCGGCTCTCCGCGTTTGTTTCCATTGATATTGACATGAGGCTTAATTCCAAGTTGCGTTTTGCGTCCAGTCTTTTTGGGTCTGTTCTTAGCGCCTCTTTAAAAGATTCGGCGGCGGAATGGTAATCGCCTTCTTCAAAAAATATTACGCCGGAATTGTAGTGGTTTCTGTACCGGAGTTCCCTGTGTTCGTTACTTGAATGTTTTTCCAGTAATTTATGGGAATCGCCGTAGCGTTTTAACGCGGCTTTTCCTTCGTCAAGCTGATAAAAGGTAAGTCCCAGGCCGTATTCGGCGTAAGGGGCGGAGTCTTCATGGTCTATCGCTTTTAAATAGGGGACAAGCGCCTCGTCGTATCTGCCCATCGCGTTTAAATAATTGGCTTGCAGGAGAAGAAGTTTGCCCTCGGAACAGGCGGTGAATAAAAAGAGCGCGATTACCGAAGCGGCGGCTAAACGGCGCATCGGCTTTTTTTGCGATTGTCGCGTAACGAATTTTGACGCGCCGTAGGAGATAATCGCGAGTATGATAAATAGCGGTCTTCTTTGCTTTGGCTCCTGTTTCCTGTTTCCGCTTACCATTTCCTGCGCGAGAGAGAGAAGATGCGAAGAAAGCGTTGAAGCGGCGTCTTCACGGCCTCCGTCAATGTAAATGCCGCCGGTTCTTTCGGCTGCCGATCTCATCGCGAATGAGTCCCTGCGGCTGATCACTGAGGGGGAATCAGGGTTGTTAATTTGCGCCGTTATCTGCCGGCCTTCGTCACTGCCAACCGCGGCGGTGTTCAGTATGATGCCGTCGCGGACACAGCGGTTAACCGCGTTCCTTAGAATGCCGGTATGAGCCTCGCCGTCGGAGATAAGGACAATTACTTTCCGCGCGGGGGAGGAGTCCTGAAAAGCTTCAGCCGCCGCGTCAACTAACGACTCAAGGTTTGTGCTTCTGCCCGTCATGGAAGATACGTCCAGCGATTCAAGGAAAATTAACGCGGCTTCGCTGTCGTAGGTTAATGGGACCGCCAGATATCCCCTTCCACGTCCAATGGCGGCGGCAAAACGCGCTCCTGAAACTGATATGACGCTCTCCCTCGCGATTGAAATGCCGCGCTCAAGACGGGACTGAAAAGCGGTCCGCGCCCTTGTCTGGGAGCCTGTTTGCACATCACGGATATCCATGCTGCGCGAAATGTCAATGGCGAAAACAACGTCAAGCCCTTTGCGGTATTCCACGGGCGCGTAACCCGTTCCCCATTTCGGACCGATGAGCGCGATAACCGCGAATATTAAAAATAAAACAAATAAAATTTCTGAAACCAATAATTTCTTTTTAAGACGGTTATCGAATGTCATATAACAGCCCTCAGTAAAAAACGCCTTGTTATTTTTACAAGCGTCAACAGGACGACGGCGGCCAGTAAAAATTGAAAAGAAACGGAAGTCATGCGGTTTATGACGCGCGATCTTTGCACCGTGATTTCAGCGTCGTCTAACTGCGAGAAAGCGGAGGCGAAAGCGTCCGCGTTTACGGCGGTTAAAAAAACGCCGCCGCCTGCGGCGCAAAGGCGGCGCAGGCTTTCAGTGTCATAACGGGAGTCAAAAATGCCCGTCCGCCGTATTTTTGTGTACGGATCGACGTAATCTATCGGAACTTCCCCCATTGAGCCTACGGCGATAACCCAGAATGAAATGCCAAGTTCGCGTAACAAATCCGCCGCCGTTTCAGGATGAATTGAGCCTGCGTTGCTTTCCCCGTCCGTAATTAAAACCGCGATTTTTCGCCTTGCGGCGGATTTATCAAGGTGATACGCGGCGACAGCGATTCCCATGCCAAGAGCGGTGCCGTCTCCGAACTCCCCTATGCGAAGTTGTTCAAGGCGCAATTCAAACGCGTCCCTGTCTGAAGTCGGTGGGGTAAGAAGCGCGGCGTCTTCACCGAAGGCGACCAGTCCTATGCTGTCCGTGGGGCGTTTTTGCGCGAACTGGGCAAGCAGTGACTTGCCGATGTCAAAGCGGTTTTTTCCGTCCATGTCAATCGCCGCCATGCTTGGACTGACATCTAAAATAAAAATAATATCCGCGCCGCGGTTCAGCCAGACGATTTCCGCGGTCTTCATTGAAGGGCCGGCGGCGCTGAAAAAAAGTAAAAATATTCCCGTTAATTCCAGAAACTTCAGCAGTTTGACAATGCCGTTTATCTGCGAGGTATTAAACGGAACGCCGCCGGGCGCGCCAAGTGGGATAGCGGCAACAAAGGGGTCTTTCATACGTGAAAAAATAATTACGGCAATCGGAATTATAAAAAAAGCGCAGATAAGTATAAATATGTTATCAAAGCCGAAATTCACGGTTCACGCGGCCTCCCTGTTTTTTTCTTTTTCGTTATTTTCAAGCGTACAGGTAAAATTGCGGAGATCCGACAATAAATTGAATACTGACTGCGCGTCAATTTCAGAGCCGGAAAAACGCAGTTCGTCGCAACGGCGGAAAAATTTTCCAAGGAAGGAAGCGCTGTCTTCCTGCGCTAAAAATTGCTGGGGCAGACGCGGGAAAAATTCCGTAAATTCGCGGGCGGTCATGACGCGGCAGTTGTGTCCGGTAAATATGGAAAGAAAATTTTTAAATTCATCGGAAAGTTTATCAAGGATTATTCTTTTTTCCGCGCCTTTTAAAACCAGTTTGTAAAGGTTTTTCTCGGTATTTTTTATAGACTTGAAAAGCCTGCGCCGTTTTAATTCTTCGCGTAATCTGCCAATGACGGAGCGTCCTTTAAAGACGAACCAGAGCGCCGACAAAATAATAACGACAACGACCGCCATTGATACGTAAAGCATTGCCGCCGTTCCCGGCATCGCAAGAGCGGAAGCGGCTGAGGAGAGCACGGGAGCCGAGCGGCTGTCAATTAATGAATTTACCGTAATAGTAAAGCCGGAAAAACAATCGCGTCCTATATTTATATCTGGCAGTTCCAGGACTCCGGCGGCGAAGGGGGTAAATTCAATTATCAGTCGGCTTCCCGTAACGCGCCGTTCCAGTATTATTCTGTGAAAATCAATATTTGGAGCTGACGGGAGCAAATCCTTGTCATAAGACGTAATGACAAAATCCTCGTCCTGCGAAGAGGCGGGAAGGGGCAAAACAAAAGAGGCGGAGTCCCCCACATATATAATACGCGGGACAAGGTACGCGCTTCTGTTTTGGGCGTGCAAGGCGAAGGTTATTATAAAAATGAATAAAATAAAAATTAAATATTTTTTCATTTCTTTTTCCGGTTTTTGTACCTGCTCATGGTGCGGCTGCCGAAAAATTTTATCAGAGCGGATGGCGCGTCCGCTTCCGTGGATAATTTTAAAAACGCCGCCCCGTTTCTTTTGCACTCCGCTTCCCAATGGGCGGATTTTTCCTCGAGCCAATCCGCCCAGCTTCCCTTGAAAGAATCAAGGCCGGTGGGGGCTTCTATCCGCACGCCCGTCTCGGGGTCTTCAAGGGTTATAAGCCCGTGAAAGGGAAGTTCATTGGGGTCGGAAATTTTTATCGCTATTACGTCGTGCTTTCTGCAGAGGCTTCCCATTTCACGTTCCCAGTTAATGCTGAAAAAATCCGATATGAGCACGACAAGCGAGCGTTTTTTTAGGAGCCTCTGCGCCCCCGTCAGCGCGGAGGCGATGTCGCTGCCGTACTGGGATCTGCGCGGCATAATGTTGTTCTGATACTGAAGCGCGGTCATTACAATCGACATTATGGCCTTGCGTCCCTTGCGCGGCGGAAAAACTTTTTCCACGTCCCTGTCAAACAAGAACGCCCCTACGCGCTGGTCGGTATGCTCTGCGGAAAAGGCGATTAACGCCGTGCAGAGAAGCGCCTGCTCGTAGGGGCTTAACCCCTGTTGCGCGATATGCGTTCTGTGCATGGAAGGGGAAATATCAAGTAAAATTAAAATAGTTAATTCGCGTTCTTCACGGAACATTTTTACAAACGGAACGCCGAAGCGCGCGCTTGCGTTCCAGTCTATCGATCTTATATCATCGCCAAGCTCATAATGCCGCGCTTCGTCAAATTCCATTCCCTGTCCCTTAAAGATGGAACTGAAATTTCCCGCCAGCATTTCATCGGCAAGATTTCTTGAAAAAATGGGAAGGTTGATAATGGTACGCAGTAAATCGCTTGTTTCCATATTAATTTTTTTTACGGAACGGGGACATGGCTTAATATTCTTGTTATGACCGCGTCCGCGTCCATGCCTTCCGCTTCCGCTTCGTATGAAAGCACAATTCTGTGGCGTAAAACCGGAAAAGCGGCCGTTTTTACGTCCTGAGGGCCTACAAAACCACGCCCTTCAAACATCGCAAGAATACGGCTGCACCGGTAAAGCGCGATGGAAGCCCGCGGAGACGCGCCAAATGACACATAACGGTACACGCCCTCCGCGTCCGTTTTTACGCTTTCCGTCCTTTGCTGGGGTGCGGTTGGAACCTGCCTTGTAGACGCGGGGCGCGTGGCGGTAACGACCGACACTATGTATTTGCTTATTTCTTCGTCAATGTGGACGGAATCCGCCGTGTTACGCAAAAGATTGAGTTTTTCCCTGTTCAGCACGGGATTAAGCGCCGCGCCTTTGTTAGCTGAAACTGAAGATAAAGGCGGGCTGTTTTTTACTATATCCAGTTCTTCAACTGGCTGGGGATAGAAGACGAGCAGTTTCATTAAAAAGCGGTCAAGTTCCGCTTCCGGAAGGGAATAGGTGCCTTCGTGTTCGATGGGGTTTTCCGTAGCGAGGACAAAAAACGGGTCGGGCAGGGGATGGGTTTCTTCGCCGATTGTCACCTGTTTTTCTTCCATTGCCTCAAGAAGGGCGGACTGTACTTTTGCGGGGGCGCGGTTAATTTCGTCCGCTAAAATTACATTGGCAAAAACAGGGCCGCGGCGCACGGAGAATCTTCCGTTAGCCTGTTCCCAGATCATCGTTCCCGTTAAGTCCGCCGGTAAAAGATCGGGGGTAAACTGAATACGTTTAAATTCAAGGCCGGTAATTTCAGCAAGGCTTTTAACGGCGAGCGTTTTAGCGAGTCCCGGCACGCCTTCCAGCAGAATGTGCCCTCCCGCGACAAGGGCCGTTAAAAGCCCGTCGATCATTTCTTTTTGACCGGAGATCCGACGCGCCATTTCTTTCCGACATTCGGCGATTAGGGCCGTACAGCGTTCAAGTTCTTCTTTTTGTACCATGTTTTATATTATACACTAATAAACGTCTTTTAAAGGGTCGTTCGCAGGGGCGGGAGTGGAGGATTCCTGATATTCGTCCGCCTCCGTTTCGCCCGGTACTATTTGCTGTTCAAATAATGCGGCTAACTCCGCGGCTTGCGCTCTTGTAAAATACATTGTTACAACCTGACTTGTCCTGTTACTGTCTCTTGATACGCTGTCGATATATTCAGCGTCGCACTGGTGTATTGTAAAATACGGCGAGTTATCCTTGAAAATATAACCTAAATCGACATTCATGTTGGCGTGCGCCTGTATGGTATATTTAAACATTTGCCAAACCAGATAGCCACGCACGGTACCGTATTTAAGATGTGATTTACTGCTTTTTTGCAGATCACGCGCGTTGTAATCCTCGTTATATTTTTGCAGGGCGTTTAAAAAATAAATCCGCCCTTTTTTGCTCCAAAATTGATGAAACGTGTAAAATTCAAATCTGTATTTCAGGCAAAAAGCGTCTTCCTTTGGAAAATACAGTACGGTGACATTTTGTTTTTTTAATTTGCCCAGTCCCATTAACGTATCCATCTGCAATTCCACTTCTCCGACCATAATCTGCGGGGAGCTCATACTCACCGTAAAATTTTCGACTTTCGCGCTTTTAAAGGTTTTACATGCGCAGATTGTTATGCTTAACGCTAAAATAATTACTAATTTGTATATTGATTTCATATTATTTTTCTCCTGTCGTTTTAAACAATTTACTTCTTTTTTTGTTACATTTATTTCTTATTTTATAAGAGAAATTTGCGGTTAGTCAACCGCCCGCGTTGTAATTAACTTTTAAAGAACGGAAAAAACTTGTCATCTGCAATAAATTTTCGTATTTTTATATTATGAGGATAACAATAACGGTAAATAAAGAATTAGTTGATAAAGTGATGGGACGTACACATAGTACTACCGCGGCTGAAGCCGTAAGTATCGCCTTAAAAGACTGGTTGGTTTTTCACAGAATGAGGGAATTGAGCAAAAAATTAGCTAATAATTCAATGTATATAAACAACAGACAGCACATTCAGGAATTAATAATTTAATCAAGAACAAAGAGGCAGGATTTTTTCTTTACGGGGGAATTTATAATTCCGAATACCATGCCGATATGCCAATATTCTCTGCCCGAAAATATTATCAAGCCGCGCGGACGTTTCAACGGCGTTATTAATATCGGAAGAAATACGATAATTTTTTTCTGATTTTCTATTATCCAAATTTTTTAGCATGATTTTATCCTCTATATTTTTAAATTAAGAATGAATGGTAGTTTTGGGGATACTTAAAGTTAAATAAATAAATCGCAAAATACGTACTGATATATTGATATTTTTATGCACAAAAACCTATTAATCCCCTTATTTACAATTAAAAAAAGAAATTTTATAATGAAGCATACGAAAAACGCAAAAATGTCTGGTCGCCGTTAGCGTTTGTTCGCGCGGTTCGTGAAGGAAACGTTTTCAGCTAACGTTTTTTGGGCGTGAAAAATACGTTGGGGATTTGTGATTTACTGTTTTAATTATTATTATTATTTAGCTCTATTGTAGGTGTTATAACCTATGATATTATAGGTAAAAATCCTGATTTGTATTGCTATAAATATGGCTGTATATTTTGATAAGGGAAAACGTCCCTATAAAACGACTCCCGAGAGCGGGGAGGAATGTCCTTAGGAGGAATGAATTATGTTGAAAAAATTTGTTGTGATCATGGTGATGTTCGCCCTGGTCGCAGGAAGCGTATCCGCGCAG
>Ga0268262_10001245_pt1 | contig 31979 bp, 34 predicted proteins | sample TergutNc150P3_FD_190354 | JGI IMG/M metagenome (GOLD analysis project Ga0268262, IMG submission 190354) | Nasutitermes corniger P3 segment gut microbial community from laboratory colony in Florida, USA - Nc150 P3 (SPAdes) (version 2) | ecosystem: Host-associated > Arthropoda: Insects >... | reverse complement strand
TCGGCAAAGGCCCTGTTCGGTAAATGTGCTCCATTCTCCTATTCGGTCTCGTAGACCATCGAATGATGCGGCTCTGGCTCCTCATTCTCTGTGGCGGTCTCGTGGACCATGCACAGACACGAGCCATAGCCTTCCCCTACCAATACCTTTGATAGGTTATACACTATTTTCCGACTTTGGTTAATTAACTTTTTATCATTCCTCTGTGTCAGGAACTTTTGCCGCTATCCTAAGGCTTTTTGATGTCTATTGTCTTTTGTCGCCAGATTTTTAGGACGCTTTCAGCGGAATAATCGAATCCTTTCCTGATTTTTTTGAGAGCTTTGGTTAATTCAAGCAAAACCATCTGGTTATTTACACCCTCACTAGGGTCTTCTGCCATAAAAAGGCAAAAAATGTCGGTTTCCAGAGCTATAGCAAGGTTGGTGAGAGTGGTATCGCTAATCCATGTGCGGCAGGCTTCTATATCCCTGACCATTGTTGAGGAAATTCCCACCATTTCTGATAGTGCTTCTTGTGATAAACCGAGCAACTTGCGCCTTTTTCTGATGTTCGAGGCAAGTATTACCCGTATTTCAGTAGGCTTCTTCTGCATAAGTATAAAGCTATAATATGAGAAAAAAACATCTTGCAATATAAATCAATATTTACGTTTTTAATAAGTAAATATAGTTGACAATACCGCTGTTTTTATGGCAAAATACCGTATGGAAAGGTAACGGTGTCAGGAGCCACGCGCCACCTTCAACTAAAAGGAATGATGCTTGGGTGTCAGGTACCGAGCGGTGCTGCTTTATTGATATTATACGAATTTTACTTCGTATAAATGTAGTTGTGCGCCATACCCAAGATAGATATGCGAGATAACATATCTTATATGAATTAAGGGAATTAAGGTTATGCGCCTTCGGCGCGGTAAAAAATGTATTCCACCGCCTTACGGCGGAATAAATAAGGAGGAAATATTATGAAAAATTGGAAACATTGGGCTTTTGTGGCTGTTATAGCCATAGTCGGTATTATCATGGGTTTTGTGGCTTGTGATAACGATAACAATAAAACAACTGATAATCCTGTCCCAGATCCAACAAAACTTAGGTTGTCTGGCATAACAGTAAATATTAAGGATACACCAACGTTAAACAACTTTGGGTATTTTGAAGCTGGTACAGATGTTTACAAGCCTCTCAGCGATTATATAACTGGAACACCTAAAGTAGAAATAAACGATAGTAAGCTGACATTAGTATTAGACGCTCCTAAAGAAAGCGTAATGTATGCAATAAATATTCCGTATGGAAACATTGTTGTAAATCCTTCTGATGCTAAATGGTTTTTTATTGCTTTATGTACACCAGATAGTGCTTATTATATGGGAATTGAAAACCATGATGGAACAGAGGTATCTTTAGTATATGTAGATAAAGATGTGAATATTAACGGTACTTCTTCTGCGATCAATTATAGTAACATTTCCTTAAAAAGAGGATGGAATTTTTTAGAAATTACATCTGGTTCTCCAAATACTTATACTAAGGCGGCACAGACACAACCTAACAGTTCTATATGGACAGTCATAGCATATTAATTTTTTTTAACATTTTTCTTTGCATCGATGACCAGATGGGTATACTAGATATATTGTGGTGGTAAGATAGAATAATAAATTTATTGTATAATAAATTTATTATATAAGAGTGCCGAGTAGTAAGATAACGGGGCGTTGATGGTACGGCGCACAACAAAGCGGTAAAAGTACGCCGCCTAACGGCGGCTAGGCTTTTACCGCCGGAACGTTATATGCAACAGTTGTAGGTATGCCCTGTCCCCTTTGCCGTATTAGCGATAAATACCTTTCACACAAGCACAAGATTTTTTTAAAAGGCATAGCCAAGACCAAAGTAGCCTATAATGCCATTGAGGAATATGTGCGGGTCGGGAAAATATGGATTTTTATACCACCTAAAAATTGTGGGAAATTTTATACTTGGAGTAATGTATAAACCGCCGGGCTTGCCAACATCAATTCTCCAGCCAAGTCCGGAAATAATATCTATACCATTAAAATCATTTATATTTTTATACCATTGATTGGTATCATGGTCGAAAAAAAAAGCTTCGCTATACCACTTGTTATACCCTAAACCGAGTTCTAAAAAAAAGGACTTCGCAAAAGGATACCAGCGTCCGGCTATTCCAATTCCATAAGAATACTCATAATAAACATATGCGCCGACTGAAAAAAAGGGGCTAAGTATATAATCGTACTTTAACTCTGCCGCTAACCATGCAAAGGATGCTCCTCCGATCCTTAGACCCGGACTGAGTGAAATCCAGTGGCGGTGTGTAGTCTGCGCGTTTAGAATAGTAGTATACACAACGAGTAAACAAACAAACAAAAGTATTTTCTTTTTCATTACATGTCGTTTACATTACTCCACCTTAAAGCGCGAAACTTCTTTTAACAAAGAGCCAATGGCTTCGCTGTTTTTGCCGCTTATCTCGCTGACGTGGTGTACCGCGACATTCACCTGATCCGCCCCGCTCGCCATCTCGTTCATGCCGCTGGTTATTTCCTGCGTTATCTTTTCAAGATTCCCGCTCTCATGCATAACTTCCTTGCTGCCCACAAGCATTTCTTCGGAACCGGTCTTTACCTTCTCGGTTGTTTCTTTCAAACCTCCCGCGCTTTGCAGGAGTTGCTTGCTTCCCTGTTCCTGTTCCTCCATCGCGTTGCGGATATTTTCTTCCTGCTGTGTTACCGTCTTTACGCTTGAGTCAATCGCCTCGAATTTGGTTAGCACGTTCTCGGTGGATTTGGTAATCTTTTTGATTGATTCCGCTATCTTTTTCAGTACCGTACCAATCGTTTTAGACTGTTCGCCGGAACTTTCTGCCAATTTGCGGATTTCATCGGCGACTACGGCGAAACCTTTGCCTGCCTCTCCGGCGTGCGCCGCTTCTATCGCCGCGTTCATGGAAAGCAGATTGGTCTGGCTGGCGATGTTTTCCATAACAGCGTTAATCTCCAGCAAGCCTTCCGATTCGCGGGATATTTCCTGAATGTCAGTCGCCACTTCCTGTAATCCTGTCCTGCCTACTTCGGAGGCTTCTTTTAACGCGGTTACATTTCCGGCGTTGTTGACAAGCGTGTTGGTGACAGAATTGATATTGGCTACCATTTGCTCAATGGCAGACGAAGCCTGGGAAAGATTGCTGACCTGGGTTTCAACATGGTCGTTGAGTTTGTTGATGTTTGTGACAACTTGATCCATAGTCGCGTTGGTTTCAGTAACGCTGGCGCTTTGGTTTATGACGCGGCCTTTGATGCTCTGAATGTTAGCTGTAATTTCGTTCACTGCCGCCGCCGTTTCGGTCATGTTGCTGGACAGGTCGGTGCCGATTTCTGATAACACGCCTGCCTGCTTTTTAATGAGAAGAACCAGGTTTTTGATTTTTTCAAGCGTTTTATTAAAGTATTTGGCAAGGTCGCCTACCTCGTCTTTGGAACTTACGGCAATAACACGAGTAAGGTCGCCTTCGCCTTCGGATATGTCCTTTAAGGTATTGGTTACGTGGACAATCGGTTTAACAATGCCTTTTGCAACGAACAAAGTAATAACCGCCGCCAATCCCAGAAGGATAACGGCGAACAGTATGGAAAAAGATATCTGGGCGCGAACCGGTTTATTTATTTCCGATACAGGGATACCTAATTGCAGAGACCAGGGAGTTGTTTCAAAGCCCGAAACAAGAATAGGCTGGAAAATATAGTATATATCTGTTTTCATGACTTGGGAATACTTTTCCAGTATAGCGATCTTTCCATGCAAGATCACATCGACTAAACGGTCAATGTCGTTTCCGAAAAGCGCTTTATCTTTGGAGTTGGATTTAAAATTTACCCCGACCCTTTCCTTGTCCCAATGAGCTATAGCCGTAGCGTTATCGCTGTATACAGCGGCTATTCCCGCGCCGTTGTACACTTCTTTTATCAATTCATCTACTACTTGCTGAACAGCGCTGATAAAGTTGATTCCAACCAGGCCTACAATTTTGCCTGAATCATTTTTAAAAGTATAAATAGCGGAAACGATGGGGACGTTCCCCCTGCCGGTTACATCCGCCCAAAAAACATCCGCAAGTTCCTGGAAAGCAGGCTCTCTTCCTGTTGTAGAGGTAAGACCTTGCGCGGTTACTCTGTTCAGATGACCCTGCCAGCCTTCAAATCCGGCGGGTTCACTGACCACAGGCCCCCTCATTCTATGGAAATACGTTTGATACTGCCCCAGTTGGGCATCCCGATTGTCTATGGTGTCGGGAAACCATGCCGTCCAGATACCGGCAATAGAATCGACTGTTGCGATAAGGCTGTGCATAACATCGTCATACATAGCCCGCCGCCTGTTCATTTCCGTATCTTCATAGCTGTTGAATATCTGGACGAGCACGTTTCCGTAATCCGTGAAGACTTCCATTTGCCGCTGGACTTCCTTTGCGTGGAGTTCTGCCAACGCCTCGGCGTACTGGTGGGTTGTGTCAACCTGCAAAGATGCGGAACGGGTAAGGGTGAACACGGATAAAACCGCGACGGATACCAGGATCATCGCCAGGATAATCGCGGTTAATTTGATTTTAAGGCTCATAACATTGCCCCTTTACTTTACCTGCGGCCTATGCCGTAGATATAGACATATGCCGCAGGTATATTTACATACACTGGTAGTATGTTACAATTTCAAAGCAAAAGGATCAATGGGTCGCTTCAACTTACGCGACATAAGCCTCCAGTTTGGATTTACGGCTCGGCTGTTGCAAAAGCCTCAGGGCCTTTTCTTCAATCTGCCGGATGCGTTCTTTGGAAAGGTCGAAGTATTCGCCAAGTTCCTTGAAGTTCATCGGTTCCCGCTGATCAAGCCCGAAACGGTAACGTATTATTTCCGCCTCCTTGTAGCCCAGGGTGTTTAACACTTCATCAATGTCGTGTTTAAGGGATTTTTTGAACATTGCCTGATCCGGCGAATCGTAGCGGGTCTCAACTACAAAGTTTCCGAGCGGCGAAGCGTTCTTTCCGGCATCAACTGATTTTTCCAGTGATAAAGTGTCTCTGGAAATAGCCAGCATGTCTTCAATATGGCTTTCGTCCATACTGAGCAATAAGGCCAGTTCGCGTATCTCGGTATCACAGCTCGGGCTGCCGGCAAGTAATTTTTTTGCTTTTTCAATCTGGATAAGGTCATTTGTCCGATTGACAGGCAGACGTATAATCCTCGATTGATCGGCAAGCGCCTTGAGTATGGTTTGACGTATCCACCACACCGCATAGGAAATAAAATGGAACCCTCTGCCGGCATCGTATTTTTCTACAGCCTTTATAAGCCCGATATTTCCCTCGCTGATCAGATCCTCCAAAGGAATCCCGTGCCCCTGGTACCTCTTTGCCACATTGACGACAAACCGGAGATTGCTTTTGACCAATTTGTTACGGGCCGTAATATTGCCGCTCGCTGCGGCGTGTGCAATACTGTCTTCCTCTTCCCTGCTTAAGAGAGGTATCCTGTTGATTTCTTTCAAATACAGGCCCAGTACGCTTTCGGTCTTTGTGCAAGCAGTAACCTTGCCGTCAAGCTCGTTTCCAGCCATTGTTTTCTTTTCCATTTTTTCTTTCATGATATGCCCCCTTGTATCTCTGCTTATATACCAGCAAGAACCATACCAAATTAGTCATAATTGAAAAAATAAAAGAAATCTGTCAAAAAAAGGCGTTTTTCGTTAGAAATTAATTAAGCTTCAAATGAAATATGGGGAAATATGACCCAATTAGTAATATATGCCGAAATGTGTGTCATTTTGACACAGTTATGAGAAAATTTGTGTCAAATTGGACATTCAATCCAGACCGGTTTACCGTTTTTTCTGCCTTCAAATAGAACATGGCTGGTGTAGCCCGCATCGAGCAAAATTTGCCTGGCTTCCCCGTAATGGCCGTCAAGGTTTTCGGCGCGGTGGGCGTCGGCGCTGATTGTAACCGGAATCTTGTATTGACGCAGAAGGCGTAAAACGGCAAGCGAGGGGTAAGTGTCTGTAATGTAGTTGCGGGTTATCCCGCCTGTGTTGGCTTCAACCACAAGGCCCGCAGAAGAAATGGCGCGGGCAATTTCTTCCATCCGCCGCATGTAACCCGCGTTCTCCACTTCAAACCAGCGGCCCTGCCTCTCCCGAAAACAGTGGCTTCTTTCCAATTTGTGATTTTTTCTTACAAGATCAAGGTGCGCCACAATGTCAAAGCCGCCCAGTGTGATCATTTCCATAACAGCGTCCAGGTAGGCGTTCAGCATTGCCTCGCCGTCTCCGTCAAACCCGTCCAGTATGCCGTTTTCCAGTTCATCAAGCGGGCCGTCAACTGTAAACAGCTCTCCCTGCGGCGGCGTCAGGTAATGTACCGCGCCTATGGCGTAATCCAGGTTCAACGCCTTAATATCACTGTCCGACGGCGAGCGCAGTCCTTTGATGTAATCTATCTCAAGCCCGAGGTAGACGGGTAGCTTCCCTTCCCATCGAAGGCGGGCAGCGTTAACCCCGTCAATGTATTCCCCAAGCTTCTCGTCTTTCATATGCCAGAATGTTTTTAGCCCTGTTTTCCCGACCGGTGCATGGCTGCTGAACCCTATTGACGCAAGCCCTTTTTCATAAGCCGCACGGCACATTGTTTCCACGTCGTCATTGCCGTCGCAGAATACGGTATGAGTATGAAGCGAAGAAAATTGCTTTTCCATAATTAATTAGTATAGTGCAGATCCTTTATGTTGATAAGATGCATTGGCGTTGAAATTGTATGTATGAAAAATCATACACAAATACATATTGACAAAGTATATTTTATGTATTATACTAAAAGAATGAAAAAATTAAAAGTATATTTGGATACGAGTGTTATAAATTTTCTCAAAGTTGAAGATTCTCCTGATTATCGCCGTGATACAGAATTGTTTTTTGCAACTATGGTTGCATCAGAAAAAGTAAAAACTTATGTGTCAAGAATAGTATTTGAAGAAATAAAAAATACTGATGATATAGTAAAACGGAAAGAACTATTGGATATTTTTATACAATATCCAAATATAAAAACATTAATTGCAGAAGAAAATAATGTAGAAGAAATTAATATTTTAGTAGAGAATTATTTAAATAATAATATAATTCCAAGAAAAAACATTGCAGATGCATTTCATATTGCATATGCTACTATATTTGAAATGGATATATTATTAAGTTGGAATTTTAAGCATTTAGCTAATATAAATAAAGAACAAAAAATATTACTTGTTAATAAATTACATGGATATAATTATCCATTTCGTATGGCGAGTCCATTGGAGGTAATAAATTATGAATAGTTCATTAGAAAAAGCTTTAGAAGGAACATGGAAAAACAAAGAAAAATTCTATGAAGAAACAAAACATATGAATATAATGGAAATAATTGAAAAGATTGAAGGAAAAAAATTCAATATAGAAAAAGACAATAAAATATTGGTGGAAAATATTTAGTATATAATATGGGGCACCGTACAAAACGAGGTTGTCGGATTTATAGTTTCACAAAACAGAAATCTTTTTTATAAAATGTAATTCATTATGGAAATAAAAAAAGCAATATATGAGAATTTGGCTGAAATATTAAGTTTGCAAAAATTGGCATATCAAAGTGAAGCAAAATTATTAAATGATTATTCTATTCAACCTCTTACTCAAACGTTAACTGAATTACAAAATGAATTTAATAAATATAAAAAAGGCATTATTCTCAAATTGACCAATGAAGAAAATAACCAGATTATTGGTTCTGTTCGTACACATGAAGGAAATAATCGTGTTTATATAGGAAAACTTATTGTTCATCCAGATTATCAAAATAAAGGATTTGGGACTAAATTATTAAATGAAATAGAAGCTTATTTTGAAAATAAAACTTTTGAATTATTTACAAGTAGTAAAAGTGAAAAAAATTTAAATATATATAAGAAAAATGGGTATAAAGAATTTAAAAGAGAAAAGGTAGGACATAATTATGAATTTATTTATTTAGAAAAATAAATACAGGCAGTTTGAAGGAATTAAAATAATCAATCCTATTGATTTTGTACGAAAGTAGGAATTTCAGCCGAAAATCTTCTTTTTTTACAACCACCTGAACCTGTCTTTTTCCAATAAAATTGCTAATCTTCTTAATTTTCTACTTGATATTGCATAAAAGTATGGTAAAAATGTATAACATAAGACGAATTTTGTTCAATATATAACCAATTGAGTCATCTCGTCAATATTCGTTAAGAGGGGATATAGAATGGCATTGACTAAATTTTTCCATCATTTTTCAAAAAACATCGAACAAAAAGAGGTAACAGATCAAAAAAACCATGAATACAGCGAACTGCTGGCTAATATGCGTTCTGTTTCGAGGAAGACGAACGGCCAGCTTTCAGCCCCAATGGATACAGCCATCATCGCGGGCGGACAAGTCGGCGGTAATGTAAAAATTATAAGAAAGCAAAGCGACGACTTAAAAGAAAAACTAAACGATGCCGCCGCCGCGCTTGATCAAATTGCGGCAAATACCCGCAGTTTTAACGGTGTAATTGAAAAACAGAATGATATTATAACCCAAACTGATTCCGCAGTAGAACAAATGTCCTCAACGGTAAACAGTGTAACGGCATTAACCAAACAAAAGACGGAAGAAGCCGCAAAGTTGCAGGAAATTATTGAAAAAGGCGGAGAAGGTGTAGCGTCAACAGCCAAAGCAATAGAAGAAGTATCGCAAGGCATTACCGCTGTTTCTGAAATTATAAGGGTTATTAACAGCATAGCCGCCCAAACGAATCTGCTTGCCATGAATGCGGCAATAGAAGCTGCTCATGCGGGCGAATTCGGCAAGGGGTTTGCGGTGGTTGCGACAGAAGTGCGAAAGCTTGCCGAAAGCACTACCCAGAACTCAAAACAAATCGCCGCTTCGCTAAAGAACATAATTGATCAGATAAACGGCGCGAAGGCCGCCAGCGACGGTGCCGGGAAAACATTTGAGAATGTTAAGAATGATGTCGGAAAATTTATCGGGGCTTTTAAGGAAATAGCCAATTCGAATTCTGAATTGTCCACCAATACGAATCGTATATTCAGTTCCATGGAGGACTTAAAATCCATCTCCAGTGAAATAGCGGTAGGCAGCAAAGAGATTGTTGCCGGTACTGAAAACATTGATTCGGCTTTACGATCAACAAAGGATTTTTCTGAAAAGCTGGCAGCCGAAGTGGGCGAAATCGAAGAAAAGATATATGACATCAGCGGGGCGCAAAGCGGAATTACCCTGTATTTGGTGGATACTAACAAAAATATTGAGGGCTTTTACCAGAAGATGGTTGAAAAAGGGGAACTTGAGAAAGAAGACCTTCTGTTTAATTACGACTTAATCATACTTATGCACCGTAACTGGCTGATACAGTTACGCGCTTTTTTGGACGGCAAAAAAGAAAACCTGAAAGCCACATCGGAAGATCATCTGAAATGCGATTTGGGGCGGTGGATATACGGGGACGGCAAATGTTTCCAGACAAGTAAAAACTACAGGGATTTGGAAGTCCAGCATAAAAACTTCCATGTGGCGGCTGGGGCGATAATAAAGGCAAAAACGGAAGGAAAAAAAGAGCAGGCTGAACAAATGTACCAGAAACTGATGAATGATTATCGCCAGATTGTTACTCTGCTTGACAAACTAAAACAAGAAAATATAAGTGCCTGATAAGCAAATAGCAAATAGCAATTAGCAATGGAAGAGAAAAGTTAAGACTTGCAATCTTTTCTTTTTTCTTTTGTTATGCTATCTTTAATTTAAGGAGAAAATATGCCGCAAGCGCAAACCATGACCCTTGACGAAAAACTTGCTCTTTCAGGCAAACTTTTAGAATTAAGTGAAGCCGGAGATGAAGAAGGAGTTAGCCGCCTTATAAGGTCAATGCCCATGCCGCCATATTTGGCAAAAATTGCCAAAGAAAAAATAGGCGCAGATTTTCTAATAAATGGCGGCTGGAATTTATCGGATGCGGAGGTGGCATTTGGATCTGACTGGCTTGTTAAGTAGTGTTTTTGAAGCAGCGGCGGCTATTGTAGACCCGATAGAAAAAGCCCTGCACAAACAGAGGCTTGACGCCGTTAAAGCAGGACAGAGGGGGTATTTGGAGTTGCAGAGAAAAGCACTTACAAATTAGCAATTAGCAATGAGCAAAGGAAGAAGTCATAAATAACTGGTTTCTTCCGTAATTTATTTTATTTTTCTTTTTTTCCGTTTTTTTGCAAGCAAAATGAACATTTGCGCCCTATATATATCAAAGAGCAAAGAGCAGGTAGCAGGTAGCAAAGTTAAGATTGTTGTATCTTGCTTTGCTCTTTGCTACTTGCTATTTGCTATTTGTTATAGGGGGTATTTATGAACATCGGATTAGAAAAGAGCCGGAAATTCGCCATACGGATTTATAATCTGTACAAGCATTTATGCGACACCAAAAAAGAGTATACGCTTGCCAAACAGCTTTTACGTTCTGGAAATATTGAAACTGCTGATTTCAATTACAAAAACAATCAAAATCAATGAGCAAGTAGCAAGTAGTAATGAGCAATGATAAGATAGTACGCTTCGTTTCTTTCATTGCTAATTGCTACCTGCTAATTGCTCATTGTGCTTACGCACGGCTTTTTTACAACGCACGACTTTTACGCACGAAAAAATTGTTAATATTTACTCTATCTTTTTCTTTTCAAATTTCGGATAATTTTTCTCATGGCTTTCGTTTGTAAGAGAAAAAATAGCTATGTGACTATTCAAAGAGCAAATAGCAATGAGCAAGTAGCAAAGTTAAGACAACACGCTTCGCCTCTTTCATTGTTCACTGGTAAACCTTTTTTCTTTTTTATTTTGTATAATTCTCCAACGCAAAAAATGCCTACGGCATTTTTTGCGAGTGATCCGGGCAATCGGGCAATTATACACCTCTTATAACCTATCGTGTCAACTACCTAATAGCATTACATTACTCATTCAAGAAAGAGAACAGAGAACAGTGAGCAGAGAAAAGAATTTCTTCTGTTATCTGTTTTCCCCCTCTGTTATCTGTTACCTGTTCTCTGTTATCTGTTTTGTGGCTACAAGCCGAAAACAAACGGCATTAGCATATATACCCTCGTTGGGGGTAATGTCCAAAGGACATCTGTCCGAAGGACAGACAACCGCCTAAAGGCGGATAAACATTCGTGTTTGCCCGTCTGAAAAGGCGGTGTAGACAAAAGGAGCGTTTTTAATGAAAAACGTTTTCAAGTTTCTAGGCATTATCGCACTCGTGGCGGTAATCGGATTTGGGGTTGTTTCTTGCGGAGGCGGCGATGACGACAACGACAACAACAACAATAACAACAACAACAACAACAACGGAGGTAGCGCGGACACTGCCCTTAACGGAACATGGAGCGGCGCTGACGGGGATTTAACGTTCAATAACGGTAATTTTGAAATGTCAGGATTCATGAAAGGAACCTATACTACCACAGGGAGTAACATATCAGTAACCGTAACTCATGTTAATGGCGATGAGATGGGTTTAGAATCAAAATGGTATACAAAAGCTGAGTTAAAAGCAGCAGCCGGTGATTTCATTGATGATGATGATTTAGATGAATTGTTCTTTTCATCAACCGGAACCTATTCAATAAGCGGCAGCACGCTTACAATAACAATGGATGGGGATACAATGACCTTGACAAAAAACGGCGGCAGCACAAACCCCGGCGGTTCAGCCATTACCTATACCGCGACTGCCAACAATTCTACCAACACAACCGCCATTACATTAACCTTTAGCGCGGCGGTTACCGGATTAACCGCAACGGATATTACCGTTACCAACGGAACAGGCTCGGCTGCCAAAGGAACGCTGACCGGAAGCGGGACAAGCTGGTCTTTGGGAATAACCGTAAACATCGCCGGAAATATAACGGTAAGCATAAACAAGAGCGGCATTGAAAGCGGAAACAAAACAGTGGCGATTGCTAAACCCGCCTCGGTCTGGACAGCCGTAGATATTGGTACTTTATTTGATACCTCTAGTGGAAGTAAAGCCATCAACAGAATCGCCTATGGCAACGGCAAGTTTGTCGCAGGCGGCAATAATGGCAAAATAGCGTATTCATCGGACGGCATAGCATGGACAGCCGTAGAGGACAGCAAATTCAGCACAGACGACCGCATCTACGGAATCGTTTACGGCGGAGCGGAAGGACAAGAGAAGTTTATCGCAGTTAGCATTACCGTGGTGAACAATAGAGTAACTGGAAATAAAATAGCAACTTCAACTGACGGCACAACATGGTCACTCGTATCGACGGCGGCGGACGTATTCAACAACTCAAGCAACATCAGAATCGCCTATTGCGGCGGCAAGTTTGTCGTACACGGAGGCACAATGGCGACTTCAGATGACGGCATGACATGGACAGGCGTATCGTTCAACATTTTCGGCAATAATGGTGACATCAACGCAATCGCCTATGCCAACGGCACGTTTGTCGCTGGCGGCGGTTCGAGAGGTGACCAGTGCATTGCGACTTCAACGGACGGCACAACATGGACTTTATCGGACACGACGAACTTCGGCACAACTGACAACACAGTCTACGCAATAACCTATGGCAATGGCAAGTTTTTCATAGGTACGAGGTACGCTAGTTATATATATAGTTCAACTGACGGAAAAGGATGGACCTACTGCAGCACCAATAACCTAGATGCTGTCAGGGCAATCGCATATGGTAACAGCAAGTTTTTCGCAGTCGGCGACAAGGGCAAAATAGCGACTTCAGATGACGGCTCAACATGGACAAGAGTAACGCAAAGCGTCTTCGGAGATTCAGACACCATCAGCACAATCGTCTATGGCAACGGCAAGTTTGTCGCAATCGGCAGCGGCAAAATTGCGTATTTATCGGACAACTAGACAAAAGAGCAAAGAGCAGGGAGCAGGTAGCAAAGTTAAGATTGTTGTATCTTACTTTGCTATTTGCTCATTGTTTCTCCTCTTTTCTTATTCTTCCTCCGTGTAACTCCGTGTCCTCCGTGGTTTTTATTCTTCCTCACAATTAAAGCAATTATCCTCATCAGACAAACCGCTAAATGGCAAAAAAGCAATTCTCTAATCTTCATGTTTAGAAAGCCAACAGGCAGAAAAAAAGGGCAAAAATGAAAACAAAACAGAAGAATAAAGGTAAAATATTTACAACCTTCTTACTTTTTTCTCTTTTCTCTTTTCTTTTGTTAAATTTGCCCGGCAAGTTTTCTTACGGCGCGAAATATGTTCTCATAGCCCGTGCAGCGGCAAAGATGCCCGGACAGCAGTTTGCACAGTTCAGCGTCGCTGTAGGTTTTCCCCGAGCGTATGATTTCCGTGGCGCTCATTAAAAAGCCCGGCGTGCAAAAACCGCACTGCACCGCGCCCTCATCGATAAACGCCTGCTGGAGCGCGGAGAGTTCCCCGTCGGCGCTTAAAAGCCCTTCGGTGGTGGTAATCTCCTTGCCGTCTGCCCAGATGGCCAGATAAATACAGGAGTTAAAACATTCCCCGTTGATGATCACATTGCAGGCCCCACATTCGCCCACCTCGCAGCCTTTTTTTACGCTGGTCAACAGATATTCATTACGCAGCATGTCAGTTAACGATGCGCGGATGTCAACCATTGTTTCCGTTGCCTTGCCGTTAATAGTACAACGCACAAGCTGTTTTCTCATAACGATACCCCCGCGCGTCTAAGCGATTCGGTAATAGTCCGTTTGGCAAGCTCTTCTGCCAGATGCAGACGGAATTCCCTGCTGGCCCGCCAGCTTGAGCGGGGATTAATGTCGTTTAACACCAGTTTGGCAACGGCGGCGGCGGTTTCGGCGTTTGCCGGTTTTCCGGCTGCCGCCTGTTCCGCTGTGGGAACGCGCATGGGGACAGGCCCGGCAACGCCGTATGCCAGGCGGGATCTGTCAATAGTTTTGCCGTCTTTTGAAAGCCGGACATTTGCCGAACATCCCAGAGTCGCTATGTCCAGGGCTTCCCTCATGGCGTATTTGATATAATTGCCAAAACAGTTCTCATAACTTTCTTTTGGGATAACAATTGCCTGTAGAATTTCCTCATGGGCGAGGGATGTTTTTCCTGCGCCCTTATAATGCTCTGAAATGGGAACCAGCCGCATGCCGTTAGGGCCAAGGTATTCCATCACCACGTCATAGGCGATCAAGGTTGATGCGCTGTCCGCAGACGTAACCCCATTGCAGACATTCCCCCCTATAGTGCCGATGTTACGCAACTGCGGCCCGCCAATGGTCAGCACCGCTTCCGCAAGCACAGGGACGTTTTTCTGTATGACCTTGTCTTGCGCGACATGGGAAAAACTGGTCAGCGCGCCAATGCGGATAGCGCCCCTGGAGTCTATTGAAACCCCTCTCAAACAATCAAGTTTTTGAATGCTCACCAATGTACGGCCCGCAAGCCTGCCCTCGCGGACTTCGATTAACACATCGCTGCCCCCCGCGATAATTTTCGCTTCGGGGTGCTGTTGCAGCAATTCAACCGCATGAGAGGGGCTTTCGGCTTCTAAAATATCTTCAATATCGTACATACTTTTTCAATTGCTCTTTGTCTTATATTGTCAACAAATTGATCTATTTTCAAGTCGGCACATTATATAGAAAAGAAAAAAATTCGTATCTTTAACTTGATAATCAATAAAAAAAGGTATATACTATCAAGGGAAACGGTAATTGATGCCTCCCAAGCGTTGGACAGGAGTTTTTATATGAAAAAGCATGCGATATTATTTGGGTTTATATTTGCGGTTCTTGCTCTTGCCTCTTGCAAATTTGAAAAAGGCGGAATCATTGAGGTAACAAACGTCAGTGATTACAATGCGTCTATTACTATCTTGTTGGATGATATTACGCGTATTATTGCAGATGGAGGGTCGGAACAGAGGGCAGATCCAAAGGGGAAATTAACCTTTTATATTGTTGAAGACGGAACTTATATCGTTAATGCGCTTTTTTACCAAACTGGTTTTACCGGTCACGGAGAGAAAGAAGGTATTGTCCTGTCAGGCGGCAATAAAGTAACTGTACAAGTTAAGCCAAGCCCCTAACTCCTCATTCCTCATTTTATATCAGTCCTGCTTTACTGAATTCCGTAAAAAGCACATGGGGCGTAAGCGGGATGGTATTGATACCCACGCCTGTCGCGTGAAGTACGGCATTGCGAATAGCCGCCGCGCCCGGCACGGTCGGAGGCTCGCCGAGGGATTTTGTCCCGTAAGGGCTGGTCGGCTCGGGGTTCTCGATAAATTCAGCTTCAAGCCTCGGATGATCCATAATAGTCGGCAGTTTGTAGTCTAGCAAGTTTCCGTTGAGGAGCTTTCCTGTTTTGGGGTCGTATATCATCTTTTCATACAACCCGTAGCCAATCGCCATGCTCATACCCCCGTGAACCTGCGCTTCGGCAGTTTTTGGGTTGATCAGAGTGCCGCAGTCATGGCAGTTAACCATTTCCAGCAGCTTGATCTTGCAGAAGGGTATGTCTACTTCTACCTCGGCAAAGGCGCAGCCAAAACTATAGGCGTTGCTTTTAACCTGGGCTGTAGCCTCGGAGGTTAAATGCTCGGAATGTTCGGTACTGTACATGGTCTCAACGGCAAGTTCCCCGAGGCTGATAATTTTTTTGTTGTTAAGCGAAGTATTAACAATATCGCCGTTAACGATGCCTAGCTCATTGGCTGGAATTTTCGCGTAACGGGACGCGGCGTTCAGGAGCTTTTCTTTTAGCAGAAGGGCGGCCTTGTGTACGCCCGCGCCGCCGACATAGGTTTGCCGCGAGCCGTAAGCGCCGAGTCCAAAAGGCGTAATATCCGTGTCCTGCGTGCTGATGACATGAACCATCTGCCAGGGTATCCCCAGAGTCTGCGCGGCCATCTGGGTAAAAACCGTGTCCGCGCCCTGCCCGATTTCTGTTTCGCCAAGCTGTATCTGCACACTGCCGTCCTGGTTCATCACCATGCGGCAGGACGAAATCTCTATTGAAATGGGCCAGACGGCGGTGTTATACCAGAACAGAGACATCCCTATGCCCCGCCTGACGGAACCGCTTTGTTTCGCGTAACGCTCTCGTTTCTCGTCCCATTTGATCCGTTTTTTACCCGCTTCAACGCACTGATGAAATGTGTCAAAACGGTTAACGTTTTTTGTAAAATTATCAACAAAACCAACGGGCATCACGTTGAGAAAACGGAATTCCAGCGGATCAAGTTTAAGGCTTTTTGCAATGTCTTCGATATGGGACTCTATGGCGAATACAGTCTGGGGCGTACCGTAGCCGCGCATCGCCCCTGCCGCTGCGGTATTTGTGTAAACCGTGTAAATGTCAACCTTGCGGGCCTTTTCGTCGTTGTAGAGCTGGCGGAACACGTTGCTCCCTTTGGCGGCGATTCCGTGACCGTGCGAACCGTAAGCCCCCTGGTTTGAATACGCGGTATAGGAACGCGCTACAATCCTGCCGTTGGGGCGAACCCAACTTTTAAGGTGTATTTTTTCGCTGTGCCTTACCCTGGTAGCGGCAAATACTTCCTCCCGCGAAAGCTCAAGTTTCACGAGCCGCCCGCCGACTTTGGTGCAAAGAAACGCATTCAGCGGCTCATAGAGGCTGTCCTGCTTGTTGCCGAAACCCCCGCCGATAAAAGGCTTGATGATCCGCACATTGCCCCAGGGGATGCCAAGCGCCTGCGCCGTGATTCGCCTGAGTATATGGGGGATCTGCGTGGAAGCAACAATGACGATACGTCCGTTTTCCATATACGCCCAGGATGTCGCCGGTTCAATATGGCAGTGCTGTACAATCGGGGTTTCAAACACCCCCTCATAACAAAGAAGCCCTTCCTCTTTTATCGCTTCGTCAAAATCGCCGTCAATAATGTTAGTCTGTTTCAGGATATTACGCGGGCATTCTTCGTGAAGCAGCCGGGCATTTTCCCCCATCGCTTCCTGGGGCGACAGGATCGCGGGGTATTCCTCATACTCAACCTTGATTGCCCGTAAAGCCCGCGACGCGGAAACCTCGTCCTCGGCGATCACGGCGGCAACATCGTCGCCATGACACCTAACTCTTGCGTTCAGTAGCCGCCTGTCCATGGGGTCATGGTGCAAAGGGTCTGTTGACCAGGGATGGCCCGCAGTGGGGTAGGGGAAATCCGGCACGTCAAAACAGGTGATAATTTTTACCACGCCGGGGAGTTTTTCAGCTTCGCTTGTATCAATTTTTTTAACAAGGCCGTTGGCGATTGTAGAGTGCAGTACTTTGCCAATCAGCGCGTTTCGGCCAACCAGATCATCGGTATATTTTGCCCTTCCCGAGACTTTTTCCCAGGCATCAACCCTCGGTATGCTTTGCCCGACACTCATACCGGATTAGGATTGGCCCCTTCTTCATTTTTTTTCTCAAGGGCCTTCTCAAGCTGCGTTATGCGATATGTCGAAAAAATGTCCTTTCCGTGCTGGGTAATTTCCCATACTTCATCACCGGCGTTCCCCCCTTCGCCGCTGATACACCCGACCAGCTTTAACGCCGAAAAGTCCGCCATGATCTTTTTTATCGTATTTGACGGCGTGGGATAATCCTTGCGGACAGTCTTGTCCAAATCGGGGTTAAGCACCGTGCCGAGGAAGCGGGAAATTTCCGCCGTGCTTTTACCCAGGGCAAGTTCGGGAACGAGGAGTTTAAAAATACGGATATACCGGAAATGCCTGGTGTTTTCCCAGTTTTCACCGGGAGTATAATAGAAGCTAAGTGAAATTTTATTAAGGGTAAGCAGTTTCAGGACACGTTTTTTCTCGTCCTGCATTTTAACTGCAACGTCATGATCCTCGTGGCTGTAATGCCGCCTGAGGAAACTGTTTTCGCTGCACATGCGCGAAAGTTCATTGGCGACATGCGGGGCAATGGTTCTGTCCTCTCTTACCCAGCCCGGCTGCGGGTTAACGGTAAACTCCTGCGAGAGAAGCGTCTGCGCTTTCTGGCAAAGATCCGGCGTGTTCAGCCATGTCTCGAAAGCCCCTTCCCTCAGTTTTGTCTTAATGTTATTCAGCTTGCGGATAAGCGCAATGTCGGTTTCTTTCTTTGCCGGTTTCCAGCGGGCCTTGTCGTCGATGATGAGGCCAAGAACCGGTATGCCCTTTTTTGCCGCAATGGAGTATTCGGCAGCCAGGGGGTTAATATTTTCTTCGTCTTTCTGGTATTTATGCGCCACCAGCGCTATAAAGTAATCACATCCCTCAATGGTTTTTTGAAGAAGCATCTGGGCGTTTCTGGCTTCAGTGTCAATATGGTCAGCCATAACCGGTATATGCCCAAGTTCCATAACGATTCTGGGCAGTTCTTTACGTTCGCTTTTCACATCATCAAGCGTTGAACCTATAAAAACGTGGTACTTCATGGCTGTATTATAGTAGAAATTGAAAATGCTGTAAAGAGCAGAAAAATTAGGAATGAGGTGATTTGACTTATTTTTGTATAAAATCTACAATTCCTCAGATATGCCTGTGAAAAGCAGTAATTACCTTGTTTTTGTTGATGAATCAGGGGATCATTATCTTGATAAATATCCTAAGGATTATCCTATGTTTGTTCTCGCGTTTGTCATTATTTCCAAAGATGAATATTGCGATAATTTGTTGCCAAAATTTTCCAGGTTGAAGCTGAAATATTTTCCGGATGTGAGTACAATATTCCACGAAAGGGAAATAAGGAAAGCTGAAAAAAGATTTTCTTTCCTTACGGATGCTGCTTTACGCAATTCATTTCAAGCTGATTTATCTGCAATGATAGCTGAAACTGATTATAAAGTAGTTGCGGTAGCTATAAACAAAGAAAAAAAAGCCGGACAAGATTTGCTAACCGATAATCTGTATGAACTTGGTGTGAAATATGGTTTGGCAAAGATAGAGGATTTTTTAAAAAGTCAAAATGATTTTAACTATACAACTATTACATTTGAATCACGGGCACATTCGATTGACGGATACCGGCAGGAGGATGAACAGCTTTACAATTATTTTAAGAAGACGGCACATGAAAACTTCGGTATAGAAATTCATGTAAAATCTGCCGGAGGGTTAGGATTACAATTCGCTGATATGATAGCCCGTCCTATTGGAATTCATGTTCTTCGCCCGGAACAGGCAAACAGAGCATGGGAAATAATAAACAGGAAAATCTACAAGGACGGGCTGGTTGTGCTTCCTAAAAAATAAGCGACTGCCTTTCGACAGCCGCCGGACGAGTTCCCCATCCTATTTATATATATAATATAAGCTATATGCATAGAAACGTCAAGTTAGTAGTATTGCTAGTCTTCTTCTTCATACTGCTCATTGCTACTGAATGTTGACACTACCTGATATTGGCTCTTGCTTTATTATCTGTTACCTGTTATTTTTTATTTTATATGCAGTACAGGATAGACAAAAGAACAGGCAATAAGCTGTCGGTGTTGGGGTTTGGGTGCATGAGGTTCCCGAAGAACCTCTCCGGGTTTGATATGCGAAAAACCGAAGAGATGATTATGCGCTCCATTGACGGGGGCGTGAATTATTTCGACACCGCATGGATATATTCGGGAAGCGAAGAAACCATCGGGCCGATTTTTGACAGAAACCATGTGCGGGAAAAAATATTTATATCGACAAAGATGCCCCTGGTCTTTGTGAAAGGCCCCGCCGATTTTGACAAATACCTCGAACAATCGTTAAGCCGGTTAAAAACCAATTACATTGACTATTACCTTATGCACATGGTTACCGACTTTGATATGTGGGCAAAACTCAAGGGATGGGGAATTGAAGACTGGATCGCCAGGAAAAAGAAGGAAGGAAAGATACGCCAGATCGGTTTTTCCTACCACGGCAGCAGAAGCGAATTTCTGAAAGTGATTGATGATTACGATTGGGAAATCTGCCTGATCCAATACAATTACTCCGATGAAAATTTCCAGGCCGGAGTTACGGGCCTGAAAAAAGCCGCTGAAAAAATGCCGGTGATGATTATGGAGCCGCTGCTGGGGGGCAGGCTCGCGACCGGGCTGCCAAAAGGAGCCGTGGAGGTCTTTAAAAAAGCAAACCCCGATCTGTCGCCTGCGGCATGGGGCCTGAACTGGGTATGGAACCAGGAAGAGGTAACCCTGCTCCTTTCCGGTATGAGCGACATGGCCCAGATAGACGAAAACATCCGCCTGGCTGACAAATCAAGGCCCGGAATGTTAGGTGATACGGAGCGCGATACATACCGCCAGGCTCTGGAAGTGATCAACCGCTCCTGCAAGATACGCTGTACCGGCTGCAACTACTGTATGCCGTGCCCGAAGGGGGTGAACATACCCGGCTGTTTTACCGCCTACAACGCGATATATTCAATGGGCTACGTTGCCGGGATGCACCAGTTTGTCACCAGCACCGCCCTGATGTCCGAGCGTTCTGGCAGCCCGAGCCTCTGCGTAAAATGCGGCGTCTGCGAATCCCACTGCCCCCAGAAACTGCCCATCATCGACAACCTTGCCCAGGTAAGCCGCCGTATGGAACCGTTTTGGGTCAAATTTGCCGGTTTCTGCATCAGGGCATTTCTTGGCAAAAGAAGGAAAAAAAAGGCTTGACTTTATGTGTAAGCCTTGCTATATTATAGCAAGAAAAACGTCATAAAAAAGGGAGATGAACTACATGATATTTTTAATCGTTGACGATTCGCGTCCTACCCGCAATCTCATAAGAAATTATCTTAGCGAAATTATACATAACCCCTACGATGACTATTTAGAAGCCGAGGACGCTGAAACCGCGTTACATCTCTTGAAGACCCGCAACGTGGATTTTGCATTTCTTGATTTAAATTTGTCCACTAAAGCGACAGGAGAGGTGTTGACGGGAATGGACATATTAAAGGAAGCTCGTAAAATAGACAAGCTTAAACAATTGCCCATTATTATGGTCTCATCTGATAGCGACAAGGTTAATGTGGTTGACGCCATAAAATTCGGCGCTAACGGTTTTGTCGTAAAACCGATAGACAAGCAAGTATTTGCTGATAAAGTGCTCAAGGTTCTGAAGGGCAACCATTAAACTCCCCGCAACAATTCCCTCGGTTTTGAACCCTGCGCCGGGCCGACAACGCCCCTGTGTTCCATTTCTTCTACAAGGCGGGCGGCGCGGTTGTAGCCGATTTTCAGGCGGCGCTGTATGTAACTGGCGCTGGCCTTCCCCTGCTGCATGACGATTTCCAGGGCTTTTTCGTACAGGGGATCATCGCCGGTGGAAAAAAGAGACTGCTCGACTTCTTCCTCGTCATCAAAAAAGATTTCATCGTCTATATAATCAGGCTCGCCGAACGTTTTAACATGGGCGACCACCGCCTCGACTTCTTCTTCGGATACAAATGCCCCCTGCATACGGATCGGGAAGGGGTCTGTAATTCCCGCGTAGAGCATATCGCCCTTGCCAAGAAGTTTTTCCGCGCCCACCGCGTCAATGATAATCCGGCTGTCCATCTTGCTGGCGACCATGAAGGCAATGCGGCTGGGGATATTCGCTTTTATAAGTCCGGTGATAACGTCAATCGAAGGACGCTGCGTCGCCAGAACAAGGTGTATGCCAACAGCGCGGCTCATCGCGGCAAGACGCGCCAGCGTTGACTCAAGCTCCTTGCCGGTGGTCGCCATAAGGTCGGCAAACTCGTCAATGATTACAACAATATAGGGCATGTGTTCCTGGGCTATGTTTCTTTCCTTAATACGTTTGTTGTAATTGCGTATGTCGCGCACCCCCATTGAATCGAGGCAGGCGTACCGCCGTTCCATTTCAAAAATGCAGTACTGCAAAGCCTGAAACGCTTTTTTCGGCTCGGTGATAACCGGGGTCAGCAAATGGGGAATATCATTGTAGAGTTTCAGTTCTACGATCTTGGGGTCGATGAGAATTAGGCGGCATTCAGAAGGGGGAAGCTGGTACAGTATCGAGAGGATCAGCGAATTGACGCAGACCGATTTACCTGAACCGGTAGCACCGGCAATCAAAAGATGGGGCATCTGCGTCAGATCGATGGTCAGCGCCGTATCGCCTGAAACGTCCTTCCCCATAACCACGGGAATCTCCGGGCGTTTGCCTTCGCGATTCAGCTCGCCTTCGATAATTTCCCTGAACGAAACAATGTGCCGCCTTGCGTTGGGAACCTCAATACCCACGGCGTGCTTCCCTGGAATCGGCGCGACAATACGCACGGACGCGGCGGCAAGGCGCAGGGAGATATTGTCTTGCAGGTTGGTAATTCGGGATAGCTTAACGCCGGGCGCGGGCAGAAGTTCAAACATCGTTATTACCGGGCCTTTTTTTATTCCGGTAACCTCGGCCTGGATTTTAAATTCTTCAAGCGTCTCCTTGAGGGTGTTTGCCGCGTCGCGTGTCGCCTGATCTATGATCCAGTATTCGCCGTCGGGATACTCGCTGAGGATCTCAAGCGGGATGCTGTACTTTCTTTTGGCGGTACGCGCCGTACTGGCGGCGGGCTGGCTTGCAGCCTTGTCGCTTGACTTCTTGCGAATCTGCTCGCTGTGTATTGCCGCAATCGCTTCCGCTTCTTCAATGGCACGTTCAATACTGCCCGCGAGTCTGTCCCCGTGTTTGTGCTTGTTCGCCTCTTCCATGTATTCAAGGGCAAGCGGGGTGTGCAGGGGCTTCATTACAGGCAGATCGCTTTCTACTCTATAGAAATCGTCTTCATCCGCAGGGAGAGGCTCGGAAACTAAAGGTTCTGAGACTAAAACTTCTTCGACAAAGGCGTCTGAATCTAAAATTTCTTCGGTAAAACTCTCTTTGACGAAAACGCCAAGGTCTTCCTCTTTAGGCTTAGGGGGCGGCGGCGGAAGCAAAAGGGTTCCCTTTTTGCCGTACCAGATTCTTTTTTTCTTTCCATCAATATTTACAACGGGGAACAGGGCGTTTTTTAACATTTGCAGGACAACCACTTCCAGAAAAGTCATTACGACAATGAACACGCCAAATCCGGTTCTTCCGGTAAAATCCAGAAAGGGGTAATCACGGGAAAGCGCGTCAAAATCCCGGCTTATGATGTAACCCGCCCCAAGCGTAAGGAAGGGGAAGGGGGACGCGGCAAGGAAGAAAATCCGTTCCGGCCGCCAGCGCGGATCGGCGAGGACAGTAGCGGCATAACAAAGATAATAGGGGACAAAGAAAGCGAGGATGCCGTAGGAATGGGCAAGGAACGAGCCTAAAAAAGGGTTAAAAGCCCTTATCCCGAATACGGCCCCCAGCAAAGAAAACCCCAAGGCAATGGAAAAAATTCCAAGCGAAACGGAGGTGATAAGTGTTATGACGCGGTATTTATAATTGTCCGCCCTTATATCAATGAATGAAAGCCATTTCTGCCGCAGTTTCCGAAAAAATGTCGATACAGGGGCAAGATAGCTATCTACCAGCATCTTCCATAGCAAAGGAAAGCTTTATGCCGTTCGTTCTGAGGGCAACAAAGTTACCTTTAATGGGCAGATCCTTTTTATCCATGAAGAAAACGAAATATTTTCTATTAGAAGGGTCTGTCGGGTCATAGATTCGGACTTCGCCGGTGTCGCCGTTGGCTATTATCCTGAAGCTTATCGGAGAGGCAAGGTTTTCCTTTGTCAAAAAACGCTCGTATTCAGGAAGCGGCAGGGAAGTAATCAATTCCATTTGAGAGTTGTTTACGCTCCTGTACACCTGGGCGGAAAGGCCGACGGGCGTATCTTTTGAAAACGGTTTTTTGTCATAGTTAAGCCACAAAAGATAGGATTTGCCGGCTCCCCAGGAAGCCCGGTTGATAGCGTTATCCACAAAAATATGTATGCCTACCCCGCCCTGGCCGTCCTCGGCTCCGCCTTCGTACCGCATATTGAATGTGTAGATCATTGGGCCGCTTTGCGGGACCTTAAAATTGACCTTTGCAAGCCTGGCATTGGCGTCATTCTGGTAGAGTCTGGAGCCGACAAATCTCCAGCTTCCGGAAGCGAAGGTGTGTTCCGGCACCTCGGGTTGGGCAAAAATCGACATGGCAATTCCCATTACCATGAAAAAAAGTATAAACCGTTTCATAAGCAGCTCCTTGAAAGTTATTTCCGATATTCTATCATATCCTGAGAAAAAAGTTAATTGGTTAATTCGGTTGTAATTCCGAAACAGTAATCGCCAAGCCTCTCGATGCGGCGGACTAAATCAATAAATGTCAGTTCTGTCTGAATATCCATACCGGCTTCTATGCGCTTGCGGCTGAGTTTCTGGAGCCTTTTGCGGGTACTGTTGATTTTTTCCTGCAAGGTCATTGTCTGGACTGCCAGTTCCGCTGTTGACTTGCTGCCCAACTGCATTTGCAGCACGGAAAGAAATTGTTCTATATTTGCCACATAGGGAACCAGCTCGTCCATTTCCTCTTTTTTGAAGATACGGTTTTTACGCACGCTTTTTTCCAGGAGCCGGCTGATGCTGTAACATTCATCGCTCATCTCTTCAATGCCGCTGATGATACGCAGGAGATGGGTGATCCTCTGCTCGGTGCGTATGTTAAGCTGTACGCGGGTAGATTCGATTAAAACGGCGGTGAGTATATTCTTCATTTCATCGGTATACGTTTCCCGCTCTTTCATCTCCTCGCACAGCTTCGCGACGGCGCTGTACCTTTCGCTTTCATTTTCAGTTCCGCTTTCATTTTCGCCGCTTTCACGAAGGCCGCGCAAGGTCTCGCTGAAACGGGCGTACATGGAAGAAGTAATGTCTGCCATGTCGCGTATCTCTTTTTCTACGCGCAGGATTTTCAGTTCGGTGGTCTCGGTGATAACGCCGGAAAAGGGCGCGAAAACGTAATGCTTGCTTGCTTCTTCGGGTTTTTCGCGGACAATGAAGGTTACAAGTTTCGCGAACTGCTTTACAAAGGGGAAGAACAGAACGGTGTTAATCGTGTTAAAAACAGTATGCAGCATGGCGAGGTGCGCCGTAGCCGCAATTCCTTCAGTGGTTCCCGGAGTTATAAAATCAACCAACCGTAACAACGGGTATATCAGGGGCAGCGCCCATAAAGTTCCGATAACGTTAAACAATACGTGTACGATGGCGGCGCGTTTTGCCGCTGTTTTCGCGCCGATGGAAGCGAGAACCGCGTCAATGGTAGTGCCGATATTGGCTCCGAGAACCATACCGGCGGCCATATCATAAGTGATGATTTTATTAAAAACCATTGTCAGTACCATGGCGGTTGAGGCGCTGGACGAGTGAAAGAGCAAGGTCATAACAAAGCCGACCCCTGCGCCTATCATTATTGCCGTAAAGCCCATGTTGCTGAAAGCGCCTATTGCGTCAAAGTGGATTATCGAGCTTATTCTGCCCATTTCCTCGGTAAGGTAGGCAAGCCCCAGGAACAGGAACCCGAATCCCATTATTACATCGCCGATGCTTTTATGCTTCCATTTGACCACGCTCATGACAAACCCTATACCGATGGCGGGTATGGCGAGGTTGGAAATCTTCAGGTTAAACCCGATGAGCGACACGATCCACGCGGTTACGGTTGTCCCGATGTTCGCCCCCATGATAACCCCGATTGACTGGGTAAGGGTCAAAAGCCCGGCGTTAACAAAGGAAACTACCATTACGGTAACCGCAGACGACGACTGGACAATGCCTGTAACCACAAACCCGGTTAACATTCCGGTGAGGCGGTGTCCGGTCATATAGTTCAAAGTTTTTCGTAACCGGTCTCCCGCGCTCTGCTGTATCCCGTCGCTCATCATTTTCATTCCGAACAGGAACATGCAGAGACCGCCGGCCAGTTGTAGCAATGTGGATATTAATGCCATAGGTACATGTTAGCAAGAGAAAAGAGAAGAGGGAAGGGGGGGAGAAGAAAATTAGGAATTAGGAGTGAGGAATTAGGAATAGGGGAAGAGTGAAGAATTTAACCACGGAGGGCACGGAGGACACGGAGGAAGAAGGGAAGAGGGAGTAGGTTCTGGAACTGGGTTCTGGAAACCCTTGACCATTTTTTCGGTGTCTAATAGAATAATTATATGCCAACAATTTCAATGTTTTATGGGATACTAATAAGGATGTATTTGGGGAAAAAAGAGCATAATCCCCCACATATCCATGCAATTTATCAGAACAAAAAAGCCATTTTTGATATAAAAACTGGAGAGAAAACAGAAGGAAATTTACCTAATGATAAAGAAAAATTGGTCACTGCCTGGATAATTTTACACAAAGACGAATTATTGGCTGATTGGGAATTAGCGCAGAATGGCGAACTTCCATATAATATTGACCCACTAAAATAAGGAGAACAAAAATGTATTTATCTGTAAAAAAAGTTAAGCCTTTAAATGATTACAATTTGGAACTTACTTTTGAAAATAATGAAATAAAAATTTTTGATGTAAAGCCATACTTGGATACAGGATTATTTAAGACACTAAAGGACGAAAAAATCTTTAGGATGGTAAAGGTATCATATGATACAATAGAATGGCCAAATAAAGTAGATTTTGATCCGGAAGTATTATATGAGAAAAGTAGGAAGTAGGAATAGGGGAAAAGAAGAATTTAACCGCAAATTTAACCGCAGAGGGCACAGAGGAGGAAGACAAACCCCTTACAATTTCCCCTTTGCTGTTTGTTTATTATAAGCTATAATAGGTTTATGAGCGCGAATGCCAAATATAAGAACAGCGTTTTCTCGTTTCTCTTTAGCGAGCCTGATCTGCTAAGGGAACTGTATTGCGCCCTGGAAGGCGTGAGCCTGCCTGCCAGCGTGCCGATTGTTATAAACACCCTCCGGGACGTGCTGTTTATGAACATGATAAACGACATATCCTTTGTTATCGGCGGCAGGCTGGTGGTGCTTATCGAGCACCAGTCCACGATAAACCCGAATATGGCGTTACGCCTCTTGATGTACATAGCCCGGGTGTACGAGAAAATCGTGGGGGACAGGAATGTCTACAGTTCGCGGCTTATCCGTATACCCCGCCCTGAGTTTTTTGTATTGTACAACGGAGTGTCGCCGTACCCTGACAGGGAAACGCTGAAACTGTCTGACGCATTTGAGAAAGCCGGTATATTAGGGCTGCCGGAAAAAGGGAGTCCCTGTCTGGAACTTGAGGTAAAGGTGGTGAACATTAACCACGGGAAGAACGGGGAAATAGTAAAAAGATGTAAAACGCTTGCCGGTTACAGCGCGTTTGTCGCCAAGGTGCGCGAATTTGAAAAGGAATTAGGGGACAAGGAAGAAGCGATAAAGCGGGCGGTACGGTACTGCCGCGATCATGACATACTGAAAGAATTTTTGGAACAGAACGGATCGGAGGTAATGAACATGCTGATAACGGAATGGAATCTGGAAGACGCGCAGCAGGTCTGGTATGAAGACGGTCTGGAAGACGGTCGGGAGGAAGGCCGCGAGGAAGGCAGGGAGGAAGGCATGGAAAAAGGTCGGGAAGAAGTTGCCCGAAACGCATTGGCGGAGGGCGTTCCCATTGAGTTAGTCAAAAAGATTTCCGGTCTTGACGAGGAAGTGTTAAAACACATTCAGGCAAGGTTCTAAAAGAGGGAAGAGGGGAAGAATTTTAACCACGGAGGGGGAGAAAAATGAGGAATGAGGAATGAGAAATGAGGAATAGGGGAGAAGAAAAAGAGGAAGAATTTTAACCACGGAGGACACGGAGTTACACGGAGGGGGGAAAAAATTAGAAATGAGGAAGGAGGAATTAGGAATTGGGGAAGAGAAAAAGATGGGAAAAGAGAAGCTGTTAAAGACGGCTTTTTATTGCGTTGCATTCCAAAAGCTAAGGCGGTATAATGTGAAATAGGGGAAATTTACGGTGAGCAAGCTTGAATACACTTTTAAGACCGACACGCTGTTCAAAATACTGTTCGTGCAGCACCCGGATCTGCTGAAACGCCTGGTTTCGGAACTGCTTGGAATCCGCCTTGAGAGCATCGGGGAATTTGTGATAACCAACCCCGAAATGCCGCCCGAACTCCTCGGCGGCAAGTTCTGCCGTCTGGACATGGAAAAAATTAGGAATTAGGAGTGAGGAATTAGGAATAAAGAAAGATACGAAAGCGAAAGGCGAAGCATGAAACCTATTCCTCATTCCTCATTCCTAATTTCCTCTGTTGTGGCTGTCCCTGTTCAAAGCGGAGACGCCGGAAGAATTGGAAAAGATAAAAACATTGGAGGTGCCGGAAATGAACGAGGCAATCAGCGCATACCAAAGGATAACAGTTTCGCCGGAGTTTCAGGAGTTGGAGCGGGAGCGTTCCCTGGCCCGCCACGACGAGGCGACGGCCCTGTATTATGCCCAGGAGAAAGGCATAGGGATAGGCATGGAAAAAGGCATAGGGATAGGCAGGGAAGAAGAACGCGAAAAGTGGCAGGGCGTGGTAAAGAGTATGGAAGGCGTGGTCGCTGACAAAGACGCTGAAATTGCCCGCTTGCGCGCGGAATTAGGCCGGAAATGAACGAAGCAATAAATGCGGAGCAAGAGGGGAACCTTCGACCGGCGGGCTCGGTTGTGGTTCAAAAGATGACGGCGGAGGAATTGGCTCTGGAGATAGAGCGGGAGCTTTCCCTGGCCCGCCACGACGAGGCGACGGCCCTGTATTATGCCCAGGAGAAAGGCATAGGGATAGGCAGGGAAGCGGAACGCGAGGAAGTTGCCCGGAAGATGAAGGAAATGGGCGAGGCTGTTGAAAAGATACATATATTTACCGGACTCCCAATAGAAACCATTAAATCAATTAGCAATTAGCAATTAGTAATGAGCAATGTAAGAGGCGAAGCTATCTTAGCAATGAGCAATGATAAGAAAGTTGGATCTTCCATTGCTAATTGCTACCTGCTAATTGCTAATTGTCTTGCCTTACCTTCTAGTAGAAAACCCTACTTTGTAGCCGATGCCTAGGTGGATGATGTCTCTTTGGAAAAGCAGCTCGCCTAGGTTGTCGGCTTCAAGACGGGATTTGCCGATGTCCATGGAAAAACGGGGGTCGATGTAGAGGATGCCGGGGCCGGCTTTCACGCCGTATTGAAAACCGACCATCCACGAGAGTACGGGGGGGACGGTGGTCTTCATGAAGGGGATGTTGAGATGAATGCCGGCGTAGGGTTCAAAGACGGAAAAATCGCCGGGTTTGAGGACGTACTTTACTAATATCGGGATTTCTAGCAGCATGTTTTTGTAATTGTCGCTGTCGCTGTCGTAAACCCTTACCAGATCGGTGGCTAGCTCTATTCCGGCCTCTGCTGCCAGGAAACTCAGGAAATGATATTCGGCGTTTACGCCGCCGCCGAAATTGGCTAGATGCATTACCGAGCCTTCGGCGGTGTATATGCGGGGCGTCCAGAAGGCGGCCCCGCCGACGTACATCCTTTTATTGCGCCAGTTGTCCCTGCCCGCGCTGGCGGGGATGGTGTGCAGGATGGAAAATAACAACAGCATGAACGGGTCGTTTATTGCGTCGAGGTTCTCGTAGAGCAGTTCGCCGTCCGCGCTGGATTCGCTGGTTTTGCTGTCAAACAGGGTGAGATGAAAGACGTATTTTTTGGGGTCGTCGGGGCTGGCGGCTAGGGTTCCGATGAGGTAGAATTCCGAGTCCCTCATTGTTTTCGCTATGTTAAATTGTAATAACGTTATTTCGGTGATTAGCTTGTTGTAGAAAAACTCGTTGTCTTTCGCATCACTGCCTGTTCCGGTTATCGGCAGTACGAATATCGACGCGCTGTTGGCTTGGGCTGATATAGGAAAAGACAGGCAAAGCAGAAGGCTCAGTACAATGTATTTTTTCATCTTTGCCATTTAATTCCAGATAAATTCTATGCCTGTCCCGCTGCCGTCTTGATTGACAAATCCGCTTGTACCCGGCTCGCCTACAACGATAGGGTAACGGGTTTCCATACCTTCGTAGCTTACGACAACGGTTTTAACACCTTTATTTAGAAGCGGAAGCCCCTCTTCGTTGTCGATAACGACTATTTCCATCTCGGTGTTCAAGCCCGGATCATCAATAATCTTGAACTGTAGCTTGTCAATGTCGATTGGGTTTGGGTCTTCCACTCCCCCTAAAACAACAAAAACCTCCACGTCTTTCTCCGGTTTGAACCAGTGTCTTTGATCGTACAGGATACGGATTGGCGCGGCCCTGATATAATCAACAGCCAGAGCCGAGCCTCCGTGCAGAAGGCCCCCTATGGGGGCAGAACAGCCTGAGGTAAGACCCACGGCAACAGGAAAGAGGGGAAAAAGTAATAATGTAAAAAATCTCTTTGTGCCTTTCATATTGCCGTGGAATCTCCTTATACGGAAAATCAATGATTACAAATCAATGACTATACCAGATCCAGAACCTACAGGATGATTTGTGATTAAAAGCGGAATAGCATCATTCTCGTCATTATTATGATCATATCCCGATACAGTACCGCCTCGGATATGCCAGGTAATCTGGCCAGCAGGCGTAGCAAACGCCTCATAACCAAACACGGGAATATTTAAGGTAACCATGTATGCGATAGCGTTACCGTCTGCAATTGCTGGCGTCATTACAGTTGAAAAAATAAGATCAATCTTCAAGTCAGTTGAAGAAGTGGCGTCGGTAACGGTAACAGCCGGGCTTATTGCATGGGAGCCAGTGCCGCCGGGGCCTTGAAATGATACAAAGCTTGCTGGGTAGGTGCCGCCGGGGCTGACAGCAGCACCCTTAACAAGAAGGCTGCCGGTAGTCTGAAGACCGCCAATAGTAATCGTTGCTTTAGTTCCTGTATGGCCTGAAGGCAACTGGAAATAATTATTATTAAGATAACTTGCTTTGCCAGTTATATTCTCTGGAGTGCCAAATTCAGTAGCGCTAATCGCTGGGATGGGGGGGGAGGCTGTGGAGTCGTTGCCAGAGGTCATATCAACAACGAATGCAGGTGTTTTAGTCGTACTTTCACCAGGAGGAGAAAAGTCGGCAACGAGTGCGGTTGCAGAAAATGTTATCGTGGTGGTGGCAGCGCTTATGTTAAAAGGGGCAGAGGTGACATCGGTGGGGGCACCAGAGACAGTATTAGTGATTTTGCTAATCAGCGCGGTAGCCAGGAGCCTTCTATCAGAAGCACCCAAATTCTTTCCGATGAGTGCAATGGCATCGTTTGCTAGATAATTACCCGCTGGTAGTTTTATACGGAGCGATCCGCCAAATACGCCTTCCGTGCGGTAATAGTTGTAGCCCTGGGATGCATCACTACTATCTTTGTATTGCCTAAAAATCACTTCCACATAATCCCTATTATCTCGTGCAAGATCGAGGTTAAGGGAGCGGCTGCCCTCTATCCCGCCAGCATTGATCTTTAAAGTCACGAACCCGTCATCAGTATCGGGCTTCTGTCCTGGAATGTTGTCGCAAGATACCGCCAGCATGACCAGCAGTGCGACAAACGCCGTTAAAATCGTTTTTTTCATAAAAAACTCTCCTTTTTTGTGATTCGCCGCCGTTCCTGGGCGCGTAATCAAGAATATTGTATCCCCCGACGAGGGAAAATTAGGAATTAGGATCTCTCCTCATTTCTAATTCTTACTTGTATTATACTCCATTTGAAGATAAAAGGCAATATCTTAAAAAGGCAACAAAGAGGAAGAAGAGGGAAGAGGAAAGAGGAAGAATTTTAACCACGGAGAATCTATGATTTAGATTATCGGGAAAAAGTGGTATTCTGGTCTGACGGGGCCAGAGGGCCGGTGGCAGGCAGATACGCGACGGAAGGGAACCGGAGCGATCCGGGGAACCTTGACAC
>Ga0268262_10001244_pt1 | contig 31983 bp, 26 predicted proteins | sample TergutNc150P3_FD_190354 | JGI IMG/M metagenome (GOLD analysis project Ga0268262, IMG submission 190354) | Nasutitermes corniger P3 segment gut microbial community from laboratory colony in Florida, USA - Nc150 P3 (SPAdes) (version 2) | ecosystem: Host-associated > Arthropoda: Insects >... | reverse complement strand
AATTAGTTGCGCAGAATGGCCGCGGTCGACAGAAATGTTCTCCGCATGGCCACCGCCGAGCTAATTCATATTAAGGAGCAGGTGCCGTTTAAAGTAGTGATCGACGAGGCGGTTGAGCTTGCCAAGACCTACGGCACCGACGATTCGGGTAAGTTTGTGAACGGCATCTTAGACTCCATACGCAAGGAGTTGCATCGGAAAGAGGGCGCTGCCGGTGGCGAAGAAAAAGCGTAAATCACCCGTGCCGCCGCCTACGGTTGCGGCTGAAGGCGTCAAAGCGCCGCGATATTCGCCGCGTCTCGTTCTCATTTTGTCAATAGCGTTTCTCTGCGTCCTCTGCCTTATCCAGTTTTGGGGCATACTCTCCGGCGGCAAGAATTTATGGGAGGACATTGTCGAGGGTGAGTTCCCGGCGCGCGTCTTCGCCAAGCTGGCCATCTTCAGGGGCGAGTTCCCGCATTGGAACCCGTTCACATTCGGCGGGATGCCCTTTTTCGCCACCGGCACCGGAGTTCTCTACCCGTTCAATCTGTTGCTGTCGCTGTCGCCCGTGAGCAACGCGGCGCTCTGGTACCTGACGCAGGCGGTGATCGTGTCGCACGTGCTGATAGGCGGCCTCTGTATGCGCTCCTACCTGCGTTTTCAAGGCCGCACAAACGCGGCGTCGCTCTTCGGCGCGGCGGCGTTTATGCTGGGCGGGTATCTCATCACCCACGTCATTCATCCCGGCATCCTCTGCGTGGCGGCGTGGCTGCCGCTTATGCTGCTGTTCATGGAGAAGGGCATACGCGATAACAAGCCGTACTATATGGTGACGGGCGGTTTGCTTTTGGGCGCGGTAATGCAGGCCGGGCACCCGCAGGTCATGTTTTACGCGGTCGTCTTTTTGCTTACTTACGCTATGTTTCTTGTGTGTCAATACGGGTTAAAGAGGACGACGCTCTGCGCCCTGTATTTCGCGGTTGCCGCCGGGCTATGCATGGTGCAGTATCTCCCGATCTTCGAGGCGAGCGGGCACACGGTGCGCAGTCAGTTTACCATTGCCGACGCGAGCCAGGGGTCGTTGCAGATCGCGCAGTTGTTGACCGCGTTGATCCCAAAAGTTTTCGGCGCGTATACCGGCAGCGACGGCGTTCCCGCCTTTTGGCTCTCGGACGCCTTTCAGCACGGGTACTACAACTACTGGGAGTCGTGTTTCTACGTGGGGGTGTCGACGCTTTTGCTGTCGTTTTTTGCGTTTCGTAAGATTAAGAGCGACCGCAGGGCGCTCTTCTACGCGTTGTGGATACTGCTTAGTTTTTTGATTGCGCTTGGGGGAAATTTCATTTTCTACAAGATACTCTTCAGGCTTGGCATACCGGGTTTCAACTCCTTTAGGCACACGCCGAGGATTTTGTTTGTGTGGGCGTTTATTTTTCCGGTGATGGCGGCGGCGGCGCTTGATTCGCTGAGAGAGATCAAGGAGTCGAAAAAATTGACGGCGGTATCCTTGGCGTTATGCGCCGCCGCGGCGGTGTTGGGATTAATCACCGCGGCCGGGGGATTGACAGCCGTTTTCCCGGAGATGGGCGCGGCGGCCGAGAGGGGGAGTTACGCGTCGGGGCAGGGGATGATTCTGCTTGTGAACGCGGCGCTCTTCGGGGTTGCGTTGATACTGTTCTTCAAAAACGCGGTAAACGAGAATTGGGCGAAGATAATCATAACGCTCTGCCTCGCTCTTGACGTATTGATATTCGCCGCCGGCCAGCACATCACGAACCGCGAGGGCGGCGGAAAGGCGTATCAGAGGACCGACGACGGCCCCTTCGTGCGGGAGATGAGGCGGATGAGTTCCGAAGGCCTCTTCAGATTTAACACGCGTCAGTACATAGTGGAACCCGGCGTGAAATTGGGCGGCAACACCGGCTTCATGATGATGATGAGAAATCAGGGCTATGTCAGCGCCGTTGAGATCATGGAGGGTTACAACCAATTCCGCCTTAAGTACGCGGCGCCGCCGCTAGACGGGTCAAAGTTCGAAAAGATGCTCGACCTAATGAACGTCAAATATTATATTGACCCCAAAGCCACGCCGGAGTCGAGAGAGCCGGTGCTGCGGAATAATAATTGTTTGCCCAGGGCGAAATTGTTTTATCAAGCCGAGGTTGTGGGGGTTGGCGAGAATGATAACGGGATTAATAGTAGTATTAATGATAACGTTTTGGATTCGTTGGTAATCGGTTACATGAACAGCCCGGTGTACAATCACAAATATGAAATCGTCGTAGCGGACACGAGCTTCGCGAGATTCAACGGCGGCGGAAAGGGCGAGGCCCGGATCACCAAACGCGGTTTTAATATTATGGAGATAGATGTGGATACCGACGATGAGGCCATCCTATGGCTAAGCGAAATCTGGTACCCGGCGTGGAAGGCCGCGATAAACGGGAGTAAAACAAAGGTGCATAGGGTAAACTACGGCTTCAGAGCGATAATCGTCCCGCCCGGACACTCAAAAGTAGTATTCAAATTTGATTCGTTGATGTTTAATATCGGAGCGATAATAAGCGGATTGACATTATTATTGTCATTGGCATATCTGGCGTTGGTGATTGTTAAAAAGAAAAAAAACGTATGAACATATTAATCCTAAATTGGCGCGACATCCAACATCCCGAGGCCGGCGGCGCGGAGGTGCATCTCTTTGAGATATTCAGCCGTCTAGCTGCCGACAACGGCGACAATGTAACTTTATTGACGACCCGCTTCAAAGGATGCGAAGAGCGTACAGTCTGTCGCGGCATCGAAATCTTACGTTACGGCAATAATTACCTGTTCAACCGTCAAGCCCCCTCGTTCATAAAAAAATTATTAAAAGACAAAAATCGGCGTTTCGACTGCATAATCGACGACGTGAACAAGCTGCCTTTTTATTCCAACCGCCGCTTCCCAAACATCCCGTGCTGCGTCTTCTTCCACCATCTCTTCGGCAAAACAGTATTTCAGTTGACAAACTTCCCAATGGCGCTCTACGTCTACCTCACGGAGAGGAGGTACGGGCGCAACTACGGAAAAACACACTGTTGCGCCGTCTCTAGAAGCACCGCCGACGAGTTGCTGAAACAGGGGTTTGACGAGCGGAAATTGTCGATTATTGAGAACGGCATCGATGTGGATAGATATTGCCCGGATGAATCCGTAAAACGCGATGATGATCTGTTGCTCTACGTCGGGCGTGTTAAAAAATACAAGCGTGTTGACTATATCCTTTCGGCGATGAGTATTTTGCGGAAATCCGGTCGGACGCTCAGGCTTGCCGTGGTTGGTACGGGCGACGATTTGCCGCGTCTCAAAAAGCTCGCCGCCGATCTGGGGCTTGCCGACAAGATAGATTTCGCCGGATTTGTTGACGAGAGTAAGAAAATCGAGTATCTGAGAAGGTCGGTTCTATTTGTCAACGCGTCGGAGAAGGAGGGTTGGGGGATAACGAACATAGAGGCGTCGGCTTGCGCTTTGCCTGTTGTTGCGAACAACGCGCCCGGTCTCCGTGACTCTGTTGTGGACAATGAGACCGGTTTGTTATATAAAGAGAACGACGTGGCTTCGCTTACGGAGTCTCTGAAGAGATTGCTTGACGATGCGGAGCTAAGAAAGCAAATGGGAGAACGGGGCCGCCGTTGGGCGGAGAAATTTTCTTGGGACGCTAGCGCCGGGAGGGTGGGGGAGTGGCTGCGGAAAATCGTATGCGAAAAGTAGCCGTAAACGCGGCTAAGATCGTTACGACGGTACTGATCATCGCCGTCCTCGTCCGTAAGCTCGGGTGGGGGACGATAGTCGGCACCGTAAGCGGAGCCGATTCAAAGTGGCTTGCGGCCGGTCTTGCCGTATTTCTGGTAAGCGGCGTGCTCGGCGTGCTTCAGTGGCAGCTGCTGCTGAGGAATCGCGGCCTGTCGCTATCAGGCGTCCGCGCTTTCAAGCTATACTTTGTGGGAATGTTCTTCAACAACTTCATCATGGGCGGCATAGTGGGCGACGCCGTAAAAGTGGCCTCCATCCGTTCGCGTGACGGCAGCGGCAAGGCCGGTTTCGCCGCCACTTTCTTAGACCGCTTCGCCGGCCTGTGGGCGATGTGCGGCTTCGCCGTCGCCGGCAGTTTGATCCTCCTGAATCGCGGAATGATCAGCCACGGCCGAGTGGAAACCGCCGTAGTGGCCCTCTTCGCCGCCTTCGCCCTCTTCGCCGGAATCATGCTGTTTCTGACGATGAAACCCTTGCAATCGCTGTTCTTTTCGATCATAGACAAAATATCCATAGCGCGTAAATTCAGGGTTAAAGAGATAATGTCGGAGATGCTGATAGAAGCGCAAGACATAAAACTCCTTGCCGCCGTAGCCGCGTTATCCGCCGTAACCCAATTCTTAAGAATAGGCGTCCACGTCTTGACAGCGGCCTCTTTAGGATTGCTTACGGCAGAGAATTTCCAATATTTTTTCATATTCGTCCCGATAATAGCCATGATGATGACAATACCGTTACCGTTTGGAGTAAGAGAAGCGGCGGGCGGAGCATTATTCGCGTTGGCGGGATTTCCCAAAGAAGCGGCGTTTATAATGGGTTTCTTAGCGTCATTGATAGGAATCGCCGCCAGTATGCTGGGTGGAGTGTTTTTCGTGACGGAGAGGATGTATAAGAGCAGGTAATTTTGACTTTAAATAAACAGGAGAATACCATGCAAACCATTGACGTCTCAATAGTAATCCCCGTCTACAACGAGGAAGAAAGCCTCTCCGAATTGATGAAAGGCATCTCTTCCACTTTTGACGTGATGGGAAAAACCTACGAGGTCATCTTTATTGACGACGGCAGTTCCGACAAATCATTCGAGGTAATCAAAACCCTGCACGAGACCTACGGTGCCGATAAAATAAAAGCCATACGTTTCAGCCGCAACTGCGGCAAATCCGCCGCCCTGAGCGCCGGCATAGAATACGCCTCCGGCGGCACCATTATCACTATGGACGCCGACCTCCAAGACGACCCCGCCGCCATCCCCGAAATGATCGCCAAACTCGACGAGGGCTGGGATGTGGTGAGCGGTTGGAAAAAGGTGCGCCACGACCCTTTGGGCAAAACATTCCCGTCTAAGATATGGAACGCCATGACATCAATGGCCGCCGGCCTCAAACTGCACGATTTCAACTGCGGCTTCAAAGCCTACCGCGGCGGCGCGGCTAAGAGCCTCGAGATATACGGAGACCGCCACCGCTACCTGCCGGCGCTGGCGCATTGGGACGGGTGCAAGGTAACCGAGATCGTCGTTCCCCACCACGCGAGAAAATTCGGCAAATCCAAGTACGGCGCGTGGCGCATGTTCAACGGGGCAATGGACATGATAACGCTGCTTTTCCTAAAACGCTACATGAAGAGTCCCATGCACTTCTTCGGAATACTGGGGATGCTGCTCATAGCCGCCGGCGTCGGGGTGCTCGGATACTTCGGCGTAATGTGGGCGGTCACCGGAATCATGCGGATCAGGCCGCTCACGCTTCTGGCTATCGGGTCGATGGTTATGGGCGTGCAGATCATATCCATCGGCCTCATCGGAGAGATGATCACAAACACCATGCAGGCCCGGCGTCAGTACAGCGTGCGGGAGAAGCTCTAGCATCCCAGCACAGCGATGCCGTCTTCCTCCGTCCACGAGATCCGTTCATCCCACGGCAGTGTTCTCGCAGCCTCCCGGCGGTCGAAGATCATTAGGTAGGCCGGGGCGGCCGGGGCGGTCTTGTCGCGATACATGGCGATCTGCCGCAGACCTTCCTCGCGGACCTCGTCGTCGGCGTCGTAAGAGCGGATGAGTTTGATCTCGATGACGGCCTTGACCCCCTTGTACTCGACGAGCAGGTCCATACGCCCCCTGCCGGCGGCGGCCTCGCGCTCCATTTTTCCCCCGCCGTTCAGTATCCGTTGCAGAAAAGCCATGAGCAACAAGTGCGGGAAAGCCTCCGTGTAGTCGGCTTTCTGATCCCATATCTCGGAGTGGCGCCGCCAGAAACGCTGAAATTCTCTAAGCAGCGAGTCCATGTCGAGCGACCCGTCCGCCTTTTGCCACTTCCAGGCGGATGGCGGGGGCATTATATCGTGATACCCGGAATTCAGATTGCGGGTGATTATCTCGGTATATATCGGATTTGCTATGGCAAGGCCCTTTTCCGTACTCCAATTGATAAGCCCCATATCAATTACGTATTGAACATCAAGGTTTTCCCGGCCTAAATCCGGATTAATTTCGCCTGTTATTATAGGTTCGATTATTTTTTTGATCTTTGTCTCCCTAAGCCTTACGGCAAGAGAATCAAGATGCGTTTCGCGGGCAAGGATCATCTGTTCGCGGGCCGATTCCACGTGTTCCAGCGTTACGTCGCTGTAATCGTCTTGCTTCAATATACGTGTCGTGGCGCGATTAAAAAGCGAATTGACGATCCAAGGCTGGCCCATAGATTGCTCCCACACGTATTGAAAAGCCTCGTCGGTTATCCGCTGTCCGGTCTCTTCGGTGCGTTGGGCGAAGAGCGTTTGCACGTCGTCTTTAGAAAAATTACCTAATAGGATAGAATCGGTCTTTATGTTGAAAGGCGACATCGGGCTCGGCGGAATGCCGTCTTTAGCGGCTGTTATGTAGTCTCTTAAGTCCCTCATACCTACCAGGGCGATGGACACCGGGAACTTTCCAACGCCGCGTCCCATAAATCCTCCGCGCAACTGCCGCAGAAAACTGATCATCGCGTCGCCTTCAAGAGCGTCGGCCTCGTCAAATAGCATTACCAACGGCTTAGGCGCCGCAAGCGAAGAAAAATGAATCAACATATCGCTAAGCATACTGTTCGGCGCATTCGTTTTTGATTCAGGAATCGGCAAATTTGCAAAACCTGCGCATTCCTGAACCGCTTTGCATAAATCAGGCATACACCGTTCCGGTTCCGGTAGTCTCTGGCAACGCTCAATCGTTACATAACAGGCCGCAACTTCACCGCCCGAATTTATCTCCCTCGCCCAATTCTGCAAAAAGGTGGTCTTCCCCGTCTGACGCGGGGCATGCAACACCCAATAGAGACTGTCGCGGATGTACAAGTCTAATTGCGCGCCTATAAGCCTATCCGCCGGCGGCAGCATATAGTGATCCCACGGAAAACAAGGCCCGGTGGTATTGAAAAACCGCACCGGACGTTTGGGCGGCAGTGTCGTGTCCATATTTTTTCCCTCTTCCTAATAATTCAAATAAACGGTTATAAAATATCGCGGTCTGGGTACGTCGGCTATAGGAACATCCCCTCCATATAAAATATACATTATGGCGCCCAAAAAATGTTAAGATTTTTAAGAAGAACCGCGTACGCTTTTGGCTATTGGGTCTATGGTTATGGGCGTGCGGGAGAAGCTCTGACCTAAAGCCGAGCAGCTCTGATTCATTAGCTACTTGGCTCCCGATTGCTCCAATAGAACGGCCCTTATCCCGTCGGCGAGGCTCGTCTTCAATTCCCATCCCAAGGCTTTTAACTTATCATTTTTCATAAGAACGCCAGGCTTTCTGGGTTGCCCCGCAGCAGGTGATTCGTATATTACGGATATTTTGTTGGAGAGTTCTTTGCCTGAAGTCTCCGCTATGATCTCGGCTATTTCATCTATGGCGGCGAAATTGCCCAGTTCGCCGCCGGATGATATGTTGTACGCTTCTCCGGCCGCGCCTTTTTCCGCAACGGTAAAAAGACCGGATACGGCGTCGTCGATATAAATATTGTCGCGTTTGGGCTGTCCGGAGGATTTAAAGCGTATGTCCTCGCGTCTGATAGCGTTGTTTATAAACTCGAACAACGCCGTTTCAGGCGGGTAACTCGCGGCCCCGTAGACCCATCCGAAACGCGCTATCACGGCGTCCGCGCCGTATTGTTTGACGTATGCCCGCGCCATAACCTCCGCCATGCGTTTCGATTCAGAATAGGCCGCGCCAGCGCTGTCAAGGCTGTCGGAGGATTGGGTATCGGGTTCGCTTACGTTTATGTCGCGTTGCGGGCTTACTCCGTATACCGTTGCGGATGAGAATATTACTATGCGCCCGTTGACTCCGGTTTTGCTTTTTTGAGCGGCCAGTCCTTCAAAAAGAGACTCCAACGCTATTAAATTCGGTCTTATCACGTCCACCGGCCGTGTGTTGACTATTTTACCTGATATGGGGCTGGCGGCGTGAAGGATCACGTCAATGGGATATTTTTGAGATATTGACGCGAGATCAAAATGATTGCCCATATCTTTATCAACATACTCAAATAAATCGCTCCCTATATATTTGCCGAATACTTTCTCCAGTTTTGATTTGTTATGGCTTAGGGCAATGACATGCGCGTTATCCGTCTTCATGAGTTCGTCTACGATATGGCTGCCGATGAGACCGGTCGCGCCGGTCACCAAAACACTTTTTTTCCTGTTCATAACCTATCTCCTTTTATCGCGCTAAAAGTGTTTTACAGGCGTTAAAAACGTCCACAGACGACAATCCGTAAAATTCCAGCAAATCACGGTGCCATCCGTACTCCAAACAGAACGTATCCTTAAATCCCATTCGCTCAAAAGCGGCGAAAACGCCGTTTGAGCATAAGACTTCGCTTACGGCGGAGCCTAATCCGCCGATAACTTGATGCTCCTCAACGGTAACGACCCGTCCGGTTTTCTTCGCGGAGCGGATTATCGCCTCCTCGTCAATCGGTTTAAGGGAGGTCATGTTAATGATGTCCGCCGTGATACCCTCGTCTTTCAAACGGTCGGCGGCCTCTATTACATTGGAAATAATAGACCCGGTGGAAATCAACGTTATATCGCCGCCTGATCGTATGAGCGTGCTCTTGCCTATTTCAAAGCTCGGATCATTTTCGTATATTTCGGACTCGAACGCTTTCCCCAGCCGAATATAAGTCGCGCCCGCGTGTTCAAGGCTCTTTTCAAAGATTGCCGGAACCTCTTTGGGGCTTGCCGGCGACAGCAGCGTCAAATTGGGTAATACTCTCAGGATGGCAATATCTTCCGTAGCGTGGTGGGTGGGGCCTAAGTTGTTATTTTTTACGCCGGAGGCCAGTCCCACAAGTTTCACGTTCAATTTCTGCATACACACATCGTTCCTGATGAATTCGTGAACCCTATAGGTTAAAAAGGCGCCGAAGGTGTAAACGACGGGTATAAACTCGCCCTCCGATGATTTCGCCAGCCCGGCCGCCGCCGCCACCATGTTGGACTCGGCTATGCCGAAGTTGAAAAACCGGTCGGGAAACTCGCTTTTAAATTGCTCATAGAACTCAAAAGTGCTGTCGGCGAAGCAGGCGACGATTTTCTCATTCTCTTTCATCTGCTTATAAAGGCACTTCTCAAAGGTATTTTTCATCTTTATATCCCCTCTCGAATTCCCAATTGCGCGTTTATTATTGAAAACTCATTGCTGCTTGGCTTTCTCCCGTGCCAATCGGATTTATCCTCCATAATGGAAACGCCCTTGCCCTTTACCGTATTGCAGACGACGGCGACCGGCTTATGCGGAAGATTGTTCCGGTCGATCCTCATGGCTGTTATTATATCGCTGTAGTTGTGCCCGTCGATTACCCTGGTTTCAAAGCCGAAGGCCTTGAGCTTCTCATCAAACGGCTCAAGCCTCATAACATTTTCAACTCTGTCGCAAAGCTGTATATTGTTTTTGTCGATTATCCAAATCAGGTTGGTTAGATTATAATGCGCTATGGACATAGCGGCCTCCCAAACGCTTCCCTCTTGGCACTCCCCGTCGCCGGTAAGAACGTATGTAAGGTAATCGGCTTTCCGCATTCTGGCGCATAACGCGGCGCCTACCCCAAAGGAGAGGCCGTGCCCCAAAGAGCCTGAATAACACTCGCAACCGGCTACCGAAGTAGTGGTATGCCCGCCGAATACGCTTCCCTTTCGGCAAAAGGTATTTACCTCTTCCTGCGTCACAAAGCCCACATCGCACAAGACGTTATACAAGGCCAGCGTCGCGTGCCCCTTGCTTAGGATAAAGCGGTCTCTCTCGCTCCAATCGGGCTGTTTACTGTCAAAACGCAGTATGCCGCCGTTATACAGAGCGTTCATAATGTCAACGGCGGAGAGAGAAGAGGTAATATGCCCCGCGCCTGAAATTTTACAGACGGTGATAATACGCTTTCTCAAATCGACCGCTTTTTCTTCAAGATCATCGAGCATATAATGTTTCCTCAAATCTGGATTGCTTCGTCGCTTCGTACCTCACAACTTATCAAATCTTTCGTAGAGTTCCTTACTGATTTCAGGAACAAGATTCTGCATCGCGTTCCCCGCCGGCAAATGCGGAAGCGGGCACGCGCTTTCTTTTAATGATATTTCAACCAAAACAGGCCCGGTATCATTATTTATACGCGTTGATACGGCGTCGTTAATATTACCATCACAATAAATATAATTTATGCCGAAAGCCTCCGCAAGTTTTTTGAAGTTCGGCGCGCCGTAACCGCTGTCGGCCGTGGTGCATAAAAACCGCGAATCGAACCGCCTCTCCTGCTCGTCGCGTATCATGCCGGAAGCGGAATTGTTTAGCAAAATTATAGATATTGGCAGATTTTCCTTGGCCACAAGCTGAAGTTCCTGCATATTCATTTGCAACCCCTGATCGCCGGTGAAGCAAAGAACCCGGTTTCGGGTCGAGTAGTAGGCCCCTATGGCCTTGGGCAGCGAGCAGCCGAGCGTTCCGAACGATTTCGAGAAGAGAAGTCGGTTCAGCGCCCCGGAAAAGGCGTACGCCTTTGACAGCCAAAGCTCGTTGTTCCCCACGTCGCTTGTTATTACCATACGGCGCGGCGTGCGCTTTAGAATTTCAGAGACGGCGTTTACAGGAAAGCCGGTGTCGTGGGCGTAAAGATTATCTTTCAATTCCTTGCATACGGCGCCCCAACCGGTATTGTCCGGCCAATTGATATCGCTGTCGGCGAGCGCCGGCATAAGGTTCTTCAGGTCGCAAACAAAGCACTCTGTATTGGGAATTTTTCGTAAGAATTCGTTTTTATCGCCGTCAATCCTTATGACCTTCGCCCTGCCGGTGATTACGCCGAAGCTCTTGGAATCGGGTTTGAACATCAATCTGTTTCCGAGAGAAATGATCAAATCGCACTTTGAGAGTATGAAATTTCCGTATCGCGTGCCGCGGCTGCCAATGTACCCGTAATAATTCGGGGAAATGGGAATAATGTCCTGCGAAAAACGGCTTGATAGAACGGGGATATTCCACCTATGGACAAACTTTCTTAAGTATTCGCCCGTGTCGGACAGCCTTATCCCGTCGCCGATTAATAATACCGGTCGTTTTGCTTTGCCCAATTCGCGTTTGATGCAATCGATAATCGCTTCGTTAGATGAAGATTCATCCGCAACCGGTTCGTCAGGTATGAAAAACCACTCCGATTCAGGCGCTATATCGCCGTTTAAAACAGATGTCAGGAAATCGATAAGAACAGGCCCCGGACGGCCGTTTACCGCTAAGTGATACGCTTTCTCAAGCTCATAACGGACGTCGTCAGGCCGCTCGATATTTACCACGTATTTTGTTACGGACGACAGCATTTTCACGGTATTAAACTCTTGGTTCTGCTCGAAACGGATGTCTGCGCCGGATAATGTTTCCTTATGGGAGTGCGCGGTTATAAAGAAAACAGGCAGCGAATCGTAGAAGCTCTCGACGATGCCGGTGATCATATTCGCTATCCCCGGCCCGCGAGTCGCGTAGGCGGCCGACAGTTTGCCGGAAGCCTGGGCGTAGCCGCAGGCCGCGAAGGCGGAAGCCTGTTCGTTGTAGTTCAAATGGACCTTTATCTCGCCGCTTCTTTTACCCATAGAGTCCAAAAACCCAAGCACAACCCCGCCGGGCATACCGAAAACGTCGGTCACACCCTTTTCGATTAGGAAATTTACGATGTAGTCTGAGACTTTCATTTTATATTTTATCCTTTAAATCTTTAAAATCTTTAAAATCTTTTAAAATCTTTTAAAATCCAAATCTTTTTTAGACGGAAGGCTACGCCTTCCATAGATAGTTCGGGGGCTAAACCCCCGAACTTCAGTCAAAAGATAACGTCAAAATCTTTTGACTTTGATTTTGACTGAAAATGCGGGGTTTAGCCCCGCATTTATCTATGAAGCCGAAGGCTTCGTCTAAAAAAGAATTTGACTTTAAAACTTAAAATCTTACTTCCCAAACATCTTCAACAACTCCCTCGCCCCATCCGGCGTATAACGATGCCTGTACTTTTCGGGAATATTCTTTAATATATTGTGTATCTCCGCAAAAGAAAGCCTATACTTCTCCCTAAACGCCACCGAAAATTTATACGCCGTATTATTTATCGCCGGAAGAAGGCGTGTCAACGAATAGCCCCATAAGCTCGTCTTCCAATACTTGTCTATGACCTCGCAAGCGTCAAGAACGGCGTCGTAATTATATGAGGTGCCGTGATATTTATTCAAATAATCGGTTATGATTTCCGTTTGGAGATTCCCGGCCCCCTGACCCATACCCAAACAGCAAGAATCGACGATAATCTCTCTCTCCGATTCCTGTTTAATGAACGCTATCGCGTTGGAAAACGCCAAATTCATATTGTTGTGGGCGTGAAACCCGATTTTTATCGAGGGGTTTAGGCCTTTATCAAACAAAGCGAAATAATGCTTAATATCTCGTTCGGCCATATAACCGTAACTGTCCACAAAATACAGCGCGTGGGCCGGCATATTGTTTGCGGCGTCAATAATCATTTGCAGCTCTTCGCTTGAATAGCGCGCCGTTACCATCGGTTGTATAAATACTTTATAATTCTTTTTAGAGAGTTCCGTACAAAAGTCCAAAGATTTTTTAAGCTCCGAGTACCGTAGCACCACTCGCAACGCTTCGCAATACGATTCATTCCAATTCGGAATATCCGTTATCGGAGTGTCCGGGCCTCTGTAAAAAGCCGCGTACATTTGATTCGGATTGCGCGGTTTAGGCATTTCATTCGAGATGCTTTCGAGATTTCGGTAGATAGCCATATTTCTTTTATCGTTGTCTGAGATTTCTATAGCCCCGAGTTCAACAAAGTCTATATTTGAACGGCTTAAACTTAACGATATGTCGTCTATATCTTTTTTAGAAAACATTGGGGCGGACACACCGTTCATCACCGCGTCTTCAAGGCCGAATCCGCCGTCTCTTAGGGTGCAGTCCAATGTATAGATACGCTTACTCATTATTCATATCCCTCGCCGCCCTATCCTTAAAAGCCCACTTCTTGTTCAGAACAAAGTTGAGCGGAACCGTAACCGCCAAACAAAAAACAGGCGCCAAATACTTAGATACACGCAACATATCGACAAAAATATACAGTAGGATATTGCTTAATACCAATCCGGTAAAAGCATACGAAATATAGGTCTTGATCAATACGCTCCGCGTGTCGCGTTTCTCATTGCCGCGTTGCTTAAAAACATATTTATTATTCCAAAAAAACGAATTCAACACCCCAACAACAAACGCGGCTATGTTGGCGGCGATATAATGCACGTTTATGTATACTAAAGCGTAGTATATTGCGTATGAAATAACCGTATTGGAGAAGCCTACTACGCCGAATTTAATGAATTGAATTAGCATTTATATCCTTTTATCACCTCAACCATCCTGTCAATAATCTCATCATTCATCCCCGGATAGACTCCTATCCAGAAAGCGTCGTTCATGATGCGGTCCGTATTGTCAAGCGTTCCGACTATTCTGTAACCTTCGCCGGATTTTCTCAATTCATCGAAACACGGATGCTTTATCAGATTTCCGGCGAACAGCATTCTCGTTTGGATGTTATTGCTCTCGATATGTTTGACCAACTCGTTGCGGCTGATTCCGTCCGTACAAGTGATCAAAAAACCAAACCAAGAAGGATCGGAATTCGGGGCGGCTTCCGGCAGGATTAATTTATTCGATAGATCCTTTAATCCGTCATACAAACGCCGCCAATTGTGTTTACGCTTCTCCGCAAATGCCGGGAATTTCTCTAACTGAGCGCAACCTATGGCGGCTTGCATGTCCGTGGCTTTCAGATTGTAGCCGAAATGGCTGTAGACGTACTTGTGGTCGTACCCGGCGGGCAGCTCGCCGCACTGTCTGTCGAAACGGCGGCCGCAGACGTTGTCCTTGCCTGAGGGGCAGACGCAGTCGCGTCCCCAGTCGCGAAGGGAGCGGACGATCTTATGCAGCAGAGGGTCGGATGTGTAGACCGCCCCGCCCTCGCCCATGGTCAGGTGGTGCGGCGGGTAGAAGCTGGAGGTCCCTATGTCGCCGACAGCGCCGGTAAACAGCGCTTTCCCGTCTATAGTGTAAACGGAACCCAACGCGTCGCAGTTGTCCTCCACCAGCCATAGATTATGTTTGCGGCAGAAGTCTCTCACCGCTTTAAGGTCAAACGGGTTGCCCAAGGTATGCGCCAGCATCACCGCTTTCGTCTTGGGGGATAGGGCGCTTTCGAGTTGCGAGACGTCTATGTTGTACTGCGGGATGGTAACGTCCACAAACACCGGCACGGCTCCGAACTGCAGTATCGGCGCCACGGTGGTGGGGAAACCGGCGGCCACGGTGATCACCTCGTCGCCGCGACCCACGGCGCGAGCGCCGAGAAGCGGAGAGGTCAGCGCCATAAAAGCCAAAAGGTTGGCGGACGACCCGGAGTTTACCAGCGAGCAAAAGGGCACCCGCAGATACTCGGCGAGCCGCGCCTCAAACCGGTCGGTGTAGCGTCCGGCGGTCAGCCAGAACTCAAGGGCGCTGTCGACCAGGTTGACCATCTCCCGATCGTCAAAGACGCGGGCGGCGTAAGGAATACGGTCGCCGGGCCGGTACGGCGGCTTCTGCATAAACGCCTTGTAATACTCCCTAACACCGTCTAAAATCTGCCCGGCGGCCTGGGACTGGGTCATGGATTCGAACATTGGACCCTCGCGTCGTCGGTCTCCTGCAATTTCATGATACCGGCGAGGATCTCCTCATTCGTCGGTTCCGGGCGCTCGTGCCTCTCTTTTGTGAAATCTCCCTCTCCGCGCCAATGTTGCAGAAAAACCTTGGCGTCGGCCTCGCCCAACGCGGCATTCAATGCCCGCAGGCCGATCTTACGTATCTCTATGACGTCCCGCCCAACCATCGTAGCGCTCATATCATAACCTCCGTCAAAAAATTCACAGGGTTTATTACCCTCACCGAACTCAATTTTTTATTAGCGACTATATGTTCAAAATCATCGTCAACGGTCAACAAAACATCCGCGTTGCCGGCCTCGGCAGCCGCTAGATGAAAACTATCCATCCTTCCCATACCATATTCCTGCAATGCTGTTGCGCGAGCGGATGTATCCGCCGTTATACGGACGCTATAGGTAATAGTCTTGTCATATAACTCGCCAACCGCGGCTCGCAATCCGGAGGCGGATATATTGCTGTGCTCGAACGTTACGGCCCTACTGCCGATTATGATATGCCCGATGATTCCGCAAATATCTATAATGGACATAATGGCGCTCGTCTCTACAGCATTCCTTAATATCCTTTGATCGTCAAAGGGGCGGTTATAACAACACGTATCAAGATAAATTATCATCGCCCTACCCTCCTTATAATATACATATCAGCCGCCCGCCTCCGCAACAAAATTCAATCTTCCGTCCCCGACCCCTATTTTGAGTCTCCCGCCCTCGGTTATTTCACCGGCTATGATCATCCGCGACACCGGCGTCTCAATTTCTCGCTGGATGACCCTTTTGAGCGGTCTCGCCCCGTATACCGGATCGTAGCCCTTTTGGGCTATAAGGTCAAGGGCCGCGTCGTCGATACGTACCTCTATCCGCATGTCGGCCAGGCGCTTTATCAATCCGCGCGTCTGGATGGCCGCGATCTCCCGGATCTCTTTTTTGTCAAGAGGATCAAAGACCACGATCTCGTCTACCCGGTTCAAGAATTCGGGACGGAAATGGCGGCGAAGCTCCGCGAGCACTATCTCTTTTTTGTGTTGATTATCCGTATTGTCATTAGTGCCGTTGGTATTTATACCGTTATTGTCCGTGCCGTTATTAGTCCCGAGTATTAAATGCGACCCGATGTTCGATGTCATTATAATGATCGTGTTCTTAAAGTCCACGGTCCGCCCCTGCGAATCCGTTATCCTGCCGTCGTCCAATATCTGTAACAGGACGTTGAACACTTCGGGATTCGCCTTCTCTATCTCGTCAAAAAGCACCACGGAGTACGGCCTGCGCCGCACCGCCTCCGTGAGCTGGCCGCCCTCGTCGTAGCCCACGTATCCGGGCGGGGCGCCGGTCAGGCGGGAGACGGAGAACTTCTCCATGTACTCCGACATATCTATGCGCACCATGGCGCGTTCGTCATCGAACAGGCTGAACGCCAGCGACCGCGCCAACTCCGTTTTGCCTACGCCGGTCGGCCCAAGGAAAATAAAACTGCCTATGGGCCGGTTCGGGTCTTTCAAGCCCGACCGCGCCCTCAGCACCGCGTCCGCGACGGCGTCGGCGGCCTCGTCTTGCCCGACTACGCGCTCGTGCAAGTGCTTCGACAGCGACAATAATTTATCTTTTTCGCCCTCTACGAGTTTGCTGATGGGTATGTGCGTCCAGCGGCTTATTATCTCCGCGATGTCCTCCTCGCCGACCTCCTCTCTTAACAGACGGTTGCCGTCGTCCGAGTTCTTTATCTCCTCTTCGACAAGCGTCCGTCTCCGCTCAAGCTCCGGTATCAGCCCGTGGCGCAGTTCGGCGGCGCGGCTCAGATTGTAATCGCGTTCCGCGCGCTCCAGGTCTAGACGCGCGACGTCTATCTCCTCCCTGATTTTCTGTAATCTGTCGGATTGGGATTTCTGCGTCTCCCACTGATTTTTGAGCGATGCCGCCGTTTCGCGGACTGCGGCCAGTTCCGTTTGCAGTTTTGACAGCTTCTCCTTAGACCCCTTGTCCTTCTCCTTCTTCAACCCCTCTATCTCTATTTCGAGCCTCATCTGACGCCGCATCGCCTCGTCAAGTTCCACGGGGCTGGAGTCGCGCTCCGTTCTGAGTTTCGCCGCCGCCTCGTCGACCAAGTCTATCGCTTTGTCCGGCAAAAAACGCTCCGAGATGTAACGGTCGGAGAGAACGGCCGCGGCGACCAACGCGCTGTCCTTTATCTTCACCCCGTGGTGCAGCTCGTAGCGCTCGCGAAGCCCACGCAGTATAGATATGGTGTCGCCCACCGACGGCTGATCGACGAGCACGGTCTGAAAGCGGCGCTCCAATGCCTTGTCCTTCTCTATATATTTCCTGTACTCGTCGAGCGTGGTAGCCCCGATGGTGCGCAATTCGCCCCTCGCGAGCATGGGTTTGAGCATGTTCCCGGCGTCCACGGCCCCCTCCGCCGCACCGGCGCCCACGACGGTATGCAGTTCGTCGATGAAGAGGACGACGTCGCCGCGCTCGGCGACCTCCTGCAGCACCGCCTTCAACCGTTCCTCAAACTCGCCCCTGAACTTCGCCCCGGCTATAAGCGCGCCCATATCGAGCGATACCACGGACTTGCTCTTCAGCCCCTCCGGCACGTCGCCCCGCACGATGCGCAGCGCCAACCCCTCGGCGATGGCGGTCTTGCCTACGCCTGGGTCGCCGATCAGCACCGGATTGTTCTTGGTGCGCCGCGAAAGAATCTGAATCATCCGCCGGATCTCGTCGTCACGACCGATCACAGGGTCTAATTTACCCTGCCGGGCGGCCTCGGTCAAGTCGCGGGAGAAACGTTGGAGCGCGGTTGGCTCTTGCTGTTGGTTTTGCGGTGATTGGGTATTGTAGTTCATAAGGTATTCCTTTCTTTTCTTTAAAATCAAAATCTTTAAATTGGCTTCGCCGAGATAAACAAGTTCTTTTTTAGACGAAAGGCTTCGCCTTTCATAGATAGTTCGGGGGCTAAACCCCCGAACTTCAGTCAAAGTCAAAAGAAAAAAGCCTTTTTTTGTGACTTTGACTTTGATTTTGATTGAATATGCGGGGTTTAGCCCCGCATATATCTATGAAGCCGAAGGCTTCGTCTAAAAAAGAATTTGATTTAAAGAATTTGACTTTATATATTTATTTCCTAAATAATTAATTTTCTTAAAAAAGTCAATTTTTTATTTTGGTATCTAATATATATTATGAACATGGATATAACAGACACAAACGCAAACGACCCGTCAACCCAGTCGAACCAAACGGCTTCAAGGCCGGTACTGTACGCCCGCTTCGACCGCTCGTTCGGCCTTGAGTTCGTTATGCTCATCTTTCTCAGCCCGCCGCTCATTGTGCTGTGGGGCTTTGTCGCCTACTATTACTACCTTAGAAGGGTCATTTCGTTTCCGATTTTAAAGGTCGCCGTCTACTATTCGGCGGGTTTTGCGCTTGTGCGGCTTTTATACGGCAACAGCCGCGCCACTCGGCGGGGCACGGGGGTTGTTCTCGACGGGGAGCGGATCATCAAGAAGAGCGGCGGCGGGATCGAAATGTTGGAATACGCGGATATACGCGGTGTCGGTTGCACCAAAAACCCGCTTTTCAACAAAAAGATGATCATAAAGTCGGCGACAGGCAAGACGAAGTTGTCGCTGAATCTTCAGGGCAGCTATAAGATGGTGGAGGTAATCTTCGAAAAATTGGCGGCCATAGGGCGGTTTAAGGAGAACGAAAAAGAGATGGAGGGCGCGAGGCGGCGTCTCTACACAACCGCCATACAGTACAACGCGCTGTACAAGATGCGCGTGAGGCATCTCCCGAATTTCGTCGCGGCGGTGGCCGCTGTGGCGTTCTTAAACGGAGCCGTCGCGATGTTATACTGGGAGCGCGAGCTGTCAATGGCATTGTCTTGGGGCTTCGCCGGAATGCTCTTCCAGACGCTGGGGTACTTCGCGGCGGAGAGATTCTGGGCTTGGAAGACGTTTTGCGGCGCCGATACGGCGAATCAAGGCGCCGGCGCGGACCGCGGTTTGAGCGGCCTCCGCGACACGAACGAGTTGTACGGCTCGTTCAAGACAGTCCACGCTACGGCGGCGGTCGCGGCGCTCCTTTTGGGAATGATCGCGGGGATCGCGGTTACCTTGCCGGCTTAAGCCGTTGTCAACGTTGCAGTTAACCCAAATGTCAAAATCAATGTCAAAATCAAAGTCAACATAAAAATAATGTCAAAAAGGTAAGTTTTTTTTGCTGAAAAGTGCTATATTAGTACAATAACGCGCTATAGATGTCCGTACGCGTAATTTTTGAGTATTTGTAACGTTTGGCGCGTTGCCGGATTCTAATATTTGAGACGGTCTAATTTTTTTAGACGGTTTTTCGGATCATTTTAAGACGGTTCCTACGTGTTAATGTTTTGATGATTTTGGAATCAATATTGCCCTATAAACCCATTAAAAAGCAGGGGGTAGTTTATGAAGAGAGTTCTTTGGTTGGCGTCGGCGGCGTTGTTTTTGTCGGTTGTGGCGGCCGTAGCGCAGGATGTGCCGTACATTATTAGAAACGGCGCGGGGAGCGGGGCGTTTTCCGTCACTAGGAGCAATAAGGCTGTGGCGACTGATGTCCCGATGGACTTTGCGATTAGTGAAATCAGGGAGACCTCCTTCGGTTTGCCGATCACTATTCAGTTCGGCGGCGCGGGGGACAGCGTTTTGAAGCTCGGCAATGAAACCGTGTACATCGTTCGCGGCGACGGCGACAGTACGAAGTGGGGCGCGCTCACTCTGACGGGTTCGATAGCGTCGGGAGGGGTGTATGTGTACGCCTACGATTCGGATACGCTGCCGTTCAGTCTAACGAGCAAGTTGAACGTATCGGCGGAAGGCGCCACCGCGTTCGGTGTCTCCGGAAATGTGGCGCTTGCATTCGTCGGAGGCAAGATTTCCACTGCGGGACAGTGGAGCGCCGCGTTGAGCGTCAGCGACAAAAAAGCGGCGGTTAAAATAACCGGCGGCGAGTTTGAGGCTAAGGATGGCGGCAGAGCTTTGGTTATGTGGGATTCGTATGTTTCAATCTCCGACACGGCGGTAAAAATCACATCGGGGCCGGGCGAGTCGGGCGCGAATCCGGCGTTGGAGGTGTATACCGGCAATTTAGAACTTGGCGGTGGGACTATTACAAACAAGGATACGAGCGGATACGCCGTCAGGTTGACCTATCAGTCGGCTGCGGTTACGTTCAAAGGCGCCGTGCCGCCGAATATTGTCGGCGGTATAGTATCAAAATTTCCCGGCGCGATACGCATGGACGCCTCTTTTAAACCCGGTAGCAAAAAGTATACGCTTGTGCCGATCGGCGCCGCTTGTGCCGACGGCGTTGTCGCCGTAAAGGGCGGCGGCTCGAATTTAGCCAATTTTACCATCGTTAACAAGTATTACCAGCTCGAAAAAAAGGACAGCGATATTATTGTTAAATTGAAAGCCGGCGTCGCCCAGCCCAAGTATGTCATTACCGGCGACACGGCGGTAGGGTTTACGGCGGCGGCTGCTGCCGATACGGTTGGAAAAAACGTAAAGAATTTGAGCTACGTTCTCGACTCCATACGTATTCACGCCGATGGTAGGCCGTGCGGTATACAGTTCGGCAACGGGACGGCCGCTTTGGATGCCGCCAGTTATTACCTGACCTTTGGTTCCGAAGGTTGGGGCAGGGTGTCGTTCACAGGGAAATTGCTGCTTGGAGGGTGGTCGATGGTGTACTTGGAAGAAGGCGTGTCGGCGGAGAACAGCGCGGATATCGGGCGTCACGCCGGAAGCGAAGGGGGCGCGGTGGTGCGTGTATTCAAAGGAGCGGATTTAACCAATAAGAGCGGAACTGTCAAACCGGCGATAAACAACGGCGGTACGTTGACGGTATCCGGCGGTACGGTTGGGGATACCGCGAATATAAGCTACTGCGCTATTGAAAACGGACAAAGCGGAGAGGTCATTATAAGCGGAACGGCGAATATCGTCTCGGCGGACACAAGCGGCGCCGGCGGAACGATCAAAAACAGCGGGTCGCTGACAATATCCGGCGGAAAGGTATCAAGTTTCAGTACCGCCGAACATCGCGTAGCCGTCTTCAACGGCGTCTACGATACCGACACGATGGCCGCCGTAACCATATCCGGGACGGCGGAGATCTATTCCGCCAAAAAGGGGCGCTCCGAAAGCGATTTCGGAGTGATTAACAACGCGAGAGGGTCTATGGAAATTTCCGGCGGCAAAATCTACAGCGGCGGGGACACCATTGTCACGGTTATCGCAAACCGCAACAACGCCAAGTTGGTTATCTCCGGAAGCGCGGATATCAAATCCGAGGCCGGTTTCGTGCAAAGCGGTGTGATTTTCAACCGGTCGGTTTTGACCGGAAGGGATTCCGCCGCCATGACCTTGGAGATATCGGGCGGGAAAATCAGCGCCAATGGCGGATTCGCCGTTCGCGGCGGGCCGGCCAGCAAGACGTCCGTATCCGGAACCGCGGAACTTACCTCCGCCTTCCGCGACGGAGTGGTTTACGTGCACAACGGAACCGCGCAATTGTATCTTTTGGGCGGCACGGTGTCGTCCACGTGTAAGGACAGCGTCAAAATAGCCGTCCAAGCAATAACCGACGGTAGAGGCGGCGCCGCCGGCAGGATTACTATGGGCGGTTCTCCCGCGGTTACCGGCAGTATCGGTTACGAAGGGCAAGCGAATGGCAAACCGATAATCATTCTGGCGGCCGGCGCCGCGGCGTTCTCTCCGGGCAGCAAAAAATATAACCTGTCTATGGTCGTTCAGGAAAACGGCGTTATTCTGACGAACGGCGCGCGCTTTATTTCAAGTTTTGTCTTAGATACCGCCGTTGAAGGCAACTCCGGCATAAAACTTGCCGCGAACGGTAACGACGTCGTAGCCACCAAAGGCAGAATTTGGAACGTCTCGTTCAACCTCAACGGTTCTACCGGCGTCGCCGCTCCGGCAACCATCCCGGTCATAGACGGCGGGACTATCGGCGAGCTGTCCAAACCCTCTACCGCCCCGTTCTTAATCACTAAGAGCGACGGTAAGAAATACGGTAACGACGGCGAGTGGCATTACCACAACGGCAGCGTGGGCGACCAAATCAGCGTGGGCGATGTCTTCGTCTTCGGCGTGGGCGTTGCCGGCGACCCTATAACGAAAAACACGACGCTGACCCTGCTGTGGACTAACGAGGCGGTGTCGGTACTCAAGTCCGACCGCGAGATTCCCGCCGCATCAGGCCAGGCCGCAGCCGCGATCGCTCCGGTAGCGGTAAGAGCCGCCGAGTTTACCGCCGGCCCTAACCCGTCGGCGTTGCAAGCGGGCAAGGTCGGTTTCTTCTGGAACGGCGCCGCCCTAAAGTCCGGAAAGCTCGCGGTCTTTGACGCCGCCGGCAATGCGGTAAATAAGGTGATGATCAGCGATGCCGGCGCCGCGGGCAGGCGCGCGGTGGCCGTTTGGAACCTGACAGATACCAAAGGCCGCCTTGTTTCCAATGGCACATACGTTGTAAAAGGCGTTATCAATACCAAGTCAGGCAAGACCGAAAAAGTATCAATACTGCTCGGCGTGCGGTAGCGGAAGTTGATGTTGACGTTGCAGGGGCGGCCGTTCTCAACCGCCCCTTTTTTTATATCGATATCACCTGGCGGAAACGGGCGGGCCAAGTATCTCCGCCATTATGAAGCCGTCCTTGACTTGTTGTATAGACAAAACGGGCGACGGCGCGGGGTCCCGCAATCTCTCCATCAATACGTCGGTCACGTCGGGTTCAAGCAATTCCGCCGCCGCGCCGGAGGCGGTCTTTGCGGCGGCCTTGGCCGCGTTCCTGCGCTCCCGGTCGGCTACGGCCGACAGCCACTCCGAGTTGTCGGGGGGGGCGATTTTTGACTTGATTAATTTCGGCGCTGCAGCGGCTTTATTTGGTATCGGCGCCGGTGCCGTCTGCCGCGGAACCGGCGCGGTGCTCTGCGTAGGAACCTCCGCGCCGGAGGGTTTACGCGGCGGCTCCGGCCCCATAGCGTCGGTCTCTGCCTTCCTCTTGTTTTTCTTGACGAAATCGGCTACTATCCCGCCTACGAAGAGTATCAGGAATACGATTACCTTTACAATGGTCTCAAAGCTGTCTTCCATAAGTAAGTCTCTGAATTTAAATCCTGGATTGCTTCGTCGCTTCGCTCCTCGCAATGACTGTCATTGCGAGCGTAGCGAAGCAATCTAGAAAGTTGCTTACAAAAAATGTGCAATTTATACCCATAAATAAGTACGATGTCTATCGCGTCAATTCTTAACGTCGCCCTGCGGCCCCCGGCCTCCGATAGTATCCCTCATGCGCGTGTCCGCCGCCACGTTTTGCATCTTGTAGTAGTCCATGATCCCGAGGTTTCCGTTTCTGAAGGCCTCGGCCATGGCCATCGGCACCTGCGCTTCGGCCTCCACGACCTTGGCCCGCATCTCCTGCACCTTGGCCTTCATCTCCTGCTCCGCGGCGATGGCCATGGCGCGGCGTTCCTCGGCTTTGGCTTGGGCGATTTTCTTATCGGCCTCCGCGCGGTCGGTCTCCAGTTCCGCGCCGATGTTCTTGCCCACGTCCACGTCGGCGATGTCTATTGACAGAATCTCAAACGCCGTGCCGGAATCAAGCCCCTTCTCCAACACGCGTTTGGATATGGAGTCGGGATTTTCAAGCACCTGCTTGTGGGAGAGCGCGGAACCGATGGTCGTGACTATGCCCTCGCCCACGCGGGCAAGGATGGTCTCCTCGCCGGCGCCGCCGACGAGCCGGTCTATGTTCGCCCGCACGGTGACCCTTGTCAGCGCCACGAGCTGGATGCCGTCCTTAGCCACCGCGGCGATACGCGGCGTCTCTATCACTTTGGGGTTTACGCTCATCTGCACGGCCTCCAAAACGTTGCGCCCGGCAAGGTCTATGGCCGCGGCGCGTTTGAAGGAGAGCGGAATCCCGGCTTTGTCGGCGGCGATCAGCGCCAGCACGACGCGCGTCACGTTGCCGCCCGCCAAGAAGTGCGACTCAAGCTCGTCGGTCGACAGGTCGATCCCGGCCTTCACGGAGGTGATCTTCGCCTCCACCATCTCCACGGGCGGCACCTTGCGCAAACGCATGAAGATGATGCTCAAAAGCCCTACCGGGCAGCCGGAAAATATAGCCTGCATCCACAGCTTGATGGCGGAACTGATGTAGGCGAAAATGACCAGAACGATAATGGCCAAAATGACGATTCCGACTACGGCGACGCTTCCTATGTTTCCCGCAATTTCCATGGCACATAGCTCCCTTGGGTTTTGGGTTTAAAGTTTCTGGATTGCTTCATCGCGTTACTTCTCGCAACTTGTTTATTTCGGCGGAAGCCAACTTGTTTACCTCGGCGAAAGCCAATCTAGGGTGTCACACATCGTGCAATATTTAACCGGTATTTCAAAAAATCAAGAATTTTACCGCTCTCTCTCCTCAACAAGGTCTATCACCTCCGCCGGGGTCCCGACCCTCATAAGCGCCTCGAAGAAGCCGCGGTCGTCCAGGTATCTTGACAGCGTGCTCAGAATTTTTAAGTACTCGTTGTTTTGCCCCTGCGGGCCGATTATGAGGAAGATCAGGTGCGCCGGCTTGCCGTCCACGGAGTCGAAAGTCACCCCTTTGGCGCTGCGGCCCAAAGCCATTATTATCGTGTCCGCCTCGGCGACGAGCACGTGCGGGATCGCTATGCCGTTGCCTATGCCCGTCGACGATATCTTCTCGCGTTCCATTACCTCGCCCACGTAGCGGTTCACGGCGTCGTCGTCCGAGTCGTCTAATTTCCCCGCGTCCGCGAGGAGGCGCACAAGCTCTCTGATCGCGGCTTCTTTGCCGTGGGCGGCTAGCCCGAGTTGTATGCAGTCGGGGTCTAGGAGGGTTGAGATGTTGTTCATGTTTTTGCTCCGTGGTTTTTCGGTTTAGACGGCCTTTAACCCTAAGTACTTAAAATAATAACTTGCGCGCCCCGCGTTGTTATATTTTTGTAAAATATGAACTCCCGATATAACGACGATGCAAAGGAGCGGATACGGCAGCGGGCCGACATAGTTGACGTTGTCGGCCGTTACGTCGGCTTGAAGCGGCGCGGGCGTATGATGGTGGGGCTTTGCCCGTTCCACAAGGAGAAGACGCCCTCCTTTCAGGTCAATCCTGAAATGGGCGTCTACTACTGCTTCGGTTGCGGCAAGGGCGGCGATCTTTTTAATTTTGTGCAGGAGATAGAGGGTGTGGACTTTCGCGAGGCGCTTGAGATGCTCGCGGATGAGGTCGGTGTGGAGCTGCCGCGCTATGAGTGGCGAGAGGAGCCGGGGTTTCCGGCGTCCGGCGTCGGGCCGCCGCCGGGGGAGCGTCGCGGGGGCGGCGTTACCAAGACAGATTTGCTGGATATCCATAGATTGGCGGCGGAGTTTTATCGTAAGTGCCTGAAGGAAAGCCCGAAGGCCGTCGACTACTTCAAATCGCGGGGTATTTTAGCGGAGACGGCGAAGGAGTTTGGGCTGGGCTACGCGCCCGACGGGTGGAGGGCGCTGCTTGATCACCTGTCGGGCAAGGATATCCCGCAGCGGAGGGTCGTGGAGTGCGGTCTGGCCGTCAGCAAAGACGGCGGTTCCCCATACGACCGCTTCAGGAACAGGGTGATCTTCCCACTGTTCGATCTCAGCGGGCGTGTGATAGCCTTTGCGGGGCGGGGGTTTGACGCGGACACGCAGCCTAAGTACCTGAACTCGTCGGAGAGCGCGCTGTACAAGAAGAGCGGCGTCCTCTACGGGCTGCACAAGGCGCGCGATAGTATTCGCGAGCAGGGGTATATCATAGTCGTCGAAGGGTACATGGACCACTTGACGCTCTACCAAGCGGGCGTCCGCAATGTCGTGGCGGCGTCGGGGACGTCCTTTACGGAGGAGCACGCCCACCTGATAAAGCGTTTCACCCCTAAGGCGGCGCTCGTTTTTGACGGCGACAACGCGGGGCTTTCCGCCGCGAGGCGGGCCGCTCTGATCCTCGCGCCGCTCGGTTTGCAGGTGTCCATATTGGCGCTCCCCGGCGACGACGATCCGGACTCCTTTGTCAAACGGGAGGGGGCCGGCGCCTTTTTAGGCCTGCTGGCTAATGCGCGGCCCGCCGCGGAGTTCTTGATTGACAAGCTGGTATCGGAGTCCGACGGGTCGCCGCACGGCAAGAGCAGGGCGATGGACGAGCTTATGCCCTACGCCCGCGCGCTGTCCGACGAACTTGTGCGCCAAGACTTTCTGGATAGTTTGGCGCGGCGCTTGCGCGTAGACCGGCGGATCGTGGCGAAGAGGTTCGGCGACGGCGGCGGTTACCGCCCGTCAAACGCGGAACCGCAGCCGGAGGCGTCCGTCGTTGCCGGTGCCGTGAACGTCATGGGCCCGCTCGAGGAAGACTTCCTGAAGATACTCGTCTCCGCGCCCGAGTTGATCGTCTGGGCGCGGCGGCACTTTCCTCCCAAAAATCTTACCGATCCCGTTGCGGAGAATATATATTCAATTATATTAGGCGTGTATGCCGAAAAAGGCAGCCTGAACGGGTTGATCGACGCCTGCGGGAGCGATCCGGCGCTGCGGGCCGTTGTCTCTAAGCTCTTCGTGGAGTCGGCGTACAACGAAAATGTTGAGGATGAGCTTGCTCAGAAGGTGTCCATGCTGCACCGTAAGTGCATCAAGGCGCGGATAGCCGACGTGAAGGCGGAGCTTGCCGTTTGTCCGGATGGTGATAAAGGGCCGCTAATGGAGCAGCTCCGCAAATACGGAGGGCAGCTCAAGGAGTTTGGTTTGCGAGAATGACTACAACTGCGAAAAAGAAGGACGCGGCGCCGCCGGAGGAGGTTCTGCCCATAGACAGGGCGGCGCTTCGGTTGCGCAAACTCGCCAACCTGCAGGGCTTTGTCACCGAAGCGCAGATGGAGGACGCGGCCGACGCCGCCGACGACATCGAGCGCATAAGGGAGATGCTTTCGCGTGAGCGCATCACCATCAACACCTTCGTCGGCGAACGCCGCACGCCGATGTACGCGGAGCGCAAACCGGAGCGGCTGCCCCCCCAAGCCCACTACACAGACCCTACGCTGGCTTACCTCAACACCGTGGGCAAGGTGCCGCTGCTCTCCAAAGGGCAGGAGGCGGAGTACGCGATGCGTATGGAGGCCGCTCAGGACAAGCTCTTTGAGATGGCCTTCCGCTCCCGGTACGCCATGGACAGCCTGAAGCGCCTAGGTCAAAAGCTGGAAAACGGCGAGGTGGGATGCGCCGACGTGCTGTGTATAGGGGAGAGCCAAGACGCGGACGGCCAGGATTCTGTAGAATTGGACGAAAAGCGCGCCGAGTTTCTACGAACGCTCTCCATAGTGGAAAACAAGTATGCCGTAATCAACGAGATGCAGAGGGCAGGCGCTTCCGGCGAGGAGCTGGACAAACGCTGGGACGAGACCATCCTCCTGTGCCGGGGCATGGGGCTAAACGCCAAACACGTGGAAGACATCTTAGACAACTACAAGGAGGCGCTGACCTCCGAAAACCGCGGCTCCGACATAGAAAAATTCGCGCAACTCTCGGAGATACGCAATCAGGCGAAGTGCGCCGTGATAGAGGCCAACGTGCGGTTGGTCGTAAGCATCGCCAAGAAGTACACGATGCGCGGCATGGAGATTATAGACCTGATACAAGAGGGTAACCGCGGCCTTATAAAAGCGGTGGAAAATTTCGATTACCGTAAAGGCTACAAGTTCTCCACCTATGCCACGTGGTGGATCCGCCAAGCCATACTGCGCGCGATAAACGACAAGTCAAAAGCGATCCGCATCCCCGCCAACACGATGGAGTTGGTCAACAAAGTATTGCGGGTAACGCGCAAGTGGGTTATAGAGTACGGCTACGAGCCGTCGTACCAAGAGATAGCCGTCACGCTGGGCTGTCCCCCGGCCAAAGTACAGCAAGCTATGGAGTATTCGCTTGACCCCATATCGCTGGACATGCAAATAAGCGGCGACAGCGGCGCGACGGTGGGCGAGTACATAGAAGACTCGACGGTGGTGGACCCCACGCAAAAAATATCGTTATTGCACCTGAGGGAACAGATCAACTCGGTATTAAGCTCGCTTGCGCCGAAAGAAAAAGAGATATTAATGATGCGCTTCGGCTTAGACGACGGGAGGATCAAGACTCTGAAAGAGATAGGGGAGATATTCAACATAAGCCGCGAGCGTGTTCGTCAAATAGAAACCAAAGCCCTGTCGAAACTAAAACATCCAAGCAGGGTAAGGTTGCTATCGGCCTGGCGTGAGGAGAGACCGGAGACGCTGGCCGATGTTCCTTATGAGGAGTGATTAATGTCAACGACACAAACCGAAACCCCGTTGGTGGCCGTAATAATGGGTTCTGCGTCCGACTGGGAAACGATGCGGCACACAGCCGATGTCTTAGACGAGCTATCCGTTCCGCATGTGGATGAGGTGGTTTCCGCCCACCGCACTCCAGACAAGCTCTTCAGCTACGCCGAATCGGCGCGCGGCCGCGGTATAGAGGTAATAGTAGCCGGCGCCGGCGGCGCCGCTCACCTGCCCGGAATGACCGCCGCCAAAACATCGCTTCCTGTCATAGGCGTCCCCGTCCAATCAAAAGCGCTCAACGGTATGGATTCCCTCCTGTCAATCGTACAAATGCCCGCCGGGATACCGGTCGCGACAATGTCCATAGGCCGCGCCGGAGCGGTAAACGCCGGTTTGATGGTTGCGGCGATATTAGGCGGCAAGTACCCGAAGATCAGAGAGGCTCTGGACAATTATCGTAAAAAACAGACGGATAAGGTGCTTGACAATCCTGATCCTAAATTATAGTCGGAAAATCTGGAAGATTATATGAAATCCGGGATTTTTAATGATAATTTGACTCCCGCAACTCCCATATATTATATTACTATGCAATGACGGCCATCATCGCACCGACCGGTTGCGGCGGTGCTTGTTGCCGTTAAAAAAAACGTTCCTTTTTTTATTACATCGAAAAAGACCCCGTCAAACCCCTAATTACCCGATTTTTCCGCGTTTACCCTGCCGTAACGAGTGTCTATATTATACGAACCTTATTAATAGACAATTCGTTCCTATAGGGGGAATCAATGAAAGCGGCTGACATTATCAAGACGGCGGCATGGATGGCGCTCTTCGCCGGAATATCCACGGCTGGCATTAAGTATGTGGCGGTCGTGGAGAGCGACATCGACGAAGGGTCGGGCGCGTCCGAGAAGATAAGCATGGCGGACGTAAGGCTCGTTACGGCGGAACTCCGCAGAGAGGCGGTTAAAAACCTGCCGCCGAAGAGGTACAGTATAATGACTTCGGAGACCGTCATGTCTATGGGCGGGGCTGTCTTGGAAGAATGCGCCGAGGAAAACTGCGTCATCGCCCTCGGCAGCAGAATCGGCGCGGACTACATTGTCCGCGGGACGGTCAGCAAACTTGAATCTAAATTCACGCTGCAAGTGGAAATGTACGAAACCGAAAACGGAACGCTTGTGGCCTCGTGCGAACCCGTCCGCGCCGAAAGTATAGGGGAACTTGTGGAGAAAGCGGCGGCGGTTTGCGCCAATATGTACAAGACGTGGGTGGCCTCGCAATCGGTTACGGTCGATCCGACCTCTAAGAGGGCGGGCAAGATAAGCGCGGGCGGCGGCGCGCTGTTCGCGAGCGACTTCGGGGGCGGCGCGGCGTTCGAGTACGGACAGATAGGGATGCCGTTCTACGGCGGCGGCGCGTACCTTACTTTCGACGCGACATACGCCGCGATATCCGTCGGCTACTCGCAAGGCGGCGGGAAGTGGAAAGCCCCTGAAAAAATCGCAGACGGCGACCTGCCCGATATGTCGCGCTCTCTGCTGAACTTCAGCGTGTACGCCAAATACCCGAACGTCGGAATCGGGAAAAAGATCGAACTGTTCCCGATCCTGTCCCTTGACTACGAACTCGCCATATCAGGCAAATTAGAATACGCCGACGAACGCAAATATATCTTCGACGACAGAAACCAAGACGGCAAAGACGCGGGCGCGCTTAGCGCGTTTTGGGTGAAGATCGGCGGCGGCGCGGACTATTACTTTTCCGCGAGCGCGTACATACGCGCGGAACTGCTCTACGGGATGAGGACGACTAACGATTATGAACAGTGGTGCGCGGATGAACTCAGCGCGAAGAAAACAAGGTTAGGGCACGGGTTGACAGTTAAGGCGGGGGCGGGGTTTAAACTTTAAACGTTGTCTGAACTAGGATTTTTAGGATTTAAAGGATTATAGGATTAAAAAATTAACAATTAACGATTACGGAGAACTATATGAAAAGGACTATTCTGTACGCTGTTGTCGCCGCTGTTGCGGTTGCTGTCGGCGCGATTGGGATTGTTGGGTGCGGCGGGGACTACGGGGAGAGGAGCGATAATATGGACAAGTTTCTTGATAAGTTTCATTATAATAAGAGAGTATTGCCGAAGTATACTCTTACCTACGACGGAAACGGCGCGGATAGCGGGGACGTTCCTAGAGGTCCGACAATGTATGACAGCAACACGATAGTCCGCGTTATGGGCGCAGGTACGCTAATAAAATACGGTTCTACTTTCTCTGGATGGGCTTCTCAAGCCGATGGGGGCGGGGCTAGCTTTGCAGAGGGACGTGATATTAGAATAACCAATGATATTATACTCTATGCGGTGTGGAATAACACTGTAACGTATGAGGTAACGGTTAAAAGTTCGCCTGTAGGTATGTATGTATCAGGCGGCCGTAGATACAAACCTGACGAGACGGTTACGATAATTGCTGAAGAATCTTCCAACGGGTGGCATTTCCAAAATTGGACAACAACAAGTAACGGCGTATCTTTTGCTGACGCTGAAAATGCGGAAACCTCCTTTAGAATGCCGAAAAACAACGTAACTGTAACGGCTGTATTTGCAACGGATGGCGGGAAAACAGATTTATTTACTGATGATAGAGATGGTAACGTATACATTACGGTAACCATAGGCGAACAAACATGGATGGCGCGGAATCTGGATTATTTGAACGATATGACGGATGGTGATTCTTCTTGGTGTTATGATGACGATCCTCATAATTGCAATAAATATGGTAGACTATATAATTGGTATGCGGCGGTGAAGGTTTGTCCGACGGGCTGGCGGTTGCCTGATACAGCGGATTGGAACCGTTTGAATATTGCGGTAGGTGGTAACGATGTGTCGGACAAAAAATTAAAAGCGACAAGCGGTTGGGATAACGGTGGTAATGGTACTGATGACTACGGATTTTCAGCTCTTCCGGGCGGTGTCCGCAAACCCGAAGGCTTTTTCTATGTTGGCTGTTTCGGTGGCTGGTGGATGGCCACGGCAGATAGCCGGCACATGGGTTTCTACTGCAATGTCGTCGGCGGTTGGAGTGCCTTAAAAGACAACGGCTACTCTGTTCGTTGCATTAAGGATGAATGATTAGTAACAGTCAGCGTACCCATCAGGTCGGTGGGTACGCTGTCCCCTGTTCCCCGCGTCTGGCGGGTCGGGGTGTCGGTCGGGGGTCACCGCGTCTCCTTTGCCTCACATTAAACGTCTATTGACGGCACGGGGCACGGGGGCGGCGTCAGGCCGCCGCCCGCTCAACATCCGCAGTCGGCGGCTCACAGTCTTTGGATAGTGTCGATAGGGAGATTGGTCACTTTGGCGATGAAGTTCACGTCCGCGCCCTCTTCCTTCATGGCGCGGGCGATTTTCTCCGCCGCGATCTCCATGCCCTTCTCCTCGCCTTCCATCCTGCTCACCTTGACTGCGTCTTCTAACTTCCATTCTGCCGTCAACATATTTCGAAC